>Ga0307479_10005966_pt1 | contig 11160 bp, 9 predicted proteins | sample atmos_gasesECM4C_FD_203743 | JGI IMG/M metagenome (GOLD analysis project Ga0307479, IMG submission 203743) | Hardwood forest soil microbial communities from Morgan-Monroe State Forest, Indiana, United States - atmos_gasesECM4C_515 | ecosystem: Environmental > Terrestrial > Soil > Temperate... | reverse complement strand
GAGCGCAAGCGCAACGCGCCGCCGCCCTTCATCACCTCCAAGCTGCAGCAGGAGGCGGCCAACCGGCTCGGCTTCACCGCCAAGAAGACCATGACGCTGGCGCAGCGGCTCTACGAGGGAGTGGAGCTGGGCGAGGAGGGCCAGACCGCGCTCATCACCTATATGCGCACCGACTCGGTGCGGCTCTCGCCCGACGCCGTCGGCGGCGCGCGCGCGTACGTGGCCGACCGGTGGGGCTCGCAGTACCTGCCGGAAGAGGGCGTGCAGTTCAAGACCAAGAAGAGCGCGCAGGACGCGCACGAGGCCATCCGGCCCACCTCGCTCGACTACCCGCCCGAGAAGGTGCAGCCGTTTCTCGAGCGCGACATGTATCGGCTGTATGAGCTGATCTGGAATCGCTTCATCGCCTGCCAGATGATGCCGGCGGTGTTCGACCAGACCACGGCCGACATCTCCGCGGGGCGGGCGACCTTCCGCGCCACCGGGCAGGTGCTGAAGTTCCCCGGCTACCTTGCGGTGTACGGCGCGGAGGCTCCGGCGGAAGAGGCGGGCGCGTCGCCGATGGAAGGCGAGGACGAGGAGAAGGGCGACCTCACCCGCCAGCTGCCGCCGCTGGAGTCGGGACAGAAGCTGGAGCTCCTGGGGCTGGTTCCCGAGCAGCACTTCACGCAGCCGCCGCCGCGCTTCACCGAGGCGTCGCTGGTGAAGGAGCTGGAGGAGAAGGGCATCGGCCGGCCCTCGACGTACGCGGCGATTTTGTCGACCATCCAGGACAAGGAGTACGTGGAGAAGAAGGAGAACCGCTTCTATCCCACCGAGCTGGGGAAGATCGTCACCGAGCTTTTGCTCGGCGCGTTCCCGCACGTGATGGACGTGCAGTTCACGGCCAAGATGGAAGAGGACCTCGACGAGGTCGAGGAAGGCAAGGTCGATTGGGTCAAGCTGCTCGGCGATTTTTATACTCCGTTCAAAAAGACGCTGGAGGCCGCCGAGTCGCAGATGCGCGACGTGAAGCGCGAGGAAAAGCCCACCGACCTCGTCTGCGAGAAGTGCGGCAGCCCGATGGTGATCAAGTGGGGCCGCATGGGGCGCTTCTTGGCGTGCTCGGGATATCCCGAGTGCAAGAACACCAAGGACTTCGTCGAGGCGGATGGGAAGATCCGGGTGGTCGAGGACATCCCCACCGACGAGGTGTGCCCTACTTGCGGCAAGCCGATGATCAACAAGCGGGGCCGCTTCGGACGGTTCCTCGCTTGCAGCGACTACCCGACCTGCAAGACCACGCGCCCGATTACTTTGAAGGGCATCGTCTGCCCCGACTGCGGCGGCGGTCTGGCCGAGCGCAAGAGCCGCTTCGGGAAGAGCTTCTTCGGCTGCGTGAATTATCCCAAGTGTAAATTCGCCGCCTGGGACCGGCCGCTGCCGGAGCCGTGCCCCAAGTGCGGCAAGCCGTATCTTCTCTCGAAGTATTCCAAGCGCGACGGCAACTACATCGCCTGCCCGGACAAGGAGTGTGGCTACCGCCGCGAGGCGGAGGAACCGGGCAGCGGCATGTCCATTCCTCCACCGGCTGCGTGAAGGCGTAAGCGCAGCAACCGCGACCCAGGAACACGTCAACGATTGCCGGCAGTGGCCTTACATGCAGACGGCTCTCCGGGTTGTGATTCCGATCGAATCCTCTCTACAATCTCACCGTACCCATCCAGGTTCCCCGGGCTCAGCGCCGGGTTTCGCGAGCGGCGCCCCAGTACGCGCGCGCCCCTGACTTCAGGCACCATTTCCAATAGAGCTCGTCGGGCCCTGAGCGCGATAATCAGCGCGCCGCGCTCGACAGCTTTGCGCATCAGGAAGTGCGAATACGCTTGCGAGGGCATCCGCCAACCGCTGGGGTATTCGCGCGAGTGATAGGGGAACTCCTCAACAACCAGCACATGCCTTGCGACCTGTTTGTCTCCGCAGTCGTCTATCAGGTTTCGAAACTGCCTTGTGTAACAGCGGTGCCCCGGCGAACCTCTAAGCCGAGGATTCAGGAAAAAGAGCGGGTACGCTTGGGCCTCGTGCCGCAAGTTGCGTCGGTAGCACTCCCAGAGGTCCTCCGAGCGCGAGTGCCAGAAGTCATCCGACTGGATATCGGGGCCCCATCTCCGGGCACGTTCGTTGTCCGTGTACCCAGGGTTCGCCGTCCAGAGGACGACCGGCGCATCTACGCGCCCAGTGAAAGGGTCCGGAAGAAGCTGCGTCTGGAGCCTGAATCGGTGTCGATGGTCGGCAGTCCTCGAAGCGCGGACGTTCAAGGCAGCGACCGCTTCAACATCGCCCGGCGCAATGAATGGCGCCTCATTCGGCAAGTGGAGCCATGGGTTTTGAACCTGATCCACCGTTGGATCCTATAACGGCCCAACACGGGCGACCTACTCGAGCGGCGGATCTGACTCGAATCCCTGCTCGCACCGGCCCAAGGCGCCCAAGCGTTGCAGCGGATCGGACTTGACTGAGTGAACAATATCTGCTATTCAAGAATCATGGGTCGTCAACTGGAGCTCGATTTGCCGAAGTGGGGTGGTCGCCGCAAAGGGGCGGGGAGGCCGAGGACGAAGGAGCATCCCGGGCTCGTCGGGCCAGGGGTGCCGCACAAGCGGAAGGCGGGAATCGCCTCGAACCATCCGATCCACGTCACGCAGCGGGTGCAGCCGGGGGTCGGGTATCTGCGCGCGTACCGGCGGGCGAAGGTGATCGAGAATGCTTTCTCCATCGCCAAAGAGCGATTCGGCATGCGCGTGGCGCACTACTCCATCCAGGGCAATCACCTGCATCTCATCGTCGAGGCGGAAAACTCCCGCGCTCTCGCGCGGGGAATGCAGGGGCTGTCCATCCGCGTTGCGAAGCAGCTCAACAAGCTCGCGGGCCGCGCGGGCGCGGTCTTCGCCGATCGCTATCACTCCCACGAACTGCGCACCCGCCGCGAGACGGCGAACGCGGTCCGATACGTCGTGGGCAACTATCGGCAACACATGCGCGAACACACGCCGCCGCGCTGGGAGGATCCGCTCTCGTCGGCGCGCTTTGTGCGGCAGCCGCCGGACGACGACGCGCCGGTCGCGCGGCCGCGGACCTGGCTGCTGTCCAGAGGCTGGCGTCTCGAACCACCGCCAAAGCGCCCCGCAGGCCGGCCGGCTTGACGCCCACGACCCACCCTGCCTGCCCACCGTGACCGCGGGGACCGAAGCCCCGCCGCGAGCAACCGGCCCGGCTGCGGAACGAGAGAGAACCTAACGACGCTTGCGAGGGTTGCAAGCGAGGTGTAGCAAGTCGCGCATGCAAGACGTGCACGTGATCGGCGGCGGCCTGGCGGGCACCGAGGCGGCCCTCTGGCTGGCCGACAAGGGCGTGCGCGTCGAGTTGCACGAGCAGAAGCCGCAAAAGCGCTCGCCCGCGCACAAGGAAGACGGGCTGGCGGAGCTGGTCTGCTCGAATTCGCTCCGCTCGGACAATCCGCACAATGCCATCGGCCTTCTCCACGAGGAGTTGCGGCGGCTTCTGTCGCCCGTGCTGGCCGAGGCCGACCGAGCGCGCGTGCCGGCCGGCGACGCGCTCGCGGTGGACCGCACGAAATTCAGCGGCGGCCTGACCGCGCGCGTGCGGGCTCACCCGCTCATCACCTTGCGGGGCGAGGAAGTCACCGCGCTGCCGCCGGGCCCCGACCCGTGCATCGTCGCCACCGGACCGCTCACAGGCGATGCGCTCGCGCGCTCGCTGGCCGAGGCGGTGGGCGCGACGCAGCTCGCCTTCTACGACGCCATCGCTCCCATCGTGGCCGGCGACTCCGTCGATCGGGAGGTCGCCTTCGCGCAGTCGCGCTACGGGAAAGGCGGCGGCGACGACTACCTCAACCTGCCGCTGACGCGCGAGGAGTACGAGCGCTTCGTCGACGAGCTTCTGAAAGGCGAGAAGGTCAAGCCGCACGGCTTCGAGGAGCCGCGCTACTTCGAAGGCTGCCTCCCCATCGAGGTGATGGCGGAGCGCGGCCGCGACGTGCTCGCCTTCGGGCCGATGAAGCCGGTGGGCCTCACCGACCCGCGCACCGAGAAGCGCCCGCACGCGGTGGTGCAGCTGCGGCGCGAGGACCACGCCGGCACCGCCTGGAACCTGGTCGGCTTCCAGACGCGGCTCACCTGGGCGGAGCAGAAGCGCATCTTCAACCAGTGCATCCCGGGCCTGCAGAGCGCCGAGTGGGTGCGGCTCGGGCAGGTGCATCGCAATACGTTCTTGAATGCTCCGCAAGTCATCGCCAAGGACGGGTCGCTCCATCAGCGGCCGCACATCTATTGCGCCGGGCAGATCACCGGCGTCGAGGGTTACGTCGAGAGCGCGGCCTCCGGCCACGTGGCGGCGGAGCGCGTGCTGGCGCGGCTGGGCGGCCGCGAGTTCGTGCCGCCTCCGGCCACCACCGCGATGGGCGCGCTGCTGCGCCACGTGACCGGCGAGGCGCATCCGGCCGGATACGATTACCAGCCCACCAACGTCGTCTACGCGCTCTTTCCTCCGCTCTCGGAGCGCCACAAGAAGAACGAGCGCAAGGCGCGCATGCTCTCGCGGGCGAGACGCGACCTGGCATCGTGGGCTCAGGAGCAGGGCGTAGCGCTGGCTCCCGAACCGACCTCATGGCACTCCCAAGAATTGCGCTAGCCACGCTGCTGGTGGCCGCGGCGTGCGAGGACCAGCCGCCGGGACGCAAGCTCGCGAGCGGCGTGGCGCAGAAGCTCACCGTGCACGGCGGCGCGGTGGCGTTCCTCATCGACGCCGTCCACCCCGACGACCGCGCGGTCCCCGAGGACTTGACCGCCGGCGACCTGTGGCTCGACGCGCGCAAGGTCGGGTCGGGCGTCGCCTCGCAGACGGGCGCCTGGGAATTCTCCTCGCGCGGCGAGCTGGCGTTTCTCGCCTCGTGGCGGTTTCGCGCCGGCGAGGGCGAGCTGTGGACGGCCGCGCCGGGCGCGGAGCCTTTGCAGGTGGCGCCCGCCGCGCGCAGCTTCGCCTGGTCGCCCGACGGGAGCGCGCTCGCGTTCGTGGGACCTTCGCGTCTGGGAGTGCGCGGCCGCTTCGCGGTGACCATCGACGGCTTGCAGGAGATCGGCTGGTCTCCCGACGGCAAGCGCCTCGCGGCGCGCGCGGCGGCCTCGGCCGGAGGGAAGTTATACCTGGTAGACGTTGCCACCGGCGCGCTGCGCGAGGTCGCGCCGGGCACCTCAGATTTCGCCTTCGCTTCCGACGGCACGCTGGCGGTGCTCGGCCCGCCTCCACCCAAGGGCGGCGACCGGCCGCTGCTCTTGGAGGGCCGCGAGGTGGCGCGCGCCACCGCCTTCGCCTTCTCGCCCGACGGAAAGGAGCTGGCCCTGCTCTCGACGCAGAAGCAGCCGGGCGAGGCCTATGGCGATCTGTACCGGCTGGCGCGCGGCGCTGGCGCCACCAAACCGCAGCTGGTGGGCACGCGCGTGAGCGACTGGCGCTGGACTCCCGCGGGCGACCTGCTCTGCCTCGCCCGCTATGACCTGCGCGCGCGGGCCGGGACGCTCCGTGCCTCGGGCCGCGAGATCGCTTCGCGCGTACAGAGCTTCTCGGCATTCGGGCGGCGGCTGCTGTATCTCGTGCAGGCGCCGCAGAAGGGCGACTTCAAGCTCGAGCTGTGGGCGGTAGACCTGGCCGGCTCCGCAGCGCCGCGCAAGATCGACGAGGGCGTGTATGGCTGGGACCTCTCTCCCGACGGCGAGCTCTACTACAAGGCGCGCTGCGCGGGCGGTCCGCGGAGCTGCGCGCTCTTGCGCGCGCCTTTCGCAAGCGCCGCGCAGCCGGCGGTGCTCGCCGGCGCGGTGGCCGGCTTCGATCTCTCCCGCGATGGCGCGCGCATCCTGGTCGAGCAGCCGCACCGCGGCTCCTCTCGCGCGGTCGACCTGGCGGTGATTCCGGCGACCGGCCCGCCGCCGGAGCATCTGAAGCTCTTCGCCGAGGAGGCCGATCCCAGCTCCCGCTTCGCCGACACCTCCGGCAAGCGGGTGGCCTATGCGGTGGTGGCGGCCGGGAAGAGCGGCGTGTACCTCGCGGACTTTCCCTGACCGAGGAGAAATTTCGCTTTCGCGCCCTCGCCGCCGCACGATGGCGGAATGGACCCGGCGCTGGAGGAGTTCGCGGCGCATCTCTCGCAGGTCGAGCGCGCGTCGGCGCACACGCAGCGGGCGTATCTCTCCGACCTGCGGCAGCTGGCGGCCTTCCTGGCCGAGCGCGACGTGACGCTCGACGCCGCCTCGCGCGACGACCTGCGCGCCTTCCTCGCCGCGCGATTCGGCGCCAACTCTCCCGCCACGCTGGCGCGCAAGCAGGCCGCGCTGCGCGCGTTCTACGAGCATCGCGTGCGGCTGGGACACATCGCCGACAGCCCGGCGCGGAGGCTTTCGTATCCCAAGCGGCGCGCGTCGCTCCCCGATGTGGTCGCGGTCGACGACTGCTTCGCGCTGATGGAAGCGCCGCCTTCGAACACGGCAGCGGGGCTGCGCGACCGCTGCGCGCTGGAGCTCCTCTACGGCGCGGGGCTGCGCGTCTCGGAGCTGGCCGGCATGAATCTGGGCGACGTGCAGGACGGCTGCCTGCGCGTGCGCGGCAAGGGCAACAAGGAGCGCATGGTGCCGCTGGTGGCCAAGGCGCGCGCGGCGCTGCAGCTCTACCTCGCGCGGCGCGGGGAGCTGCGGCCGCGCAGCGAAGCGCTGCTCCTCAACCTCCGCGGCGGGCGGCTCACGGCGCGCAGCGTGGCGCGCCATCTGGCCCGCTACGCGCTCGCCGCCGGCACGCGCCGGCACGTGCACCCGCACGCGCTCCGCCACAGCTTCGCCACCCACCTGCTCGACATGGGAGCGGACCTGCGCGGCATCCAGGAGCTGCTCGGCCACGCCTCGCTCAGCACCACGCAGCGCTACACGCACGTGAGCTCCGAGCGCTTGCTCCAGACTTACGAGGACGCGCACCCGCGCGCCAAGCTTCCCCCCAAGGGCGGTTGATTTCGCTTGGAAGCTCGTGGAACATTACAGGGCGAAGGGGGCCTCATGCCATTCCATGTTCGCAGTGCCGCCTGTGCGGCAGCGCTACTCGTTTCCTTCGGCGCCAGCGCCGGCCGCGTCTGCCGGCAGCTCGACATTCCCGGCTCGTCGGAGACGCAGCTCTGGCAGATCAACAGCGCCGGCCAGATCGCCGCCACTTCCGACGTGGGCGGGTTCATCTATTCGGCCGGAACGTGGATCCGCGACCCGCCCACCCCGCCCGGGTACCAGGCGGGCACCGCGCAAGCCATTGCGCTCAACGACTCCGGCGAGCAGGGCGGCTACGGCATTCGCGCCGACGACGGGAGCGAGCAGGCCTACTACCAGAGCGGCGGCGCCTTCCACTTCCTCTCGGTGGGAACCGCCGACTTCCCCAACACCGAGACGCGCGGCATCAACAACGCCGGCATCCTCTCGCTCTGGGTGCTCGACTCCAACGACTTCTCGGGCCCCGGCGGCATCTACAATCCCGGACCCTCCACGCTCTACCCGCTCGGCTTCACGGCCTTCCCCACGCCGACTCTTCCCGCCGGCTCGACGGTGGTGCGCGTCCTGCCCGTCAACATGAACGACGCCGGCCGCGTGGTGGGGAGCATCCGCTCCGACAGCGGGTACTTCGCCTTCTTCCACGACCCCGGCGGCACCACCACCGTCTACCAACTCGGCTCGCTCCCGACGCGCGCCGCCGGCATCAACAACCTCGGGGACATCGCCGGCACCATCTTCCCCAACGCGCCTGACTTCTCCGTCAGCAACGGCTACGTGCGCAGCAACGGCGTGGACACCATCATCACTTGTCCGGAGGTGATCGGAGCGTCGGGATTCCTCTTCTTCGAATCGATCAACGACGCCGGCGTGGTCAGCGGCCAGTTCAACGACGCCGAGGGTAATGCGCACGGGCTGGTCGTCTACCCGAGCGCCGAGGCCGAGCTGGACGACTTGCTCTCCGCCCTGGAGGAAGAAGTCGGCCCCGGCGAGAGCCTGGAGAGCAAGCTGCGGGTCGCCGAGGCCGACCTCGCGAGCGGCAACAGCGCCGGCGCTTGCGGCGCGCTGCGAGCATTCGCGGCGGAGACCCGCGCGCAGTCGGGCAAGACGCTCGACCCCACGCTGGCGGGTTCGCTGGGCGGCGAGGCAGCCGCGCTCGTCAAGTCGCTCTGCGGTCCTTAGCCGCGGTCGCGGCGTTTTCGCGCGATCTCGATCTGGCCCTCGAGGAAGTTGCGCATCGACGTCCCCTCCGCCGCCAGCTGCTGCGGCAAGAAGGAGGCGCGGGTCAGACCCGGCAGCGTGTTCAGCTCGAGGAACACCGGCCCGCGCTTGGACGCGATGATGTCGGTCCGCGAATATCCTTCGCACCCGAGCGCGCGGTGCGCCTCGAGCGCCATCTCCTGCGCCGCGCGCGACACCTCCGCCGGCACCTGCGCCGGAGTGAGCTCGCGCGTGCCCTTGCCCAGATACTTGCCCTCGTAGTCGAAGGCGCGCCCCGGTTCGACGCGCACCTCGCTGGGCGGCAGCGCGCGCGCTCCCGACGGACCGTCGACCACGCCCACCGTCAGCTCCGTGCCCTCGACGAACTCCTCGGCCAGGTAGTGCTCGCCCGACTCCTCGATGCCCCTCGCCGCGCGCTCCACCTCGTCGGCCGAGAGCAGATGGTAGAGGCCCACGCTGCTCCCTCCCGCCACCGGCTTGGCCACCACGCGCTGGTAGAGATCGAGCATGTCGGCCAGCTCCTGCCGCAGCACGCGAGGGTCCTTGGAGAGGTGCACCGACTTGGCGATGGAAACCCCGGCGGCGTCGGCGATCTGCTTGGCCACTTCCTTGTCGAACGCGTGCGCGGAAGCTTCGGCGCCCGGGCCGGTGAAAGCGATGCGCCGCACCTCCAGCATGCGCTGGATGGTGCCGTCCTCGCCCTCGCCGCCGTGCAGCGCGAGGAAGAAGACGCGGCCTGGCGCGCTCTCCAGCGCTTCCAGGAGCGCGCCGAAGGCCGCCGTTCCCGAGGGACGGAAGTCGTTCTCGAAGGGCCGCTCGAAGCGCTGCAGCTCGTCGCGCTTGACGTCGAGCACCGCGCCCGACGGCGCGAGGAACCAGGTGGCCGCGTCTTCGAGGATTGCCGAGACGTGCTGGGCCGAAGCCACCGAAACCCGCCGCTCGCTGGAGCCGCCGCCGAAGAGGATGGTGACGTCGGACATGACCGCGTTACGATATACGCGATGAGAATGCGATCCACCACGGTGGTGTGCGTCAGGCGCGACGGCAAGGTGGCGCTCGGCGCCGACGGGCAGGTCACCCTCGACAAGACGGTGCTCAAGCACGGCGCCAAGAAATTGCGCCGGCTGGGCGACGGCACGGTGCTGGCCGGATTCGCCGGCGCGACAGCAGACGCGTTCACCTTGTTCGAGCGCTTCGAGGGCAAGCTGAAGGACTTCAACAAGAACCTGGCGCGCGCGTCGGTCGAGCTGGCCAAGGACTGGCGCACCGACCGCTTCCTGCGCAGGCTCGAGGCGCTGCTCATCGTCGCCGACAAGGAGCGGACGCTGATCCTCTCCGGCACGGGAGATGTGGTCGAGCCCGACGAGGGCGTGGCCGCCATCGGCAGCGGCGGCCCCTACGCGCAGGCGGCGGCAAGCGCCTTGCTGAAGCACTCGACGCTCGGCGCGCGAGAAATCGTCGAGGAGTCGCTGCGCATCGCCGCCCGGATCTGCATCTACACCAACGACCAGATCAGCATCGAGGAGCTATGACCGCCCCTGACTTGACGCCGCGGGAGATCGTGGCGGAGCTGGATCGCTACATCGTCGGGCAGGCGGCGGCCAAGCGGGCGGTGGCGATTGCGCTGCGCAACCGCTGGCGGCGCTTCCGGCTCTCGCCGGAGATGCGCGACGAGGTGATGCCCAAGAACATCATCCTGGTGGGGCCGACCGGCGTGGGCAAGACCGAGATCGCGCGGCGGCTGGCGCGGCTGGCGGGCGCGCCGTTCGTGAAGGTGGAGGCGAGCAAGTTCACCGAGGTGGGCTACGTCGGAAAAGACGTCGACTCGATGATCCGCGACCTGGTCGAGGCCGGCATGGCGCTGGTCCGCGAGGAGCGGCAGAAGGAAGTGCAGCCCAAGGCGGAGGAGCTGGCCGAGGAGCGGCTGCTCGATCTGCTCCTGCCCGGAAGCCGCGACTCCACTCGCGAGAAATTGCGCGGCATGCTGCGCGCGGGCGGCCTCGACGACCGCAGCGTCGAGTTGGAAGTGCACGAGCGCGCCACGCCCACCATGCAGATCTTCGGGACGCAGGGCATGGAGGAGATGGGGCTCAATCTCCAGGAGATGCTCGGCAACCTGCCGTTCGGCAAGAAGTCGAAGAAGCGCAAGACGCAGGTGCCCGAGGCGCGCCGGCTCCTGGCGCAGGAGGAGGCCGACAAGCTGGTCGACAAGGAGTCGGTGGTGCGCGAGGCGCTCGAGCGCGCGCAGTCGAACGGCATCGTCTTCATCGACGAGATCGACAAGGTGGCGCTGCCGGGCGGTCAGGGCCACGGGCCCGACGTCTCGCGCGGCGGCGTGCAGCGCGATCTGTTGCCGCTGGTCGAGGGCAGCACGGTGAACACGAAGTATGGGCCGGTGAAGACCGACCACGTGCTCTTCATCGCGGCGGGCGCGTTCCACGTGGCCAAGGTGAGCGACCTGCTGCCGGAGCTGCAGGGGCGCTTTCCCATCCGCGTCGAGCTGGAAGCGCTTTCGCAGGCAGATCTGGTGAAGATCCTGACCGAGCCGCGAAATGCTTTGACGCGCCAGTATGCGGCGCTGCTCGGCGCCGAGGGGATGGAGCTGGTCTTCGACGAGAGCGGCGTCCACGAGCTGGCGCGGGTCGCCTCGGAAATGAACTCGCGCATGCAGAACATCGGCGCGCGGCGCCTGCACACCGTGCTGGAGAAGGTTTTAGAGGACGTATCTTTCGGTGCGCCGGACTTCTCGGCCAAGACCGTCCGCATCGACGCCGCCTACGTCCGCGACAAGCTCGACCGCGTGCTCAAGGACGAGGACCTCTCGCGCTACATACTCTGACGCTTCCGCAGGCGTCTCTCCATGTTCATC
>Ga0307479_10005965_pt1 | contig 11161 bp, 9 predicted proteins | sample atmos_gasesECM4C_FD_203743 | JGI IMG/M metagenome (GOLD analysis project Ga0307479, IMG submission 203743) | Hardwood forest soil microbial communities from Morgan-Monroe State Forest, Indiana, United States - atmos_gasesECM4C_515 | ecosystem: Environmental > Terrestrial > Soil > Temperate... | reverse complement strand
AGCGGCGACTCGAATTATGTCAAGTCTACCTCGTCCAACATACCGGCCGACGTGGGATATGCCACGAGCACAGTTCTGACTTCTTCCAATCCGGCGGCGCCTGTCTCCGCGAATGTGACGTTTACGGCCCAAGTTACCAGCAGCCAAAGCGGCGGACCGGCGATCACCGGGAATGTGTTGTTTCGGATCGAGGACCGCGCGGGCACGATCGTTCCGCTCACGAATGGGATAGCACAATTCACGACCAGCTTCGCGGTTCCGAGTTTTCCTGAAGTCAACGCTGAATATTCAGGTGACCAGAACTACATCCCCTCCCGAGCATCTTTGCGGGAGGGCGTACACGATTTCACGCTCAGCGATAACCTCGGCTCTAGCAACATTGTCATCGGGGCTCCCGGGCAGAGTTCGGCACCGGTCACACTGACCATTAGCGGGACAAGCGGTTACGCCGCTACCGTAGCTTTTAGCGCGGCCTCGTGCGTCATCACGCCAGCTGGAAGCCTGAGCAGCTGCAGCTTTAGTCCGTCTTCGGTTAGCGGCAGCGGAAGCACACAACTGATGATCAATACGACCCCCCCGCGCGCCGCCGGCACGTTCACCGGCCATTTCGTTTTGCACGGCACGAAAGGGCAGCCTATTGCCGTTTGCCTGCTGTTTCTGCTTACTCTCACGCTTTTCAACAAGCAGCGCCGATTCAGCGTGGTTTTCGGTTCCGTAATCCTTCTGGCGCTCTTTGGGTTATGGGCGTGCGGAGGAAGCTCGAACGCAACGACATCTACGAATACAAGCCCGGGGACACCTACGGGCGTGCCTTACACAGTGACCATCAATGCCGCTCCATCTGGAGAGAACAGCCACACGATCAATTTGGCGTTCATTGTGCAATAGCATCAAACTCACGCGATTCTTTGGGGACCAGCGGTTTCGTAAGCTGAGTGCTGCCTCGATTGGCAGCTATAGCCAAAACCGGCCGAAAGGACGGGTGACGGAATCGAGAGCACTGCTCCTTCGTACAGTAGGCAGAGGGTTCTCCGCGGCGTAGGCTGGTTTCCACTTTTGGAAGGAGGGGAACCCATGCTCAACAAAAGGTTCGCTACCGGTTTGCTCGTGATTGGCTCGATCTTTGGCTTGGCGGAGGCTGCGTCCGCCACGGCGCAGTCGGCTCTTGCTCAGCAAAGTGCGGCCCAGCCAAGTGCGGCGAAGCCAAGCACGAACAGTTCAACGGCGAAACCGGCCGCAAAACCTGCCGCGAAACCTGCTGCGGCTCCGGCCAAGAAGAGTGCGCCGAAACCGCTCGTCTACGTAATGGACAACCGTTCTTCAGATAAGACCGATGGGAATAAGACCGCCGGTGCGACGACGAGTAAGCCCGCCGCTGCCTCGGTGAAAAATGCGTCTGCTACCTCGGCGAGCAAGACCTCACCTTCTGCTGCGCCGACTGTGAAGCCGCTGAGCGCAGACCTGACGAAAGCGTTTCAGCAGAATTGCCCGAGCGTCGCCCTCACCGACAGCAAGTCAAAGGCGGCATACGAAGTAATGTTTGAGCGAGATCCGGGCAGCAAAGGCGTGAAGAGCGCTTTTGGGCTGCACAAGGCCAGCAAGATAGAAGTGATGAGCAAGACCGGAAAAGAGCTATTTTCCGAAGCTGGGCACTCGACCGGTCAGCTCGTAAAGGATGCCTGCACGGCCATCGGAACCCCGGGCACGAAGATAGCCAAGAATTAGTATGGTCGTACGATCTCTTGGCGCGCGAGCTTTGCTCGCATTGAGAAGCCGAGTGTGGGGATCAGCTTGAGGCGTAAAGAGGGCGCGTTCGCGCCCTCCTCGAAATCTTAGACCCTGCTGCGAGCCGCTAACATGCCGAGGGAAAACGAACGCGAAGAGAGATCCTTCGCTTGCTTTCCGGGCGGCACAAAAACCCGCGCCCGGAAAGCAGCTCAGGATGACAGCTTCAGGCGCGGGCTGCGGTCTTTTGCAGGACGCGCTCCACGATGGCTTTGAAGTCGTCCGCGGTAAGCAGGTCCTTTTTCTCGAATGACTTCGCCTTCACGGCCTGCAATAACGCCATGCGCTCTTCTTCCGTAGCCTTGATGCCCAGCTTTTCGCACCACTCTTCGATGGATGGCGGCCCGCTGTTCTTGCCGAGCACGATGTTGACGGGCTTCTGCCCGACGAGATCGGCTGAGAAGGGCACGTATTCCAGCGGATTGTCTTTGCGGGCCATGCGCACCCAGCCGGCGATGATGCCGGATTCGACTTCGTAGAGGCTATCGCCGACGATCGGCCGGTTCGGCGGCTGCGTGACCTTGGCTTTCTCCATGACGAAGCGCGAAACTTCGCAGAATTTTTCGGTGCGGATGCCGATATCGACGCCGTGCAAGCAAAGCAGCGACAACACTACGTCTTCCATGGGCACGTTGCCGGCGCGTTCGCCAAGCCCCGTGATGGTGGTCTGCGCAACAGAGGCGCCCGCTTGGAGCGCGGCGAGCGTGTTGGCGACGCCGAGTCCGAAATCCTGGTGGCAATGGATCTCGACAGGCTTCTTCAGCCGCTCGATTGCCTTTTTCACCACGTGATATATGGCGTCAGGAGTGCAGCCGCCCATGGTGTCAGCCAACGTGAAGGCGTCCATATGGCCTTCAGTGGCGACTTTTTCGACGATATCGAGCAAGCGATCGACTTCGGTGCGCGTGGCGTCGATCGTGAAAAACACGGTGTACAGGCCGGCTTCTTTCGCGGCGCGCGTGGCGTCAATGGAAGACTTCATGGCGCGATCGAAGGTCCAACCGTAGGCGTTCTTGATCATGTGATCGCTGGCTGGGATCTCGATGACCACGCCTTTGCAGCCGCACGCCTTGACCACCTTGATCTCTTCCGGAATGCAACGGGCAAAAGCGAATATTTCGGATTTCAAACCGAGGGCGGCGATGTCCTGAATGGCGGCTTTATCCTGCTCGGAAACGGCAGGCATACCGGATTCAATTCGGTGAACTCCGAGAGCATCGAGCTTCTTGGCAATGGCGACTTTTTCTTCGCGCCGGAAGACGACGGCGGTTTGCTGTTCGCCATCGCGAAGGGTTACGTCATGAATTTTGATTTTGGGAACGAAACTGTATTTCTTGGTGACTTCGGGCAGATAAGTCCAGGGGCTGGTAAACCATTTATCGGTCTTCCAAGGCGTCTTCATTTAACCTCCGTAAAGTTAGTGCCGCGATTGATCGCGCCGCCGAACGAGCGAACTCCAATGCGCTCACTGGTTTCGGTTGGATTTGGGCATAATACACCGAGCAGCCATTACGGTTCAAGGAGGCGAAGCGCGCGTACTCCATTCGGTGGTACTTGATTGCCAGACCATGAATCGCCGTGCGAGGAAAATGAGGTCAGGAAACAGTCAGTGACCAACGACCGTATTTGGAATCAAACGAACAGGTGCCGATATATCGTAGCGCCAAAATAACGTGCCGAATTCACGGCATAAACATCCCACTTAGCTAAGTGATTGGCCTATAATAGGCCAGTGACCGAAGCGCCAGAGTCTTAGGAACGGTTCTTAAAAGAAGGCAAAGTGGCCAACGCAAGCTTCATCCTGAACGGAAAGCGAGTCACAGTTCCCTACGAGCCGGGAATGCACGTCCTGGAGCTATTGCGGGAGGAGTGTGGCATCGTTTCGGCCAAGAACGGGTGCGCTCCCGAAGGCACCTGCGGCTGCTGCCTGGTGCTTATCAACGGGCGGCCGGCGCTCTCCTGCCTGCGTAAGCCGGAGCAGCTGGAAGGGCATGACGTCACGACCTTGGAGGGTATTCCTGAGGAGATGCGACGGGTTCTGGGCGAGGCTTTCGTGCTGGAGGGCGGCGTCCAGTGTGGTTTCTGCACGCCCGGCATCGTGGTGCGAGCCAGCTCACTGCTGGAGAATGGGCAGGCTTCGAGCCGTGAATCCATAGCAAAAGCGCTCGACGGCCATCTTTGCCGCTGTACAGGTTACAAGCGCATCATCGACGCCATACAAACCGCGGGCGAAGCCTGGAACGATCACCACGAGATGCCCCGAAGCGAACCACGGCATCACTCCTACTTCGGCGAAGAGTTTGGCCTGAAACGCAACCCGACGACGGCGCCCAAGAGAAACGTAAAGAACGGCGTCGGATGCTCGGCTTCCCGCCTTGGCGGAGCCCAACAGACTTTGGGAGATAAGCCCTTTGTCGACGATATGCGTGTGCCAGGAATGCTCCACGGCGCGATGGTGCTCACGCCACATCCGAGAGCCAAGGTGCTGGGAATCGATTCTTCCGCGGCGCTGGCGATGCCAGGAGTCCTGAGAGTTTTTACGGCGGCCGATGTGCCTGGCCAGCGCGGCACGGGCATGGCGCTGCCGGACTTGCCGATTTTCGTGGGAGTGGGCGAAACCACCTGTTGCGTGGGAGATTTTGTGGCGATGGTGGTCGCAGATACGCAGTTCCACGCCCGGCAAGCTGCGGCCAAGGTGAAGGTGGACTACGAGGTCCTCAAGCCGCTGACGAATCTCTTTGAAGCGCTCGAGCCCGGCGCGGCGCAGGTGCATCCGCCGGGGAATATGTACGTGCACGGGAACTTGATTGATACAACTGCATTCTCGCGCGGCGCTGTGGAGGCGGCGTTCGCTACTGCAGCGCACGTGATCGAAGCGAAATTCCAGACGCAGCCGATCGAGCCGGCATTTCTCGAGCCAGAAGCTTGCCTCGCCATACCTCAGGACAGGGGCATGAAGGTACACACGCAAAGCCAAGGCTCGCTTTCCGACCAACAGCAGATTGCAAAAATTTTGAATCTGCCGCTGGAGGAAATTGAAATCGCTTTGGCGGCCAGCGGCGGAGGATTTGGAGCCAAAGAAGAACTCTCGATCCAAGGACAGACCGCCTTGGCCGCATACCTTCTGCACCGGCCGGTGAAAGTCGTTTTGACGCGCAAGCAATCGACACAACACCACGTCAAGCGCCATCCGATGACGCTGCATTACAAGGTGGCAGCCGATGCCGAAGGGCATCTGCTGGCGGTAAAGGCGCGCATCGTCGGCGACGCCGGCGGATACGCGGGGACCAGCGGTAAATGCCTGCTGCGTGCCGCCTGCCATAGCTGCGGCCCTTATCGCGTGCCAAACGTGGATGTGGAATCGAAAGCCGTATACACAAACAACCCGACGAGCGGCGCGATGCGGGGATTTGGGACGAACCAGGCACATTTCGCGATGGAAGGAATGATAGACATACTCGCCGAGCGCGTTGGCGTGGATGGCTATGACATTCGCGAGCGGAATATTCTAAATCCCGGCGACGCGTTCGCGACGGGACAAATCATGAGGCCGAGCGTGCGGGGCTTGCGCGAAACGCTGGAGGCCGTGAAAGGGATCTACAAGAATTCGAAATATGCAGGGCTCGCCTGCGGAATCAAGAGCACCGGCATCGGGAACGGCACCGTGGACAGCGGGCACATCAAGATTCGCCTGCTCGAGGGCGGACGGCTGCAGGTGTTGAACGGCTACACGGAGATGGGACAGGGAGTATATACGGCCACCCAGCAGGCCGTGTGTGAAGAGACCGGTTTGCCGCCGGAGAAAATCGCCGTCATTTGGGACAAAGAAATGGGCAGTAAGTGCGGCGAGACCTGGGCCTCGCGCGCGACAACGCTCAGTTGTGCTGCGGCGCAAAACGCGGCGCGGAAACTGGCGTCCGATCTCCAGCAAGCATCGCTCGAAGAACTCGCCGGGCGTGAATACACCGGCACCTATGTTTGCGACTTCACCACGCGGCCGGGAACACCCGAGGCGAAGTCAAATCCGAGTACGCATTTGACTTTCAGCTACTCGACACAAGTGGTGATTCTGGACGAAAACGGGCGGCTCGAGCGCGTGATTGCGGCACACGACGTGGGCCGCGCCATCAACCCACGGCTGTGCGCGGAACAGATGGAAGGCGGGATCCACATGGGCCTGGGTTATGCGCTTTCCGAGAGTTTTCCTTCGACAGACGGCGTGCCAAATTCGGTGCTTTTGCGCGACCTTGGTATTCCACGAGCCAAAGAGACGCCGCAAGTTGACGTGATCCTGATCGAAGTGCCTGATGAAGTTGGCGGCTATGGATCGAAGGGCGTCGGCGAGATCGGCTGCGTCGCCACGGCTGGCGCAGTAGCGAGCGCGCTTTATTCCTACGACAAAGTTCGCCGATTCCGTTTGCCCATGGAAGACGCGCCTGCGGCGGCCCCTCTGCTTCCGAAATCGCGGAAGCAGGCCGTGCCTGCAGATTACACGCGTGCGCTCCCATCTAAGTTTTGCATCTCCCGAGAACGGGTCACCAACCTACCTTAGTAGTCGCATTCAGAGACTCGAGTCAGCGCGCTTCCGCGTATGCCACGACTCGGGCACAACACCGGCGTGTTACCTTCAGAACTGGACCACCACACGGTCGCGGCCATCGCCATCAGCGGTAGCTGCCTGGACATGCTGGGCAGCCTCTATCTCGCTTACGATTTGCTCGGTGGGCAGCACGGCCCGTTGCGACTGCTTACGAGGACGGTAACGTATTCGATCGTCTTCGGCGTTGGCTACGGGATTGGGCTCGGTCCTTTCTTTGGCTTGGCTTCCGGCATAGCGGCTGGCATCACGCTCAATTGAACTAAATCGAGAAGCGCGTCGATTGCGACCTTACTCTTTGGCCTGGCAGGGAGTGTTTTCGGCCATTCGTGGTATCGGTTTCGGAGCCGGGCTGTACAGGATAGTGGGTCTTCAGTTCGCAATCGCCTTTGCCACTCTGATCACAATTGGCCAAATATTCGCCTATTCCCGCGGCTTACGTCCCAGGAACGGACTACACGGTGCGTCGCGGCCCGCATCTGTTGCGGCGTCAGTTTTGGGGGACCGTCGTCCGTACCGTCGGCTTCATTGCCACGGCGCTAATCTGCAGTGCCTTTGTCGTTGATCACCCCATATCTTTTGCGCTGCGGGTCGGTCTGGTAACTGGCATCGTCACAGGTGTGGGTCAGACGGTGATTCCTTACATCGAATACTTTGCAGATAATCTTCCAGAGCGCGCGCTTGGCGTCTTCGGGATCGGGCTCATTCTTTGCGGCTTTGCGTTGCAATCGCTGCAATATTGGCTAGCCCTGCTACGTGTCCGACTGACCTAGCTTCTATACACAATTGCCCGCCCGATTGGACCATTCGAGCTGGATGGTGTAATTGCCCAGAGTGCGTGTTTTCCAGGCACAGATATCGCCAATTTCGCCGTTGTTGTCGTCATACCAGCCCTGGCCCGGAATCGGATCGGTGATGGCTTCGCATAGTTCGTGCGAAGTTGTGGAGGTCAAGGCATCGAAAAGAGGCAAGCCTCCAACGCAGCCGGAGCAGCCAGGATAGGGCATTACCGCGTAGTAGACGTTTCGGCCGAATGAGTCGTGGTAGCCGCAGAACGCCTGGCAGGACGCGCTGTTCCCTTGAACCACTGTCACGCCATTGGGTAAAAAAACGAAATATAGAGTATTCGCGTTGGTGGCCGGCAGTGTGCCGGCGTTGATCTCTTGCTGGATCAATTGCTGGATGGCGCTGTCCTGAACGGACGTACCTGGAGCCGGCGAAGTAAGCACGGTTGTGCCAATGCGTGAACCGTGGCCGATGGTCTGCCCAGGGACACTGTATTCGCCGAGTTGGTCCATGAGCTGGCTGGTCAGGATGTAGTCGAAGAACTGATTCATTTGAGTCATCAGACTGCTATTGGAGGCTTGCTCCCAGGCAGAACCCCAGAAAACCGTAAAAACCTGGGCCGCGGCGAGAAGCGGTCCGTTGCGATAGGAGAGATGAGGCACGGCTGCAGCGGGACCGGCCGCGGCTTCGGGGCGGTGCAGGGGCACAATGCGGATCGGATGTTTTTGTGTATGCGCTGACTTCTTCTGCCGAGTCTTTGCAGGCATAGCCGGCTCCTTATGAGACGCTGAAATTTTGTGGTTCAAGGGCTGGAGGACAGGCGGGCGAGACTACGGTAACGAACCATCCGGAAAATGTAAACTGGTCGGCAGGCCAGTCTATTAAGGAATTTATCGCACGCGGCTCGAAGTCCCTGACCTGGCGGGCTATTGCGAGGCGAATACGAAAATGGTATTTTAGCGACACCCCGTTTCGGCCTGCAAGGCGCAGATGAGCCAGCGCCAGTGCTCGGGAAAGTTCGCCACGGGCGCTGGGAGAAGACAGATAAATGAAGTCATTTGAATTCTTTGCAGCGAAAGACTCCAACCACGCCGTAACGCTCCTCGCCCAGCACGCCGTTAATGCCAAAGTCAAAATTATCGCCGGTGGTACCGATCTCTTAGCGGACCTGAAATTCACGGCGCACGGGCCCGACGTCGTCATCGATATTTCGCGCGCCGAGGACCTGAAAAACATCACCGTAACGGAGCAGGGGCTGGTCATTGGCGCTCTGGTAACGCACACGCAAATCATGCGTTCGCCGCTCATTCGTCAGCTATTTCCAGCTCTGGTGGACGCGGCACACACGATCGGCGCGGTACAAACGCGAAATCTGGGCACGCTGGGGGGGAACCTGGTGACGGCGGTCCCGTCGATGGACAGCGGTCCGACGCTGATGGCGCTCGAGGCGATCGTCACTATCGCGGGTAACGGCGGGCGGCGCCAGATGCCTTTGAGCGAGTTTTTTGTAGGCCCACGCAAGACCGTTCTTAAGCCGGACGAGCTCCTGGCCGAAATCATCATTCCCAAACAAAACCTGGGTAAGCCGACGCACTTTTTGAAGTTCGGATTACGCAAGGGACAAGCGCTGGCGCTAGTAAATGTGGGGGCGAGCTTCTGGGTCGATTGGGAGAAGGACACGTTCATCGCACCGCGAATCGCGCTCGGAGCCGTCGCGCCGAAGGTGATTCGCGCTCTGCAAGCCGAGGCTTACCTCGAGGGCCGCGCGATCACTGCGGAAACGATGGCGGAGGCGGGCCGCGTCGCCGTGAGCGATGCAAAGCCCATCAGCGATTTTCGCGCTTCCGCAGAGTACCGGAGGCACCTGATCGCCGTGCTCACGAAACGAGCGCTTGAAGGCGCATGGGCGCTGGCCCAGACGAAGCGACTGGAGGGATCCAATGGTAAACGTAACGCTTAAACTCAACGGCGAGACGCGCAGCGCTTCCGTCCCTCCAGAAACGACGCTGCTGCGGCTCTTGCGCGACCAGTTCAACCTGACCGGCGCGAAGCTGGGGTGTGACGTAGGTGACTGCGGCGCGTGCACCGTGATCGTCGATGGCAAGCCGGTGAACTCCTGTCTCATGCTGGTGGGCCAGGTGGAGGGCCGCGAGGTTTTAACCATAGAAGGACTCGCCACCGCGGATCACCTCCACCCGTTACAGAAATTGTTCGAGCACTTCGGTTCGCTGCAGTGCGGTTTCTGCGGACCGGGAGTGATCATGTCCGCGAAGGCCCTGCTGGATGAGAATGCTGATCCCTCAACCCAGGAGATTCGCGACGCACTCGGCGGCAACCTGTGCCGCTGTACGGGATACACGAAAATGATCGAGGCGATCAAAGGCGCCTCATGCATCTTGCGCGGCGAAGAAGTTCCGGCAATCAAGTCCGCATAAGTTCACGGCAGAAGGAGACCGATCATGGCAGAGAAGCCGAAGGTTGTCGAAAAGCCTGATGTGCTGGAACGGCCGGATATATTGAGGCCGCAGACGCCTGCGCCACTGGTCACCTTTCCCGTCGAAGTTGTCGTGCCGGAGGGGCGTCAGCAAACACCGGCAGTAGGCCAGCGAGCTTCGCGCGCCGATGGACGACTGCACGGGTTGGGACAAACGAAGTACATCGACGACATGTACTTCCCCAACATGCTCTTTGCCAAAATCAAGCGAGCGGGGATTGCTTCCGCGCTGATCAAGAGCATTGATACCAAAGAAGCCGAGGCCATGCCCGGCGTCATCGCGGTGATCACGGGCCGCGATATCCCATGCAATTCGTTTGGGCCTTCCCTGAAGGATCAGCCGGTACTGGCTGATACGCGGGTGTTCCATGCGGGCGACGGCGTGGCGGCAGTCGCCGCGGTGAGTGAGCAGATTGCCACCGAGGCGCTGGAAAAAATCAAAGTCGAGTACGAGCCGCTGACGCCGGTTTTGGATCCGCTGGAGTCGTTGAAACTGGAGACGCCCGGCATTCACGCGCCGAGCGCAAACATTTACGGGCACAAGATTATCAAGAAAGGCGACGTGGAAAAGGCGTTCGCCGAATCCGATCACGTTTTCGAAGGCAGCTTCCGCACGCAAATGGTGGAGCACGTGCCGCTGGAACCGTATGCGTGCATTGCGCATTGGGACGCAAACGGGCGTGTGACGATTTATTCGACGCTGGGAAGGATCACGTTGGGACGCGCCGACGTGGGACGCACGCTGGGAATTCCCATGAGCCGCGTTCGCATAGTGGCGACGGTGGTTGGCGGCAATTTTGGCGGCAAGAATGAAATCCGGGCCGAGCCCGCTATGGCGCTGCTTTCCAAAAAGACCGGGCGCCCGGTGAAGTGCGTCTACACCCGAAGCGAGGAGTTCACGTCCTCGACGACGCGCCATCCCCTGATCATGGATTACAAGACGGGAGTCACCAAGCAGGGCAAAATCCTGGGACGCAAGATTCGACTGGTCCTCGACGGAGGCGCCTATTGCTCCTGGAGCGAAACGACCCTGGGCAAGGCGTGCATCCTCTCGGCAGGCCCCTACAACATCGAGAATCTGCACGCGGAAGCGTTCGTCGTTTACACGAACAAGACCATGACCGGCGCGATGCGCGGATTTGGAGCGCCGCAGGTGTGTTTTGCCTATGAATCGCACATGGATGACATTGCCCACGCGCTGGGCATCGATCCCTTGGAGATTCGCTTGTTGAACGCATTCGATGAGGGTTCACTGAGTCCGACCAGTCAGAAGCTGCATAGCGTCGTGGTCAAAGAATCGCTGTTGCGCGCGGCGAAGCGCTTCGGCTGGAACGGCCTGGGCGACGCCGGAAACGGGAACGGAGCGTAATCATGAAACGTCGCGGACGTGGCATGGCCTGCATGTGGTACCCGATCGGTTTCACGGTGGCGGCGAATCCCAGCGCGGCCGTGGTGAAGATCAATGAGGATGGCACCGCAACCTTGCTCACGGGCACAGT
>Ga0307479_10005963_pt1 | contig 11162 bp, 6 predicted proteins | sample atmos_gasesECM4C_FD_203743 | JGI IMG/M metagenome (GOLD analysis project Ga0307479, IMG submission 203743) | Hardwood forest soil microbial communities from Morgan-Monroe State Forest, Indiana, United States - atmos_gasesECM4C_515 | ecosystem: Environmental > Terrestrial > Soil > Temperate... | reverse complement strand
AGATGGATGGCGATCGAGGCGTTCTCGATTTCGGTATCCGGGATTCTCAGCTGAACGAGATCTTCCACGATTCGCAATTCGTTGGGAACGTCGACGAGTTCTGCGCGCAGCCCGCCGCGCTCGACGATGTCGCATTGGACGGCCTTCCTTGCAGCGCCGGACATACCTACTGCTATATTTCTCCGTACGGTGACGTTTACCCTTGTGTTCAATTCCCTCTAGCTTGCGGCAATGTCAGAAAGGAAAAGTTTCTCGACATCTGGCACCACTCAAAGCAGATGAACGAAGTGCGCTCAATTCGTGCACGGGATTTGCCTACTTGTTCGACGTGCGCGCATCTCGGAAGCTGCACGCGTTGCCCTGGATTGGCCTTCATGGAGGGCAACATGCGCGGACCGTCTTCTTTGGATTGCGAGAAATCCTTCGCCCGGACAGGAATCCCATCGGCCAACATGATTGCACAAATGGAGTCGAGGAACGCAATCCAAGGCTCGTCGGCCCATCCCTCCTCGTTTTCGAGCCTTATACAGATCACTACGGCAAGGAGCTAGAAACCATCTGCGGCAAAACCTGCGCGCCTGTTAGCGTCGTTGTGTCTTGCGTCCCCCGGTCTTGACCCTCATGAACAGAACGTTGGTGAGAATTCATCCCCTGTCGAAGCGACGATACTTTCGCGCCAAGCGAAAAGGGCGGCGTACCGCGTCAAGGAAGCCAGGCCCATTTTTTCCCGGCGCAACTTTCCAGTCCTCCTCCGTAGGAGAAACAGAAAGCCGCAAAAGGTAGGCTGGAGCCGAAAGCAAACCGCCGCGCATGCGCAATCGAAATGCGGCGCGCTCGAAGACGCCAGGCGGAGCACCACCGGCAGCGGGCAGCCACTCGCAAGCTTGTTCCGCGAGCCGGGCAGCGACCGCATCTGCCTGCACCTGCGCTTGAACTTTTTCCGGCAGTTGCGCTTTCAGCAAATCCGACGCAAGGCGCAGCCCGATGTGCAGCATGCGCTCCGCCCCCACTGCTTTCGCCGAATCCGCGACACGCTCCCAATCGATGCCTGTTTGGCGCGAGGCCAGCGCAGCAACATCGGCAATCCACATCAATCGCTCCCAAAAGTGTTTTGCGCCGTGGACGCAGATCAGCACCAGTTCGTCTTCAACGGAAAGGGCAGCAGCTTCATGGGAATCGAAGCACACGCGGATTTGCCGCGAAAAACATTCCTCGAGGGGGAGCCGGCGGGGGAAGTAGCGCAGCGTACAGTCGTTGTGCAGCTCGACAACCAGCTTTGAATCCGGCATGGAAAAAAGATACTGGCCGGGGATTTTCCCGGCTTCGATGGCGCTGAGCGGGACTGCTGGCGCGAAGCCTGCGGTGATCATCAATTCCGTGGCACGACGAATGTCCTTCTGGCGAACAAGCAGGTCCAGGTCGCCATAGGCCCGCATCGCTGGGTCACCATAGGCCTGCATCGCCAGTACCGGCCCTTTTACGACCAAGGCCTCGATTCCTTTCGAGGCGAAGCGGTCGAGTACGCGAAACAACTCGGCAGTTAGCCGCAAAGTAAAAAAATTCCGCGCGCGCTGGCGATCGGCAAGCGCCTGCCTGATTTCCGGAGGGACCAAATCCTTTTCGAGGTCGCGCAGAGATGCAGCGAGATGACCGGCCACGCCGTGGTCGTCTGCGAGGATGAGCAAGCGAGTCCAATCCGCAGAACGAAACAATCCTGTAAGCCTATGATGATCGTGCGCTGGGGAGGCGCACTCGAGGAGCACGGACCATTCGTTCCTGAACGAAGCGACGCTAGACAGATGCGAAGGGGATATCGGTTCGGCCATAGCGATCTTAAGATTAGTGTAGTCGATTGGAGAGGGTATTTCGCGAGAGTTGATGGAGGAGAATCCTTCGCTCAGCCCCGCTGGCTATTTTCCTATCGAGGCGGGCAACATCTCATCACTGCGGCCTCGGCGGCGCACATCGATTCCGAGCCGCTTGATTTTCTGGTTGAGCGTGGAAAGAGGAATGAGAAAACGCTCGGCAGCTTCGGTCTGGTTCCAGCCGGTGCGCTCCAGCATATCAATGATAATGCGGCGCTCGATCTCATCCATGATCTGGAACAAGGATGGTTGCGGATTGTCCGCGGCAGACCGCAAACCGGGTTCGCTTGGAAGCGGCGGCAAAAACTCCGAGAGCTGCAGGCGCACGCCGCGAACGATTTCCTTGCTGCGAATGCTTTCCGGGAGCAGGTCCGCGTCAACACGCTCCTGCGTGGAGAGGACGACCGCGCGCTCCACAACGTTTTCCAACTCGCGCACGTTGCCGGGCCAGTCGTAGTCCATCATGAGCTTCATGGCCGCCTGCGTGAACTGCCGGAGTGGCTTGGCGTTTTCCTGGCAATAGCGTGCCAGGAAATGCGCCAGCAGAAGGGGCACGTCTTCCCGGCGGTCGCGCAACGGTGGAATTTGGAGGTGAATCACGTTCAGGCGGTGATAAAGATCCTCGCGGAAGCGGCCCTCGCGGACGAGCGTGAGGAGTTCGACGTTGGAAGCGGCCACGATGCGCACGTCGACTTTGAGCTGCTCAGTGCCGCCGAGACGCATGAATTCGCGCTCCTGGATCACACGCAGCAGCTTGGCCTGCGTTTCCGGGCTGATGGTGGCGATTTCATCGAAGAAAATGGTGCCTTGGTCGGCGACTTCGAAGAGGCCTTTCTTGGAAGCAACAGCGCTCGTGAAAGCGCCTTTCACATGGCCGAAGAGTTGGGACTCCAGCAGATCCACGGGGATTGATCCCGTATTTACGGGCACAAAAGCTTTGTCCGCGCGAGTCGAAGCCGAGTGAATCGCCTTGGCGATGAGTTCCTTGCCCGTCCCGCTTTCGCCACTGATGAGGATCGTGGAACGCGAGGGCGCGACCTGCGTGACGAGGTCCAGGAGGGCATGCATTTTGTCACTCTTCCCGACAATGTTCGGGAAATTGAAACGCTGCTTGAGGGCTCGTTTGAGTTGGACGTTTTCATCGCGCAGCCGGCGCGACTCCACGGCCTGCGCCACCTGGGCGAGCAATTCATCGTTGGACCACGGCTTCGTGATGTAGTCCATCGCGCCATTCTTGAAAGCGGCGCGAGCCATTTCGATCGAACCGTAGGCGGTGATCAGGACGACGGAAAGTTGCGGATCGCGGCGGTGAATCTCCTTGAGCATGTCCAGACCGTTGCGATCCGGCAAGCTGACATCCAGGAGGAGAAGGTCATAAGGATGCTGTTCCAGCTTCTCGAGGCCGGATTCGCCTGTTTCCGCGCTGGAGACGCCGTAGCCTTCACCTCTCAGCAGAAGTTCGAGGCCTTCGCGGATTTCCGATTCGTCGTCGACTACGAGGATGGAGCCCTTAGACATGGACCGCTTTCCTGACTGCCGGGAACTCGACGTGGAAGGACGTGCCTTTGCCGGGCGTCGAGCGTACTTCAATCTTTCCGGCGTGTTCCTTAATAATGCCGTAACTCACGGAAAGCCCGAGGCCCGTGCCTCGGCCGCTGGCCTTTGTGGTGAAGAACGGGTCAAAAATGCGATGAATGTGCTCGCGAGCTATGCCGGCGCCCGTATCCGCCACCTCGATTTCAACGCTGCCATTGTGCGCCGTGGTGCGGACTTCCAGCATTCCTCCGCTGGGCATGGCGTCACGCGCGTTCAAGAAAAGATTCAAGAAGACCTGCTGCAGCTTGTTGGCTGACCCGCGAACGGGCGGCAGCGGCTCGCCGAGTTGCTTCACCACCTGGATGTGGGAGGTCTTGAGAGGGTGAGCCACGAGCGACAAGGTCTCTTCCACGACTCTATTTACATCGATGTCCGCGGCCTCCGCCGCGCCGGTTCGCGAGAAATTGAGCAGATTGTTCACGATTTCGCTGGCCCGAAACGTCTGCTTGACGATTTTTTCAATGATCGACTGGCGCGGGTCGCCTTCCGGCATCTGCTTCGCCAGCATCTGAATATAGTTGGAGATGACCGCGAGCGGCGTGTTCACTTCGTGCGCGACGCCTGCCGCGAGGAGTCCAAGCGACGTCAGTTTCTCCGTCTGTGACATCTGCTCTTCCATGCGCTCCCGCTGGGTCACGTCATCGAAGAGCAAGAGGCGGCCGATGCGCTGATTCGATTTGCTCACCAGGGGAGTGATGGAAACGTTCAAGGTCAGCAATTTCCCTTGATGCTGGAGTCTCTGTTTATAGATGCCGGTAATCTGTTCCTGGTCGCCACGCGCGGCGATTTCGCGCGACAGTTCTTCGGGCAACAGCGAGCTAAGTTGCCGTCCAACGGATTCCTGGCGCGTCACCCCAAAAAGTTGTTCCATGCGCGTGTTCCAGGATTCAACGAGGCCTTCCAGGTCAACGGAGAGCACGCCGACGTTCAGGGACTCAACGATATTTTCGCTGAAGTCCTTGAGGCGGGCGATTTCGAGCGCTTTTTGTTCGAGCGAGCTGTAAAGTTGCGCGTTGTCGAGGGCGACAGCGACGTAGCCGGCAATTGTCTCCACCAGCTCGACGTCATCGCTAGACAGAAAATCTCCATCGACCGTTTTGCCCAGGCCGAGAACCGCGACGGTGTGCTCGCGAATGCGGCAGGGGACAAAGTAGTTGAGGTCCAACTGCTCGAGCGTGCGACGAACGGAGTCGCTGACGTCTCTTGCCGCACGGGGCGACTCAAAAAAGAGCGCCCCGCGGGCAAACTCGGGCCGGGCCGGCTCGAGGAAGCTAAGATCCAAAGACTCGGAGAGCCGCACGCCCATCGAACGGGCAATGCGCATCTGTCCGGGTTGCAAGGCATTCTCCACAAAAATCGCAAGACGGTCCACCAATAAGGTCTGGGAAACGCGGTCCATAACCGAGCCCAGCATGGGGTCGAACCGCACCTCGTTCGTCAGCGTGCGCCCGAACTCTATGAGCGTGCGGCGGTAATCGAGGCGATCGCGATAGAAGAAGCGATCCAGGCGCGCCTGAATCCCCGTACGGAACGGCTGGAACAAAAACGCGGCTACGACGATGGCTATCATGCCGCCGACAGGGCCGTTCGTCGGCGTATGGAAAATTACGGCGACCAGTGCGACCAACGCGAAGTAGACTGCAGCTACCCCAGCGGTTGCGGCCGTGTATGCCAAGCCACGCTTGAAGATGATGTCCACGTCCATCAAGCGGTAGCGGATAACGGCGTAGCCGAAGCATAGCGGGATCAGCACTAGGCTCAATACGGACAGCTGCATCCACGGGCGCATCGTCACGCCGAACACCAAGGGAGCGATGTAAAGCAAGGAAACGGGGAGACTGCCGGCAAGAGTTCCGCCGGTGAGCCATTTTAGTTGCTGGCGAAGGACCCCGGACGGCGCCTCTCGGTAGTTCCGGTAGAAAACAAGCCCCGCAGCCAAGAAGCAGGCGGCGAGATAGCTGAATTCGCATTTCGTAAGCACTATGTATGAAGCAAGCCAGGGCTTGAAGCCGAAGTCCTTGAGCGCCGTGTTCACGTGAATCGAGAGCAAAACGAGGGGCAGAGAGTAGACAGCAAACAATTTCGAGGACGAGCGAATGGTGGTTTCAGAACGCCCCGGAAATACCAATGCGAAGTGAAGCAGCAAGGCAGGAGCCAGTAGCCGCGCCACAATCTCCGACCAGTAAACTTCCCAATCGAAGGTGTCTAGCTTCCCACTGAAATGGAACGACCAAAGAACGAAGGAAACCAGACAAAAAACATAGAAGTGCACGGCGCGAGGAGCGTTCCAGCGGCGAATGAAAATGAACAAGCCGATGAACAGATAAAGCAGGCCTACGATTCGCAGGTAATTCTCAGTGGCGAGGGGCTTTTCGGCAGGCGCTGTGAGGACTGGCGTCTCGAATTCCTCACCACCGCGGGAAAGCTTGTAGCGCACCTGGGTCCAGAGCCCCGCACGGTCCAGCCGACGAGCGACTTCCGCAGCTCTGGTGATCGGAGCACCATTGACCGTCAGCAGGAGATCGCCAGGGCGGATCCCGGCGCGCGTTGCCGGAGAATTAGCGGAAACTCGGCTAGCCTGAATGCCGTGGTCGGTGTCGAGCCACGCCACGCCGTCGTACACCACCTCAAAGCGGCTACGCTGGTCGAAGTTGATTATGGCAAAAATCACCGCAGCCAGCGTGGCTAGCGCCAGCACGACCGCTCCAAGACTGACTCGGAGGTTTTGCCTCATAGCTTGACCAGGCAGGGTTACACCCCACCGCGAAAAACTAAGTGCAACCCAATGTCCATTGTATGGTAGTTGTTCACTCTCGGAACTCTTTAATTTTCAATAGTTTACTGTAGTGGCGGGCCGGGCCGTCGCACATCATCCTGTTTCTGGAAGGACAAATACAACTTTCTAGAACCCACAAATTCCTAGAACTGAACGCTGAGCCCACCTCGAAATGTCCGGAACGCCGGTACCAGAGTAACCCGGCCATCCCTGCTAGTGGTGGAGACATAACCCTGTGCCAGGAGATTGTTACAGTCGGCAATGGCCTCCCACCGCCCCAAGGCAAACTTTGGCAACGGCTGGCGGATCATCAGGTGGAGATAGGGGTCCATTTGGAAGAGGGACTCGCCGTAGCTGTCCACGGAGGAGACGGTGATGCCGTTCACCCACTTATATCCGGTCTGGACTCTTGTGCTAAGGTGCGGCACCTTAGCGGATACTCCCGCCCCAAGCGAATGCCGCTGTGCCGTATGAAGCGCATCGCGAAGCAGACCGTCTCCATCGTCCGAAGGCGTCAAACCTCCGCCGAAGGAATAAACGGCGGTCAATTCCACGTCGCCGCTAAGCCTTTCGCGAAATGCCAAGCGCGTTCCCCAACTGCTGGAGGAACCACCGTCGTATGCAAAGCCAGTCGAAAAACCATCCTGAAAATAGTCAGCGGCGGGCAGGTCGCTGCCCCGCCCGAAGACAGCCACGTGGCGGTTGTCCTCGTGGAAGCCCGCGACTTGAAACTTTCCACGACTGCCGAATTTCCGTTCCGCTGAAATTTCTTCGTGCAAACCTTTCTGCAAAACGGGACGGCCCTGCCGCCAGAGCAGCGCGGGAAATGCATCAAGCTCATTGAGCGCCGCCGCGAGCGCGCCACCCGGCTGCGCATCATTTCCCTCGAGCGGACCGGGCCCATTGGGCATGGAAACGAAAACAAAAGCGGTGCTCCAATCATCGGTGAGGCGCACATTCAATTCCGCGCGCGGACGGAATGAAGACGACGACGCCCCGAGTCCCACCAGGACATATTCGCCGCCGTAGCGCAGGACCATGCGATCTCCGAGGGCCACCGCCCCGCCCTGATCAAAACGGACCCCTCTGAATGTCGGCCCGACAGGTCCTAGCTTCGCCTCGCGAAGAACCAGCGCCGTGTGCGGACCGGCACCGAGGGTTCCGGTGGGCAACCATACGGTGGCGATTCCGCCCGCGGGAGCATCGCCGTCGTAGCTCACCTGGCCGGCTAGGATCATTCTGCTCGTGCCGCCCAACTTCTGGTCGTAAGCCACGGCGGTGGCGGGCGAAGAGGCAATGCTGGAAGCCGAGCTGGGGCGCCGCGCGCCATCCGTGAATTCCATGCGCATTCTAGGAACGCGAACCCGGCCGGCGTCGCTTGTAACGGCCGCGCCACTCAACGTATCACCATCCACCCATTCCAGGACCGGACGCATCGTCGAAGCGGACCGCAACACCCATTTCCAATCGTCAACTTCAGCGGTGCTGCTCGAAGGCATGCGCCGCAACTGATCCAGCGAGGCAAACATGGATTCGAGTTCGATTCGAACGAGGGTCGTCAGATTCGAAGTGACGTGAACGTGTTTTTCAAGCGTCGGAAGAAAACCAGCGAGCGTCACGCGCACGGTGTAGAAACCGGGAGTGAGCTTGTCGCCCCGGAACATGCCTTGCGTATCCGTCAGGAAGCCGCGGATGGCCGCCACCCCCACCGCTTCGGAAATCAACTCCACGCTCGCGCCCATCTGCGGCGTCCCCGCAGCGTCGTGCACCACTCCCGTAAGCTTGCCCGGGACATGCTTCGCCTGGGCGGCCGCCGGAATCGCCGCGAAGGACGAAACCATGACGGTCAGGATAAGGGCCCCCAGGGTCCGGAGCCGTTCCTGTTTCACTTTGCATTACCTCCCCGGTGCAGCATTCGCCGCGGTCTTGGTTTCCGCCGCAGCTTTCACCGTAAACTCTGCCGAGCGCGAAATGGTATGGTTCGAAAGCGTGTCTGTAGCATTCACTTCAAGACTGTATTTCCCCGGGGCCAGCGTTGCCAGAGGCAAGAGGCGCTCGATGGTAACCTGGTCGCCCGTCTGCTTCATTTCTACCGAAGTTTCCTTGAACTGCATGACCTGGTCTTTGCCTTTTTTGACGGTGTACTGGAACGTCGCATTGGACTTGTGCGTCTTTTCGTCCGGTTTCAGGTTATAGATCTGCATGTAGATGCCGAGCCTGTCAGCGGTAGTGAAATCGCCTTCCAGGCGCGGCCGAACTTTCGAGGAACCCAGCACGAACTGTCCCGTGCCGATTTGCTTCGCGGGAACATGCTCGATTTGATCGGCAAGAATCAACGAACTGGCCTCCAGCTTGTCATCCTCGTATCGCGGCACCTGCAGCCGCGAATTCACCACGCCGACATTTCCGCTTTGCACATCCTTGATTACCAAATCCAGGCGGTACAGGCCCGGGCGAAGTGGGACGGCTTTCTGATAAATCGATTGCAGCTTCAAGGATTGCTGATACAGGGAATCTGGAAAATCACGGCTCACGGAATCTTCAAACGTTTGCACGATCCGGCCGGTGAGCGTGCTCACGCGTCCGAAAATATTGATCGTCGCGGAGTGAATTCCATCTTTGGCCTGATAGGAAAGCTGGCTATTGGGGATCTGCACCGTGACGGGCACAAGCACCGTGTCATTCGTCACTTTCAGGTAATCCGTGCGCCAATTGAAGTGCACTTGATCCCGGACGATACGGGAGGTCACCACCGCTTCGAGATCCTTGAATTTCACTTCGGGCGGTTTGTTCACCTTGGCGTAAAGTTCCAGCCGGTTGAACTCGTTCATGCTGGCCGATTCACCACCCATGGACTTCGGCAGGTTGGTGCCGTCGGAACGCGTGAAGCGGTCGGTCTTCGACGCCATGCCCATGGATTCCATCAAACTCAGACCCGCACCAGGCACGTGCAGGAGCGCGTCTTTTTCCGACGGGTCCATGGTCAGATGATATTCGCCCGAGCCACTGGGATCGACGAATTCCAAAATAATGTTTTCGCCGATGCCTTCCAGATAGCGCCAGCGCCAAGTTTCCCACGGATACGTGGTCGTCGAACCGCCTCCCTCTTCCATTGGCCGGTCGTACGTGCCGCCCGTGGGGTGCGATTCCACCTCATCTGCCGGGCCCCACATGATGTACATGCGGCCGCGATCGGTCTTCCATCCCGGGATTCCGGAGGCAAAGTGTTCGTTGGCGTACGCAATGCGGCGGTAGTGTTCTTCCTTAAAGTCGTTCTCCGGCAGGTCCGGATTGCTGCTACGCCGCAGCCAGAACTGCTCGATGAATTGCTCGCGCTCTTCGTTGGTATCCAGTTGCAGAAAGGCGTTGCGCTCGTCGGGAGAAATAATGTAGGTGACGTCTTCCGACAACCATTGCCGGTAGGCGCTGTCCAATTCCTTCAGCGTCTTCTTCATCTTGCGCTTTGTTTCTTTATCCATCTTTTGGGGTACTGGAGGGGTCCCCGGATCTTGCGCCTGCTGGGCGGAAACCGACGGAATGGCGATAACGATCGAAAAAATGGAAACGAACAGGGTTCGTACTACCCTTGACATGAAGACACCTCAACCTCTAGGACGCTGAGATTCTAACCCCAGACTTGTTCCCCGTCAATCGGAGGAATCCCCTTCATTTTACGGCACTTGTCCCCCGAAAACGGTTAGATCGCCGACAAGTTAGTTTGGTTGCCTGACAGTCTTTGACCTGAACGATGGTACAGGAAAACTCAGACAAAGGAATGGAGGGATTCACAGGAGTTTCACATCGGGAAATCTGCCGGCGGGCTACACTGAAACCGGGAGATTACTGCACGCGCTGCGGCTGAGTGTCTGAACCTACGAGCGTATCGAAGATAGCCAATACGTGACGGCGGTAATCCACCATGCGCGCAAAAATATCACGAAGCTGCGGATCGCGTTCTGCCTCGCGGTGCCACTTTGCAAGGACCACCGCGGGCACTTCGATGTCGCGCCGCAGCTTGTCAGCGCTATGGCCGCGCAGGAATAGGCCGTAGAAGAAGGCCGCCTCGCGCTGCGGGAAGTCGAGATCGTGCACGACTTCGGAGGGAACGAATTGTGGCATCGTTGCCATGTAGAAAAATGCAGTTTACAGAAAAGCGGGGCCGCGTCAAGTAGGACTGCCGTTTTCTTGCCGCGTTCCAGGTAACTCCCCCCTTTCCCGGATTCACGGTCCTGGAACCAACAGCCCAAGCCATGCAACGCGTCGGTTGCCAGGTGGTTCTAACCGCTTTAGGATGCCTATAGACATGGCGGGGTTACACAACTCGGTCAAAGGATCGCTTGCGGGACGTACCTTCAGCCGCTTTCTTCGCTTTGGCGTTCTCCGAGGGCTGCGCTCCATCGAGATTGACCCTGAAGACTTTCGGCGTCACCTCGCCAACAAGCACGGCTTGTGGGTTCCGGACTTCGCGAGAATGAAGGACGTTCCCACGGAACGCCTCGACGCCATTGCCAAGGCGCTGATTCGGGATGCCGAACGGCTGGCGCTCGCCGAAGGCGCAGGATTCGGCCTCGGTGGCATGATCACCTTTTTGCCAGATGTTGGCCTTCTCACTGTAATCACCTTGCGGCTCATCCAACGCCTCTCGCTGCTCTACGGATTTGAAGCTCATGGCCGCGACCAAAGAATTGAAATGTGGAAAGCCGCTGCGGCGGCCTCCGGCATCGATTACGGCAAGGATTTAGCCGAAAAACAGATTCTCGAGAAACTCGGCCCGCGCATCGCGGAGCGCTTCGCCGCCAAGATTGGCGCCGAGACTGCCGAAAAGTGGGTTGGGCGCTTGATTCCTCTTGCCAGCTCGGCCATCGGCGGCGCGCTGAACTTTTCCTTTGTGCGGGGCTGGGGCCGCCGCGTGCAGCGCCATCTTC
>Ga0307479_10005962_pt1 | contig 11163 bp, 6 predicted proteins | sample atmos_gasesECM4C_FD_203743 | JGI IMG/M metagenome (GOLD analysis project Ga0307479, IMG submission 203743) | Hardwood forest soil microbial communities from Morgan-Monroe State Forest, Indiana, United States - atmos_gasesECM4C_515 | ecosystem: Environmental > Terrestrial > Soil > Temperate... | reverse complement strand
CCGAAGAAGACTTTCTTTCGTTATTCCGTCGGACGAGCGCTGAGAAACCAGAAGTTCGCAGACTGCAGATGAACGTTCTGAGCGAACGTTACGATTTGAGCGATCGGCCCGATCCAAGTGCGAGGATGAGTCGGGGGAAGCCCCTTCAGGCCGGTGTACGAGTGAAGCTCCCAGCCGGCGTTACCTGGGAGCAGCTATCGGCGATGAGCCCCGAAGAAATTCGTGCAAAGGGATTATTCCCAGCTGGTTTTCTGCCCTTGCCGCATCCCAAGAACGCCGAGGGCGGCATGGTTTTTCCCCAGTTTCAGATTGACGAAGTAAAAAAGCAAACGGGCAGAGACCTTCAGCGTTTTGACGTAGATTTCGACATCCCGGACCAGTTCCTGCCCGAGTTCCCTGCGGCAATGTACTTGACCACACGGCCGGATCTTGGAGACGTTTCCCAGGGAAAGTTGGTGACGACCAGCAACTACTACGAACTCTTCAACGGGATCTTGAACCCCAAGCAGCTTGAGGGTCTGCGCCTGCTGCTGACGCCATTCGCGCAGCAGCAGTTCAACGAAACCGCAGATCGTCGTACAGAACATCCAAGTTTCGGAGTGGCCTGTTTTGATTGCCATCAGAACGGAAGTACTAACGGAGCCACACACCAGGCTGGAGACGTTCGTCCGCAGGAAGTGCGTCATCGCATCGACACGCCAACGCTTCGCGGAGTCAACATAGAACGGTTGTTTGGCTCGCAGCGAGCGCTAAAGACTGTAGAAGACTTCACCCAGTTTGAGCAGCGAGCTGCATACTTCGATGGTGATCCGGTGATCGCTACGAAGAAAGGAGTCAACATTCTGGAGCGGGGCAGCCAAATTCATGACATGGCGGAATTCCAGGAGATTCTCGATTTCCCTCCAGCCTCTAAACTGAATGTCTTTGGAAAGCTCGACACCAAGAAAGCGACGGCGGAAGAACTACATGGTCAGGACATTTTCTTTGGAAAAGGACAATGTAGCTTCTGCCACCAAGCTCCCTACTATACCGACAACTTAATGCATAACCTGCACGTGGAGCGCTTCTATAAAGCCCAAGTCATCAACGGGCTGATCGCTCCCTCAGGCGGAGACGGACCCATCAAGACTCCGGTCCTGCGAGGTTTGAAAGAGACGCCGCCGTACTTTCACGACGGGCGCTTGATGACGTTGGACGATACAGTCGAATTTTTCAACCTAGTCCTTGGCACTAAGCTGACTGCTCAGGAAAAGAAGGACCTTGTCGCGTTCATGAAAGCGCTCTGACGTGCAACAGTGAGCTCGACTTACGTCGCTGGCTTCGGCTCCCGACTGCGTGCAACGACTAAGTCGAGCAAACTAAAACCGGCAAACCGAGAGTCAATCAACGAGCTGTCCTCACCCGTGGCATTATTGCATTCCTAATAGCAGGTTCTTAGTGTTTCTGGTTCATCCGGAGCCACTCCCCTTGCGATCGTTGAGAATGTGATCCAGCGAGTGGATCGGCCAGAGACAGGCACAATCTTTCTCTTCAACGACAAAGGCGTCACCGTCGTGGACGTCTCTCCCCTGAGCGCGAGCACCTGGATGACATTCGGGCAGTGGGAAGACCGTAAGCAGCGCAATCAGGCCGGCTGCTACAGAGCGCCGGCCCACTTGCTGTGTTCTGCCCATTAATGCGCTTTAGGTTACGCAACTCAGATCATAGGGATTAAATGGAACGTGTTCTCTACTGCCGTCGACTTTCTTCCAGAACTTCCGGCTGATTCACTTTCGGATTGTCGGGCCAGAACCTCAATAGACCAGTAGCTGGCGAGACAAAAACGAACGAATTGGAAAAAGTGACAATGTTATTAGTGAGCTCTTGCGCCTGAGTGTCGAATTCCCTTACTTGAAACTGCAGTAGGCCGATCTCGATTACGTTGCCGGTCACACCGGATATCCGTACGCGGTCTCCAATTCGTATTCCTCGCTTTCCAACCAGCACGAAGTAGCCGAGAGAAGCGACGATGACACTTTGAAGAGCAACCGCAACACCCGCCGTAAGGAGTCCAAAGAAGGTTGCGAGGGAACTCAAGTCGGAAGCGAAAGCAAATGCGCCGACCAGAATGATCGACGACCAGATCACAACTCGTTGAATGACCATGATCACGCGACTGCGATTTGCATCGCGTACATGGGTCATTGTGACTCTCCGCAAGGTCAATTCGACAAGTGCCAGCGTAGCAATTATTACTGCAACAATGACCAGCCGGATGATCAGGTCCTTCCACACTTTTTCATTCTGATCGACGACTGTGGCGCGCCAACCTGCCAAATGCGATTTGTATGTAGTGAGCAAACCCATTTGCTTATCCAGCGCTACTATCGCGGGAGAAAGTGCCTTGAGCTGAACTGCGAGGTCGTCCAATTGATTTCTTTGCTGTTCTAAGACGCGCAGATCACTTGCTTGCAGGCCTTTGACGTTCCCGCTTTGAAGCACCGTATTGATGAACCCGATGAGGGGATGGCGGAGATTCTCCGACGACGCGGCCAAGGCGTCGGTGAGGCGCATTTCTTCGTTAACAATGCGGAGTTTTCTTTGGAGTCCTGACAGCTCTGATGCCAGGCCCAGGATGCCCGGTGCGCGCGGCTTAGGAATTGAAGGTGGGTCCGGATTTTGCATGGATGCTGGTGCGGTCGTCAAACCGGTTGCTTCGGGAACGGTTCGCGCGAGGTCCTCGATGATGGACGCCAAATTTCCGTTTCCAGAGTTGCTACTGCCAGATGTTCGCAGGATTTCAAGCAAATTTCGCAGGCTCGCGGATCCTGCCCCAAGAAGTTGCAGCCGGCTTTGACTCTCGTCCAGAGCGGCTTGCAGTTTCTTACGCTCAGCCCGGTGCGCTTTCAGCAATTCAGCGTTAAGTGTCTGGATGTCTTGTGTCGTTTCTCTGCTTGCCTGCTCGGCGTTTCTTTCTAGTTGCACGAGATGCGTGATTTCTGGCGAAGAACTGTCTGCAGTCGAAGCGCTCTGCTGTCGCTCGCGTGACGTGGTAGAAATTGCCGCGAGTGAGGCGTCAGCTCTGGCAAAGTCAAGTGAAAGCTGGACAATCTGCCTGGCAATTGGTTGATTGTCATAAAGAAACAAGAGATCGGCCGGTTCAGTTGCAATTTGTTTTTCAACGGATAAATGACGAAACCAGTCGACAGACTCCGTGAGAAAAGCGATTATTTGCTGATCTGAAGGCAGGGTGGATCGGCCAGCAGGAACATCGGCAGAAAGTTCAACGGTGCACAGCACTCCCAAAAAGAGCAGAGAAGCCAAAAAACGAGTGTTGATGAACGGCAGGTTCATCCAACCTCTCCGGATATCCTCTCGGATTCGCGACATTGACGAGTCGGTTCACGCTTTTGTCAAAACTAAACAAGAGTGCCAAATGCAAGCAGGGAGGGAGGCAGCACTCGGCACTCTCGAGTAGGCTTGAGGAACACCATACTCAGCTATTCATTTAGTAGCACTCTGAATTCCATTGCACTGACCCCGGAGATGTGATCTACGCTGTCAATGGGAAGCACGTCGAGGATGTTGCGGCACTGCGCTCGGCGCTGCAGCAGATCAAACCCGACCAGTCGCTCGTCTTACAGATCCAGCATGGGGGCCAACTTAGCTTCATGGTCCTGGATTTGGAATAGCTTCGCGCTTCTTGCTGCCGATTATTGAGTGAAGTCAATCTTGCAGTCGAGCCTCCTCTCTTCGTTCGCTTGTTCTGTTCCTCGTGAATCTTCGAATAACTCGATGCGTCAGTCCGCCGACTCACAGTGTCATGATTATGACAGTGTCCGCGTAGGTTTCTTATCGTTCGCTCCGCCTGAGTGAGCTAAGTTCATGAAACTAGATTTCTCGCTGCTGATCCTGCTTCTTTCCGCTTTGGAAAAGAAACTGCAGCAGGCCTGCGCGTCGAAGGCATTTCTTCCACGCGTCTGACGGGTGTGCGTTACGTGCAAACGCAAAGAAGTTCTGTCCGATATCTAAACAAGTCGCTTAACGAGGAACTTAGTCTATGTTTTTCAGGAGCTACATACTTCGAGTCCTTACGTTGTCCTTGGCTGCGATTCTGTCACTTCCAGCCTTTACTCAGTCGCTCACATCGGGAGACATTACAGGCGTGGTCCTGGATCCGTCAGGAGCAGTGATCCCGAATGCATCTGTAACAATCACAAACGATGCCACAGGAACAACTGAGACGCACACAACTAACGGTGAAGGCGTCTATCGATTCTCATTACTGAGTCCGGGCACTTACGCCGTTTCGGTATCGCTGCAGAATTTTCAAAAGGCGGAGCAAAGAGCGGCGGTTCGCATCGGCCAAACGACCACTTCGAATCTGACCCTGCAACTGGAATCCAGCCAGACTGTGGAAGTAACGGATACAGGTGGCGCCGTGCAAAGTGACAGCGCACAGATCTCGACTTCTTTTTCACTGGAGCAGATCCAGCAAGTGCCGAATCCTGGCAATGATTTGTCATACATTTTCCAGACGGCGCCCGGAGCTGTGATGAACACTCAAGCAGGATTCGGCAACGGCTCCAGCTACGGACTGCCTGCAACCTCTAATCTTTTCACCGTGGATGGAATGAACGAAAACGATCCGTTTCTGAACCTCAACAACTCAGGAGCGACAAATCTGTTGCTTGGGCAGAACGACGTTCAGGAAGCGACGGTCGTGAACAACGGTTACTCCGGTCAATATGGCGGTTTGGCCGGCGCGAACATCAATTATGTAACCAAGTCCGGATCCAACGAGTGGCACGGTAATGCAATTTATTGGTGGAACGGGCGCATCATGAATGCCAACAATTACTTCAATAATCAAACTGGCACGCCGCGTCCATTTGACAACGCGAACCAGTGGGCTGCCTCGATTGGCGCCCCGATCCGTAAGGACAAGACGTTCTTCTTCATCGATACCGAGGGTTTGAGAGTAGTACTGCCTACCAGCGTCAAGGTCAATATTCCAAGCCCTCAATTTCAATTCGCCGCGATCGCCAACCTCATGTCAAAGCCGGGAATAGCGTCCTCAGTCCCGTTTTATAACCAGTTGTTTTCATTATGGAACAACGCTTCCGGCGCGAATCGCGCGCAGAATGTACTCGCACCCGGAACCGACGCGAACGGCAATCCCACGGGCAACGGTTGTGGCACCTTCAACCTTCTGGGCCCCGGTATCCCTTGTGCCTTGCAGTTCCAGTCCACAGCCGGAAACCAAACGAACGAGTGGCTGCTCACCTCGCGGCTTGACCACAACATTGGCCAGAACGATCGGGTCTTCGCTCACTTCCGCACAGATCATGGAACGCAGGCCACCTACACTGATCCGATCAGCCCAGTCTTCAACGCGCTAAGCAACCAACCTCAGTACGAGGGCCAGCTTCAGGAAACGCGCACCTTGGGAGCCACTGCGGTCAATCAGTTCAACTTCTCAACATCGTGGTACAGCGCGGTCTTTGCGCCGCAGAATCTGGTTGCAGCAACGCAGCTTATTCCCTTCCGGCTCGCATTTGCCGGGAGTGCTTTCTTCTCGCTGGGAAATCAGTTGAATCTCTGGCCGCAGGGAAGAAATGTGACGCAATACGGAATCGTGGACGATTTCTCCAAGGTGAGAGGGAACCACGCATTGAAGTTCGGCGTAGCATTCCACCGCAACGATGTAACCGATTTCTCTCCGGGAACGGGATCGATCGGATTCAGCCGGGGCGAAACTTTGTTCAATTTCTTCAACGGGAACGGCACGAGCTATCAACAGAACTTTCCCACGCGACTGACTCAGCCAGTAGCCGTTTATGGCTTGGGCTTCTACGGCGAGGATGACTGGAGTGTTCGACGCAATCTGAAAATTACGCTAGCACTACGCGCCGACCATAACTCCAATCCGGTGTGCCAGACCAACTGCTTTGCTCGTCTGTCATCGGGCTTTTTGAGCATTCCGCACGTAATGGATATTCCTTATAATCAGACGATCCAAACCGGCTTACATCAGGCTCTGGCCAACTACAACGCTGTAAGTTGGCAGCCACGTGTCGGATTTGCGTGGTCCCCCTACGGCGGCGGAACAGTTGTTCGTGGAGGCTTCGGCTTCTTTACTGATATGTTTCCGGCCACGATCGCCGACCGGTTGATGAATAACGCCCCGCTGAACAACTCCTTCATTACGGGGCTCCTTCCGTTGTCTCCAGCTGCACCAAACAACCAGGCGTTCCTCGCAAGTCAGGCGAACGCCTCCTTTACGCAAGGTTTTAATGCCGGGTTTACATTGGCCCAACTTAGGGCCGCCAATCAGTTCTTCGTTCCGCCCTCTTTCTACAATACTGCGAGCCGGATCATTCCTCCTCAATATGCAGAGTGGAACTTTGCCGTCGAGAAAGCGCTTGGCAATCAGACCAGCGTCACGCTTAACTACGTTGGGAATCATGGAATTCATGAGGCGTCGCAAAACGCTGGGCTCAATGCTTTCTTTCCCGGCGGATTCGGTGATCTGCCGCTTGCGCCAACCGATCCACGCTTCGGAACTATCACTGAGGTATCGACTCCGGCGCTGTCGAACTACAACGGCGTGACTGCTTCCTTCAAGAAGCGACTCTCGTCTCTGCAGGTGCAGGCGAATTACACATGGAGTCACGCACTAGACGAAGTCTCTAACGCAGGTTTCCTGCGGTACGATATCGCGACAAATTCCAGCATTCTCTCGCCCCAGGATCCGTTCAACCTGCGGAGGTTCAATTATGGGAACTCAGACTATGATGTCAGACATTACTTCAGCCTGAACTATGTTTGGGATGTCCCGCATTATTTCGGTCCCAGAGTTCTTACTGACGGTTGGGCCTTCTCGGGAACGTTTTTTGCGAGGAGTGGCGTGCCGTTTACCGTAGTTGATGGGAACACGACTTCAACCCTGTCAGGTTTCAACTATGGTGGAACTCTAAATGGGGCTGGCGCATTCGTGTTTGCCAATTCCGTCGGCGGCACTCCGGTATCCTGCGGTTCCAGCGCCGTCTTTACTCCCTGTTTAAGTTCAGCGATGTTTACTCCGGCTCAAACCGGTTTTGGCTTCCAACGTCGCAACCAATTCTACGGACCGAACTACTTCAACACGGACTTTACAGTTGTGAAGAATTTCAAGGTTCCGCATTGGGAGAAGGCGAAACTTGGAGTCGGCGCTCAATTCTTTAATCTCTTAAACCATCCTAACTTCGATCAGCCGAGTGCTGACCTCGCGAGTCCGGACTTCGGCAGAATCGTCAGCACGGTTAACACTCCAACCAGCATCCTGGGATCGTTCCTCGGAGGCGATGCCTCTCCCCGTCAGATTCAATTCAAAGGTAGTCTGACATTCTGACTTCACTGTAGCCGACTTGGCGGCCCAATTTGGGCCGCCTTTTTTTCTCTGCCACTGCCGCACAAGTGAAAGCCGCCAAACCTGTGTCAGCAGTTCGACGCCGTGACGCACACGGGGCAGCATCTCGTCATATGAAGTTGCACGAATCCTCACGCCGCTGTTGTCCGCTGGAGATAAGGCTCCTACTTATGCGGACTTCTCGCGGCGATCAATTTGGAAACATACCTGCATTGCAAATGGCGAGTCGGTTGGGCCGGTCACTAAGCGGTCAATTCCGACGCGGGAAGAGTTATTCGCATGAGGTTCAGTATGAAAGCGTTCGCAGCAATTGGAATCTTGTTTTGCTCTGTAAGCGTTCTGTCGTTTGCTCAGGACGTTGCTGATTGGGGAACTCACTCGTTCCCGCAGGATCGCTCCGGTATGGGATCACCATTCGGTCGCACGTCCTCTGCAGATATGGGCAGTCTCACGGGAACCGTCGCCACTCTTGATGGTAGACCGCAACCAGATGTCCGGGTGGAGCTCCGCGATATAAAGAGTGGCAGAGTTCTCAATTCGGCTTACACCAATATGGCCGGTACGTTTAGCTTCAATATGCTCCCGTTTGGGACTTACGAGGTGATCGCAGACCACGGAGCCGCAGGCGTTCGGCAGGAAGTAGATGTTAGAGACAGCTTCTCGTCAGTGAATCTTCGCCTTAATGCCTCCGATCCCAACGCCGCTCCGAGTCGCAATGCACTTGTCTCTCTCGCGGAGCTAAGAGTCCCGCAGCGCGCACGTGATGCCTTTTCCAAAGCAGAGCGGGCGATCGAGAAACATCGGTTGGACGAAGCATCAAAATATCTTCAAAAAGCGCTCGATATCTATCCATCCTATGCGCCGGCCCTCACGCTGCGCGGAGCACTCTCGCTGGGTAAGGATGACTTCACCGCGGCTGTAAGCGATTTTGACAAGGCGATTCACGCGGACAGCTCCTATGCCATGGCCTACGGAGGGATGGCTGCAGCGCTCAATCGGCAAAACAAGTCCGATGATGCTTTGCGCGCTGCCGAGCGGGCATCGAGCCTCTCGCCAAATTCCTGGCAGCCCTACTACGAAATGGCCAAGGCCTACGTCGCAAAGACCGACTACCAGCGTGCGCTGCAGCAGCTTGCGCATGCACAAAGTCAGATATCTCAGGACTACGCTCCGCTGCATCTCCTGCGAGCCAGTGCTCTTGTGGGACTGCAGAATTACAACGATGGTGCGGTGGAATTGAAGACGTTCCTGAGAATTGCTCCCAACCATCCGAGCGCCCCTGCAGCTAAAGGCATGCTTGCACAAATAGACGCCTTCGTGTCGTCCTCAAGAGCAAGTGTGGCAGGCGCCACCCAACCACGATGAGGAGAAGAACGACCATGACGATGATGAAGCTATCCTTGGCCTTCTTGTTCTGTTGTTGTTCACTGCTGTTAACCACTTCTAATCTGTCTGGATCAACTGCGGATTTCAGGGTTCCGAATCATGTGGCGCTCCGCATTCGGCTTGACGATACGTTGACCAGCACCGATTCCCGGGTGGGAGATCCTTTTAGCGCTACCGTGGTGGAAAGCGGCGAATACCGTAACGCCCGCGTATACGGTCACATTTCCCGAATTGATATGTCAGGCCATCTCAAAGGTCATACCAGCATGATGCTGCGTTTCGACAGGCTGGTCTTGCCGGATGGCCGCAGAGCGGAGGTGCACGCGGAAATCGTGGAACTTTATCACGCGCCATCTGGCGAAAAGGTCGATGTAGAAGGCGCCATTGAATCCGGTGGTCGGGGCCGAACAAGTGTAGTGCATACAGTGATTGGTGCGGGTGCCGGCGCTCTGCTTGGCGGCATCTTCGGTGGTGGAGAAGGCGCAGGCATTGGTTCAATCGTCGGCGGTGCGGGAGGCCTGGGGACCACGGCATTCAAAGGACGCCAGAAGATCACGCTCAAGAGCGGGTTGGAGATGCTGATTCGGATCACTGGACGTTAGGCGCGCTGGGCGATGCGGGAAATAGTGAAGATCTACGCAGGGTATCGATCTTGATCAGGTGTACTGCCCGATTCCGCAGGCGATAGTGAGGACTGGGCATAGACAGATCCTGTTCATTGTGGCCGCTTAACAGTTGCTATTCCCGAACTGGATTTCCAGCAACAGAGATTTAGAGTTTATGTCAACGGCAAGCATAATCAGCGAGTCAACGCTATCTGATCGGCCCGTGGCGGCTACGATAAGTATCCCAGGCCTGGATACTCTTACGAACCCGGACGAGCTTCTGGTTCATCGTATACGTTGCGGAGAAAAGGATTTGTTCTATGAACTGGTTCGCCCACACCTGAGAATAGTGCACCGGATCGTCCGCAAGAGCGTTCGTGATGAAGCCAAAGCCGAAGACGTAGTTCAGCAGACAATGATTCAGGCGTTCGTCCACTTCCATCAGTTACGCTCTGCGCAGTTCTTCCGCGCATGGTTAATTCGCATAGCTATTAATGAAGCGCGAATGATTCAACGCAAGGAACGGAATCTTCCCAAAATTGCAATTGAAGGGGAAGGAGCCGGCGAAGGCGCTGAGAGTGTATTCCCGGATGTAATACCAGACACAAGAGCAACTCCCTCGGAGGTCTTTGAATATAAGGAGACGCAGGATATCTTCCGTAACGCCATTCAATGCCTGCCCTTCAAGCTCAGGGAGGTGCTCATTCTTCGCGACCTAGAAGAGTACAGCGTTCAGGAAACTGCGAGGATGCTAGGTATTTCCATTGCAGCCACGAAAGCTCGGCTTTACCGCGCACGCCTTAAGCTGAAAATGCATCGCTCGATTCGGAACCTCAAAGTATCGAAGCTAGTCTGAGGCCGCTACGATGGTGACAAATCTCTGCGTATCCAGGATCGTGTTCGCAGCAAAGTGCACGCAAGCTGCGATGCTGGCCGCGCTTTTCTTGAGCATACTTGCTTGCGCTGACAAGCGCGTTGTACTGGTGCCGGCTCCGAATGCGACATTAGCCTCGCAGCCCAACTCGGCTCAGGCTTCGAATCAGGGAGTCTCAGTACTGGTACAAACGAATGCCTGGGACGACTATCCTCGACATCTCGAGGCACAACTGGTGCCGATCAAGATTGTTATTCAGAATCATAGTGGACACGATCTCGCGATCCGCTACAACAGCTTTGCTCTCATTTGCCGGAATAATTGCCGCATTAACGACATACCTCCGTATCAGATAAGAACTTATGACTACGAGCATCTGGAGCCCCGCTGGGCCTATTCTGACGCCTATCACGCCCAGGTGCGACTGCCGACCGAGTCCATGCTCAGAGAAGCCTTAGCTGAAGGCATAATCAATGACGGTGGAGAAATCAGCGGATTCCTTTACTTTCCCTGGCCAACTCATCCTTCGCCGGCCATAACGTTTCAGGCAGTTTGGATCGATGCAGGCACCCATCAGAAATTCGGCGAGACTGTCATACCGCTCTCATTGAAATGGTTGTAGCCGCCTTGTTCGTAGCGCACGGCTCTGTGTGCCGTTTCGCTTACGGGATGGGCTGCTGCTTGGACGCCGCACTTAATAGCTCTGGTGCAGCCCCTGTGTGCACGTATTCGCCGCGAACTGTCGACGCCCCGACACCGATGCCAAGTTCGTCACATTGCATCGTCACGCAGCGGTTCCCTAGCCCTTAATTTGTTGACGTTAGGGATTCTTGCGGCTGATCTGCTCTGGAACCGAACGTGCCTACCAGGTGGCAGGTCAACTTGCGAGGGAACGATGCTAGCAACCG
>Ga0307479_10005961_pt1 | contig 11164 bp, 9 predicted proteins | sample atmos_gasesECM4C_FD_203743 | JGI IMG/M metagenome (GOLD analysis project Ga0307479, IMG submission 203743) | Hardwood forest soil microbial communities from Morgan-Monroe State Forest, Indiana, United States - atmos_gasesECM4C_515 | ecosystem: Environmental > Terrestrial > Soil > Temperate... | reverse complement strand
CGCGGCGCCTCGATCTCCTTCACGCGGCCGCGGCGGCAGCGACGGGCGTGACGGCGCTCCAGGGAATCGACGATCATCTCCGCCTGCGGCCGCGGGAGACCGTGGTGATCTTCGGGGCGTCCGGCGGGGTGGGGACGCTTGCGGTGCAGTTCGCGAAGCGCCGGCGGGCGCGCGTGCTGGCGATGGTCAGGGGCCGCCGCGCCGCCGCGCTCGTTCGGCGGCTCGGCGCCGATGCCGTGATCGACACGCAGAACGGCGACATCGCTGCACGGCTCCGCGCGCTCGCGCCCAACGGGATCGATGCCGTCCTCGCCCTCGCGGGCGGCGACGCGCTCGAGCGGTGCCTCAGCGTCGTGCGTCCCGGCGGGCGGGTGGCGTACCCCGACGGCGTCGAGCCCGAGCCCCGCCGCCGCCGCGGGGTGCGCCGGCTCATCTATAATGCGGTGACCGGTCCGCGCGAGTTCGCGCGGCTGGAGCGCGCCGCGACCGTGGCGCGGCTTCGCGTGCCGATCGCGGCAATCTATCCCCTCGCGCAGGCGGCAAAGGCGCACGCGCGGCTCGAGCGGGGGCACGTCCTCGGCCGGATCGTGCTCCGGATCCGTCGCGGAACCCCGTGACGAGACCCCGCGTACCGCGTGGCAGCGAGGTTTGTGGCGTCCCGAGCCACCTATGGTAGGATGAAGGACATGCGGACCCGTCCGACACCGCCCTCCCGCGCTGTGGCCACCGCCGCGGCGCTGCTCGCCGCCGTGTTGCTGCTGAGCGAGCGGACCACGGCCCAGCCACCCTCCCCTGAGGATGTCCTCTCCCGCGTGTCGGCGGCGAGCGGGAGCCTTTCTGGCGTTGCGGACGCCGTCTTCAAGCTGTGGATCGAAAAGCCGCTGACCGGCCCCCCCAACTGCGTGTTCAACGGAACGCTGCGCCTCGACCAGGGGCGTCAGACGCTCACCATCGGGGAGGTGACGGCCGGCACCTTCTGCGGCGCCATCAACCAGTATGTCGTCGGGCGGCTGTTCGAATCCAGCGAGCCGGTCGGGGCCTTTCTCTCGAGGTTCGACCTCACCGTGCTCGGCGAGAAGCGCGTGGACGATGACCGGTACTATCTCGTCCAGGGGAAGGCCCGGGATCCCAACAACAATCCCCGGGGACTGATCGTCTGGATCGATTACGATCGGGGCCTGGTGATCGACGGGACGCTCCACTATGCATGGGGGCGCATGGACGTCGAGCAGCGGTACTCGCTCATGAAAGGCATCTGGGTGCTCACCGGGCAGGTGCTGCACTCGACCCGGTTCGACGCGTCCCTCAAGGCCGAATACAGCAATTTCCGCTTCGCGACCCGGTAGGGCTAGTCGCCCATGATCTCCTGCTGGCCGGCGCCCAGCCCGAGGTATTTCGGGATCGCGGCGGGCCCCGGAACCTCGGGCGACGGGGGCGGCTCGCGGGGCGCCGCGGGCGGGGTCAGCCCGACCAGGTCATCGGGCCGCACCGGAGCCCGGTGGAGGTCGCGGCCGGTCGCATCGCGCAGCGCGGCCAGGATCGCCGCGGTCGACACGACCGTCGAAGGCTCGCCCGCCCCCTTCGCGCCAAACGGGAGCCCCGGCTCGGGCTCCTCCACGAGCGCGGCGAGGACGGGCGGCATATCCAGGATCGTCGGGATCAGGTAATCGGTGAACGACGCGTTTTCGATCAGCCCGTCTCTCAGCTGCACTTCCTCCATGAGCGCCAGCCCCAACCCCTGGGCGGTCCCGCCCTCGATCTGGCCGTAGACGCTCTGGGGGTTCAGGGCGCGGCCGACGTCCTGCGCCGTCGCGATCTGGACGACGCGGACCAGCCCGAGATCGGCGTCCACGTCGACGACGGCGCGCTGCGCGGCAAAGGCGAACGCGACGTGGGGGTCGCCCTGGCCGGCGGCATCGAGCGGACGCGTCCGGCGGTGATGGTACACCCGCGTCGCCTCGATCGGTTCGACCAGGAACCGCTCCAGGGGCGCCAGCGCGACGCCGCCGGCGCACACCTGCCCGCGCTCGATCGCGAGATCGCCCCGGAAGCCCATCCCTTCGCCGGCCGCCCGCTGCCGCACCCGGGCGAACAGCGCCTCGCGAACGGCGAGGCACGCCAGCTGGACCGCGCCGCCCGACATCATCGTCTGGCGCGACGCGGACGTCGACCCCGCGGAGCCGATCCGGGTGTCCGGCGGATGGATGACGACGGTCTCGACGCCCAGTTCGGTGCGGACGATCTGGACGAGCACGGTATGGATCCCCTGCCCGACCTCGGCCGCCGCGCACTCCACCTCGGCCCGGGGCCCGCCCGGATCGGCGGCGAGCCGGACGCGCGCCTCGGAGGAGTCGTCGAACCCTTCGCTGTAGGCGAGGTTCTTCCACCCGACCGCGAATCCGACGCCCCGCCGCACCCCCTCCCCGCGCGACACATTCCCGGCGCCGCCCGGGTAGGCGAGGCCGCCCCCTCCGCCGCGGGAAAGGCGAGGCGCGGGGTCGGGCAACGGCAGCGCGGCGCAGCGCCGGATCACCTCGCGCACGGGCGCGCTCCCCCTCACGACCTGGCCGGTCGCCAGGACCGACCCCGTTGACACCGCGTTCTGGAGGCGCAGGTCGATGGGGTCTCGCCCGAGCCGCGCGGCCAGCTTATCCATCTGCGCTTCGTACGCCACGCAGGCCTGAACCGCGCCGAAGCCCCGCATCGCGCCGCACGGCGGATTATTGGTGTAGACGCACGTCCCTTCGATCAGGGCGTTTGGCACCTCGTACGGTCCCGTGGCGAACGTGCTGGCGTTCGCGACGACCGCCGCGGAGGAGGACGCGTACGCCCCTCCGTCCAGCAGGAGGCGCGCGCGCACGGAGACGAGGGTCCCGCCGCGCGTCGCCCCATGCCGCATCCAGATCCGGGACGGATGGCGGTGCACGTGCCCGAAGAACGACTCCGCGCGGCCGTAGGCCATCTTGACCGGCCGGCGGGTCCGCAGCGCGAGCAGACAGGCGTGAATGTGCATGCTGACGTCTTCCCGGGCCCCGAACGCGCCTCCGACGCCGGCGAGGTGCAATCGCACGCGGTCGGGCGGGAGGCCGAGACAGGGGGCGATCTGCTGGCGGTCGACGTGGAGCCACTGGGTGGCCACGTACAGGTCGACGCCGCCGTCGTCCGCGGGGATCGCCAGTCCGGCCTCCGGCCCCAACATCGCCTGGTCCTGCATCCCCGTCTCGTAGTAGCCCTCGACCCACACCTCCGCCGTGGTGTCGGGATCGCCGTGGACGATGCGGAGGTGCCGCAGGATGTTCCCGAAGTCATGCACGCGCGGGGCCGTGGGCGCGAGGGCCTGCTCCATGTCGGTCACCGCCGGCAGGACCTCGTAGGCGACCGCGATGCGCTCGGCCGCCCGGCGGGCGGTCTCCGGATCGACCGCGGCGAGCACGGCGACCGGCTCTCCCGCGTACCGGGCGCGGTCGTGCGCGAGCACCGGCTGGTCGGCGAACTCCAGCCCGAACGTCTTCTTCCCCGGGACATCGGGCGCCAGCAGCACGGCGTGCACGCCGGGGGTGGCCAGGGCGGTCGAGATGTCGACCGACCGGATGCGCGCGCTGGGATGCGGGCACCGCACCGTGTGCCCCCACAGCATCCCCTCCGCCCACAGGTCGCTCGCGAACGCGAACGCGCCTTTGACCTTGGGGACGCCGTCGACCCGCCGGACGCTCTCGCCGAGCCCTGCGCGCGTGCGCGCGCCGGTGAGCACGCTCACGTCCCGCCCCCGCGAACGCGCGCGGAGGCGATCCGCACGGCATCGAGGATCTTCGCGTACCCGGTGCAGCGGCAGAGGTTGCCCGACAGCGCCTCCCGCACCTCGGCCTCGCCCGGAGCGGCCTCGCGCTCCAGGAGGTCCGCGACGGCGACGATCAGGCCGGGCGTGCAGAAGCCGCACTGCACCGCGCCCGCCTCGAGGAACGCGTCCTGCACCGGGTGCAGCCGCTGCTCGCTGCCCAAGGCCTCGACCGTGCGCACCCGGCGGTTGTGCGCTTGCGCGGCGAGCACCAGGCAGGCGCACACCAGCGTGCCGTCGAGCCACACCGAGCACGAGCCGCACTCGCCCTGTTCGCAGGCGTTTTTCGAGCCGGCGAGGCCGAAGTGCTCACGCAGCACGAACAGCAGGCTCGACCCCGGCCAGACGTCCGCCGTCTTCCAGTCGCCGTTGACGTCAACCGTGATCCGCATCTCGCCCTCGTTAGCGGGCCGGCGCCGGGCCGGCCGCCGGCCGTCGGTCCTGGAGCGCCCAGGACAGCGCGCGCCGCGCGAGGACGCCGCAGGCGTGGCGCCGGTAGGCCGCGGTTCCGCGCACATCATCGATCGGCTGCGCGGCCGCGGCCACGGCGCGCTGGAACCGGTCCACCGCCTCGCGGGGGACGCCGGCGGCGGGATCGTCCCACGCGCCCGCCGCCTCCAGCGCCCGCCCGATCTCTGTCTCGGCCGCGCGCGCGCGAAGGATCGTCGGCCCGACCGATCCCAGCGCGACCCGGACCTCCCGGCGGTCCTCGTCGATGACGAGGCAGAGACTGGCGACCGCGATCACCATGGCGTTTCGCGGGCCGACCTTCGAGAACGAGCCGGGCCCGCGGACGATCCGCCAGCGCGCCCCGAGCACGAGCTCGTCCGGCCGGAGCGCGCTGCGCTTGGGCCCGATCAGGAACTCACCCCAGGGGAGGGCGCGCGTCCCCGCCGCGCTGACCAGCACCACGTCGGCGTCGTACGCGGCCAGCACCGGGAGCGCGTCGCCCGCGGGGGAGGCCGTCCCCAGGTTCCCGCCCACGGTCCCGCGGTTGCGGATCTGCGGCGACCCGACCGTCCGACACGCGTCCACCAGCGGCCCAAGCGCCCCGAGGTCCCTGATGATCCTCGTGTACGTCAGCCCGGCCCCCAGGAACAGGTGCCCATCCTCCCGCCGCCAGACCGCGAGCTCGGGCAGGCGGGAGACGTCCATGAGGCGCGCCGGCCGGCGGCGGTCGAAGTTCAGGTCGACCATCAGATCGGTCCCTCCCGCGACCGGGACCGTGTCGGGGTGCGCGGCCTTGACCTCGAGGGCCTCGGCCAGGGTGCGGGGGAGCAGAACGTCCATCACGCGCGGCGCAGCGTGTACCCGATCACCCCGTAGGGCGGATGCGGATCGCAGTAGACTTTGATGCGGGGGTCGCGCTCGGAGACCAAGGCGGTCTCCCACAGGCGGTTTTCCGCCTCGAGCGCGACCTCCTCGACCGCGGGGAAGCGCGCCAGCAGCCGCTGGGCGATCTCGTGCACCAGGTGCTGGATGGACTTCGAGACAAACCCGTCAAAGGTCTCACACACCAGGTCGCGGGCGGCCACGGTGTCGATCCGGTCGGCCAAGGTCTTGGTGCGCCAGTAGAGGTTCAGATGGATGAACAGCGGCCGGTCGATCATCTCGGGCAAGGTCGTGAAGCCATCCCGGCGGAACCGGGCGAACGAACTGCCGGTGATCTTGATCAGGTGCAGGGCCTCGCGTCCTGACCGGTGCTCGCGGACGCCGGTCCGGGTCATGGCCAGCTCGGCCACCGCGTAGTCGTCGTGCAGCCGCTGGAACAGCACCGCGCTCTTCCGCCCGAACGGCAGCTCACGCGCCGCGAGGCGGAGATCCTCCACATCGCCGTAGGCGTCGAGAAAACGGCGTCCCAGAACTTCAAGAAACTCCTCGAGCGAGGCGCCGTCGTACTCCAGCGCCACGGCGTGGACGAAGTTCTTCATCGTGTCCGTGGGGACGACCGTGGAGTTATCGCCGCGGGTGTAGGCGGGCAGGAACCCCCCGCCGGAGACGTCCAGCCGCACCTCGGCGGCGAACAGCGTGCTCCGGCCGTCCGTGCGGTAGACCCCGACCGCCGCCTTCCCGTAGTGGATGGTCATCGGGCCCGACTGTGCCGGGTCTGCGACCCATACCGGTCGAGGGCGATCGAGACCAGTGCATCGAGCCCCGTCCGCAGCTCTTCCTCGCGGGTACGCGCGATCCGCGCCTGCAGCACCCGCAGGATCTCCGAGCGCGGGCGCCGGTTCACGAACACGACGAACCGGAAGCCAAACTTCTCCTCGTAGAGGCGGTTCAACCGGGCCAGTTCGCCCAAGACCGCAGGGTCGCTCTCACCGCCCTGCTCGCGCGCGGAGACCGCGGGCACGCCCGCCGCGCCGACGCGGGGGTGCGCGTTCAGCGCCTCGAGCTGCTCGGACTCCGGGAGGGACGCGAGCAGGGCCCCGGCGGCGCCCAGGGGGTTGTCGCGCGCGGCCAGGCGCTCCACGAACCGCGTCCGCCCGGCGAAGAGCGCGGCCAGCGCGTCAACGGTCAGCTTCCGCGGTAGGTCATGCATGCGTAGGGCGCCAGCAGCAGCGGGATGTGGTAGTGCCGCCTGGCGTCGGCGACGACGAACTCGACCTCGATCCGCGAGAAGAACCCGCCGCGGCGCCCAGGGCGGAACACCAGGCGGTAGGTCCCCGGCCGGAGGGGCGCGTGCGCGAGATCGGCGATCCGCCCGTTCGCATCGGTGACCTGGGCCGAGAGCCGGACGTGTCTCCGAAACAATTCCACCCGGAGGCCGCGCGCGGGCGTCCCGCGCCGCGTGTCCAGGACATGCGTGGAGATCGAGGCGCTCATCCGTCGAGGGCCCGCTCGGCGCCCCGGACGAAGGTCGCGATCTCCCCGTCCCCCATCGGGGTGGACAGACACGCCATCCCGCGCGGCGCGAGGAAGATCCCTTCGTTCATGAGGCCGAAGAAGACCCGGCGCAGCCGGTCGGCGTCCCCGGCGCGCATCGTCCGGAAGTCGGTGATCTCAGTATCGGTGAAGTGCAGGTTCAACAGCGAGCCCATCCCGGTCACCTGGGCCGCGACCCCCTTCCGCGCAAACAGGGCCCGGAGCCGCTGCCGGAGATCGTCGCCCATCGCGTTCAGCCGCTCGTAGTCCGCCGGCGCGAGCGCATCGAGCGTCGCCGCCCCCGCCACCATCCCGATCGGATTGCCGTTGAAGGTGCCGCTCTGGGGAATGGGAGGCCGTCCCCCGGCGGGGTCGAGGAGCGCCATCACGTCCGCCCGGCCGCCGAAGGCGGCGACCGGGTAGCCTCCGCCGATGATCTTCCCCATGACGGTCAGATCCGGCGCGACGCCGTAGAGGCTCTGAGCGCCGCCGGGCGCGAGCCGCAGGGTGATGATCTCGTCGAGGATGAGCAGGATGCCGTGCCGCGCCGTCACGTCTCGCAGCCGCTCAAGGTACTCCCGCCGCGCGGGGATCATGCCGCTCGATCCCAGCACCGGCTCGAGAATGACGGCGGCGAGATCCTCCCGGTGCCGGCGTATGATCGCCTCGGTCGCCTCCGCGTCATTGAACGGAAACACGACCACATCGCCGACGACCCCGTCCGTCACCCCGCGCGCGGCCGGCAGCGCCGCGGGCGAACGCGCGTCGCCGGCGGCGGCCGGATCCGGGCTCACAGAGACCGCGGCATACTCGGACGTGCCGTGGAACCCGCCCTCGGCCTTGGCGATCTTCCGCCGCCCGGTAGCGGCGCGGGCAAGCCGGAGGGCAAACATCACCGCCTCGGTCCCCGAGCTCGCAAACCGGATGCGCTGCACCGAAGGCACCCGCCGGATGATGCGTTCGGCGAGGTCGACCTCGTGCGACGTCGGCGCGGCAAACGCGCTCCCCCGTGCCACCTGGGCCTGCACGGCGGCGACCACCGACGGAGGACAGTGGCCGAGGATCAGCGAGGTATAGTTGTTCGAGAAATCGACGCGTTCGTTGCCGTCGACGTCGGTGATCCGGCACCCCAGCCCGCGGGCCACGTACGGGGGAAACGGATCGAAGTAGACCGAGGTGCGCGTGACCCCGCCGGGAAGCGACGCCCGAGCCCGCTCATGCAGTTCGCTGGAACGCCGGTTCCTGCTCAGATACTCCTCGACGACCGCCTTCCCATAGACCTTCGCCATCGACGCATCCCCCCCGGTACGGCATTCGGGGGGTAATTCGCGGGGACGGCGGGGCATCCTCCGCGTTAGACAGGCTAAAAGTACAGTGACATCAAACCCGAGCCGAGGCGAGTCGACCCAGACGGGTATTGAATGGAAGGTAACATCTTTGTAGCGATGACGCGAGGCGGGAATATGCTTGCGAACCTCCAGGTATCCTCACGTGGGCAAAGTGTAAACGCCGTTTGCAGCATTGCTGTCGGCAATGAATAGAAGGAGGCGGGCACCATGATCGTCGTCAAGGAAGCGCGGGGTAGGCTCGAGGAACTGACCGAGGATCAGTTCGTGAGCGCCGTCATCCGAGAGCACGAGCGCGTCATTGCCGGACTCACAGCATTGGCGAGCGGCACCTGGCCACTCGAAGACGCGGCCGGGGAGGACGCGGAGATCATTCGATCTTACGAGGCGCTGTACGGCGTGGACGACGGGGTCATGGAATCGGGAAACGCGCCTGGCACGCCGCGGATACGGGAGCGCTCGGTTACAGCCTGCTCGTGATTGATTTTTAGGCGCCTGCGTTCCCCACCCGCCCCGAGGAACTGTCCGTCTTCTCCCCCATTCAGAGGGTCCCCTAAGAGTATTCGTCACTGGGTTTCAAGGGAATACCCCAGCCTCCGGTAGGTCTTCAATCGAATTCCCGCGAGCTTTTCTTCGATTCCCGTTGGGTCTTTTGTCGATTGTGATACGCCGGGGGTATGTTGCAATACACCTCAGGATATCGGGGACGCATGTCCGCATGCGAGGGGCCCCGATAACTTGGGGTCTGATTGAGGGGGAATCCTGGAATGCCCGATGACCTAAGCGTGTCCTGTGCCAACGACGTGTCCGCAAGTGACCCGCCGGCCGGCCCCGTGTCTCTACCCGGCCACAAGGGGACCAGGGGACACCTCGTGCGGAAAGGCCTCGCGCTGTGGCTTGTGCTCGCGGTGGGGATCAGCGGGCTCGTCGCGACCGGAGGGCGGCGCCTGCACATCAACACGGCGTACGGCGCGCGACCGCTGATTTTTGAGGTGAACCGCGGGCAGACCGATCCCGAGGTCAAGTTCGTGTCCCGCAGCCGGGACCGCGTCGTCTTCCTCACTCCCACCGCGGCGGTGCTCGCGCTTGGGGCTCCGAAGGACTTGCGGAAGGAGGCATCCGCGACAAAGCCAGAGTCCGTGCGCCCGGCGGACGGCGGAACCCCCGCCGTCTTGCGGATGATCTACGCCGGCGCCGATCCGGCTGCTCGGGTCACCGGGCTCGACCAGTTCTCGGGCAAGATTCACTACTTCATCGGCGACGACCCGGCGCGGTGGCGGACCAACATCCCCACGTATGCGCGGGTCCAGTACACCGGACTCTATCCCGGGGTCGATCTGATCTTCTACGGAGACCAGCGGAAGTTGGAATACGACTTCGTGGTGCGGCCGGGGGGCGATCCCGGCAAGATCGGCCTGGATTTCCAGGGCGCCCAGAAACTGGAGGTCACTAGCCGAGGCGATCTGGCGCTCGAGATGCGCGAGGGTGTGATCTGGCATCTGAAGCCGGTGATCTACCAGCAGGTCGCTGGGGTCCGGCGGGAAATTGCGGGCCGCTTTGTGGCGAAGAGTGCGCACGAGGTCGGCTTCCAGGTGAGCCGCTACGACACCCACAAGCCGCTCGTGATCGACCCGATGCTCACCTACTCTACCTACCTGGGGGGCAGCGGCGATGACGGAAGCTACGGCATCGCCGTGGACGCCTCAGGCAACTTCTATGTGACGGGCGGGACCGCCTCTCCGGACTTCCCAACCTCTTCCGGGGCCTACAAAACGAGTTCCGCGGGCGGTTACGACGCCTTTGTGACCAAGTTCGATCCCAATGGCGCCCTGGTGTATTCCACCTACCTCGGCGGCAGCGGCAACGATGAGGGCTACAAGATCGCCGTGGATGGCTCGGGCAATGCCTATGTGACGGGCGCCACGCTCTCCAAGGACTTCCCGACGACCGCGGGGGCGTACCAGGCGGCCTCGGGGGGCGGCATCGACGCCTTCGTGGCGAAGCTCGATCCAAGCGGCGCCAGCCTCGTCTACTCCACCTACCTCGGGGGGAGCGGCGATGACTGGGGCCAGGGCATCGCCGTGAATGGCTCGGGGAACGCATACGTGGCAGGGTACACCAGCTCCCCCAACTTCCCGACGGCAAATGCGTTCCAATCAACCCACGGGGCAGGCACCAACAATGTCTTCGTGGCGGAGCTCGATCCCAATGGGGCCACCGCCGTCTACTCGACGTACCTCGGGGGCAGCGGGGAAGACCAAGCCCACGCAATTGCCGTGGACGGCTCCGGAAACGCCTACGTGACAGGGGGCACTACCTCTCCGAACTTCCCGACGACGGCAGGCGCCTTTCAGACGGCGAGCTCTGGGGCCGGCTCCCATGTCTTCGTGACGGAGCTCGATCCCTCTGGCGCGCCACTCTATTCTACCTACCTCGGCGGCAGCGGGCAGGAGATTGGCTTCGGTATCGCCGTGGACGGTTCCGGCAACGCCTACGTGACCGGTGCGACCGCCTCCATGAATTACCCGACAACCGCGGGGGCCTACCAGAAGACCCTCGGAGGCGGGGTCGACGTCTTCGTGACGAAGCTCAATCCCAGCGTTACCGCGCCCGTCTACTCCACCTACCTCGGGGGGAGCCGCGACGACTGGGGTCAGGCCATCGCCGTGGATGGCTCGGGCAACGCGTACGTGACGGGGTACACCATCTCCCCCGACTTCCCGACGGCGAATGCCTTTCAGCCAACCAAAGGGGGCGGCACCGATAACGTCTTCGTGACGGAGCTCGATCCCAGTGGGGTAACCCTCGTCTACTCCACGTACCTTGGGGGCAGCGGGGAAGACCAAGGCCACGGAATTGCCGTGGACGCCTCCGGCAACACCTACATCACCGGCTACACGTACTCAGTCAACTTCCCGACGACGCAGAATGCCTTCCGTAAGACCTTTGTGGGCGTTAGCCCTTTCCCGAACAGCATGTATGACGGGTTTGTAGCGAAGATTTCATCAGGCAATCCACCGCCGCCGCCACCGCCACCCCCGCCGCCCCCCCCGCCCCCCCCCCCCGCCCCCCCCGCCCCCCCCCCCCCCCCCCCCCCCCCCCCCCCCCCCGCCGGCCC
>Ga0307479_10005960_pt1 | contig 11164 bp, 10 predicted proteins | sample atmos_gasesECM4C_FD_203743 | JGI IMG/M metagenome (GOLD analysis project Ga0307479, IMG submission 203743) | Hardwood forest soil microbial communities from Morgan-Monroe State Forest, Indiana, United States - atmos_gasesECM4C_515 | ecosystem: Environmental > Terrestrial > Soil > Temperate... | reverse complement strand
TCGCCAACGCGAGCATAAATGGACGTAAATCCCTCGCGAGTGAGCATCTTGACCAAATGCTCCACGAGTAACCGTGCACATTTTCGCCCACGATACTCACTTGCGATAAATAATTGAAGGATCTTGGCCCGTGGATGCTTCCTGTCGAAAAGAAGGTGGCCTGCGTATTTGAAGTCGGCACCGTCCATAGCAGCTAGTACGAAGAGATCATTTCGCCGCGCATATTCATCAAACAAACCCCTCGGCAGGAAGCCAAGGAGGTCTCGATTGTCGTCGGATGCCTCACTTGCCGCCTGGATGAAGGGCGCAACTCTTTCGTATCGATCCAGGACCTGAAATCGGTCTGAGTTTAGTCGTGTCAAGTTTCGGTCCTCTTTTTCCCCCGCTCGAAACAGTTAGACGAAATAAGCGTGGTTATCCGTAATCCGAATGATTCCTGGATCGGCAATTGGGTTGAGTCCGGCCGAGAGATTCAAATGCAAGTTTACCGAAAGTTGCCGCAGCTCTGAAGGTGGTTATCGCTCTGTAAATCCATAATTTATGCGGGTGAAAGTCGATTTGTCCTGTTCCGGCAGTTACGGCGGCGATTTCCGTAAGGTACTTTTTGACCGTCGAAGAGTTTCCCCGCCCCGGTTTGCGGCCACTGTTCGCCGACACAACTCGACAACCCCGGATTTGACTATTGTCATGACCCCAACGTTCAAAGCCGAGCGCGCGTCGGAAACGACGGAGAGATGCATCGACAGCAGCCTGTGGCGAGCCATGCATGCGTGAGTCAACGAAAGTGGAACAGCCCGTCGGTGTCTGCTGCAGCCTTTGGCTCTGAGAGCCGGCCGTCACTGCCCTCCGCAGTGACGGCCACCAAAATGCGGCAGCGCCACAGTCTTACGCACGACTACGGGAGTGATGACCGCGTGACGATGGCCTGTGGCAATGGAGCGTCTGACCCACGTATACCCTCCCACACCTGCTCCCGCCCGATCTCCCAACAGGGAGTACGGCGGGCGGGCGCCTCATCTGAGGCAACGGGTGATCTGAGCACCTGGCCCTTGTCCCTTGCGGGAATCTCGCACCTTGCGAGCTGGCAATAACACTGACCCAGTGATGACTCAGGACGGAACAGACGACTGCAGACGACAGGAGCTTTCGATGGACGACCTAACGTACGCGCTGCTAACCCTTTGCCACCGCAACCGCGACGGTAGTCATACGACGCAGGCCGACAGGCGCCGGACGCTGACCCTGATCAGTCGTCAGTTGAAGGACGCCGGCTTCGGACGGGTGACTGCCGCTCACTCAAGAGAAAGCACGTCGAGGCGCTTCTCAGGCGCTGGCTAGTCGAAGGACTGTCGGCCGGCACGATCAAGAACTGACTGGCGGTTTTGCGCTGGTGGGCGGAAAAGATAGGTCGGCCGGGGATTATTCCCGCAGACAACGCTCACCTTGGCGTCCCCAACCGAGCGCAGGTAACCAATGAGAACAAGGCCCGACACCTCGGTGACAACGTCGAGCGGATGACCGATCCACACGTGCGCATGAGCCAGGAATTGCAGCAACAGTTCGGCCTGCGGCGTGAAGAATGCATCAAGTTCCAGCCACGCTATGCGGACCGCGGCGATCGCGTAGAACTCAAAGGCTCGTGGACCAAGGGTGGCCGGCCCCGCACGGTGCTCATTACCACAGCCGAGCAGCGGGCCGCCCTCGACGCCGCTCTCCGCCTCGTCGGCGCCGGATCGCTCATCCCAGCGCACAAGACCTACATTCAGCAGCGCAACGTCTGCGAGGGTCGGCATCAAACCGATCCCCTTGCCCCGTAGCGGAAACGTCTGGCCGCTATCGGCGGTATAACCATAGCCAACGTCAATTGCCTTGAGTTCAAGCGCGGTATGCTCTGCGACAGGTCCGATCGCGTCGGTCCGACAGTCCAGTGCATAGTCGTGAAACAGGACGAACTGGTCGTCCTTCGTCCGCCTCACATCGATCTCGACGGCGTCCGCACCGAATGCAAACGCCGCCGCGATGGAGGTCAGTGTATTGTCGATCATCAAGTGCGCCGGAGGCAGGATACGTCGAGCGGTGCAAGTTCGGTTGTCGATGTCGTCGGTGCTATACGTCTGGTGTAGTCCACGCTGGGCGATCAGGGTCGGGCGGACACCCTTTCGGACCACCGTTCTGCCCAGGGTCACGGGCTCAGCCGGGTCTGCCCATGATCCGCTTGGTCATTGAGACGCTCTTGCGCAGACCACGAAAAGCCACATTCGCAGCCATGTCCCAGAGACGTGAGGTGCCCGGCGCGGGCGGTTCGATGCCAAGACCACGCACATGGCCATTGGCTCCATGCACCATGGAGTAAAACTGCGATCGGCGAGTGCGGAACGTGACGCTGAGCGAGATGGATACGTCGCTCTCAGTTCTGACAACGTGGGGGGCGTGCAATGGAAAGTGCACCCCTTGGCCGGCCTCAACAGGCAACTGCCACGCGCTGGCCATGAACTCGTCGCGATATTGATGGTTACGATTGAGGTATCGCGGGTCACCTCCTATGCCCGCGTAGTAGTTATCGAGCGCCGACGCGGGTAGCACGAAGCGATTCGAAGGATCCCACATGCAGATGGTTTTCCGACCGCGCGCCTGAAGCAGGAAGTTGTATTCCGGGTCGAAATGGAACGGGGTGACCTGTGCGCGCGAGCTTACGAATAGAAACCCTTGGCGCTGCCACATGCCCGAGTGTGTCCGCTTCGACAGCAACTCGATCTGATCGACTCGTCGAGAAGTTGCTTGTACAGAATGTCATGTTCGATTTGCAGCAGCAGAATCCAGGATGGCTGCTCTGCTACCTCGAGGATCGCATCGCTGCATGACAGGTTGTGCGATTTCAAACTATCCGGGTTACTGAAGGCCTCCGCCTGCCCCGAATGTCCAGGAGATTTTCGGGCAGCCGTTGCGACAGCGCGGCGATTGCAGGGAGCTGGAACAGCGGATGATTCGCAAGGTCATGCTTGACATAGAACGGCCGCCTATCGAAATTCTCGGCGAATAGATCCGGGTCCACCGCCAAGTGCGCCGGATCAGCCTTTGCAGTGTCAGTAGTCTGATTGGACATGGTGCCGACACTTTTCGCTGTGCAGTAGTCTTGCAACGCATTTGGGATTCCGCAAGTCGACCCTCTCATTGCAGGCGATCTTGCCCTGGCGGGCAGGATGCATCGCGGGTGAATCTGACCACCCATTCCGGATCGCGATCGGCGAGTGCGGCCCCAGCCGAAAATCACTGAAATCCGGGCGGATTGATCTGCGCCACTCGGAGCGCGCTTTCAAGCGCGATTCCGACCCTGGCGATAGTTCCCTCATCGAACGCACGTCCGATCAGCGTAATTCCATGCGGGACACGGCGGGGCGGATTGAACCGCTTGGGCGGTTTCCTGGCATCGGGCGCCCAATCACTGCGCTCCTCGCCGACTTCCACAAAGCCAACACGCAGAGTCAGCGACGGGAATCCTGTAAAATTGCCGATGGTCATCATCTCATCGCGTAACGAGGGTACCAGCAGCAGATCGACTTGCGAAAGCAGGCGCGTCATCTCCTGGGTCACGAGCCGGCGAAAACGATCAGCCTGAACGAAGTCCACAGCGGAAATAAAGCGCGCCTGGCGGAATACGTTGGGCCATGCGTCGTCGGTCTGCATCTTCAATTGGTCAACTTGACGGCTCAGAGTGAGCTCTTCAAAGGCGGCCGCCGCTTCGGCGAATAGGATCGTATTGAGAGAGTCGTAGGGCCAATCGGGAAGTGCCACTTCGATCGGGCGCAGTCCGAGTCCTTCGAGCTGCTTGAGCGCGCCATGCTCCACGCCATTGGAATCGCCCTCCTCCATCCAATGGGGGAAATAACCTACACGCAACCCACGCACACTGGCTGCCGCGTCATAATCCAATAAGCTCGGCACACTTCCTAAATCCCCTGCATCCGGACCGGAAATGGCATGCAATACGAGCATCGTGTCTTCAACCGCCCGAGCCATGGGTCCAAGCTTGTCAAGCGACCAACATAGCGTCATCGCACCAGTCCGAGGCACTCGTCCGAATGTCGGGCGCAGTCCGGTAACACCGCAACGCATGCTCGGACCTATAATGCTGCCTTCGGTCTCGCTGCCGATAGCGAAGCCGACCAACCCTGCCGAAGTGGCAGCTGCCGGGCCCGCGCTGGATCCGCCGGAACCCTCGTCCAACAACCATGGATTCAGGGTCTGCCCCCCAAACCAGACATCGTTCAAGGCCAGCGCGCCCAGGCTGAGTTTGGCGACCAGCACCGCTCCGGCTGAATTCAACCTCTGTACGACGGCGGCGTCCTGTTTGGGTATCCTATTTCGAAACGGTTCCGCTCCGTAGGTGGTCCGGATGCCGGCGGTATCGAGCAGATCCTTCGCTCCCCAGGGAATGCCGTGCAACGGACCTCGATATCGCCCCGCCACGATTTCCTGATCAGCCCTTTTGGCCTGTCGGATCGCCAGATCGGGAGTTGCCGTGATGACGCAACGTAGTGTTGGATCGAACCTCGTGAGACGATTCAGGTAAATCTGCGTCAGCCGTTCCGACGTCAGCTCGCGCCGCTCGATCCAACGCGACAGCTTCCAGACCGGAGAAAAAGCGATGTCAGACTCGCTCGCCGGAAGCGCTCCTGGATCCGCCGTTCCCCGTACAAAGCGCTCCTGCGTCGGTGCTCCCGGGCGGGAGGTCGCGAACGGAAACCACTGACTTGCTGGGGCCAGATCGGCGTCGAGCGGCACCTTGCGTGGACCGGTGCGTCGTTCGTAGAGCGGCGCCACGCTGCTGCGCCAGTTTCCAGCGGCTTGAGCTCGCTCGCCCGCGGTCATCTCGATCCGCACGAGCTTCTGCGCCTGGGCAAGCGTTGCTGCGGTGATTTGCGGGCCCACGACTTGGGAGGTTCCGAACGCCGGTGGCGTTCCCGGCGGGGGACTTTGGTTTAAGTCTTGCTCGGCGATTGCCGAGTCGGCCGCCTCTGCCGCTGTGGCCGATCCCACCACAGCGGTCGCGCCGGTCAGGGTGGTGGAAGTCCCTATCAGAAACTCACGACGAGTACTCGACATGAAATTCAATCCTTTGAACGGGCTTCGTGGCCCGATTCGATAGTTACGTCCACAATCACACAAAATGGCCCATGGCGACGAATAAATACGGCGGTTAATCTGGAGTGACTATGATAACCGGACTACAGCCGATCATGCCCGGACGTCGCTGCATGGGAGAATCCAAACATGAGTGACTCTGCCTGGTCGGGCGGACTTCCCCTCGAGCTCGACTATATGCTTCCTGAAAAGCCGCAGGATCCGGAAATGCGCGAGAGCGCATCCATTTGGCTCTTTGAGGAAAGTGGGGCGTTGGGGTTCCCGCGCCACGGCTTGGAGGCTGTGGGTAAAGTCTGGGAAAATCATCGCTTTGACTGCAACTTCGCGTTTGCGGGAGGGCGAGTTCTTCGCGAAAGTACGCGGGGCAAAACTCAATCGTCGATCGGACCGGAATCAAATGTCCTGGGCGCAGGACCGATATCGTTTCGTTGTGTCGAGCCGTTCCGCAAATGGATCGTGAGCTATGACGGCGAGGCATACGACGGATCTGTCCAACAACAGATGCGTCGCGAGTTTGCCATTTATGCCGACGCCGGTCCCTACAGCTTTCCACGCACGTCTGTTTCCTATGAAGTTGAATTAACTATGGTCGTGCCTGCCTGGGTGCAGGATTATCGAACAGAAAAGCTGGCAAGCATGAGCGATCGAGAGAAGGCGGACGCCGGCTCAATGGGATACGGTTACCGTATCGAGCAACTCTTTCGGGCAGCGGGCACACTGAGGCTCGACGGCGTGACGCGGGATTTCAAGGCAGTCGGCTCTCGCATCCATCGGCAGAGCGTACGGCCCATGGCGGCTTTTCGCGGGCATTGCTGGCAATCCGCTGTCTTTCCTGACGGGCGCGCCTTTGGTTACATTGCCTATCCACTGCGGCAGGACGAGCGGGAGGAAGATCGCTACAACATCGGCTACTTGTATCAGGGTGGGAAAATGTACCCCGCACGTGCGCGGAGCATTCCCTTCTTACGCAGGATACAGGCGCAGGGGGACGACGTCTCGGTTGAGCTGGAAACACAACTGGGCGTGACGAAGATCGGTGGCAGCACGCAGTTGTGCACGTTTCATCTCGGCAATCAAGGCGTGAACGGCTTCAATAATCAACAAAGCGGAGTGCGCTACACACTCGATGGCATGACAACTTTCGGGATGATCGAGCGGTCATCACCAGCGGATCTGTGTACGATCGTTGATTGATCCGAAGGGAGCGGGCCCACCCGTTGCCCTGCATCAAGGCTCACCCAGGCGCCCGACCACCAGATTATTCAAGTCGTCCGACGATGCAGGCTGAAAGCTATCGATAACGGAGTGGTCAACAGGCACCGTCCGTCGTGCGCCATCCGAGTATTCCGGCCGGAACATTCCTAATTGATAGGCTCCCGCACGAGTGGAGTGAGTCTGGCGCAGCCACCGGGCGAATCCCGTTGCATCCGCCGGGCTCGTAAATATCGCGCGAAACGGGCCTGTTCGTCCATCAAACAGCGCGAGCCAGTACTCACTTCTGCCTCTGTCGGCGCTCTTCCTGAGATCCCAGAGGGGTGGTGTCACGGCAGCGCGATCCACGAGCGTGATATGATTTTCGATGGAGCATTCCCACCGATCGCTTGCAGAACGGGATCCCAACGCAACGAACTCCAGTTTGATCGTTGCTTCAACAGCGTCGTAAACCGAGAAGTGCCGCAACTGCGTCAGTGAAATCTGCAATCCTGCACCGGAAATTGGCTGGCGGTCCTGGCTCCACAATTGCGGGGCGGATATGGCCATTTCATCCACAGGCATTGCGCCCGGTACCACCAACAGGTCCAGCGAGATCGATTGGGGCTGAAGAGTCGATCCGCTCAGAAATGGTGCGATACGCAGTCGTCCAGGGCTGACATCCAGCGCGCGACCCGTGCCGTCGCGTTCTATCGCTGCCCAACCTTCGAACGTGCCGCCGAATGTCGTTGCCGCGAGCGCGCTCGAGATAATCCGTACTCCGCGAGCCGCACCGCTGGGTGAAACCGATACCAGGAGTCTTCGGCCCACAACTGCGTTTGTTAAGCCGGTGTCCACGGCCAATTCCGGCGGGATCGTCCGGGGAGCACCGGAGGCGAACACTTTCACTTGGGCCTGCAGCTCGGCAGGACACGGCTCAGACAGCTCTTCCTGCGCGACCGGGGCCATCCGCGTGCTCTGGCACCCAGTCGACCCCATCATGGTCGCGATTAACGCCGCCGAGACGAACTTGCGCATGTCTCAAGATTCCTCCGTGTAAGGCCCTGTTGCAGGTTTCCGTGCATATGCTACGCTGCGTAGCATTACAGGTGGTAGCCTTATGAGCAAGAACATGGCAGCAGATTTGGGCGACTTGGCGCGGGAAGTGCTTCGCTTGGTGTGACGATTCGGGTCGGCCACGGCGGAGAAAGTCCGCGGCGAGTTGGATCGACCTTTGAAGGAATCAGTCGTTATGCGGTGCGGACGCCAATCCTTTTGGCGCGGGTCGAGGAAACTACTCCGCCAGGAGTCGCTCCACCGTAGCCGCGAATTCCTGCCGCAGCTGGTCATGAAACGCCCCAGTGGCAGGGGCCGCGAAGCCCGTATGAATGGTGCGCACCCTACCATCGCGACCCACGAAGAACGTCGTTGGCCACGCGTTCAAACGCTCCGCCTGTGGAATTTTGGCAGCCAGCTCGCTCGTCTGGCCGGCAAGCAGGTACGTGTAGTCGATGCCATAGTGCTTGATGAAGGCGGGCAACCGTGTTGTGTTCTTGAGCTGCTCCTCATCCTCGAAATCGAGCGCGACGACTTCCAATCCAAGCGAATGATACCGGCGATACATTTCAACGAGAAACGGCGCCTCATCGTGACAGTTCGGACACCAGCTGCCGGTGATGTTGACCACCAGCACCTTGTTCCTGAATTGCGGGTCTGTATTCGACACGAGCTTGCCCGACAGATCCGGAAAACTGAATTGCAGCGGCTCACCGGGGTTCTTCATCGTCGTATGGCCAGTGAAGACCGACGGGGATGGCAGACCCTTGGCGCGCGCCTCGGTAGGCCGAACGGCGGTCAGCGTCTTGCTGGGGGCGTGCGGTCCGCGCAACATCACATCCAGGTCACCGTCCTGACGAGGCACAATGGTCACCCGCAAGGGGCGAGCGCCATCGAAGTGGTTCAACACGTATTGGCCGTCTTGATAGTGGCCAGTGAGCACTCCGGTGTCGCCGTCGATGCGAAGGATCGCGGCCGAAACCTGGGAGCGGTGCTGGCGCACGATGAGCCTCCATGCGTGTTCGCCCTTCGAACTCTCGAAGGGAAGCGTCCAAAGACCGCTTATATCCGGCGCGCCCAACCCTGATGAGGGTGGCGTCCGATGGCGCCGCAGCTTGATCTCATGCACGCCCTGCAGTTTGTTTCCATAGGTGCCCTTGAGCATACCCGCCTCTTCGGTGACACTCAGCTGGGTCGCATAGTCCGCAAAGTCGAGGACCAGCGAGTTGCCCGTACGTATGCAACTCGTCGACGCGACCCGTTCGTCGCCGTTGAAAAACGAAGCCTTGACGTCATTTCCGCTGCCGGAAAGCTCCATTGGGAATTCGACTGTCAGGTCGTCGTATTTGATCTCTCCGTCCCACCGTCCAGCCAGCGGGCGGCCCTGTGCGAGGGTTACCAACGCCATCGAAACCATCGCGGCCGCGCCGATCCGAGTGAGTACCAAACGGGTTTGCATCGAAAGCTCCTCCAGCCCCGCTCATGTTACGAGCTGGAATTGAGCTCGGTACCAACTTTGCGTTCTGAGCAGTTGAAGGAAAGCTATGTCACCCGTCTGTCACCTCGGGCTGCGATGTGTTCGATCTCACCCAGTCGCGTCGATATTGATTTCGTTCGGGTTCGAGCGCGGATCTGGCGTGAGCCGCAGGTAGGGCTTTGCTGCTCGCCAGCCCAACGGAAAACGCCGTTCCGCATCGGAATCACTCACCGACGGAACGATGATGACATCCTGGCCCGCTTCCCAGTTCACAGGAGTCGAGACGGCGTAGGCATCGGTCAGTTGCAACGAGTCGATGACGCGCAGAATCTCATCAAAATTTCGTCCGGCGGTCTGCGGATAAGTGATCGTCAAACGCACCTTCTTCTTCGGGTCGATGACAAACACGGTGCGGACAGTATAGAGCTCGTCGTGCAGCGGATGGATCATGCCGTACAGGCCTGCGACCTTCCGATCCGAATCGGCAATGAGCGGAAAGTTCAGCTCGTAGCCCTGCGTCTCACGAATGTCGCCGGCCCATTTCGTATGCGAATCGACGGCGTCGACCGAAAGTCCGATGGCTTTGACGCCGCGTTGGTCGAATTCGGGCTTGAGCTTCGCTACGTAACCCAGCTCGGTGGTGCATACCGGGGTGAAATCCTTCGGATGTGAGAACAGGATGACCCAGTTGCCGCCCGCCCATTGATGGAAACTGATCTCGCCGGCAGTAGTCACCGCCGTGAAGTCCGGTGCCGTATCTCCAAGCTGCAATGCCATGATTCACTCCTCGTGGTGTTTATACTGCCGGTCCTTAACTCTATTGGAAGTGAAGTGACATTGCGGTCACGTCTTCACGGCAGCACAAGGAGAACATCCGCTTGACGGTTAGTCGCTTTCGGAGGGTGTGACTACATCACCCAAGTGGCTTTATTTCACGCCTGCGCGTACAGGCTCCAAAGCTTGGCGAGCCGTTGGAGATCGGGATCTCCTTTGACGGCTCTGAAAGTCTTGCGGGCTTGCTCCTTCAGGCCGGCGCTCAGCGCGGCGTTGCCCAGCAGAAGTTCCGCGTCCGCCGCATTTCGAACTCCAGGTTTGGACAACCCTCGTTCGATGGCTTCGACGGCTTTGCCGTATTGCCCGTAACCCAGGTAGGCAAGCCCGACGCTGACGTCCTTGATTCCCAGAGGGGAAGCGGCAGCTTCTGCTGCCGTCTTGGGAAGCTGGATCTTATCGGCTGCTGCTTGTTTGCGGGCCGTCTCGAGCAAGCGGGTATTCGCATCGAGGCTACGACGGTCGGCAAAGACATTGTCACGGATGCCCTTCTCGAGAATGCTCTGGGCTTCGCCCGGCGAGCCGGCTTCAATGGCGAGGTGAGCAAATTCGGTGTAGTCATTCGCGATCTTCAGCGCATCGACCGCCGCGGCGAGGCGGTACGCTTGTAGGACGAGCGCTTCGGTTTCGGCTGTCTGACGCCGCAAGAAGTTATTCAGCGCAGCCTGCCAGTACTCCCTCTTCGGGTAGTATTCGATCAATTGGTCCAGCACATGCTCCGCGCAATCGGTATCGCCGGGTCGCCCTTTTTCACAGGCGTTGTCAATGAGCACGAGCGTCGTCTCTTTCGGCTTTTTCCCTACCTTGATCTGCCCATCCACGTAGCTACGGAGAAATTTAGCTGCGTCCCCGTAGTCTCCACGCTCGAAGTAAGCCTGGCCTACCGATGTGTATATGTTGTCATCCGCGTAGCCCGCCTTGACGGCGCGGGTCCCCAGCTCGATGACTTTCTGATAGTCCTGAACTCGATAGTGAAGCGAAATCAACGAGCGCACCCACTCCGGAACTTTCGACTGCGGCAAGAAACCGGAATCGAGCGCCGCCTCCAACGCTTTCGCAGCCTCAGCGTACCGAGACGTCTGCGCGTACGCGATCCCGAGCATCTCATTCACGACGTACTCGTCGTATGGACTCCTGCCGGCCGTTGCCTGCACTTCCTGGAGTTTCGCGATTGCCTCGGAGTACTTCTTTGCCTCAATAGCATCACGCGCCGCGTTCAGCGGCTTCGCCAACCCAGCGCTCACCTTCTGCTGCTCCTGCGCAGCCATTGCGGTTGCAACACTTAGATTGAGCATGCCGACAACCGTGCCGACAGCTGCTAACACCGGAAGTAATTTCGAACGCGGCATTTGCAACCCTCCGATTGAAGTACGACGGTTCCATCGCGACGTCAGGCACGACGGCTCTGCAGGGCTCGTCCAGTGGTGCCGGGCGGGTGCAGTAATTTTAGCTTAAATGATGGCCAGA
>Ga0307479_10005959_pt1 | contig 11164 bp, 7 predicted proteins | sample atmos_gasesECM4C_FD_203743 | JGI IMG/M metagenome (GOLD analysis project Ga0307479, IMG submission 203743) | Hardwood forest soil microbial communities from Morgan-Monroe State Forest, Indiana, United States - atmos_gasesECM4C_515 | ecosystem: Environmental > Terrestrial > Soil > Temperate... | reverse complement strand
AATGAAGGTACGCGACTTCCATTTCTCCGAAGTCACCAAATTTTAGCGCCATGAACCCTTCGATCTACCTCATCAACAATTCGATTCCACCGCATCGAAATTCTGCGTTGTACATATCCAACCCTCCCGTTCAATAAACGGATATGCGGGATTCGGAGTGTCGAGGACAAGACGGTTACCAGGATGGGGGACCCCGGCACGTTCGGGGTCGTCATCCCAATTGGAGCCACCCCGATCACGACGCCTGCGGCACCGGCTTCATTGCCCGCCTAAACGGCAAGCCTAGCCACGACATCATCCAGTTCTCGTTAACAGCCCTTGAGCGCCTCACGCACCGCGGAGGCGTCGATGCAGACGGCGCCAGCGGCGACGGCGCGGGGCTCCTTACCTCACTTCCACAAAATTTCTTTCGCGCCCGGGCTCAAGAGCTGGGAATTGAACTCCCCGAAGTGTTTGCGGTCGGCGTTGCCTTTCTTCCCGCCACCATCGTCGAAGATGCTAAGACCGCCATCGAATCCGCTGCCGACACGGAACGGCTGCGCGTCATCGGCTGGCGCCGCGTGCCGGTGAACACCGATTCCCTGGGACGCAAAGCTCTCGAAACCATGCCGGAGATCTGGCAGTTTTTTGTCGAACCGTTCCACCCGGCCCGCGGCACGGCAAGGTTTGAGTGGCGCCTCGCTCTTCTTCGTAAGCGCGCCGAATCCCTCCTCCCGCCCCGGTGCTACATTTGCTCGCTTTCGTCGGAGACCATCGTCTACAAGGGTCTTTTGACGCCGTGGCAGTTTCCCCAGTTCTACGAAGATTTGCGAGACCTGTCGTTCACGGCGATGTTCGCGGTATTCCACCAGCGCTATTCCACCAACACGCAGCCTTCCTGGCATCTCGCGCAGCCCTTCCGCTACGTCGCGCACAACGGTGAAATCAATACCATCGTTTCGAACCGCCGCTGGCTGCGCGCCAAAGAGCGGGAGATTCACTCGCGGCTCACGGTAGGCTCGTGGTTTCCTCTCCTCGAAGAAAACGTCAGCGATTCCGCAAGTTTTGACAATGCTTTTGAGTTGCGCCTGCTCGAAGGCCTGCCCTCGGAAGCCGCCATGCTCGCCATGGTTCCCCCGGCGTTTGAAAAAGATCCGCTATTGTCCCGCGATGTGCGCAGCGCGCTGACCGCCCTTTCCCAGCACAGCGAGCCCTGGGATGGCCCCGCCGCCCTCGTGTTTTCGGATGGGCAGTTTGTTGGTGCCAAGCTGGACCGCAACGGCCTGCGGCCGCTCCGCTATACGCTGACGCACGACGGTCTGCTCATCGCCGGCTCCGAAACGGGCCTCATCGACCTCGATGAATCGAGAATCGCCGAGCGCCAGAGGTTGGGCCCAGGGGAAATGATACTGGCTAATCCTGCGACCGGTCTCTTTTTGCGCTGGCGAGACATCCTCAAGCGCCTCGCCATCCAGCAAGCGCGCAACTCCGTCCCTCAAAAAAAATTAACGGCAGCGGTGGCTGCGCTGCCGGTCCCGGTGTCTGAGCCAAAGCGCGTCGCAGGTGCTTCAGGGTGGACGGAAGATCAATTCAAGATTCTTTTTTCCGCGCTCGTTCAAGGCAAGGAAGCCGACTGGAGCATGGGCGACGATGCGCCTCCCGCTTTTCTTTCGTCTCTGCCAAGGACTTTGTGGGACTACTGCAAGCAGCGTTTCGCGCAAGTCACAAACCCGCCGATTGACCCGCTGCGCGAAACGCACGTCATGTCCCTCGAAGTTCATCTGAAAGATGGTGTCACGCTTTCCAGTCCGTTGATCACCGAAGGTCAGCTTTCGCAGCTCGCCGCGATTTTTGGTCCCGAACAACGAATCGATATTACTTTTCCTGCCGCCACTGGAGTCTCGGGGGCGCGCTGCAGTTTTGCTCAGCTTTCGACTACCCCTCTGAGCAGCAGCGGGCGCCCGGGGCTCCTCCTCCTTTCCGATCGTGCGATCAATGGAGATCGTGCGCCACTGCCCGTTCTGCTTGCCACAGCGGCCGTTTGGAAAGTCATGGTTCGCGAAGGTCTGTGGGACGTCCCGCTGATTGTCGAATCCGCGCAGGTCTTTGACACGCATCACGTCGCGTTGCTGGTAGCTGCCGGAGCCAGCGCCGTTTTGCCCTACCTGGCAGACCAGTTTGCGGAGCAATCGGAACCCGGCGGGGCGGAAAAGGTACACGCAGCGATTCACGCCGGTCTGCGCAAGGTTCTCGCGCGGATGGGGGTCTCCACCCTCGCGAGCTACCGCAACAGCCACCTCTTCGAGATCATCGGTCTGTCCGCGGATCTCTGCGCCGAAGTCTTTGAAGACGCCGCCGATTATCCCGGCCAGAAATCGCTGGACGATCTACTCTCCGATTATCTGAAAATGCATAAGGCAGCGTTCTCCGGCGAGTCCGGTGATCTGGCGGATTCGGGTCTTTACCGCTTCCGGAAAGGCGCCGAGCTTCACGCCAGTTCGCCCGAGGTCGTTCGCCGGATGCATGCGCACGTGCGTGCGCCCGATGCCAAGAGATTCTCCGCCTTCGAAGAACTCGCGGACCGCCAAGGTACGGTCTTCCTGCGCGACTTGCTCGACACCATTCCCGATGTGGCTGTTCCTGTGGACGAAGTGGAGCCGCTGGAATCCATCGTCAAGCGATTCAGCACGCAAGCGATGTCCCTCGGCTCGCTTAGCCCCGAAGCCCACCGCACCCTGGCGCTGGCGATGAATCAGCTCGGTGGCCGCAGCAATACCGGCGAGGGTGGCGAAGATCCCAACACCTATCGCTTTGAGCCCGCCGCCGCGAACAAAATCAAGCAGGTTGCTTCGGGTCGTTTTGGCGTCACTGCCGATTATCTCGTTCACGCCGAAGAACTCGAAATCAAAATGGCCCAAGGCTCCAAGCCCGGCGAAGGCGGCCAGCTCCCCGCGAAGAAAGTCAGCCAGTACATCGCGCGCATCCGCCATGCAACGCCCGGCACGCCCCTCATTTCCCCTCCGCCGCATCACGACATCTACAGCATCGAAGACCTCGCGCAGTTGATCCACGATCTTCGCGCCGTGAATCCGCGCGCACGCATCGGCGTAAAACTCGTCTCTGGCGCGGGCGTCGGCATCATCGCCGCCGGCGTTGCCAAAGCGGGCGCCGACGTCATTACCATCAGCGGACACAATGGCGGGACCGGCTCTTCTCCGCTGACGTCCATCAAGAATACCGGGCTTCCGTGGGAAATTGGTTTGCGCGAAACACATGACACTCTTGTTCGCGCGGGCCTCCGTTCGCGCCTCTCTCTCCGCGTGGACGGAGGTCTGAAATTCGCACGGGATGTCGTGCTCGCCGCCATCCTCGGCGCGGACGAATTCGGCTTCGGCACGGCCTCGCTTCTCGCGATTGGCTGCGTCATGGCGCGGCAATGCCATCTGAATACCTGCCCCGTCGGAATCGCCACGCAGGATGAAACTCTTCGTGCGCGGTTCCAGGGCAAGCCGGAGATGGTCATCGCCTACTTCCGTTCGCTCGCCGAAGAAGTGCGCAACCGCCTCGCGGAACTTGGCGTGCGTTCTCTCAGCGAACTCACCGGCTGGTACGATCGCCTGAGTGCCCGCTCCGGAATGGATCCGCTCCTGATCGTACCCATCTCCTCCTCCAATCGCGTTGCGCCCCAGCAAGAACCTGCCCTCCACGTCGGAGCGCTTGAGGAATCGCTGCATTTCAGCACCGCTCTCCGGCTCCAGAATGAGTCACAGCCGATTCAAAACTCGGACCGCAGCGTAGGCACCGGCCTCAGCGGCGAACTGATGCGCCGCCGCAAGAACTGCCTTCCCAGCGACGACGAGATTCGCCAGAATTTTCATGGCTCGGCCGGCCAAAGCTTCGGCGCATTTCTGGCTTCGGGCGTAACGCTCAAGCTCTCCGGTGAAGCCAATGACTACGTTGGAAAAGGCTTGTCGGGTGGAACGATTTCCATCGCGGCCGGGCTTGCGGCTTCGCGGCGAGGCGACGTTCTAGCCGGCAACACAGTGCTCTACGGAGCCACCTCCGGCCAGCTTTTCATCGCCGGGCGCGCTGGTGAACGATTCGCCGTGAGAAACAGTGGCGCGCTTGCCGTGGTCGAGGGCGTGGGCCAGCACGGTTGCGAGTACATGACCGGCGGCGTGGCCGTGATTCTCGGCCCGCTCGGCCTGAACTTCGGTTCCGGAATGACCGGAGGCCTGGCTTATGTTTTGCGGGCCGAAGCCGAAGATGTGCTTCACCGCGATTTCGTGACTCTCGCGGAGATCGATGCTGAAGAAGAGAGTTGGCTGCGGCGCGCACTGGAAGAGCATGTTCATTTCACGTCCAGTCCCCGGGCGCTGCGTTTGCTTTCGCGGCGTGCCGCGTTGCCCTTGCTGCGAGTACAGCCCGTTTATTTCCAGGGCACGGTAGAAGCCACCTGGGGCCCGATTCTTGCCCAACTCGACCGCCGCCAGGACATTTTGCCGGCGCCGCAACCTGCGCCGATTTCACAAGCTGCGATTCACGCATGAGAGACACCACGTGGCATAGGCTTTTAGGTTGTCATCCCGAGGGAAGCGAGGGATCTGCTTTTTGAGTCACATCGCATCTCCCGCTTGGAGAGGAAGGACATTAACTCCGCATCCGGCACCTTGAATCCGTTATAATTCCGCCGGGCGTTCCGAATATGGACTTCGACCAACTCACAACTTTCGTCTTCGTTGCAAAACTGAAGAGTTTCTCGCGCGCGGGCCAAAAAGTGTTCCGCTCGCAATCCGCGGTCAGCGCGCAAATCCGCCAGTTGGAACAGACCTACCGAGCCAAACTCCTGGACCGCTCCGCCAAGTCCGTCGAGCTGACTCCAGCGGGCGAAGTTCTCTTTGAGTACGCCGAAAAATTGCTCCGCTTGCGGGATGAGTCCGTCCAGGTAGTCGCGGACCGCGGAAACGTCGTTCAAGGTCCGATTGTGTTCGGCGCCAACGAAGCAACCTGTCTCTACTTGCTCCCCGACATTTTTGCGGAATTTCAGCGCCGCTATCCGCTCGTGCACATCAGCATCTACCGCAACTTCAGCCATAAGATTCTGCAGCGCGTGGAAGACGGCTCCGTGGACGTGGGCATCGTCACGCTGCCCATCAAGTCGCCCAACTTGAAGATGCACCACATTTACAAGGATCGCCTGCGCTTCATGGTCAGCGCAAAAAACCCCTTGGCTCATCGCTCCAAGATCACCCTCGCCGAACTCGCCGAGCAGCCCCTCATCTTTCCCCGCACCGGCTTCACCCGCCAGGTGCTCGACAAGCTCTTCCGGCCCTACCGCTCGCGCATTCACGTGACCATGGAGCTGCCGAGCATCGGCATGATCAAGCGTTTCGTCGCCGCCGATGCCGGCCTCTCTATCATCAGCGAGAGTTTTGCCAAGGACTATGTGAAAGCCGGCGAAGTGAAGCTCCTCACCGTCGAAGGCGTCGATCTCTGGCGCGAACTCGGCCTCGTCTACCGCCGCGACCGTAGCCTCCCCCGCGCCGCCCAAGCCCTCATCGGCATGATCCGCGACCACCGCAAATCCACCGACTCCGCCGAAGCCGCTGCCGCCGCCAGTTAACCCGGGAACGCCAATCTCCCGATTGGCGTAGTATTTCGCCATCTTGCCCTGAGTCCTCGCACATAATGATTCACCAGTGGCACAGCCACTCCTAGCTGTGCTCCGTAAACCCACCAACGCTGCATCCTTCAGGCACGTTGTGCCTCTCTCTGCCTTGAGGCCGTTCCTCTGGCAACGCTCCGGATTTTTCTCTGCGCCCTCTGATTCAGAGGTGACAAACTGTTCTATCATTCGCCATGGCAAACGCGACAACCTCCGCGACCGCACCGCAAGACCCCGGTCGCGCCTATGCCAAACAACTTCGATGGGCAGGAGAGCTGCGCTTCCTGGCTTTCTTCTTAGCGATTCTTGCCTACGCTCTTCTTGGAATGCACAAGCGAGCGGCTTCGTTTGCCGAGGCAACAACCAGCGTTTTCTACCTGCAGCTCCTTTTGTGCTGGATTCCGCTGTGGACCGTATGCGCACTGGCCTATCTTCCCGCTTCACTCTACCGCTACTATCTGGACCGAAAGTTCCAGATGGCAAATTCTGGCCCCAAGCCTTGGCTACGCGATTTGCTCAAGGCCAACGCGTTGGGGTGCGCTTTTAGCGGTGCCATAATTGGGATCGCTTTCGCTTCCAACACCTTGATTCCTTCCTATGGGTGGATCTTGGCCGGGCTCCTCACTTCGTGTCTATACATGGCAATCAATCGATCGCTGCCTTGGATTCTTTCCCTCTTCTATCCGGTTGTTCCGCTGAACAATAAAGCTCTCCAGGACCGCCTTACTCGCTTGGCAGCCAAGGCGCGTTTCCCTGTCGGAACCATTTATGAATGGAGAATCTCCGAACGCACCCGTGGAGCGAATGCGCTTGTCACCGGTATTGGATCAGCTCGGCGAATCTTGCTTACGGACACTCTGATTTCCGGTCTCTCGGAGGATGAACTCGAAGCAATCGTGGCGCATGAACTGGGTCACTGCGTTCTTCACCACATACGAGCAAAGCTCCTCTTGCAATGCCTCATCTTCGTGGCGATATTTTGCGCTATTAATTTTGCTGTCCGCCACGATCTTGTCTGTTTCACCGACAATAACCGAGGCTGGCAGGACTTGACCTTACTTCCTGGATTCTTCCTCTATTGGAATTTTGCCTACATATACGGCAACATGATTCTCTCCTCCCTCTCACGAAAACACGAAAGAGCTGCGGACCTTTATTCATGGACGCTGATCGGTCGCGCCTCTCCGTTCATTGCTGCTATGCGTAAATTGACTGCTCTCAATCTGCTGGTATTTGACAAAAGCTCCGAGTGGAAATACATGCACCCTCCGACAGCTGACCGCATCGCCGCCGCTGAAGAATTCGCAAAGGCCCACGGAGAACTGCTCACAGTACCTGAAGTTTCGATTCCGATCACGTAGAAAACTGGGCAGCGCGGGTGCCCCGTCCTCGGTGTTTGAGGGCGGGGATTTTGACGTTTCTTTCCTCGGCCCTAATTATTTAACTTGACCCGCATTACCGTTGTGATACAATCTTCCCGTAGAAAACCGCGCCCCGGCTCCAGCCGGGGCGTCTCTATTTTGTAGCGCCGGCTTGGCCTGAGTCCTTCCGAAGGGCATCTTGCCGGCGTTTTTTCTTGTTGGTGGCAGGACTCAGTGTCTCGCTTCGCCTTGCAAGCGACAGTTGTTTTCTCCTCTTTTTCAACTTTCAACTGTCGACTGTTAACCTCTTTTACGAGTCACCAGTCACCTTGCTGTCCAGCAAATCCCAAAACTCAATCTAAGGAGACTTCTATGTCCACTCTCAGTGCCAAGGACCGCGTGTCCTTGTGTATGTTTTCTTTCGCCGATGGCCGCCGTTGCCGCACTCCGCGCCTCCGCAACCATTCCCATTTCTGCTACGACCACGCCCAAAAAGAAGCCCGCGCCTGCGCCACCGAAACCCTCGGCAAAGATCTGGCCTACTTCTTCTCCGGCAACTACCTCTCCGCCTGCGATCTCAGCACCGCCCTGGCACGCCTCATCCCCGCCGTCATCCGCGGCGACGTAAAGCCCAGAGCCGCCCGCACCGCCGCCTACATGGCCCAAACGCTCCTGCAGTCCATCCACATCTCCCAGCACGAATACTGTGAGGCTTTCAGCCCCGATACCTGGCGCAACTCCATCCGCACCTCCGTCAACAGCAACCACAGCTACCGCTTCCCGCCCCATCGTAGCGGCGGCCTTCAGGCCGGCGTTCCCCCGCAACCGCAGCCTGCGGCACCCACTTCCCCCGCCCAACAATCAGCTCCTCCCAAGCCCGCGCAAACGCCAGTAAGTTGTCATTCCGAGCGCAGCGAGGAATCTGCTTTTTCCGCTTCCTCATCCCCAGCCCCAGAACCGGCCCCACCTCCTCACAATCCCCTACCTTCCACCGGCGCCGAATTCGCTCAGCAGGTCCTGGCCCGTCACAACTCGTCCCAGCCTGATCGCGCGCGTTCTGTGCATCCCGCCAAGACCGGTGAAGGTCCGGCCCCTCAAGCCACCCCGCCACGAGCGCAGTCCCAACCTGCCACCTCCACTCCACCAACTTCAACCCCATCCCCTCGCGCGCCCTCATCCCCCGTTTGTCATCCTGAGCGCAGCGAAGGATCTCACCCCAACCTCGGCACCCACCCCGCCTCGACCACTGACCAGCCACAGCCCACTCTTCCAACACAACCCGCTCAACCCGCTAGCCCCGAGCAAGGTCAAACCAACAACTCACCGAACCCCAAGCCTCCCGCTCCGAAACGCGTTCCACACACGGACCATTACGCCGTCCACTACGACCACACCTGCCCCCTCCGCGTAGACGGCAAACTCGTTTAGAATCAACACTTACACGAACCACCCGCAACTGTTGATTCTAAACCACCTACAGAAACACTAAGTCCTTTAGATGCAACACTTACAAGAAACCAGGAGGGGGGTGAACCAAGGAAGGTGGAGTTATTTTCTCTAACCAACAACTTACAACTAAAGACTTACAGCCGCTCAAAACTCGCTAGTGCACGCTGAAGTCAAGGCTGGCGATGGAGCGGGCGATCACGTTTTCTTGGATTTGAATGAGGTCGCTGTCGGCATACGTCATGGCCAGCACCGTGAAAATGTCCTTGCCGCGCGCGACCACCACCAGTTTTCCCGACCAGTCGTGTTCGTCGGCTGTTCCGCGATATTGATATTCCATCGCCGGCAATCCGCCGACCACCGTCTTGCGCTGCGAAGTCTGCTGGTATTTGGAATAGACATCGTGCAGCCGTTTTTCCACGGCTGCGGCTGCCGGTTCCAAGGAATCCTTGGTCTTTTCTTCGCCGACCACCATCAACGTGGATTCATTTGCCGTGCCCATCGCGACGATCGCGTTCGGCAGGGCGCTGCGCGCTTCCTCAATCAGGTTCCAGCTCGGCGCTTTATACATCTTGAAGCCGTGCGTGTAATTTGTATAAAGATTGCCCTGGATCTCTTCGCGATTTGGCGGAATTTCGGGCTCCTTCGGCGGGCCAGGGGTTGCACCGGATGCCGCCAGTGCTGTCCCCGAGGCAGCAGGAGATCCGTTGATCGCCGGAGCTGCCGTGTTAGAAGCAGGCGCGCTTGCCGGAACGTCGGGTTTTGCCGCTGCGTTCGTTATTTTTACCGGTGTTTTGTCGGATTTTCCGCCACCGCTCGCGTTTCCCATTTTTGCGCTGGCGTTGGCTGGCGTCGTCGAAACATCGGTAGAGGTTGCGACCGCTGGCTCCGCCTGCGGCTGTGAATCGCTTGGCTTTGACGGATGCTGGGCTGCCTCTTTCTTCGGCGCGGACGCTGGTTCCCCTTTTTCGGCTGGCGTCGACGGAATGATGGACTCGATTTTGTCTTTTTCGACGAGCACATATCCAAAGTCGGTTTTGACCTTAAACATGTTGTCTTCGTACGCGACAATCACGCCGTATAGCTTCTTGCCGCCCTTCAGGCGAATCTCATCCGCCCGCGCGGAAATAGCGAGCGCCGAAAACGCCAAAGCTATGGCAGCAACGAAAAAGGGGCCGCGCTTATTGGGGACAGCCATAGGAAAAGTATCCCGCCGCGGGGCGCGCTCCGCAACCTTCACTCCGCCGGTGGTGTCCGTCGTGCTACCTCCGCCAGCAGCGCCCGCAGGCGGCCCGCGAGCCGTTCCACTTCGCTTGCCGCCGAGCTCAGCCGTCCTCGCACGGAATCTGGCAATTGCGCGTGCGTCTGATGCAGCGCCAACGCCTCGGCAATCATGCGGATCTGTCCGCGGCTGCGGGGATTCAGCCGCTCCCAGAGCCGCCGCTTGCTGCTGCGGTTTCGCCCCAGCCACTCCTCGCCGGTTCCCGCCGGACGCCCCGCTTCCGGTTCGGCCACAGGCGCCGCGTTCTGTTTTCTTGGATGAAATAGCATGTTTAAATCTCGAAACTCGTTGCCACTCGTTGGCGCTTCCGAATTTCGAATTTCCAATTTCAATTTTCCAATTTCGATTTTTGTCTTTTACTTCTTCAACGCCTCGAGCTTTTCCCCCTTGATCTGCCCATCCCGCTCGACGCGCCCAGTCACGCGCATCGTGCGCGTCTCAAACACCAGCCCTCCATAACGATCGTAGGCATCAGGGAAAAGCACCACTTCATACACGCCACGCTGGTCCTCCAGCGTCACGAACATCATGTTGCGGTAATTTTTTGTTCCGACGTGCCGGTAGGTCACCACCCAGCCGCACAACGTGACGCGCTTTCCGCGCAGCCTCGGCAGCTCGTCGCTCCAGGCTTCGCCGTTACGCGGCAGAAAATCAAGCGGGTGGCCGCTGACGCACACTTCCAAAATCTCGCGTTCGTAGCGCAACTTTTGCTCCAGCGTGTACTGTGGGACAGACATTCTTGTCTGTCCGTCTTTGTCTTCAGCTGAAAAGACGACAGGCAGGAATGCCTGTCCCGCTCCCATTGGCACGGAGCCCCTTGCCTGCGCACTTTTATCAGCATGCAACACGCTCCAGCGCCACAGCAGCTCCGGTCGCGTCATCGCATGCGCTTCGTCACTCACGTCATCGAACGCGCCACATTTGATCAGAGCCTGGACTTCGTCGCATTCGACCGGCACGCGCCGGAGAAAATCTTCGAGCGATTGAAATTCGCCGGCTTCTTCTCGCGCGCGCAGGATGGCCATGATCGTTTCCATGCGCAGGCCTTTCACCTGCATCAGTCCAACGCGCAGCGCCCGCTTTCCGCCTTCGCCGGCCTCGGCCGTGTACTCCATCCGCGAATGATTCACCGACGGCAGCCGCACCTCGATGCCCCAGCGCTTGGCCTCCTCCACATACGCCGACACATGATAGAAGCCCGCCCCCGCGCTGCACATCGCCGCGAGAAACTCGGCTGGGTGGTGCGTTTTCAGATACGCCATGCGGTAGGAAATGTCCGCATACGTCGCGGCGTGCGCCTTGCAAAATCCAAATCCCGCGAATTTTTCCACCATCATCCAGGTCTCTTCGCGCTGTTGCTCGGTGAGCGCCATCATTCCTGCGGCCTGTAGAAATTTTCCGCGCAATCGCTCCCGGTCACTTCGTCCAGAG
>Ga0307479_10005958_pt1 | contig 11164 bp, 6 predicted proteins | sample atmos_gasesECM4C_FD_203743 | JGI IMG/M metagenome (GOLD analysis project Ga0307479, IMG submission 203743) | Hardwood forest soil microbial communities from Morgan-Monroe State Forest, Indiana, United States - atmos_gasesECM4C_515 | ecosystem: Environmental > Terrestrial > Soil > Temperate... | reverse complement strand
TGGACTTGACCCCGCGCAGCTGGCGCAGCTGCGCCTGCACGCGGCGGCGCAGGTCCTCGGGAGGCGCCAGCAGCGCGCCGCTGAAGAAGCGCTCGAAGTCGAGACGCAGCTGCCGGATGTCGGCCGCCAGGCGGTCGATCGACTCGCTCGTCGACGGCGTCGCGGGTCCTCCACCCTTGGCCTGGGCGGCGTGGCCGGCGCCGCGCGCCGGCGGCGACGGCGCTCCCATGCCTGCGCGCGCGCTTCGCTTGGGGTCCACGGATCTCCTAGAATGGCTCAGAATGACTCAGGGCAGGGCGGCGATGCCTCAGACGGCGGGCGGTGCGTGAGATGGAGACTCCAGATCCAGGGCCGTTGGACACTCGCCGCGCTCTGCCGCAGCTCGACAGGCTGCTCGCCGACCCGGCAGTGACAGCGCTCTTTGCATTATACGGACGCGAGCAGGTGAAGGTCCAAGCTCGCCGCATCCTGGAGGACCTGCGGGAGCGGCTGGCCGCCGCGCCGGCGGGCGGCGCCCCCGGGGCGGGCGGCGCCGCAGGGGCCAGCGGCGCCCCGGTGGTCGGCCCCTCCCCGGGGGCCGGCGGCGCTGACGGCGATGAGCGCGCCACCGGCGCCGGTGGCGATCGACGCCCCAGCCTGGCCGAGGAGCTGGCGAGCCTGCCGCGGCGCCTGGCCGCCGAGCTGCAAGCCGCCCTGGGCGGCGAGCTGCGCCGGGTGCTCAACGCCACCGGGGTGTTCGTGCATACCAACCTCGGCCGGGCGCCGCTGCCGCGCGCGGTCGCGGCCTCGCTGCCGCCGCTGCTCGACGCCTACTGCGACCTCGAGCTCGATCTCGCGACCGGCCGCCGCGGCCAGCGCAACGGCCGCATCGAGCGGCTGCTGACCGAGGCCACCGGCGCCGAGGCGGCGCTGGCGGTCAACAACAACGCGGCCGCGCTGCTGCTCTGCCTGGCGGCGCTCGCCAAGGACCGCGAGGTGGTGGTGTCGCGCGGCGAGCTGGTCGAGATCGGCGGCTCGTTCCGCATCCCCGAGATCCTCACCGCCGCCGGCGCCCGCCTGGTCGAGGTGGGGACCACCAACCGCACGCGCCTGGCCGACTACGAGACGGCCGCGGGGCCCGCGACCGCCCTGCTGCTCAAGGTCTTCCCGAGCAACTTCCGGCTCTCCGGGTTCGTCGCCGCGGTGACGCCGGGCGAGCTGCTGGAGCTGGGCCGGCGCCTCGGCGTGCCGGTGCTGGTCGACGAGGGGAGCGGCCTCTTGCGCCGCCGCGCGGCGCCGCAGCTGGCCGGCCACCCCAGCCTCGCCGAGCTGATGGAGCTCGGCTGCGACCTCGCCTGCGGCAGCGGCGACAAGCTGCTCGGCGGACCCCAGGCCGGCCTGCTGATCGGGCGGCGCGACCTGCTGGCGCGCTGCCGCCGCCACCCGCTGTACCGCGCGCTGCGGCCCGACCGCACCGTCCTCGCCGCGCTCGAGCGGGTCCTGCGCCTCCACCTCGCCGGCGTGCCGCTGCCGCTGGACCGGCTGTGGCCCGACCCGGCGGCGCACCGCGCCCGCCTCGAGCGCGCCGCCGCGGCGCTGGCCACGCTGGTCTCCGCCGGCGGCTCCGGCCCCGCCGGCCCCCCTGGCCCCGACGGCCCCGACCTCGTCGACATCGTCGTCGCCGAGGCCTTCCTGGGCGGCGGCTCGGCCCCCGAGGCGCCGATCCCGGGTGAGGCGCTGGCGCTGCCCGGCGGCGACGAGCTGCTGGCCCTGCTGCGCCGGGGCGAACCGCCGGTGGTCGGCTACCTGAGGCATGGCCGGCTGCTGCTCGACCTGCGCACGGTGGCGCCGGAGGACGACGAGGAGCTGGTCGGCGCGGTCGGCCGGGCCCTCGCCGCCAGCGGCGCCCTCGCCGCCGCCGGCCAGCTCGCGCCGCGGCGGGACGCCTGAGGCGGAGCCCGGGGCCCGCATGGCCGGCGGCCGCATCCTGCTGGTCGAGGACCGCGACTCGCTGCGCCGCCTGATGGCGCGGGCGCTGGCCGACGACGGCTACGAGGTCACCGCGGCCGCCACCGGCGGCGATGCCGTCCGCCTGCTCGGCGAGCGGCCGTTCGACCTGGTGCTGACCGACCTCAAGCTCCCCGACCGCTCCGGCCTGGAGGTGCTGGCGGCGAGCCGCCAGGCGCAGCCACGGGCGCCGGTCGTGGTGCTCACCGGCTATGGCAGCGTCGGGGCGGCCGTCGAGGCGATGAAGCTGGGGGCCTACGACTTCCTCGAGAAGCCGCTCGAGCTGCCGGACCTGGCGACGCTGGTGGCGAGGGCGATCGGCGGCGAGGACGACGAGAGCGGCGAGGCGGTCTTCCGGCCCGCGGGGGCTCTCCCGATCGTCGGCCGCCACCCGCGCCTGCGCGCCGCGCTGCGCTTGCTCGAGCGGGTCGCGCCCACCGAGAGCACCGTCCTGCTGACCGGCGAGAGCGGCACCGGCAAGGAGCTCTTCGCCCGCGCCCTGCACGCGCTGTCGGCGCGCCGGCGCGGCCCGGCGGTCGCGGTCAACTGCGCCGCCATCCCCGAGGCGCTGCTCGAGAACGAGCTGTTCGGCCACGAGAAGGGGGCCTTCACCGGCGCCGACCGGCGCCAGCCGGGGCGCTTCGAGCTGGCGGCCGGCGGCACGCTGCTGCTCGACGAGATCGCCGAGATCCCGCTGGCGATCCAGGGCAAGGTGCTGCGGGTGCTCGAGGAACGCACCTTCGAGCGGGTCGGCGGCGGCCGCACCCTGCACGCCGACCTGCGGCTGGTGGCGGCCACCAACCGCGACCTCCCGCGCATGGTGGAGGAGGGGCGCTTCCGCGGCGACCTCTACTTCCGCCTCGCCGTCTTCCCGATCGAGCTGCCGCCGCTGCGCGAGCGGGCGAGCGACGTGCCGCTGCTCGCCCGCCACCTGGTGAGCGAGATCGCCCGCCGCCACGGCCTGCCGGTGCCGCGCCTCGCCGGCGGCGCCGCCGAGCTGCTGGCGGCCCAGCCCTGGCCCGGCAACGTGCGCGAGCTCGCCAACCTGCTCGAGCGGGCGGTGATCCTCGCCGACGGGCCGGAGCTGCGGCCGGCGGACCTGCAGCCCCTGCTGGGAGCACCGGGAGCGCCGGGCGCCGCCCCGCTGCCGCCGGCCCCGGGCGAGCGCGACCGCCTGCGCCAGGCGCTGATCGACGTCGATGGCGACAAGCGGCGGGCGGCCGAGCTGCTCGGCATCAGCTACCGCGCGCTGCTCAGGAAGGTCAAGGAGCACGACCTGGAAGGGGTGCCCAGGTACCGGTCGTGACTCCCCTCGCGGCCGCAGGCGGGCTCGCCGCGGGCAGGCCCCTGGCGCCGCGCGATGGCTCGCCGCGCTCCCCGCCACCGCCGCGATGCCGCCTTGCGGCCGTGCGCGCTGGCCGATGGCAGCTGCTGGCCTAGCTCGGAGGTTTGACCGGCTGCGCGGTCGGGGGGGCCATCTTCAGGCCGCGCCCCTGGGTCTCCCAGCGGATCGAGGAGAAAGCGAAGACGCCGCTGGCCACCAGGTGGAACTTGCTGCTCTCGGCCGGCGGCAGCGACTGGTTGGCGACCACCGCCGGGAAGCGGCCGAGGAGGCCACCGTTGTCGTCGAAGAGGTCCGCCATCACCGTCACTTCGGTCAGGACGTTCTGCGAGACGTTGCGCACCGTGCCGTCGATCTCGACGCCGTCCGCCTTGCTGGTGGCGGCAGGCAGGCGGTCCCAGGTCACCACCTCGACCGCGCTGGGCGCCTCCCTGGCGGGCGGGTTGTCCTTTCCCGCCGCCTTGCCCGGCTTGACGTCGATGGGCTTGGCGCCGCTCGCGTCGGCGGGCGGCGCCTCGGCCGCCGGCGGCGTCTTCTTGAAGTCCTTGTCGGTCAGCACGATGACCGCCTTGCGCTTCGCCTTCGCCGGCTCCTTGGCCGGCGGCGCCTCCGCTTCCTTCTTGGCCTGCGCGGTCGCCTTCTTGCTCTCGTCGAAGTCGACCAGGTCGGCGCGCATCGAGGAGAGGGTGCCATTGGGCAGAGTGAAGACCACCAGCTTGCCCTTGAGCTGCCAGCTCCCCTGGATCTCCACGCGCTCGCCCTGGCGGGTGACGATCCAGTCGGCGTGCAGCGCCGCGGGCACGGCGGCCGCGCCCGTGGCCGCCAGCGCTCCCGCCAGGACCCAGGCTCGCATCGTCGTCATCGGCTAGAACTCCTTCCAGTTCTTCTCGATTATACACGCCGGGACGGCGGCCACCGGGAAGGTCGTGTTGAAGGTGTCGGTGACGGTGATGTCGATGCGCTTGGTGGCGAAGCGGCAGGTCCTCGGCATCAGCTTCATGATCTGGCCGATCACGTCCTTGATTGCCGCCGAGAGCACGGGCGCGGCCGGTGCCGGCGGCGAGCTCGGCCCGGCAGCGGGAGGCGTGGGGGCGATCGGCGTGGACTCCTTGGTGTTGATCTGGATGCCGAGATCCTTGGCGAGGACGAAGTAGCGGTTCGTGGGGCTGCCGCCCGAACCGTTGGCAGGCGCGGCGGTGCCCTCGGTGGCGACCTGGCTGCTGATGGCATCGCCGTTGTTGATGTTGAGCACGAAGACGTGGGTGTCGCCGGTGTCGGCGCAGACGGTGTTGCCATTCGACGCGGCGGTGATCGGCTTGGGCACGTAGGAGCCGAAGATCAGCACGCCGGAGAGCGCGAACGCCTGATTGATCACCCGCTCGCCCTGGCCCATCTCGAAGTAGTAGCCGGGCAGCAGCCCTGCCGTCGGGCTGAGCAGGAAGTTGCTGGCGGGGTTGAGCGCGCCGTCCGGCGTCAGCTGCTGCAGGTCGGCCGCGGTGTGCGGCGTCGCCGTGTTGGCGGCGGTGAAGCCGGTGTCGATCAACACGTAGAAGCGGCCGCTCGTGACGTCGCTCTTCCACAGGTCGAAGCGGTTGCCGGTGCCCCAGGCGAGGCCGAACTGGTTGCGGTCGGTGTCGAAGAACACTGCCGGCGGGTAGTAGACCTGGCGGCCCTGGGTGTCGAAGATCTCGAACGGCCGCCAGTTGCCCGCCGAGACCCGGCCGGTCGCGCTGTCGATGGGTGCCGGCGAGGTGAGATCGACCTTGTACAGGTGTCCTGCCGTGGTGCCGATGTAGATGGTGTCGATGTAGCCGTCCTGCCCGGTGTCGACGGCAGCGGGCTCGCTGGGCACCGAGCCGTTAAGCTGCCGCTTGTAGAGCACCTTGCCGGTGGCCATATCGAGCATGTAGAGCCAGTTGCCCTGGCTGTTGTTGGTTCCCGGGTCCATGCCGCCGCCGAAGACCACGACCCACTGGTCGTGGAAGGTGGCGCAGCCGGGATCGCAGATCCGCACGCGGCCGCTGTTGGGGCGCGACCAGGTCTCGCCGAGATCGGGCTGCCCGGCGCCCGGGCCGCCGACGTCCGCGTCGCAGGGCTTCAGCTGGCAGTTGGAGGCGCAGGACGGCGAGACCTTGCAGGCGTCAGTGAACTCCCAGAGTGGCGTCGCATAGGGCAGCTGGGCGCAGTTGGCGCCGCCGTCAAGGCAGTTCGGCAGGTAATTGACGGGGCTCGGGTTGGGCAGCTGGATCGCGGGCGATGTCGTGTCGCCCGGCGTCTCGTGGTCGCTCGTCAGGGTGTCGGGCTGGGTGACGTCGAGGGCGTAGTAGCCGTGCCCGCCCTCGCGCAGCCCGCCGATCACCAGGCTGTGCCACTGGCACGCCGCCGGGGGGTTCGTCTGCGGACATGGGTTGGTGCCGCCGGTGGCGTCGAAGTAGCCCTCGGTGAGATGGACCGGCCCATCCACCATGAAGGTCTGGCTGCCGCCGTTGAGCGGCGGCGCATTGGCGATGGCGAGCTGGTTGAGCGTCGGCATCACCGTGCGCGGGATGAAGGCGAAGAGCTCGTTGCCGGTGCCGTTGCCGAACGTCCATGCCGGCTTCCCGCCCACCGTCCCCTGCTGCACCGTGCCGGCGTCGAGTGCGTGTAGCTCGCCGTCGTTGCTGCCGAAGTAGAGCACCTTGCGCCGGAAACGCTCGGCGTTGGCGAACGCCTGGTAGCCGTTGACGTTACCCTCGAACAGGACGACGTTGGCAGGCTGGCCCAGCACCTGGGGATCGGAGTGGAAGATGTCGCCCAACAGGTACTGGTAGGTCTGGTCGTCTTGCGGGTTGAGGTAGCTCTTGATCGCCTCGGTGAAGGCGACCGCCTGCTGCGCGGTGTTGTAAGGCGTGACCGGCGGCGCGGCGGCGGCGGTCTGCCCGGCGGGGCACGTGCTCGGGCTGTTTTGGGTGAACGCCCCCGAGGTCGTCGGGTAGTAGTAGTAGCCGGGGCCGCAGATGCCCAGCGCGTTCTCGAGGTCGTAGAGGTGGGCGGTGTCGGCCGGCGCCGGCATCTGGAAGCTCAGCCGCAGCTCGCCCGCCACGATGGGCGTCTGCGGGGCATAGTAGATGCGCCGCTTGCTCGGATCGGTGCCCGCGGTGTCGAGGCCGTTCAGCCCCTGCGCCAGGATGGTGTCGGGGGTCTGGGCGCAGACGGGATCGAGGTTGACCGGCGGCTTGCCGCCGCCGGCGTTCCAGATATGACAGCCCTGCTGCGTGGGCGAGGAGCAGGCCGCCGAGCAGCGCGTGTCGGGCACCGTGGCCGTCGCCGGCGAGCCGTCCGGCAAGACGACCGGTACCGTGTGGGTCGGGACCGGGTCGGAGAAGGCGTCGACGCGGCCCGGCCAGATCGGCTGGTTGATCGGGGAGAACTGGGTGATGAGCTCCTTGTTCTGCACGTTCGACTGGATCGACGGCACGGCCGCCGAGGCGAAGGCGGCCGCCTCCGATTGGATCTTGGAGATGATGCTCTCGAGCGCGGCGGCCACCGACTGCGGGTTGGTCGGCAGCAGGGGGCCTGGACCGTCGCAGGGGTTGAGCGGCGAGCATTTCGGGGGCGTCGCATTGAAATCCGCGGCGCTGCAGCAGAAGTTGGCGAGATCGGCCGGCTTGTCCGACTTGGGGTATCCCGGGTTCGCGCTCGAGTAGGTGTTGGGGTTCCCCTGGTAGAAGTGGCGGTTGCCGGTGCCGCCTTCGTCGGCCACGCACTGCAGCGTATTGTTGAAGGTGCCGAGCTGCAGCGTGGTCAGTCCAAGGCCGACGACGTAGGTCTTGATCGGGTATGGCGTGCCGGGAACGCCCGAGCCGGGCAGGACGTAGTTGCGCAGCTGGGACGCGACGCAACAAGCGTACCCGGGACTCGAGAGGCTCCCCGATTGGACCTGCGGATTGACCCAGTTGTAATAGTTCTTGCACGTGTTCAGGGGATTGTTGCTGTTGTAGCTGCCGTCGGAACCGCTGGCCTGGCCGTCGGTGACCAGCAGGACGTACATCGGCTTGCACGAGAAGAAGGGGTCGCCGCTCGCCGCCGCGGCGGCCTGGATCCAGCCGGTGGGCGTGGGCGGGGCGGCGGTGCCTTGGAGCCAGTTCAAGTAGCTGAGCATGACGTGGCCGGTCGGGGTGCCGCCGTCGGGCGCCAGCGGCCCCTGGGAGGCGTTCTTGAGGCGCAGGGACGGTTCGCCGTTGACCCGGTGATCCGCGAAGTAGTCGGCGATGCTGAAGTCGGGGCTCATGGCCCCGCCCAGGAGGTTGGGGGCCATGCGGTTCATGATCGCCGTCTGCTGGTTGGTCGTCCAGTCCAGGGGAATGAAGTCGCCGGTCCAGAAGATTTTTCCGCGGGGATCGGTGGTGACCACCGGCGCGCTGCTGTCGGAGAGATAGATGCCCTGGTCGTTGGCGGTGTCGGCGAGGCCGCCGGCGTTGTAGTTCATGTCGAGCTGCGGCGCGTTCCCGGCGGCGCCGATCTCGCGCGCCGCGTTGCCGAAAAACGCGCCGCCGCCGTTGGGCGGGGTGCCCTCGTCGCTGGGCGCCTGGGTGACGCCCTCGCCGGGCTCCCAGTAGACCATCTCGTTGGCCTTGTCGAAGGTCATCACCCTCGGGCTGCCGGTGGCGGCGGTCGTGGTGCTGCATTGGGCGTTGGTGCACCTGTCGACGCTGATCTTGACCTGCATCGTGGCCTGCCCCAAGGTCTGGGCGGGCACGGTCACCGGCGTGAAGGTCACGCGGTATATCTCTCCGTAGACCCCGGTGCCGCCGGTCTTCTCCTGGATGTAGTACCAGAAGGTCTGGCTGTTGTCGTCGTTGAGCTTCGGATAGCGGCGCACCCGCTCCCACTCCCAGGCGTTGTCGAGATGGGCGGGCTGCGGGGTCGTGGGCTGCCCGGCGATCGGAAACTGCGTGCCGGTGACGTTGTTCTTGCCGGTGAACGGGCAGCCGGTCCAGCGCAGCGGCGTGGCCTGGGTGCCGTTCAGGTCCGCTCTCGCATCGGTGCAATTCCAAGCCTGCTCGCCGAACACCTCCAGCTGGCCCGGCTCCGGGTAGTGCAATCCGCTGTCGAGTGTGATGAAGCCGTTCGGCTGCGCGGAGGCAACCTGGTACCACCAATATTTCCAGGACATGTGCATGCCGGCCTGGTCGAAGTGGCCGAAGCCGAAGCTGATGGTGGGATGCAGCTGCATGACCTTGTAGATCGCCTGCTTCGCGGTGTAGATCTTGGAGTTGGGGTCGTCGCCCATCAGGTGCGGCAGGCAGTCGCCATCGACGCACAGCTCGCTGCAATTACCCGCGGCGATGTCCGTGGCGCTGCAGGCGGTGCTCTGGTGCATCGAACCCGAGGTGTCGAGGATGATGAACACGTAGGGGTTCTGCTGGGTCGAGTGCAGCAGGCTGCGGTCGTCGGCGTGCGCGGCCGGCGCGGCGAGCGCCCAGGCCAGCGCCGCGACCACGGCCAGGCGCGCCGCGACCACGGCCAGGCGCGCCGCGAGCGCCGCCGGACCCGCCGCGGGCACTGCCGGGAGCCGCCGCCGTTGCCGCGGCGGCCGCGCCGGCGGCTCGCGTCGCGCCAGCTCTCGCGGCGGCATCAGCTCTCGTCGGTCGGTGTGCATGGGGTCTCCGTGTCCCGTGCAGGGGGTCAGAATCTCAGCCCGGTCGGCGCGTTGTAGACGATGGCATTGGCCGCGGGGGTCGGCTGGATGCCGATCATCGAGCCGACGACCTTCTGCGCCAGGGCCTGGGTATAGGGGTTCGTCGTGCCGTTCTGTCCGATCCGCGTCGTGGAGACGTTGACCACGTGGGTGGTGTAGGCGTACTGGACCTGCTGGTTTTGATTGATCTGGCAGTAGGAGCAGGGCTGGGTGTGGAGGGCGTACAGCGGCGTCACCACGATCTGATCGGCGAAGGTCAGGGGCGGCGGCGCGGAGGCGTTGGTGTCCTGCTGGGTGGTGTTGAGCAGGATGGTGAGCGTCTGGGTGGTGTTCGCCGTCCACAGCGTACGGGCGGTCGACACGTGGATGCCGGAATCGGCGGCGTAGAAGGTGCGGTTGACCTCGCGCTCGTTGGCGCCGAGGCGCAGCTCGGTCTGGGTCATCAGCGTCAGCGCCAGGCCGGCGATGGTCAGCACCACCACGACCAGCAGCGCGACGGTGAAGGCGCTGCCGCGCTCGCCGCGGCGGACGCCGCGGCCCACCCGGAGCCCGCGGTCGGCGCCGGGTGCCGGGATTGGCAGGTCTCGGCGGTCACTCATGGATGGTCCTCACAAGTTGCGCAGCCCCACCACCGTCGTCAGCAGGCGGTGGCGGTAGGCCCGGCCATGAAAGGTATTGGCGAAGTCGGCGGCGGTGTAGACGCGGTCCTCGATGCTCGCGAGCGTCGGCCCCTGGTACTGGAAGTCGGGGTTGCCGGTCTTCGACAGGGTCGAGATCCGCACCTCGCGCAGCGGCGGCGGCAGCGTGTTCCCCCACCACCCGGGCGGCCAGTCGCCGGGGGTGTTGTGGAACCACTCGTTTGGCAGCCCCGGGACGGTCCCGTCGCTGACCAGGCCGTCGCCGTTGACGTCGTACCCGAGCGCGACCTGCAGATCGAGCACGTTGTCGGCGACGTCCACCTGCAGGTTGGCGGCATCGCCGAAATAGGGCAGCTCGGTGCCCGGGTACATGCGGGCTCGCGACAGGTGCGGTGCCGGATCGCTGTTGGCGTCGCCGGGCACGGCGAAGTCCTGGCGCACGTAGTAGCGGTACTCCTCGAGGATGCCGAGCCACGCGACGTTGGTCAACCTGGCCGGCAGCCCCTGCGGGCTGTTCACCGCACCCAGCTGCTGGAAGCTGCCGGCGTTGGTGCCGCCGGTGACCTTGAAAGCGATCAGGATGCCGTTCGGGAACGCGACGTTCTGCGGGCTGGGGCAGCCGGCCTGGTTCGCGCCGAGGACCGAGTTGGCGGTGTCGAGCTCGACCACGGCATAGATGGTCTCGTCGAGAGGGCTGACCAGGATGAGCGGCTCGGCCTGGCCGGCCTTGGCCGCCGCGTTGATCGCGCCGATGAGCGGGGCCAGGTCCTGGGGGATGCCGGTGGGCGTGGTCGCGCACACCACCACGGTGCCGGCGGTGGCGTTGGTCGTGGTGCTGCCGGCGGGGAGCAGCGCCACGGCCCCCCCGCGCAGCGGATTGAGCTGGAACACCGGCGTGCTGAACACCCCGCGCACGGTCAGGACATCGGAGCCGTCCACGGCCTTGGGCGAGCCGCTGAAGCCGATGGCGATCTGATCCGAGACTGCGCCGCCGACGTTGTTGCGCACGGCGATCGCGCCGGTGGCCTGGTTGGGTGTCGCCCAATGCACCATCGCCGGAAAGCCGCCGCGGCCGGCCTCGCGGGTAAAGCGCACCAGCTCGAACTGGGCGACGCGGAGCGACTGCTGCATGTCGCTGACCTGGGCCTGCACCCGCGCCAGCTTGTTGTGGAAATCGAACAGCGCCAGGGCGGCCAGGATCACCTCGGCGGTGATGAGGGTGGCCAGCAGGGCCTCGATGAACGAGAAGCCGCGCTCGCCTAGGGACCGTGAGCGCGGCTCCGCGCTATTTCCGGCATGGGCGGCATGGGCGCCATGGGCGGCAAGGGCGGCATGGGCGGCATTGGCCGCAAGGGCGGGTTCGGCGGGATGGGTCGGCATCGCCTGGGGTCGCCTCAGAAGGCCTTGAGGAAACGGATGATGGTGGTGCGGCGCGCGCCCATGGGCCCGATCGCCGAGGCGCTCTTGACCTGCACCTGGCCCTGGAGGATCTGCACCTCGTCGACCGGCGCATTGCCG
>Ga0307479_10005957_pt1 | contig 11165 bp, 11 predicted proteins | sample atmos_gasesECM4C_FD_203743 | JGI IMG/M metagenome (GOLD analysis project Ga0307479, IMG submission 203743) | Hardwood forest soil microbial communities from Morgan-Monroe State Forest, Indiana, United States - atmos_gasesECM4C_515 | ecosystem: Environmental > Terrestrial > Soil > Temperate... | reverse complement strand
TGCCACAGAAACGGTGCGCGTGCTCGATCTTAGCGACCCGCGCAATCCCAAGACGCTCGAGACGTTCAACAAAGTCACCAGCATTCTTCCCGATGGCAGCCGCAGCTTAATCTACCTCACCAACAACGAGGGCTTGTGGATTCTCCGCTACAACCACCCGTCGCTGCTGGAGCCGGCCAAGAAGAAGCCGCCCTGCGACTCAAATTCCGAAATCATGGCCATGCCGCCGGATTGCGATTAGGGCAGCCGTACGTTTACCGGCTCGTGCATTCCTTGTCGATGGTTCTGATCGAGGTGATCGTCAGCGTCACCGACGATGCGGAACCCGTCTTGTTTAAGGCGTCGGAACTGGAACTCATGGTTGGTCCCTCGCTTCCGGTTACTTCCACGTGTTGACCCAGATAGTTCCGCAGCCTGGTCTTGCCCGTAGCCTGTAATTCGTAGGTGATGGCCGGGTTCTGCTTGGTCAGCACGTAGTCTCCGCTGGATCTGCCCACGCAGCCTTGTACGGTTACCTCGTCTTTGGAAGCCTTGGATTTGTGCTGACTAGTCTTGGGCGAAGGAATGTCCTGCGCCAGCAGAAAGCTGCCGAGGAGCAGCAAAGCAACCCACGAAGTTTTCATAAACATTTCCCCCACTCTTAAATCGGATGGCAGCGTTCCTGCACTGGTTGCATTAAGTCTTTTCGGAGCATCGCCTACTTGACATGAGTTTCCTGATAATGCACTTCCTTCCATTGCCCGGCACTCTTAGTCCACAGTTCACTGATATAGACGCGAGAATAGCGCACTTGCGCTTTGGGCGGAAACTCCATGGTGACCTCGTAGATCACTAATGCTGAATCTGGCCCTGCCGGAATCAGCTTAAATCCGAACAGGGTGTAGTTGTAGACATTCGTCTCTGCCACTTCGTTTATCGCCTGAATTTTGTTCCGCTCGCCCCTGCCATCGACCTCGACCCCCTGATAGTCATCTGACAGCAGCTCTCCGTAAGCCTTCTTGTCCTTGTGCTTCAAGGCTTCCCACTCCACTTTGATCTTCGCCTCGAACATATCCTTCAACTTGGAATCGGCAGAGGCGATAGCTGGTTGCTGGCTCTGGCCGGTCTTGGCTGGTGCCTTAGGCTGTTGCGCCAGAACAAGAGAGGTGAACGTTGCCACACAGATGAAGATGAAGCAATTTCTCATGATTCCCCCGGAGCGAAGCGGAGCGAATCTTATCAGGTGCGCGCCGCATTCCTCAAGGAGCGATTGGGCAACCTGCGGGGATTTTGCCCGCTCCGTTTGCTACGGGCGCAGCAAATGATTTAATCTTCAGCCGCAGCCCACCATGAATCCAGGCAAACTCAGATCCAATACCGCGGGCGATGGCTTTGCTCACGCCATGCGCCGGGAGATCTACGAACAGCCGCAGGCAATCGCGAAAACCATCGACAATCACCTCAAGGACGACATTCTTTTTCCGGGTGCGCTGCACGCCATTGAGAGCGCGCTGCTGACCTTCGAAAAGCTCATCATCGCCGCCAGCGGCTCCAGCCGCCATGCCGGCCTGGCGGGCGAAATCATGATCGAGGATCTTTCCGGCGTTGCCGTCGACGTGGAATACGCCAGCGAGTACTGCTACCGCTCCACCCACGCCGCCGTCGACCCGATCGTGATGGTGGTCACGCAATCCGGTGAAACCGCAGATACCATTGCCGCGCAACGCGAGGCTTTGACCCGCGGCGTAAAGACCATCGCCGTTTCCAACGTAGCCGAAGCGACAATCCCTCGCGAGGCCAGCGCTGCCTTGATCACCGGAGCCGGCCCCGAACTCGCCGTGCCCGCAACTAAGAGTTTCACCACACAAGTCACGGTCATTTATCTGATGGCGCTATTCCTGGCGCGCAAACGCGGACGAATGACCTCCGAGGTCACGCGATCCTATCTGCAGCGGCTGCAACGCCTCCCCGATGCCATCGAAAACAATCTCCACGCCTGGGACGAACTGGCCGAGCAGTTCGGCGAGAAGCATCAACAGGCGGAAAAGTTTCTGTATCTCGGACGCGGCGTCCATTATGCGATTGCGCGCGAGGGAGCGCTGAAGCTCAAGGAAATCTCCTACGCTCATGCGGAAGGCTATCCCGCTGGCGAGCTTAAGCACGGCCCGAACGCGCTCGTCGACGAGCACCTGCCGGTGGTCGTGCTGGCAACCTGCGATCATCATGATCCAGACTCGGTATTGCGCTATCGACGCACCCTCGATGTGATGAAGGAAGTGAAGTCGCGCCGAGGCCGACTGGTGACGGTAGCGACGGAAGGCGACCGCGAAGTAGCCAGCGTGGCCGACGATGTTTTCTTTGTTCCGGCCGCGCCGGAGCTTTTGCTGCCCATACTCGAAGTAATCCCCCTGCAACTATTCGCTTACCACGTGGCCACCAAGAAAGGCTACGACGTAGATCGTCCTCGTAATCTGGTGAAGGCGGTAATCACGGAGTGACGGCCAATCTTTCGCACGTCGATCTGCAGGCCGTCGCCAAAGAGGTGATGCGGCAACACGGCTTCCAACCGGATTTTCCGCCGGCGGCGCAGCAGCAACTCACAGAATTGCGCGCCCACCCGCCCGCCATCGCGCCCTCGGCTGCGGTACACGATCTGCGGAGCCTCTTATGGTCGTCGATCGACAATGATACCTCGCGAGATCTCGACCAGATCGAAGTGGCCGAACGCTTACCAAATGGCAACGTAAAGGTTCTAGTCGGTATTGCCGACGTGGACGGATTCGTCCCCAAGCAAACTGCCATCGATCAGCACGCCGCCCGGGAAACGACGACGGTCTATGCCGGAATCCGAAACTTTCCCATGCTCCCGGAAGACCTTTCCACGGGCAAGACTTCCCTGCTCGAGAATCAGGACCGGCTGAGCGTGGTGGTCGAGTTTGTGGTCGACGCCGAAGGCCACGTGGCGTCCAGCAACGTTTACCGCGCACTGGTCCGCAATAAGGCTCAACTCCAGTACAACTCGCTGGGAGCGTGGCTGGAAGGCGCAGCAGCAGCGCCGCCGAAGGTGGCGGCTTCCACCGATCTTCAGGCCCAACTCCGGTTGCAAGACGAAGTTGCGCAGAAGTTGAAGATGCGCCGCTTTGAAAACGGAGCGCTGAACTTACAAACCGACGAACTCCATCCACTGGTGCTGAATGACCAAGTCGTCGACGTGGTGAAGCAGCAGAAGAACCACGCCACAGAGTTGATTGAAGACTTCATGATCGCCGCCAACGGCGTGGTGGCACGGATGCTGGAGAAAGTTTCATCGTTGCGCCGCATCGTGAAGCGACCGGAGCGTTGGGACCGCATCGTTCAACTGGCCGCCACTCATGGAGAGAAGCTGCCACCAGACCCCGATTCCAAAGCGCTCAACGATTTGCTGATCAAGCGCAAGGCTGCTGATCCGGATCACTTTGCCGAGTTGTCGCTGACCGTCATTAAGCTCATTGGGCCGGGCGAATACGTTCTCGAACGTCCCGGCGACCCCGCTCCCGGACACTTCGGCCTGGCAGTTCAGGATTACACCCACTCAACCGCTCCCAATCGGCGCTTCCCCGATGTGGTCACGCAAAGGCTGGTCAAAGCAATGCTGGCGGGACGGCCCAATCCCTACTCCGATAACGAACTCTCCGCCATCGCCGCCAACTGCACGGAAAAGGGGGACGCGGCGCGCAAAGTGGAGCGCGAAATGTCCAAGCGCTTGGCTGCGGTCGCCATGCAGTCGCGCATCGGCGCCGCCTTCGATGCGATCGTCACCGGGGCAAGCGCGAAGGGAACCTTCGTCCGCATATTTCAACCCCATGTCGATGGATTGCTCGCCCAAGGTCAGCAGGGCCTCGATGTGGGAGACAAACTAAGAGTCAAACTGATCCGCGTAGACGTGCAGCGCGGTTTCATCGATTTCGCGCGCATCTAGTTTGTTCAAGGCGTGACGGCGCCCTTTCCAGGGAGCCATTCTTAGTTCCTCCCCTGAAGACGATCAATGTCGGCGTTTGTGTAGACACGTGTCGCGGGGTGCGACCTCGCCTTCCCTTGGGAAGCCGCCTCTGCCGCCGTAAATTCATAGCCACTCTCACGCAGCGCCGAAGGCCTGGTGAACTGCCAGACTCCGAAGTCAGCGACGCTGGCCTGATTGGAGGACACTTCGTAAGGAAATGGAATCTCGATGATGCTTGGCCGGGGAGTGCCATAGTAGATGGGGAACAAATCAACCTGCGGTAGAGCGTCTGGATTCGGCGGCAAGACGATCTGATTCCCCGCGCCAGCTGTGAGGCCATCAGTCGCGCTGCTAGCACCGACTCCGAGCGGCGGACCGTTCAGTGACAAAGTCGGCGTGGAAAGCGAGCGCGCGAATATGGGTGAACCTTGCAGCATGTACTGCGGGCCGTTGGCAAAGTTCGTGTCCTGACCAAATACTACGGCGCAGGCTGAGAGCACGAGCACGAACAGGGTGCCGAGCAATGTGCGATTGAGGGTGATACGCATAGTAACCTCCGCGATGCCGCGCACGATGAATTATGGCGCAATGATCACGCAAGCGTACAGAGGCTTTGGACCCTATTCGCCGCGAGAGTCGCCGGCCCGATCTCCGCCCTGGTCAAGGGTTTCGGGCGCAATCGCCCGGGCATGCCGCAACCGGCGTCCTTCGCGCAACAAGAAGAACATGTAGAGAACGATCGCGATATTGACCACGAAAACCGCCGATCGAAGAAAAGTGATGCCGCGTAGCAGCGCCCGAATCTCGAGTGGAAGAAGCAGCATTCCAGATCCAAAGGCGAGCCATTCCGCCCAGGTGCGCTGCTTCCACAGGCCATATCCCTCGGCGAAACGGAGCACCGAATAGGTGAAGGCCAGCTGAGCCGCCGCCCACAAACGGGCATCAGTCAGATTGTCGGCAAAATCCAGGAACACCTGCGCGGAGTGGCGATCGGTGCTGATGTGCAACAACGCCAGGATGCTTTCGGCAATCACCCAGGCATCTTTGTGGACGAGCAAAATCGCACTCATGCCGATCAAAAGGACGAAGATACCCTTGATGATTTCGATAGAAGCAACCGCCCGCAGCAGATTCTTCTGGGCGCGGTGCAGGTCGATTTTCGTTGCGGGCGAGAGCATGCGGAGCCGTCGTTGTCAGCTTTTCCGGGAACGAACCGCGGCGCGAAGTTCATTGACGATCTCGCGGGAGGCCCGGATCGCTGCGGCATGCTGGTTCACATTAAAAGAAATCGCGCCCACACGAGCGTGTCCGCCGCCGCCGTAACGCTCGCAGATCTTTGCCAGGTTGACAACCGGCTCCTCCGGAGCCCAGGGGTTCGATCCGACCGAAACCTTCACCCGGAAGCTGCTCTTGCTAAGCCCGACGCTATAAATGGATTCCGGATGCAGATAGTAAGGGATGAACTTGTTATAGCCCTCCAGTTCGTGATCCGTGACGTCAAAGAAAATCGTCCCATCCGCGCATTCCGTTCGTTGCTTAAGAATTTCCATCGAAAGTTCGTGCCGGCGCAGTAAAGGCGGCAGAAGCGGCGCCACGAATGGCTCCTCCAAAATAGCCCCTAAAGGTTTAACAGCCAGAAGCGGAATCAGGTTCGGAACGAATTTGTCGGGCGCAGACTCGATCACCATGGTGAGCTTCATGGCAGGCTCCTGCATCTCAACGGCAGTCTTTGCATCGGGATAAAGAGCGCCGTCGATGATGTCGGTCCACTTGACCAGATCCGCCACGGGCGCGGGATCGAAGCCAAAACGCTGCTGCGCGATCATGGCGATAAAACTGGTGCAGGACTTGAAGGCGGGATCGTAGAATTTGCGGTTGCTCTGGTCGCGCTCGAAGTGCGCCGCATCGGCGGGTGACAAGAAGGCACTCTCGTGGTGATCGAACCACCAGGTAATTTTCGGCGAGCCGGAGTATTTGAAATCGACGATGGCATTTTCGTCTCCGTCGAAGTGCGATTCGTCAAAAAGAGAGCCTGCGCGATGCAGCAGGCCGGAGAAAACGAAGTCGGCATCGTCGCGAATCCGCTCGCGGTAGAAGCGGGAGAAGAGCGCGGCCGAAGAGGCGCCGTCGAAACACTTGTCGTGGTAAAAGACTCTGACTTTCAATCCATGCCTCAGTTTGTATAAGTCTCCCGCCGTCGAAAAGCCTCGGTCCAGCGCATTTCTGCGACAGGGGAAAGCTAATAGGAATGACAGCTTAAGGGGAGAAAGTCAAGGGCAACGCCGATGTCACCTTTAAACCGCCGCATTCTGTTCAGCAAAATCGCCCAACCATGGCAGTTTGAACATTTCGCCTTGCAGAGCCTTCACCACCAGCACCACCAGGAGCATGAAAAACGCGAGCGCGGCCACCATCGCGATCAGCCAAACAAGCAAGTGGCCGAGAACAGGTATCACGAACAGCAGGAAAACCACGATTCGGAGAATCGCCACGACAACAATCCCGGCCAGGTAGACTCCTAGCGATTGAAACGAATGAAAGCGCACAAAACGGCTTTTGTTGTAGGGCTCAATCAGCAAAAAAATAATCGCCGGAAACACGAAGTAGGCCAGCGCGCCCGCCAGGGGCTCAGGCAGCACGCCCACAGTACCGCGCGCCCGCTCAACCGGTTGCATCGAGCGGCCGCAGCCGGGGCAAAAAGCGGCGGTATCGGGCATCTGGGCAGCGCACTCTGGACAAGAGATCGGCATAGTCGCGAGTTGTCGTTCGCTACAGATTTTCTTGATACAAACCGTTGCCGCGCACCTTATCAGAACCCAACACCGCGTGGCAAACCGCTGGCAGGAACCAATCTGTAAATTGACGGAGTGAAACCTGAGGAGTACTGTTCTCTGCAAATTGACCATCGGACTTTTCTTCGTGCCGGAGGTGACACTGATGTTCTGTCCGAATTGTGGAAACGCGGTGGCCGAGGGCGAAAGGTTCTGCCGAGTCTGCGGGAAGGAGATTACTCCGACAGCGGCGACGCCCGTCGCACCAGTGCCGGTCGCCAGCGTGCCCGAGGAAACCAGCGGAAAAGCAATTGCCAGCCTGATCTGCGGACTTTTTCTGTTCGTCTTCCCAATGTCGATTCTGGCAATCATCTTTGGACACCTATCACTTTCCGAGATCCGCAAGAGCGCCGGCCGGCTCAAGGGGCATGGGATGGCTGTCGCAGGGCTGGTGCTTGGCTACCTGGGCGTGGCGGCAATTCCCTTCGTTCTGATTATGGCCGCGATTTTGATCCCCAACCTGTTGCGGGCGCGCATGGTGGCCAACGAATCCAGCGCGCTCGCCGGAGTGCGGACGCTTTTCACTGCCGAAGTGAGTTATTCCTCTTCCCATCCCGACAAGGGATACACCTGCACGCTTTCTGATCTTTCGAGCGAGGGATTGATCGACGCCGGATTGGCCGGCGGGCAGAAACATGGATATGTCTTCGAACTGCAAGACTGTTCTCCGCCGGCAGAGGGCGGGGCAAACCTGAACTTCCGGATCGTAGCCTATCCCCAGGCACGCCATTCTACGGGAAGGCGCGCCTTTTGTACCAATGAATCCGGCACCATAAAGACCGATGCGGACGGCTCGCCTCAGGATTGCTTGGAAAAAGGCTCGCTCCTGCAATAAACCGCCAGAGCATCCCTTACTCAGGCGGCGCTGCCCTTGCGGCAGTCCTCACAAACGCCATAAATCTGGAAGGTGTGACGAGTGGTGGCGTAGTGGTGCCGGCGGCCGATCTCTTTTTCCAACTCGTCCACCTCGCGGGAGAAGAATTCGACAGAGCCGCCACATTCGGTGCACACCATGTGGTGATGGCTGCGCCGATTGTACTGGTGTTCGTAGCGGGCGATGCCGTCGTGGAAAGCGACTTCGCTGGCCAGTCCGCACTCGGCAAGCAACTTGAGCGTGCGGTAAACGGTGGTATATCCAATGCCGGCGTCTTTCTTTTGAACTAGGCGGTGCAGTTCGTCGGTGGAAAGGTGGTCTCTAGTCTCAAGGAAGGACCGCAAAATAGTATCGCGCTGAGCCGTCTGCTTCAGGCCGACCCGCTTGAGGTGGCGATGCAATATAGCCTGCGCTTCCCGTACCATCTCGCGGGAGATGGACGGCTGATCATCGATGCGCGTCTGCAGCATGAAGCATCAGGATAGCATCGGGCATCTTGAAAATGAAATTCATTTTCATCGGAAGATAAGCCCAGCGCTTTATCGATAGTTCCCAAATTCGTTGACCACCAGGGACATGAAGTTACTCCAAGGTGAGGTTTGCATTTGTGCCGCACTTCCATCTCACCTAGAATCGATTTTGCTTATGGGCACTCTTACTGCAACCGGCGTCCCCGTTTCCCGGCGGTCCACCGGCATACGCATTCTCCTCTGGCTGCCGTTGATTCTGGTGCTGCTGATGGCCGGCATCGTCGCGTATGCCTACTTCGTTGCCCGCTCTGCCCTGCCGCAACTCGATGGAACCCTTCGAGTGAAAGGGCTTTCTGGAGCGGTGAAAGTAACGCGTGATGCGCACGGCGTGCCGGCAATCGAAGCCGCCACGCTGGAGGATTTGTTTGTTGCCCAAGGCTACGTCACCGCGCAGGACCGGCTCTGGCAGATGGACATCATGCGCCGCTTTGGTGCGGGGGAGCTATCCGAGATTTTGGGCGAGGATACGCTGAAGATCGATCGCGAGCAGCGCATTTTGGGTCTGCGCGCGGCGGCCAAGAAAACGTTAGAGCTGGCGAGCCCGCGCGACCGTTCTTTCTTCGACGCGTACGCGCGCGGCGTGAACGCGTTTATCGACGGCCATCAGAGCGGTCTTCCCATAGAATTCCGCATCCTGAAATACAGGCCGAAGCCATGGCAAGCAGAAGACTCCATCGTCATCGCGAACCAGATGGTGAAGGATCTTAACTACTACACCTTCGGCGACACCTTGGCGCGCGAAAAGATTCTGGCCAAACTCGGTCCTGAATTAACCGCGGATTTGTATGTGAACCGCTCCTGGCACGATCGCCCGCCCACGGTAATGCGCGAAGATTTAAACGACGAGCAGAATCAGGGCGATTCCAATTCCGATGACGAGGACGATGAGGATGACGGCCCTGACAATGCAGTCACCCAGCACAAGACTAGAGGACTCGAAATCTGGACGCAGCATACGCCGGAGGCCGTAAACGGATCGAACGACTGGGTAGTCTCGGGAACGCACACAGTCACGGGCAAGCCGCTGCTCTCGAATGATATGCACCTTGGCCACCAGATGCCGAATCTGTGGTACGAGGCGCATCTGACGTCGGGCAGTCTGGATGTGGCAGGAGTGACGCTGCCCGGAATGCCGTACGTGATCGTGGGCCACAATCAGCGCATCGCCTGGGGATTCACCAACGTCGGGCCAACCGTAACTGACGCCTTCATCGAAAACTTGAACGCGGAGGGAGCCTACCAGACGCCGCAAGGCTGGCAGCAGCCCGAGCATCGCCAAGAGGTAATCCACGTCAAAGGCCAGCCGGACGTGACCTTGGACGTGAAAATTACCCGCCACGGACCGATCATCACCGATATTTTGCCGGGTGGGACGCGGCAAGTGGCGCTTCGCTGGACGCTCTATGACGGCTTGCACATGATGTTTTTCGACGTCGATACGGCACAGAACTGGGAAGAATTCCGTAAGGCATTTTCGCAACTCGACGCGCCCGGTCAAAATGTCGTGTACGCCGATGTCGACGGCAACATTGGGTATCAGGCCACTGGGCACGTTCCAATTCGCGCTGCCGGCGATGGCAGCCTGCCGGTCAGCGGCGCGGACGATGCCCACGAATGGAAGGGCTACATTCCTTTCGACAAGCTGCCAAGCATCTACAATCCACCTTCAGGGGTAATTGCGACTGCGAACGCTCGCATCACGGCGGACGGTTACCCCTACTCGATCAGCGCGCACTGGGAAGCGCCGTGGCGAACGGAGCGGATTTATCACGTGCTGGAATCCGGCAGAAAGTTCGGCCCCGCGGACATGCTGGCGCTGGAGAACGATGTTCACTCGGAAAACGATCTCTTCGCGGCCGAACGTTTCGTCTACGCCATCGATCATGCCGCGAAGCCCTCTGCCCGCGCCAGGCAGGCTGCCGAACTCATGCGCAATTGGGATGGCCGGATGCTTGCAGCTTCGGCAGCCCCCACCATCGCCGCGCGCTCGGCGCAGGAGTTGACTCGCCTGTTGCTCGAGCCCCGCCTTGGTCCTGGCCCGAATGACTCGAAGCAGCCGGAGACTACTCTGAGCTGGGAGTCCTATCACTGGCAGATGCGAACGGTGTGGCTGCAGAATGTTCTGCTGCATCAGCCGAAACGGTGGCTGCCGGAAAAGTATCCTAGTTACGAGGAGTTGCTGACGTCCGCAGTCGAAGCTGCGGTAAGTGAACCGGAAGCTCCGCAAGATCTGGCTTCATGGCACTGGGGTGCAGTAAATGCGGTCGAGATTGAACATCCCGTGCTGGGGAAAATTCCTTTGGTCCAACGATGGGCGGCACCGGGAATCAAGGAGCAATCCGGCAGCGGTTACACGGTCAAAGCCGTGACGCGGCATCACGGCCCCTCGGAGCGATTCACGGCCAATCTGGCGGACTTGGATCAATCTACGCTGAACACCGTCACCGGCCAAAGCGGGAATTTCTTAAGCCCCTATTACATGGACCAGTGGAAGGCCTGGTACGAAGGCTCGACATTCACCTTGCCCTATACATCGCGAGCAGTCGAGACGAGTGGGGTACATCGTCTGGTGCTGGAACCTGCACGATAATTTTTCTGTGCAGCGGCTTCAGATCGTTTTCGTTATTAGAAAAAGTCGATAGCCTTCACGTCGATGATCCTGCCGCTGATAGAGATGGTCCCCGTTGAAATAAAGCTGTTGAGTAGCAGAGAATCTTTGGTTGTGTCGTAAACCCGCAAGTTCCCGCCCTCAGCCACATATTCCACGTCGCGGCTGGTAAAGCTCTGCAGTCCGGTGACATCGCCGTTGTCTGGTGGAATAATAGCGCTGGCATTCCCCGCTTTCGTGGTGTCAAAGATGGAGAGGCAACCGCGCACTTCGCCGCCCTGAGGATTGTTCACATTCCCGATCGTTGTGCACCCGTACGATCCGATAAAAAGCTGGCCGTTGCTGCTCATGTCGATGCGGTTGT
>Ga0307479_10005956_pt1 | contig 11165 bp, 13 predicted proteins | sample atmos_gasesECM4C_FD_203743 | JGI IMG/M metagenome (GOLD analysis project Ga0307479, IMG submission 203743) | Hardwood forest soil microbial communities from Morgan-Monroe State Forest, Indiana, United States - atmos_gasesECM4C_515 | ecosystem: Environmental > Terrestrial > Soil > Temperate... | reverse complement strand
CGTGGGCATTAACCCAACGTCGCTCGATTACAACTTTCAGGCGAGCACGCTCGTGACGGCTAACAAAGCGAGCCAAACGATGTCGGTGGTGGAATACGTCTGTCCTCCGCCTGCGGCCGGATTGCCGGCTATCTGTCCGGGAGCGCAGGTAAGAGCGGTTCTGGGAGTGGGCGGTTCGCAGTCGCCCGCGACGGCTCCTATCGCTCCGCAGGCCATCGCCGTGGATCCGCGGTTTAATTTTGCGGTCACGGTGGACCCGGACAATAATCGGGTTCTCGAGGTTCCGCTCTCGCATTAGCGGACGGTTTTTTGACCACCCCCGGGCCAACCCCGCTGCCCGGCGGGGCATCGGACGGTGTACGAGGGGAGCTCCGGTAGGAAAGCACAACTTCGCGCCGCTGCGGGCCAAATGCGATTGACCCTTCCTCTCGTCCGAAGCTATAATCGCGCATTTGCTTTCTGCGAAATTTCAATTCAAGGAGTCAGAATGAAGATTCGATTGGCAGTTCCTATCCTCGCGGCGTTGCTCGCGACGCCCGCACTGTGGGCTCAGTCCGGCGGCGCAGGAGCGGCCGGCGCGTCGTCGCCCGTGAAGTTTGGGGTGATCAACATACAGGCAGCCATTGCCGGCACGGCGGAGGGCAAGCAAGCCGTCGCGCAGTTGCAGTCGCAATTTGCGCCGCGCTACACCGAGCTGCAGGATTTGCAGAAGCAGATTGACGAGCTGCACTCCAGGCTCCAAGCAGGGCAAACAACCTTGAGCGACGATGAAAAAGCTCGTCTCGCGCGCCAGGGCGATCAAATGACGCGCACCTATCAGCGCAAGCAGCAAGAGCTGCAAGACGACGCCAACGATGCCCAGCAAGACATCGTCAACTCCATTGGACGGAAAATCGTGGAACTCCTCGACACCTATTCCAAGCAGAATGGCTATGCGATGATTATTGACACTTCGTCGCAGCAGAGTCCAGTCATGTACAGCGCGAACCAGATAGACGTCACTCAGGACATCATCCAGCTCTACGACAAGAATTATCCGCTGAAGACCTCGGCCTCGACGAAACCGGCAGCCACGCGACCTGCGGCCAACAGGTCAAGCGCAGAGGCAAAACCAGCCACGGAAAGCTCCAAGCCTTAGCGCGATTCATTCCCGCTATTCCTTGTTTCTGAGGGGGCCGCGCCACCGTTGAGCGGCATGGCCCCTTTTTATGGCGCGCGGTGCCCACCTGGACGGACGTGCGGATGACCGCCCCGGTCACTCGCCGGCTTCGGCCAAATGATCTTCAATTGCCACGGCCGGAAATGTCTTGAAATCATTGAGTCGGCTTGGGAATGCCCCATTTTGCGAACTGGTCGGCGATGTCCACCTGAAGCTTTGTCGCAGCAGCAATGTCCGCGTCGGAGGCGGAGATGTTGCCCTTCATGCGCTCTGCGATTCCCCGGCCATAGAGAGAAGATGCGATCTTTGGATTCTTTGTGAGCGCGGCATTGTAGTCGCTGATGGCCGCGTCCGCATTCTTCATCTTCAGATAGACGAAACCCCGGCTATCGAGAGCAGAGGCGTCATCGCTACGAATCTGAAGCGACTTGTTGCAATCGGCGAGTGCTGGCTCGAATTCGCCAAGCATCGCACGCGCCCAGCAACGGTCATCGAACGCCAGGACAAAGTTTGGGTCCAGCCGAATGGCCTCATCAAGGTCCTCAATCGCGCGGTCGTAGTTGCTCTTGCCCAGGTAGGCGACGCCCCGGTTGTTGAAGGCCTGGACTAATTTTGGATTCAGCCGAATGGCCTCATCAAGATCCTCAATTGCGTGGTCGTAGTCGCCCTTCTCATCGTAGGCGAGGCCCCGGTTATTGAAAGCGGTGGCAAGCTTCTTGGAGCCCTCCCGGCCCGACTGTATTATTGCCGTGCAGTTGCTAATCCGGAGGTCCGGCGCGACACCTGAGTCCTGCGCGTTGCACCAGTCCCATTGTTGGGATAGTTTCTGAGCCAACGCCGGCCCGGATGCGCCGAATGTCCCTGCCACTAGGACGGAAACGAAAAGGGCCTTGCGCATTGCCGAGTATCTCCGATAACCAAAGGCTATCGCCTATCTCTTACCGTGAAGACGCGGCCGAAACTTCGGGAAGTGCTTCACGCCGCGCGAAAGCATACGCCTGCCGCCCCCTAGTTTCAACTTACTCGCCTAAGCGAGTCCATGATCCTCTGTGTCTGCGTGGCCAATCACTGACGCCATTCATTTTTCGCTTGCTTTTCCCTATTTACTGTGTTATACTCGCTGTGTTCCATTGACATTAAAGGACAAGGACTTAGTCGTTCCGGACGGGGGAAACCCGGCAGCCCTGCGGGCCAGGGCATGTCGCTCTTTGACAACTGAATATCAAGGATTTGAAGTGGACCTGGCCGCTCGTTTAGCCTGAGCGCTAGTGAAGGGCCATTGCATTCCTAATCGTGTCTGTGAGGATTAGAAATGACCCTAAGTCCTTAGCCTTCAATAAAAGCTGGAGTTCTAATCGTGTCTCGCCCCCGGCTGGATCACTTCAATTTCTAATCGGTAGTGCTGCCGATTAGAAACGCCCCTAACTCCTTTCCCACCAACGAAAACTCGATTTCTAATCGGTAGTAACCAAAGGGCAAATCATTCATTTTCAGCCACTTAGAAATTCCAGGTTTTTGCCGATTCGATTACCCTGCCTGCCCCGAGGCAGGCTCTGAGGGCAAGTCGCTGAGCTGTTTCCTCCCCTCATCCCTAGTTCTTATGGGACACGCGGGTCACCCCTTTGTCTGCTTCGCCGACTTCGGCTATCATGAACCGGCTCGAAAATGCTTCAGGCCAATCACAGCGGAGGACCAGGATGGCGATTTCCGTGGGATCTGCGGCTCCCGATTTTGCACTGAAGGACCAGAATCAGAAGGAAGTGAAACTCTCCGATTTCCGGGGCAAGAAGAACGTCGTCGTGGTCTTCTATCCCCTCGATTGGAGCCCCGTCTGCACGAACGAGCACGTCTGCTTCGTAAACGAAATGAAGCGCTTTGGCGAGCTGGACGCCGAGGTCCTCGGCGTGAGCGTGGATAGCGTCTGGTCGCACAAGGCCTTCGCGGAAAAGATGGGCATCCACTATTCGCTTCTGGCCGATTTCCAGCCGCGCGGGGCCGTGGGCGAAAAATTCGGCGTGTATCTGCCCGAGAAAGGTATAACCGGGCGCGCCATCGCCATCGTGGACCGCGCCGGCAAAATCGCGTGGTTCAAGAACTACGATATCCCCGTCGTTCCGGACTTAAAGGAAGTTTCCGAGGCCCTCGCCGCGGTAAAGTGACGCGCGCGGCTCTGCGCGGCGCCCTCTCGCGCACTATGGGTTTCCGGGCGGCTTCGCCGCAAATGTGCGGATATAATCCACGGCCTCCCAGCGTTCTGTTTCGTTCAGCTTGGTTTTGAACTCCGGCATGGGACTCCGCCCCTTGGTGATTTCGAAAAAAAGCTGGCCATCCGTCAAGCGGCTCATCGCGCGTCCGTCGGTGAAATCGGTGGGCTCGACCGAGAGTTCGGCGGCCTTCTCGCCTTTGCCGTCGCCCTTTTCCCCGTGGCAGCGCGCGCAGCGGTGATCATAAATCTCGCCGCCGACGGCGATGGCGCTCGCCGTGGCGGGCACGGGATTCTTCAATTTTCGCGCTTTGGCTGCGGGCATCCAATCAAGTGCGGCATAGAGCGCCACCCCCGTGGAAATCACCAGCACAAGAAAAAGGGCGGCGACGCGGGTGTTGTCGGGTTTTTTATCGAGTTGGGCGGATGGCACCTATCGGTCCATAAAGCGCACTTAGTGCGCCGAATGAATGGCGCGAACCACTGAAATTACCACAAGAATCAGCATCACGACGACGTAGGCTCGTAGCCCCCAGAGCATCATACGCACACCGAACGATAGATTGCGCCGGCCAAAGCGCGACTGCCGCTTGGCGGCGACCACTTGATCCGCCTCAAGCAGCGACATCACGACGCGCGGATCTTTCAGGTCTGGCTTCCCTCCGGTTTCGGGCAGCAATGCGCCACCCTGCCGGCCAGCACCGAAATGTTCCTCATTCCGCTTCATAATTCCCCCGGCCCTAGCGCCGCAACCAGTTCGGAAAAACAGTTGCGAACGCAAATCCGACTCCCGCGCAAATCAAGAAAACGGTCACCCCCACGCCCGCGGCATTTTGCCATGCGTTGTTCACATATTCCCCCATCACGGCGCGATCGTTCAGAAGCAGCATCAAGAAAGTCAGCGCCGGGGGCATGGCCAGCACGGCGACCACGTTTACCGTGAGCACCACGAATTCGAGAGGGGCGCGGGGAATCAGCACCAGGGCCGCCGCGGCGCACGCCGAGCCTAATAACGTGGAGTAGAAAGGCCACGCGTCGCGCAACGGCCTGTTTAGGCTGTGCCCCGTTTCGAAGACTTCTCCCAACGCATAGGCAGAAGAGGTGGAAATGGCGATGGCCGCCACGATGCCCGCTTCGAAAATGCCGAGCGCGAAAAGCGCCGCGCCAACGTGGCCGATCCAGGGCCGGAGCGCCTCAGCAAACTGCGCCGTCTGGAATTGGGAAGCATCTATCCCGTGATGAAACAGCGGCACCGTAGCGAGAAGAGCAGCGATTCCGCAGACAGAAGCCAAGAGCACGCCGAGAAGCGTGTCAAAGCGTCCGGCGCGGATATCGCGCGGCTGCATTCCCTTATCGACCACAGCGCTTTGCTGGAAGAAAATCATCCACGGAGTCACGGTCGCGCCGATATCCGCGAGGATCAGCAAGAGTATTTCCGCCGCGTTTCCCTGGGGCGCAGGCCTCCAAGTAAGCATAGCGCGGCCGACGGCGGACCAATCCGGATGCGCCAGGAGGGCGGCAGGAATAAAAAGTCCGTTAAAGACGGCGAGGCCCAGGGTGATCCGCTCCCACGTCCAGTAGCGGCCGGTGGTGATCGCAGCAAATACGATCGCCAGTCCCGCGCCCACAGCAACCACGGGGCGAACCCCGAAAAAACCCAGCCCCGCGCGGATGCCGATGAATTCCGTGACCAAGGTCAAAAAATTCCCCAGCAACAGATCGCTCATGGAGAAAAATCCCCAGAACTTTCCGAAGCGGTCAAAGATAAGTTCGGCATGGCCGCGGTGTGTGACGGCGCCCAGGCGCACGGTCATCTCCTGCACCACGTAACCCATCACGAACGTAAACACTACAAACGGAATAAAGAAACCGATGCCGAAGCGCGCGCCCGTTGCCGCATAGGAGAGCATGCTCGGCGCGTCGTTTTCCGCCAGAAATACTAGAACCCCGGGCCCTACAAGGAGCCAAAGTACGCGGAGCCCCCCAAACGTCCTCGATCGGCGCCCCCACCAGCGAGCCTGCGTCACGCGCCAGCGGTCCTGGGCGCGGTCCAAATCTTCGTGAGTCAGAAGGCCGGCCAATTCATCGGCGGCAGGGGACGCGGCAGCGGTATCCGTCGTGGGTCGGGCCGGTTCGTATGCGGAGGGAGCGGAATGTTTCTTCAGGTCGTCCACAGGTTAACCGTGCTGAACTTCCCGAATAAACTACGCTTAACTTGCGCGCGCGTCAATCCCCGGCTCTCGGAGCGGGGCGGAAAAATCGCCCGAACGCCGATTCCGCGTCTGCTATAGTGGATGGGCGAGAACTGCAAGGAGAGGGTGATGACGGAAGCTCCGAACAAACAAGTGCAGATTAAGGCGGATGAAAAGGAGTTGCTCGGCCAATATGCCAATCTTGTGGTGATTCATCATAATGCCGAGGAATTTACATTCAATTTTGTCTATTTGTTTCCGAGCGTGCCGCAAGGCAAGCTTGTGGCGAGCCTGATCGTGAGTCCGGCGCACGCCAAGCGGCTGCTGCGGGCGTTGCAGGAGAACGTGGCCAAATACGAAGCACAATTCGGGAAACTTCCTGAAGGTCCGACACCGGCATCAGAGCCGAACGTGGGGTTCATCCAGTAGCCAAGCGAGGGGATAAGTTCCCAGCGCAATCTACGCCCCACGCCCCTCGGGAGGCCTTGTCTGATGGTTCAGCCGGTCGGACGTGCACCAACGACCCATTTTCCATTCGGCTCGAGAAATTCCAGCCCGACGGCGAATGCGCCTTTGGGCACCATCTGGCAATACGTGACGCGCGAGAGCGCGCGGAACGATCCCGTGGGGGTTGTCAGCATCAGGCGGTCGTTGAGCTTCCACGGCCGTGTGGAAAGTACGCGGGCTCCGCGCGAGCTGACGTTTTCCGTAAATGTGGTTTCCGTGCCGGGAAGAAGAACGTGGCCGCTGATATGGACTCCCACTTCCATTGGAATCCGCCTTTCGCGACGTACTTCGGCGCGTGTCTTTGGAACCCCCATCCCAAAGCGCATTTTATGTTTCCCCCGCGGCTTATAGACAAGCCGCTATATTTCGAAAGCGGAATTTCTTCTCCGGATGCCCCTTCATTTCATAAAGCTCCTGGTCGGCTGCTCCGAGGAGCTTTTCAACCGTCGTTCCGTCCGTGGGATAGACGGCCAAACCCACACTCGCGGTAATACGCGGCTCCTGGCCATCGAGCGCGAGTTGCTCGCAAACGCGCACGGCAACCTCGCTCGCTTCCGTGGCGTTCGATTCCGGCAGAACCAGAGCGAATTCGTCGCCGCCATAACGCGCTGCGGTATCAATGGCGCGGCTGCCGAGACGCAGCATATTTCCCATCCGCTTGATGGCACGGCTGCCAGTGAGGTGGCCATACTTGTCGTTGATCTTCTTCAGACCGTCGAGATCGAAGAGCAAGACGGCAAAGCTCCTGCCGGTCCGCCGCGAACGTTGAATTTCGTTCTCCAATATCTCGAGCATGCGGCGGTGATTGGCAAGCCCGGTCAGCGAGTCCGAAGCGGCCAGACGGCTCACTTGATCGAAGAGCTGGGCGTTATCGAGCAGCGTTCCGCCCAGGATCACGGCATAGCTCGAAACCATGAAAATGTGTGCCAGCTCAAAGGGAGCGTCGAGGACGCGCTGCGACTGGCTGATGATGATGTGGCAAATCATGTTCAATCCGGCAGCGATGAAGAGCGCCTGATCCAGAGCGGCATTCGCGCGGCGCAGTCGCCAGCCGTAGCCAAATGTCGCCGCTGCAAAAATCGCCGCGGGTAGCAAGTCCCAGGGGCGAGGGATGAGCGCGCCGGGATGTATCCTCGGCGAGCTTGGCAGCACGAAGTAAAAAACGCTAATGAGGTATGCGATCACGCCCACGATGAGCGTCGCCGCGGCAATCTCCCTTCCGGGATCGCGCGACACCGGAATCCTGCGCTCCACGACCAGAGCGGCAACGAGCAAGACGGCCAAAAGCGTCCGCCCGGCAAGCCATGCGAGCGAGATTTGGTGTACCGCGGGGGACGCGGCAGTGACCAGCATTCCGCGGTAGAAAGTCATACTCGTGGCCGCCTCAATCAATCCCGCCAGGACAAATCCGAAGGCCAAAATCAGGGAAATTCGATCGTGCGTCCCGCGAAAACGGACCATGGCGTTGGCAGCAAAGGTGAAGGCGATGAGGCTGCCCCCCATTTCCATGTAGGTGTCTACCAGCGGGTCAGCGGAATAGGAGATGTGACGGAGAATCCACAGAAAAACGAAGAAGGCCGCTCCTGCAAGCGCACCGCCCAGAGCGATGCGAAAGTAGCGGAAACCTCCCCCAGATTTGGCCCCTTTGCCCATGCTCCCTACACTTGATACACTCGCCCACAATTATTGGGAGCAAGTGATGTGCCACTCCGTTCTAAAGTTCTAGTACTATGTAAAGCTTTCTTTTTCATAATTTTGGAGATGGTGGTGCACACCGGGCAGCAGGCGAGTGCTAAACATCGATTTCGGGCGGGATGAAAATGTTACCGTCTTGCTCTAGGTTTGCCTACCGGGGAACTATGGCTTCGGCGGGGGCGCGGGCAGCGCGAAGGCTTCGATGATACTCTGAAAATTCATCGTCTTGTGCGCTCCATCGCAGAATGGCTTGGTTGCGGAGTGGCCACAGCGGCAAAGTGAAATCGAGGTTCGACCAGTCAGGCCGAAGGGTTTGCCCGCCTGGTCCACGATTTCGAAATCGCCTTCGACGCGCAGGGAACCATCGTTGCGAACAATAATTTTCGTGGCTGCCATCCTATCCTCCGATCGAAATCCGAAAAAGCTCCACAGTCTTTAGGGTCATGATTGCGCGCGCAATCACCACTCAATATTTGGGAACCGAGGGATCCACCTCGTCCGCCCAAGCCAAGATGCCGCCCTTGAGGTTCCATATTTTCCGGAAGCCCGCCTGGCGCAGAAATTCCACGGCCTCGGCTGAACGCTTGCCGCTGCGGCAATGGGCCACGATTTCGCGCGACGAATCGAGTTCCGCCGTGCGGCGCGAAAGCTCTCCCAGCGGAATCAGTTTCCCTCCCAAATTGCAAATCTGATATTCGTGTGGCTCGCGAACATCCAGAATGAAAACATCGTCGCCGCGATCGAGCCGCGATTTCAGCTCGCGCGGAGTAATTTCGGGGACATTGGTCACTGTCGTAGGAACCTCCTCGCCGCGAACACCGCAAAATTCGGCGTAATCAATTAGCTTGGTCACAGTGGGGTGCTCGCCGCAAACCGGGCATTCGGGATTCTTTCGCAGCTTCAGCTCGCGGAAACGCATGGCCAGGGCGTCGAACAACAGCAGGCGGCCCACCAGAGGTTCGCCCTTGCCTAAAACGAGCTTTAGCGTTTCGGCCGCCTGAATCGTACCGACGATTCCCGGCAACACGCCCAGCACTCCTCCCTCAGCGCAGGAAGGCACAAGGCCCGGGGGAGGCGGCTCGGGATATAGGCAGCGATAGCATGGCCCGCCCGAATAGCCGAACACGGTGATTTGGCCTTCGAACCTAAAAATCGAGCCATATACATTGGGCTTGCCGAGCAGAATGCAAGCGTCGTTGACGAGGTAGCGGGTGGGAAAGTTATCCGTGCCGTCAACGATGACGTCGTAGTCCTTCAGAATGTCAAGCGCGTTATCGCTCGTAAGCCGTGTTTCGAAGGTATCAATGTGAATATCCGGATTTAAATTCCGCAGATGCTCGGCGGCGGCTTCGATTTTCGGACGCCCCACATCGGTTGTCTCGAAAAGGACCTGACGCTGCAGATTCGTGAAGTCCACGGAATCGAAATCCACGAGGCCTATACGGCCCACTCCGGCAGCGGCGAGGTAAAGCCCCAGCGGCGCACCGAGTCCGCCCGTCCCTATGCACAGCACCCTAGCCTGCTTCAGCTTGAGCTGACCTTCCATGCCCACCTCGGGCATGATCAGGTGGCGGCTGTAGCGCAGCACCTCTTCCTTTGAAAGCGCCGCGGCGGGTTTGCCGGCCGCAGGCGCGGATGGAAATCCTGTTTTCACTGCCATCGAACGATTCTCCGAAAGCTCAATGACCGCAGCCGAACGCAGGGCGTGATCCTGTGCCTCCCGCGATCGAAGGCACGATGCTAATCGTATCGCCTTCGCGCACCGGCGTCTTGTCCTTTTCCAGGTAGCGAATGTCCTCGTCGTTCACGTAGACGTTCACAAAGCTGCGCAAACGCCCGTCGTCTGTGAATAGGTGCTTCTTAAGCTCCACGTAGCGATTCGTGAGCCCCGCGAGCGCCTCAGCCACAGTCGCTGCGTTGAGATCAACGCTTTCCTGCTTGCCGGTGTACACGCGGAGCGGCGTGGGAATAATCACCTTCACTGCCATTCGCTATCCTCCTCTTCGAATGGTGTCATGCTGCGCCAGACGCCGTGTGCGCCATCGCCAGAACCGGCGTATTAGATGCTAGCTGGATGCGCGGCGGTTTCGATCTCCTCGGAATCATAGAGAGAGCGATCGTCGCGCAAGCGCCACGAAGCCATATCTCGCGGCTTTCCCTCTTGCACACTTACAATGATATAGCTGTACCACGGCCACGCGTGCTCGCGATCGTATTCACTCGGGCGCGCTGGAGCATCCGGATGCGAGTGATACCACCCAACGAGTTCGAGGCTTCGCTCGCGCGCCGTCTTCTCTGCCAGCCGGACATCATCTGCCGTCACCTCGAAGCGATTCCGCGGCGAATCATCGCGGCGATTGGCGAGTGGCAATAGGCCGGTCACTTCGCGGGCGCCATCCCCATCGCGCCCCAGCAGCGCTCCGCAGCATTCATGCGGATACGCTTCCGCGCCGTGCGCCTGAATCCGGCGAACTAGCTCCTCTCGAACTCTTAGTGCCGCTCCGCTCACGATTCCCTCCAAAATCGCTCGCTCAAATATCTCTCGCCCGAGTCAGCAAATATCATGACAATCACGGCGCGGTCGCCTGGCGGCAGCCGGCGCGCAATCTCGAGCGAAGCCCAGAGCACCGCGCCCGCGCTCACGCCTGCCAGAATTCCCTCTTCGCGCGCCAGGCGTTTCGCGGTTTCCTGCGCGTCTTCCGTGCGCACTTCAATATTTTCATCCGCGAGCTGAGGATCGTAAATGGCCGGGACAATGGCCGTAGGCATGTGCTTGAGCCCTTCCAGGCCGTGAAATCCGGAATCTGGCTGCACGCTGATAGCGCGAATTCGCGCGTTTAATTCCTTCAATCGCCGCACGGCGCCGATGAACGTCCCGCTTGTGCCGAGTCCGGCAACAAAATGCGTGATCCTGCCGGCCGTTTGCTCCCATATTTCCGGAGCCGTGGTTGTGTAATGCGCCGCCGGATTGGCAGGATTGTCGTATTGATTGGGATAAAAGTATTTATCAGGCTCCGCTTGGTAGATTTCGCGCACGCGGCGGATGGCTCCGTCGGTGCCCTCATCCCCGGGCGTGAATACGATCTCCGCGCCGAAGGCTTCAAGCACTTGCTTCCTCTCAGACGAAGCGCTATCCGGCAGACAAAGCTTTACGCCATATCCCAGCGCCGCGCCGATCATGGCGTAGGCGATTCCCGTGTTTCCGCTCGTGGCGTCAAGGATTACTTTCCCTAGCCGTAATTGGCCGCGGCGCTCGCCATTGCGAATCATCGAGTAGGCCGCGCGATCCTTCACCGACCCGCCCGGATTGAACCACTCCGCCTTGGCGCAGAGCTCCACATTCAGAAATTCCCCGCCGATACGCTCGAATCTCAAGAGCGGTGTATTCCCGATGCGCTCGATTATGTGC
>Ga0307479_10005955_pt1 | contig 11165 bp, 7 predicted proteins | sample atmos_gasesECM4C_FD_203743 | JGI IMG/M metagenome (GOLD analysis project Ga0307479, IMG submission 203743) | Hardwood forest soil microbial communities from Morgan-Monroe State Forest, Indiana, United States - atmos_gasesECM4C_515 | ecosystem: Environmental > Terrestrial > Soil > Temperate... | reverse complement strand
AGGGGGGTGTCCTCCCCGGTCTCGACGTGCAGCACAATCAATTCGGCGTCCAGCCCCACGGCCAACCGGCGCCCGGTGCGCACGAGGCGCTCGCCCAGGGGATCCGCGTCGATGCACACCAGCACCCGTTCTCCGGCGGGCCAGGGCCCGGAGATCGCGTGGACGTCCATGTAACTGCGCATGTCGTGGTCCACGCGGCTCGCCAGGTAGCGGAGCGCGAGCTCCCGGAGGGCCGTGAGGTTGCCCGGCCGGAAGAATTTCTCGACGGCCCGGGTCGCTTGTTCGGGAACGTAGACCTTCCCCTCGCGCAGGCGCTGAATCAGTTCATCGGGCGGCAGGTCCACCAACCCGGTCTCGTGGGCCTCCTCGAGGATGTGGTCGGGAACGGTCTCGCGGACGGTCACGCCCGTGATCTGCGCCACGATGTCGTTGACGCTCTCGATGTGCTGCACGTTCAGCGTGGTGAAGACGTCGATGCCGGCGTCCAGCAGCTCTTCGACATCCTGGTAGCGGCGGGTGTGCCGCGAGCCGGGCGCGTTCGTGTGGGCCAGCTCGTCCACGAGCGCCAGCTCGGGGCCCTGGGCGAGGACGGTGTCGAGGTCCATCTCCTCGAGCGTCACGCCCCGGTACGGGATCGTCCGGCGGGGGATCACCGGGAGATCGGCCAGCAGGGCCTCCGTCTCGACGCGGCCGTGACACTCGATGTAGGCGAGGACGACGCGGCGCCCCTTGGCCGCCTCTTCGCGGGCCGCCTGGAGCATGGCATAGGTCTTGCCGACGCCGGCCGCGTAGCCGAGGAAGATCCTCAGCTTGCCTTTCTGGCGGCGGCGTTCTTCAGTCTCGGCCTCCCTCAGGAGCGCCTCTGGGCGTGGACGTTCCCGTTCCCCGACGATAGAGACGGTGCCTCACCTCGCCTGGTCCACTGCTCGGTTCAACTCTAGCACATTCACGCGAGGCTCGCCCAGGACGCCAAACTGGCGTCCTTCGGTGTGTTGCTGGACGAGCCGCCGCACCGTCTCCGGCGGGAGCTTGCGCACGCGGGCCACGCGCGGCGCCTGATAGAGGGCGGCCGCGATGCTGATGTGGGGATCCAACCCGCTCCCCGACGTGGTCACGAGGTCCACCGGGACGGGTGCCGTGTTGCCCGGATCGGCCTCCCGCAGGGCCGCCACGCGCTGCTTCACCGCGTCGATCAGCGCCTGGTTCGTGGGCGCCAGGTTCGAGCCGCTCGAGGCGGCGGCGTTGTACGCAAACGGAGAGGTGGCGGACAGCCGGCCCCAAAAATACTTCGGGTCGTCAAACGGTTGACCGATCAGACTCGATCCGACGACCCGGCCGTGCTCCACGATCAGGCTCCCGTTCGCCCGATGCGGGAACAGGACCTGGGCGACCCCGGTAATCGCCAACGGGTAGATCAACCCGGTCAGGATCGTCAGGGCGATCGTGAGCATCGCCGCCGGGTAGAGTTGCGCTCGCATCATGGTCCCTCCACGGCGCCCTCGCTACCGGAGCCCCAGCGCCACCAGCATGATGTCGATCAGCTTGATCCCGATGAAGGGCGCGATCACCCCGCCGAGCCCATACACGATCAGGTTGTCCCGGAGGATGCGGGCCGCGCCCGCGGGCCGGTACTGCACGCCGCGCAGCGCCAGCGGGATCAGGACGATGATGATCAGCGCGTTGAAGATCACCGCCGAGGAAATGGCGCTCTGCGGCGTGGCCAGACGCATGAAATTCATGGCGGAGAGCGCAGGGTAGGTCGACGCAAACGCGGCGGGGATGATGGCGAAGTACTTGGCGACGTCGTTGGCGATGCTGAAGGTCGTGAGCGCCCCGCGCGTCATCAACAACTGCTTGCCGATCTCGACGACCTCGATGAGCTTGGTGGGGTTGCTGTCGAGGTCGATCATGTTCGCCGCCTCGCGGGCGGGCTGGGTCCCCGTGTTCATGGCCACCGCCACGTCGGCCTGCGCCAGGGCCGGCGCGTCGTTCGTCCCGTCGCCGGTCATGGCCACGAGCCGGCCTCCGGTCTGCTGCTCGCGGATCAGCCGGAGCTTGTCCTCGGGCTTGGCCTGCGCCAGGAAGTCGTCCACCCCGGCCTCCGCGGCGATCGCCGCCGCGGTCAGCGGGTTGTCGCCGGTGATCATGACCGTCCGAATGCCCATCCGGCGCAGCTCCAGGAACCGCTCCTTGATGCCGCCCTTGACGATGTCCTTGAGGTAGATGACGCCGAGGATCGCGTTGTTGCGCGAGACGACGAGCGGGGTGCCTCCGGACCGCGCGATGCGATCGACCACCGTGGTGAGCTCGCCCGGCGCGACGCCCCCCAGGGTCCGCACGTGGTTGAGGATCGCGTCCGCGGCCCCCTTGCGGATGACCAAGCCGTCGAAATCCACCCCGCTCATCCGCGTCTGCGCCGTAAACGGCACAAACTTGGCGCCCTGCGGCGCCTCCGGCCCCGTCCCGACCGTGCGCCCCCGCAGGCCGTACTGGTCCTTGGCCAGGACGACGATGCTTCGCCCCTCCGGCGTTTCATCGGCCAGGGAGGCCAGCTGCGCGACCTCCGCCAGCTGCCGCGACTCCGTGCCGGCGACCGGGATGAACTCCACCGCCTGCCGGTTGCCGAGCGTGATCGTGCCCGTCTTGTCCAGCAGCAGCACATCCACGTCGCCCGCGGCCTCGACCGCCCGTCCGGAGAGCGCGATCACGTTCCGCTTGATCATCCGGTCCATCCCGGCGATCCCGATCGCGCTGAGCAGTCCGCCGATCGTGGTGGGGATCAGACACACGAGCAGCGCGACGAGGACGGTGATCGACACCGGGGCGCCCCGGCCGGCCACCCCGACGCTGAACACCGAGTACGGCAGGAGCGTCGCGCACACGATCAGGAACAGGATGGTGAACCCCGCCAGCAGGATGTTGAGCGCGATCTCGTTCGGCGTCTTCTGCCGCCGGGCGCCTTCGATCAGCCTGATCATCCGGTCGATGAACCCCTCGCCGGGGTCCGCCGTCACCCGCAGGATCAGCCAGTCGGACAGCACCCGGGTGCTGCCGGTGACCGCGCTGCGGTCCCCGCCGGACTCCCGGATCACCGGGGCGCTTTCACCCGTCACCGCGCTTTCGTCGACGGAGGCGATCCCTTGGATCACCTCCCCGTCGGCCGGAATCATCTCCCCGGTTTCCACCAGCACGACATCGCCCTTCCGGAGCGCGGTGGACGAGACGGTCTCGTACTTGGCGCCCCGCTCGGGCCGCGCGAGCCGCTTCGCGGATGTCTCGTGCCGGGCGCGCCGGAGCGCCTCGGCCTGCGCCTTCCCCCGCCCCTCGGCCGTCGCCTCGGCGAAGTTGGCGAAGACGACGGTAAACCACAGCCAGGCGGAGACGCTGCCGATGAAGGGGGCGGGCGCCTCGCCCTTGCCAACGAGCGCTTGGAAGAACAGGATCGTCGTCAGGACGCTCGTCACCTCGACGACGAACATGACCGGGTTTCGGATCTGCTGCCGCGGGTCGAGCCGCAGGAACGAGTCCCGAATCGCGGTGCGCCAGATCATCGCGCTCTCCCCGACGTTGTGGTCCGCCTGCCCGCTGCGCACGCTCATGAACGTCCCCTCACTTGAACACCGTTCCCCCCTGCAGCAGCAGGTGCTCGACGATCGGGCCGAGCGCCAGCGCCGGCAGGAAGCTGAGCGCCCCGACGATGATGATCACCGCGGCGAGCCACAGGACAAACTGCCCGGTATGCGTGGGCAGCGTGCCCGGGCTGGCCGGCACCTTCTTCTTGGCCGCCAGGGCGCCGGCGACGGCCAGCACCGGCACGATCTCCCAGAACCGCCCCAGCCACATCACGACGGCGCCCACGTCGTTGTAGAACGGGGTGTTGCCGTTCAGCCCGGCGAACGCGCTCCCGTTGTTGTTGCCCATCGACGTGAACGCGTACAGGATCTCGCTGAACCCGTGGGGGCCGGGGTTGGACACGCCGGCCCGCCCGGCCGCGGTCCCCACGCCGAGGGCCGTGCCGATCAGGACGATCGTCGGCATGACCAGGACGACGACCGTGGCCATCTTCATCTCGAACGCTTCGATCTTTTTGCCGAGATACTCCGGCGTGCGCCCCACCATCAATCCCGCGACGAACGCCGCCAGGATGACGAAGATCAGCATGTCGTAGAGGCCGGTCCCGATCCCGCCGTAGATGACCTCGCCGAGGTGCATCAGCACGAGCGGCACCATCCCGGCGAGGGGCGTGTACGAGTCGTGCATGGAGTTGACCGAGCCATTCGAGGTGGCCGTCGTCGCCGTCGCCCACAGCGCCGAGTCGGCGATGCCATTCCGGAGCTCCTTGCCCTCCATGTTCCCGCCCGGCTGGACCGCGCTCGCGGTCTGATCCACGCCGAGGGGCTGGAAGAGCGGATTCCCGCCCTGCTCGAACCCTTCGGTCACGGCCAGCAGTGGGATGAAGATCAGCGTCATCGCCGCGAGCAGCGCCCACCCCTGCCGGGTGTCGCCGACCATTTTCCCGAACGTGTAGCACACCGCACCCGGCAGCAGCAGAATCGCCAGCATCTCCAGGAAGTTCGAGAACGGGGTCGGATTTTCGAACGGGTGGGCCGAGTTCGCGTTGAAGAACCCCCCGCCGTTCGTGCCGAGCTGCTTGATGGCGATCTGGGACGCGACCGGGCCGACGGCGATCACCTGCTCGGCCACCTTGACGGTCTTGGCCGTCTGCCGGCCCTTGGCGTCGAGGACAGGCTTTCCGTTCGCATCGGTCACGGGCGCCTCATAGGAGGTCGGCTGCAGGAGCGTCGCGGTCCGGTAGGGCGAGAGCGTCGCGACCACGCCCTGGGAGGCCAGCGCCAGCGCCAGCACGACCGAGAGCGGGAGCAGGATATAGAGAATGCCGCGCACCGTATCGACCCAGAAGTTGCCGATGGCCTGCGCCGATCGGCGCGCCAAGCCGCGGATCAAGGCCACCATGACGGCCAGCCCGACCGCCGCGGAGACAAAGTTCTTCACGGTGAGCCCCGCCATCTGGGTCAGGTAGCTCAACGTCGACTCGCCGCCGTAGTTCTGCCAGTTGGTGTTCGTCGTGAACGACATGGCGGTGTTGAAGGACAGGTCGGGCGAGACGGCGCTAAATCTCTGCGGGTTGAGCGGGAGGACGCCTTGGAGCCGCTGAAACGCGTACAGCAGGAAGTAGCCCGCGATGGTGAACACGAGCATCGCGACCGTGTAGGTCTGCCACGGCATGTCCTCGTCGGGATCGATCCGGGAGACCCGGTAGAGCAGGCGCTCGAGCGGCCGCAGCGCGGGGTCGAAGACCGTGCGCCCCCCTTCGTAGACCCGGGCCATGTAGCCGCCCAGCGGTTTGACCAGCAGGAACACCACCGCGAGGTAGAGCGCGATGCGCACGATCCCGCTGGCGCTCATACGAACCACTCCGGCTTGAGCAGCGCGACGATCAGATACACCAGAAGCCCGACGGACAGGATGCCTGCGAGCACGATCATGCGCCTCACCGCCCCATCAAACGCGCCAGACCCGGCACCAACCAGAGGGTCACGGAAAAGACCAGGAGCACCAGCAACGTAATGAGGACATCCGCCACAGGCCATCCCCCCACCGGCCGGCGTGCACTTCAGGGGCGGCTGCGAACAGGGCCGCCCCCCCCGGCGTTCGCTCACACGATACCAGAGGATGGCGTTACGGGGGGGTGGCGAAAGGCCTCCGACCCGTGAAGAAGCCGTTAATCTTGCGCCGGATCCCAGGGGCCCCACCCCGACGGGGATCTCCCCACATCCTCTTCCCGGACCCACCCGCCGGGTTTCCCCGGCCGCGCGAAATTCTCCTCAGATCCGGTGCATGGGCTCACCCGGTTGGTCTCGCCGGCCCCCCATGCTACGCAAGGAGCTGTATGGCTGAATCCGACCACGCCCGACGCCAGGGGCGGCACCTCGGACGCGTGATCCCGCGCCTCCTCGCCGCGGTGCTCCTGGTGGATGTCGCGCTGCGGGTTGCGTTCGCGTTCCGGGTCGTGTCGATCGACCCGCTGACGTTTCGACCCTCCGACGCGCTCATGGCCTACCGCCCGGTGGGCGCGACGTACGAGCCCAACCGCCATTATTACAACGCGCGGTCGTACGGGGACGTGGCGGGGATCGCGAACCTCCATGACCCGCGGGAGTATCGGCCCGTCCGTTTCAGCACGGATGCGTTGGGGTACCGGAACCCCGCCCATGCTCTGAACGAAGAGATCGGCGCGGTCCTCGTTGGGGATTCGTTCGCCGTGGGGGTGGGGGCGAGCGATGACCAGACGCCCGCGGCGAGGCTGAGCGCGCTCGGGCCCTGCGTCGTCTATGACGCCGCCGGCGAGGCGCGGAGCGTCGCTCCCGATCTGATTCTGGCTGCGGCGCGCCACCTCACGGTGCGCAACCGCGTGGTCATCCGCGTGTACGCCGAGGACGCCGAGGTCCCGCAGCCCCGCGAGACGCTGCTCCGGAAGCTCGCCATACGCCTGCCGGAGCACAGCCGCGCCGTGGCCGGCCGGCTGCGGGGCATCCTCATGGTGTCGCCGCTCCGGATCCTGACCAGGCGGGCGCTCCAGGCCCTGGAAGACGACCGCATCCTCCCCAACCGCTATGCCGTCAACGCCGTCACGGCGGTCGTGTCCAACGGGGATTCGATGGCGTTTTGGACGCCCGAGGTGCAGGATTTCTACCGCCGGCGTCCGGTCGCGCTGGCCTACTGGCGCTGGATGCGGGATGAGCTGCGAACGGCCCGCTTCGACCTGCGGGTGGTCCTCGTGCCCAGCAAGTACCGGGTGTACCGGCCGTTTCTCGTGACGCCATCGCCCGCCGGCCTGGGAGCGGGCGAGGGCGATCATTATCTCGATCGATTGGAGCGCGCGTTGCGGGCCGCGGGCATCCCGGTCCTCAACCTCACCCCGCTCTTTTCCGCCGAAGCGGCGCGCCAGTTGAAGCACGAGCGGTATCTGTACTGGCCGGACGATGTCCACTGGAACGCCCGCGGGATCGCGCTGGCGGCCGCGGCCATTCAGGAAACGTGGCCGCTGGCCGAGGGGTCGTGCGCGGCTCCCCATCTCCAGGCGCGAACGCACCCGTAAGCCGTCCGCCGCCGCGCCGGCGGGCCGCGCGCCCGTCGTGCCGTCAGGGCCGGGGCGCGGGTCTCACCAGCACGCGCTTGTCTCCCACCCGTCGGGTGAGATGCCGCGTATCGAAATACTCCAGCACCGTCAACGTGAACTTGCGGCTGCTGCCCAGCTGGTCCCGCAGCGCGGCAACGGTGATCTCCCCGTGGTCGGCGATGTGCGCGCGCACGCGCGATTCGATCTCCTCGAGCGCCTCGCGGTGGAAGACGATCTCCTCTCCCACGGCGATGAGCCGGCCGTCGTCGAGCAGCGCCTGAAGCATCCGCTCCGCCGCCCCGCGGTCCGCGGCGGCGGCCAGCACCTCTTCCCGGCCCGGCGGAGCGAACCGCCCGCGCCGGAAGGTGTCCTCGATCGCGCCGCGGGCGGCCATCTCCGCGGGGGTGGGGGCGGCGTGGAACGTCGACAGCCGCGCGAGCCCGTCCTCGACGACAACCCGTGAGCCAGCCACCAGGTCATCGAGCGCGTGGCCGTACAACCGGTCGTCTCCGGCGCCGAACACCCGGCTCTTCAGGTCGTCCCGGGGCATCCCCCGCCGCCACGGCGACGCCGCGTGGTACGCGCCGAGCGTGCGGAGCGCCTCGTCCTGAATCGTCTGCGCGGCGGCCGCCGAGAACACCCGCCCCCGCAGGTCGATGGCCTGCCGGGCGGCGACCCAGGCCCGGACGAGCTCGGCGACGCGCTCGGGGGGGACGCCCGCTTCCCTGGCGAGCAGATCGACCGTCGAGCCGGACCGCCCGGCGGCCGCGAGCGCCGCCTGCAGCTGGCCCTCGACCCCCGAGCCTTCTTCCGACGCCACCGCCTGCGCGGCCTCGCCTCCCCGGCGGCGGAGGGGGGGATGGGGCGCGATCACCTCGCCGCCCCCGACCGTGGTCATCGGGGAGTAACGCCGGAGGACGAACAGATCCCCCCGGGCGACGACGGCGGGCCGCTCCAGCCTCAGCTGCGCGACCGCGATGTCGCCCGGGCCGAGGCGCGGCCGGTCCAGCAGCCGGATGCGCCCGATCACCTCGTCGGCGCCGACGTACAGGCGGATGCGCGCCTGGTGCGCGAGCGCGGGGGCCGTCTCCAGGAGGCGCACGCGGACGTCGAGCAGAGTGGTCGACTGAAAACTGCGCGGGGACGCCAGCCAGTCGCCGCGGACGACCTCGTCTTTGGCCGCGCCGACGATGTTGAGGGCGACGCGCTGGCCCGCCTCCGCGGAGTCGACCGCCACCCCGTGGCTCTGCACCTGCCGGACCCGGACCTCCCGGGCGGCCGGCAGCAGTTCGAGCACCTCGCCCGCGCGAATGCGGCCCGTCCAGAGCGTGCCGGTCACGACCGTCCCAAACCCCGCCATCGTGAAGCTGCGATCGATGGGCAGGCGGGCCGGAGCGTCAACCGGGCGAGCCGCCGCATCTCGCAGCGCGGCGTCGAGGGCGGCGACCAAGGCCGGGATCCCGTCGCCCCGGCGGGCGGAGACGGGAAGGATCGGCGCCCCATCCAGGAAGGATCCCGCGGTCACCGCGCGGATGTCGTCCGCCACGAGCGCAAGCCACTCCTGATCGGTGACCAGATCGATTTTGTTCAGGACGACGAGCCCCCGGCGCAGTTGGAGGAACCGAAGGATGTCCAGGTGCTCGCGGGTCTGCGGCATCACGCCTTCGTCCGCGGCGACCACCAGCAGCACCAGGTCGATCCCCGTGGCGCCGGCGAGCATGTTTCTGATCAGGCGCTCGTGACCGGGCACGTCGACGAGGCCGACCCGCCGCCCGCTCGGCAGATCGAAGTGGGCGAACCCGAGATCGAGGGTCATCCCCCGGCGCTTCTCCTCCTCGAGCCGGTCCGGGTCGACCCCCGTGAGCGCCCGCACGAGGGCGCTCTTCCCGTGGTCGATGTGGCCGGCGGTGCCGACGACGGCATAGCCGAGGGCGGCCGGGGCGGCGGGGCGGGGAGATCTCGATGCGGTCACGGGCCTTCGCCGGAGGCGGCCGACGTCAACGCCGCCTCCAGGGCGGGCCAATCGGTCGACGCCAGCGTCCGGAGGTCGAAGATCAGCCGATCGTCGGCGATCCGGCAGAACACCGGAGGCCGCGCGGCGCGCAGGCGGCGCTCCCAGGCGTCGACCGGGGCGTCGGCCGGACGGATGGCCACCCCCCACGACGGCAGCTCGACCCCGGGCAGCGCTCCCCCTCCGGCCTCGGCGACGGTCGGCCGGATCTCCACCACCGTGGCGGAGGGCAGCTGCTTCCGAAGCCGCGCGGCCAGGTCGTGCGCGGCGCGTTCGAGCGAGTGTGGGTCGGCGCTCAGCATCGACAGCACGGGGATGGCCTCCCAGGCGTGATCGGGGTCGCGATAGACCCGCAGGGTCGCCTCGAGGGCCGCCAGATCCAGTTTGTCGATCCGGACCGCCCGGGCCATCGGGTGCGACCGAATGCGGCCGACGATCGCCTCCCGGCCAATGATCAACCCCGCCTGGGGGCCGCCCAGCAGCTTGTCGCCGCTGAACGTCACCACGTCGACGCCGGAGCCGACGGCCGCCCGGGCCGTCGGCTCCGGGGGCAAGCCCCGCGCGGCCAGATCGACGAGGGCGCCGCTTCCCATATCGAACAGCACGGGGACCCCTGCGCGCTGCCCGAGCGCGGCGAGGTCGCCCGGGGAGACCTCGTGGACGAACCCGCGGATGGCGAAGTTGCTCCGGTGCACCTTGACGAGCAGCGCGGTGTCCGGGGTGAGCGCCCCTTCGTAATCACGCAGGTAGGTCTTGTTGGTCGTCCCCACCTCGACCAGGCGGGACCCGCTCGCGGCCATGATCTCGGGGATGCGAAAGCTTCCGCCGATCTCGACCAGCTCGCCGCGCGAGACGATCACCGACCGCCCGCGCGCCAGCGCCGTGAGCGACAGCAGCACGGCGGCGGCGTTGTTGTTGACCGCGACCGCGGCCTCGGCCCCGGTCAGTTCGCGCAGCAGGCCGGCGACGTGGCGCTGGCGCGACGTCCGGGTGCCCGTGTCCGGATCGGTTTCCAGCACCGCGTATCCGGACGCGGCGGCGACGGCCTCGCGGGCGGCGGCGCACAGCGGCGCCCGTCCAAGGTTGGTGTGCAGAACGATGCCGGTGGCGTTGATCGCGGGCGCCAGACTTGGGGCGGTCCGCCGGGCCAGCAGGGCGCGCACGCCGGCGACGAGGGCCTCCACCCCGACGTCCCCTTCCGCCGCGCGTCCGTCCAGCAGCCTCGCCCGGGCGGTGTCCACCACCTCCCGGGTGCAGGCGACGACGAGCGCCCGCGGGTACGCGGAGAGGGTCCCGTCCGCCTCGAGCCGCTGGAGGAGGCGCTCCACCGAGGGCAGCTGCCGGAGCGGTACCGTCCCCATCCCCCCCGCCTCGGTCGCGACTACTTCACGAGGAAGCCGAGACCCAGCCCGACCACGATCACCACCGCGACCACCCACACGATGCGCACCAGATCGTAGGACAGCCGCCGCCGGAGCTCCGCGTCGCTTTCGCGCGTCCCCGCGACGGCGGGCGGCCCGCCGGCGCCCGCCGGCCGCAGCCGGGCGCCGCAGACCCGACAGATGATCCTGCCCCCCGCATTCTCAGCCCCGCACTTTGGACACTGCATGGCCACCCTCCCGCATCGATGTCCACCGCGCCCGCAGGGCCGGAACGACCTCCGCCGGCATCGGGACGCTCCCCAGGGCGGCGTGGCCGGTGCGGGCGCCGCCGCCGTGGTAATCGGTGCCGCCGGTGGCGACCAGCCGGTAGCGGGCCGCAAGCGCCCGACACGCTTCGACCATCTCGGGGGTGTGGTCGGGGTAGTAGATCTCGATCCCGGCCAGGCCGCGCGCGACGAGCCCCGGCACCCGCCGGAGCACCGGGCCGCTGGACGACCACCCCGGGTGCGCGAGCACCGGCACCCCGCTGGCGCGGGCGATCACCTCGACGGCCTCCTCGGGCGCGAGCGCCGCCCGCGGCACATAGGCCGGACCGTCCCGGCCGAGATACCGCTCAAAGGCCTCCTGGAGC
>Ga0307479_10005954_pt1 | contig 11165 bp, 9 predicted proteins | sample atmos_gasesECM4C_FD_203743 | JGI IMG/M metagenome (GOLD analysis project Ga0307479, IMG submission 203743) | Hardwood forest soil microbial communities from Morgan-Monroe State Forest, Indiana, United States - atmos_gasesECM4C_515 | ecosystem: Environmental > Terrestrial > Soil > Temperate... | reverse complement strand
ATTCAAACCGCGAGTTTTGAAGATGCTTTCAAGGAAGCGTTTGCCAAGCGGCCGGATCTCCAGGAGCAGTACATCAACCTGAAAAACGCCGAAGTGGATGTGCGGGCCACGAAGAACGCGCTTTTGCCTACCGCCACGTTTAGCGCCCAGTATGGCTCCTTTGGCCTGGCGGGCAATTCGTTCAACCGCGCTGCTTCCACGACCGTCGCCGGCGTTCAAATTGTGGGTGCCAACGGGCAACCCGTCACGGTTGTCGGCCCCGACGGCGTCACACAAATTCCGATATTTGAGCCCGTTGTGGTACCCGGCGCGGTCACCAGCGTAAACAAGAACGGTTTCACTACGGCTCAAGGCCAGATTTTTCACAACAATTTTCCCGACTATTCCGTTTCGTTGAACCTCAGCATCCCGCTGCGCAACCGGGCGGCGCAAGCCGACAATTTGCATGCGCAACTCGTCCAGCGGCAACTGGAAGTTCAGGTGCAGCAGGTGAAAAACAATGCGCTTCTGGACGTTCGCAACACCACCATCGCGGTAGAACAAGGCCGCGCACAAGTGGAGGCCGCCAGCAAGGCGCGCGAACTGCAGCGGCAAACCTTTGAAGCCGAACAGAAAAAATATCAGCTCGGCGCTTCCACCGTGTACAACGTGATTCTTACGCAGCGCGACTACATCACCGCCCAGGGCACGGAACTCCGAGCGCTGGCGAATCTGGCTGAGGCCAAAGCGAACTACGAGCGCGCTCTCGGGCGCACCCTCGAAGTGAATAGCGTCACGATCGCCGGTGCGAAAAAAGGCGACATCGACCGGGAAACGCTCATCCCCGGTACGCACAATGGCCAGGTCGTCGGCACGGAAGAATTGTTCAAGGCCCTCGACGACAAGGGCAAATCCGGCAACCGCTAACCTTCAACCTTTCAGGTTCTCTGCGTCAAAAGCGTCATCCCGAACCCGCGCCCTTTGCGGGTGAGGGACCTGCTTTTACTTCGCCCATGTAGTGGCAGGCCTTAAGGTCGGCCACCACACTTCTGCTATCATGGCGCATCGTTTTGAGGCTTCCGTGAGGGCAAAAACCGAATCCATCCCCGTCGTAGACAAGTTGCCACCGTCGGGCTCTGATCAATCTGCGCTTGCGGCTTCCCGCGATCAAAATGATTTTGCGCTTCTCGTGTCCATTGCGGCGGGAACACTTTTGGTTCACATGCTCGCGGCCGCACGCTACGGCTTCAACCGCGACGAACTCTCCTTTCTCGAAGACGCCCGCCACCTGGCCTGGGGCTACGCCGCCTACCCACCGCTCACACCGCTCTTCGGACGCCTCTCCCTCACCCTCTTCGGCACTTCCCTCGTCGGTTTTCGGTTCTTCTCTGCACTACTTCAAGCCATCACCATCGTCCTGACCGGCTCGATGGCCAAAGACATGGGCGGTGGACGCGCCGCGCAACTCGTCGCCGCCGCCGCTTCCATTCCCTTCTCGCTCGGCGTCGGCGCGCTGATGCACTATACCTCGTTCGACTATTTCTTCTGGGTCCTCACCGCGTTCTTCGTTGTCCGTCTTCTGAAAACCGGCGACCCTCGTTACTTCCTGCCGGTCGGCGCTTCTATCGGGCTGGGGATGCTCGCCAAATACACGATGCTCTTCTTCGCCGCGGGAGTGTTGGCGGGAATTTTGCTCACTGGCACGCGGAAATTCCTCGGCACGATTTGGCCGTGGCTCGGTCTGCTGATTTCGCTCCTGCTCGTCGCGCCCAATTTCCAATGGCAAATGCAGCACCATTTCGTGGGCTACGACTTCCTGCACTTCCTCCATCACCGCGACGTTGCCGAAGGCCTGACGCAATCGTTCCTGGCGGACCAATTCGAAATGACTTTGCTCTCGTCTCCGCTATGGATCGCAGGACTCTGTTTTTGTCTTTCCGCGCGCGACGGCAAAAACTTCCGCGCCCTTGCCTGGATGTATGTCGTCCCGCTCGCAATTTTTCTGATTGCCAAGGGCCGCGGCTATTACCTGATGCCCGCCTACACCGTTTTGTACGCGGCGGGCGCCGTCTGGGGCGAACGCTGGCTGGCCAAATTGAGTCACCGCCAGGCAAAGCCAATCTGGGCTGCCGTCATCACCGCTCTCACGATTAGCGCTTTGGGGGCCGCCGCGGTCGGGTTGCCTCTAGCTCCGGTCCCTTCCGCGTGGTTCCGCGCCGCTGGCGTCATGAACATCACCCTGCGCGACGAAATTGGCTGGCAGGATCTGGTCTCGACGCTCGCGCAACTTCGCGATTCCCTGCCCGTCGAATCGCGCGCCCATCTGGGAATTCTTGCCGAAAATTTTGGCGAAGTGGGCGCCATCAATCTTTACGGCCCAAGCCGCGGCCTGCCCCGCGCCATCAGCGGCGTCAACTCATCCTGGGAGCGCGGCTACGGCGACCCGGCCCCGCAAATTCTCATCGTCGTCGGGTTTCCACGTGCTTTCGTCGAAGCCAACTTCGATTCCTGCCGCCTGGCCGCGCAAAACACAAACTCCCTGGGAGTCGTCAACGAAGAATCCACCGAACGCCGCGACATCTTCCTCTGCGGCCCCCCCAAAGTCGGTTGGCAAGAATTCTGGCGAACATTCCAATATTTCGCGTAACCCGAATTTCCGCGAGGAATGCCTTAGTGGAAAGCCTCCCGCGTTCCACAAAACCCAAAAAACATTGTCATCCTGAGTGGCGCGAAGTCTGCGCCACAAAGGACCTCAACTGTCAGTCCGTGCAACCACTCACAGTTGAGATCCTTCGGCTATCCTCATCGGATAGCCTCAGGATGACAATGAATCATTGTTTTTCCATCCAGCCCAGTGGCCGGATTACGCGGTGGCGCTAAGCCGCTGTCCCTTGAAGAAGGCAAGCAAATCCGCGTTGATCACGTCCGCATTGGTCGCGGGCATCCCATGCGGGAATCCCGGATACACTTTCAGCGTGGAGTTCTTCAACAGCTTCGCCGAAAGCGGCCCGGCCGCAACGATCGGCACAATCTGATCGTCGTCGCCGTGCATCACCAACACCGGAATGTCGATCTTCTTCAGGTCTTCCGTGAAGTCGGTCTCTGAGAAAGCCTTGATGCAATCGTAGTGGGCCTTCATGCCTCCCAGCATTCCCTGGAGCCACCAGTGCTCCCGGATCCCTTCCGAAATCTTAGCGCCCGGCCGGTTATACCCATAAAAAGGCAGCGTGATGTCCTTGTAGAATTGCGGCCGGTTTGCCGCTAGCGCCGCGCGAAGCCCGTCGAACACCTCGATGGGCGCTCCCGTCGGATTCTTTTCCGTCTTCAGCATCAGCGGCGGCACGGCGCTGATCAATACCGCTTTCGAAACCCGCTTCGATCCATGGCGGCCCAAATAACGCGCCACTTCGCCGCCTCCGGTCGAATGCCCCACCATGATCGCGTCCTTCAGATCCAGCTTGTCAAACAATTGCGCCAGATCGTCCGAGTAGGTGTCCATGTCATTGCCGTCCCACGTTTGGTCCGAGCGTCCGTGTCCCCGGCGGTCATGCGCAATCACGCGATAGCCTTGCCGCCCGAAATGCAGCATCTGCCCATCCCAATCGTCCGCGCTCAGCGGCCAGCCGTGGCTGAAAACGATGGGCTGCCCCTTGCCCCAATCCTTGTAATAAATCTGTGTTCCGTCTTTGGTGGTGATGGTTGCCATAATCACTCTCCTCGCATTCAGTCTGGCTGCACAGCAGAACGCCGTGGTAGCACTCTTGATTTCATAGATGTCCACCCGGGCTGAATGACCATAAATTAATCTCAACGGGTGCGATTGGGACTCGCTGGGGCCAGCAACTCTGAATCGCCTCCGCCCAAGAATAAAAAGTGCAAAACGCTGCCGGAGGACTATACTTGCCCAAACTGCGCCCTATGCACGATTGACGCGTTGAGTCGCTTAGGGAGATTCCGTCATGAAACTCGCGCTCGTCTGTGTCTTTGTGTGTTCCACGCTGGTTTTGCCGTTGCAGTGCCGTTCTCAGGAACCCGCCAAGCCCGCCGAAGAAAAGCCGGCTGCCGAAGAAAAGCCCGCCGCTGAAGCCAAGCCCGCTTCCGACGCCCCAAAGAAAGACAATCCGGTAAAGTCATCGCCCACTTCCCTCGCTTCCGGCAAAAAGAAATACGGCCAGGACTGCGCCATGTGCCACGGCAAAGAAGGCGCGGGCGATGGCGACCTGGCCGAAGACATGAAACTGAAGCTCAAGGATTTGCGCGACGCCGATGCGTTGAAAGACCGGAGCGACGGCGATATCTACAACCTCATTAACAACGGCAAGGGCAAGATGATGGGCGAAGAAGGCCGGCTCAAGCCGGACGAAATCTGGGACGTGGTCAACTTCGTGCGCTCTCTTGCAAAAAAGTAGCCCGCAGGAAATGTTTTGGCTTATCCGTGGAACCTGTGAGGCGCGCGAAACCTGGAAACTTTCCTTCCTCTTCTGGCGGCGTTCTTCTTGCTCCCCAGCGCCGTTTCCCATAGCATTAGTTTATGGTGAGGTCTGCATCCCCACTTGCTTATACCCTGATCCCGGGAGCGCCTTTTCATGAGTGATCCGGCCAATTCGAAGAAATCGGGCAGTGCCGTAAACATCCCGTCGAAGCTGCAGGCCTGGGAAGAAAATACCCTTCGCCCCACCCTCAAAAAAAGCCCCGAGCGCCAGAAAGAATTCACCACTGTCTCCAGCTATCCGATTCGCCGTCTCTACACAGAAGAGGATCTTGCCGGATGGGACGCGGCCCGCGCCCTCGGCAATCCCGGCGAGCCACCTTACACGCGCGGGATTCACGCCACCATGCATCGCGGCCGCCTCTGGACCATGCGGCAATTCGCCGGCTTTGGCACCGCCGAGGACACCAACCAGCGCTTCCGCTATCTCCTCTCGCAGGGCCAAACCGGTCTCTCCACCGCGTTCGATCTCCCCACGCTCATGGGCTACGACTCCGACCACGCCCTCTCCGAAGGCGAAGTCGGCAAATGCGGCGTCGCGATCAGTTCTCTCGCCGACATGGAAGTTCTCTTCGACCAGATTCCCCTCGCCGATGTCACTACCTCGATGACCATCAATTCCCCCGCCGCGGTCATCTGGGCCATGTATCTCGCCGTCGCGGAAAAGCAGGGCGCCGACTGGAAGAAAATCTCGGGCACGTTGCAGAACGACATTCTGAAGGAATACATCGCGCAAAAGGAATACATCTATCCGCCCGAACCTTCCATGCGCCTGGTGATCGACACGTTCGAATTCGGCATGAAGCACACGCCGAAGTTCAACGTCATATCCATCAGCGGCTATCACATCCGCGAAGCCGGCTCGACCGCCATCCAGGAACTCGCATTCACGCTGCGCGATGGCATGGAATACGTCGAATGGGCCATGCGCCGCGGCTTACCGGTGGACGAATTCACGCCGCAACTCTCCTTCTTCTTCAACGCCCACAATGATTTCTTCGAAGAAATCGCCAAGTACCGCGCCGCTCGCCGCATCTGGCACAAAGCCATGAAGGAGCGTTACAAATCCGTCAGTCCAAGAAGCTGGGCGCTGCGTTTCCACACGCAAACCGCGGGCTGCTCCCTAACGGCGCAACAGCCGATGAACAACGTGGTGCGCACCGCAATCCAGGCGCTCGCCGGTGTTCTTGGCGGTACCCAATCGCTGCACACCAACTCTCTCGACGAGGCCTGGGCCCTACCGACCGAGCATGCCGCCACTATCGCCCTGCGCACCCAACAAATCATCGCGCACGAAACCGGCGTCACTAACACGGTCGATCCGCTAGGCGGCTCCTACTTTGTCGAAACGCTAACCAACGAAGTGGAAAACGGCGCCTGGGATTACATTCGCCGCATTGACGCCATGGGCGGCATGGTAGCCGCGATCGAAAAGAGCTACCCGCAGCGCGAAATCGCCGAGGCTTCCTACCGCTACCAAATGGCTGTAGACAAAAAAGAAAAAATCATCGTCGGCGTAAACGACTACGTCACCCCCGAAAAACCGATGGACCTCCTGCAGATCGACGAAACCGTAGCCCATCGGCAAGCCGAACGCTTAAGCAAACTCCGCGCCGAGCGTTCCTCCTCCGAAGTCGAGCGCCGCCTAAACGCCCTCCGCAAAGCCTCCGAAGGCTCCGAAAACCTGATGCCGTACATCTACGACGCCGTAAAATCCTACGCCACCCTCGGCGAAATCTGTGAAGCTATGCGCACCATCTTCGGCGCCTACGAAGAAGTCGCCATCACATGATTGTGGCGTTGAATTTCTCATCGCACTCTGCGTCCTCAGCGTACTCAGCGTTAGTCTTCAGCTCTTATGCGGCATGACCAACTCACCCATGAAATAATTGGCGCGGCGATTGAAGTCCACCGACTTCTCGGTCCAGGCCTGCTTGAATCGGCCTACGAGGAGTGCCTGGCCCATGAGTTGAGCATCAGGAAGTTGGAGTTTCGTCGGCAGGTTCCAGTTCCAGTAGTCTTTAAGGGCGTTAAACTCGAGTGCGGATATCGTATCGACATACTCGTAGCGGGGAGCGTCGTGGTCGAACTAAAGTCGATCGAGGCGATTGCACCGGTTCACGAAGCCACATTGTTGACCTACTTACGCCTTTCGGGAAACACTTTGGGATTAATAATCAACTTCAATGTGACGATTCTGAAGGATGGAATTCGAAGATTTGTGTTGAAACACAACGAAACAGAGAAAGAATTACGCTGAGGACGCTGAGAGCGCAGAGTGCGCGGAGAAGAAAATGCCTGAAAAGAAAATCCGAGTACTGATCGCGAAGCCCGGGCTGGATGGCCACGACCGCGGGGCCAAAGTCATCGCCCGCGCCCTGCGCGACGCGGGCATGGAAGTAATTTACACCGGCCTACGCCAAACTCCAGAGATGATCGCCTCCGCCGCCGTCCAGGAAGATGTCGATGTCATCGGCCTCTCCATCCTCTCCGGCGCCCACAACACCCTCTGCCCCCAACTCATGAAACTCCTCCACGAAAAAGGCATGGACGACGTCACCGTGCTCGTTGGCGGCATCATCCCCGAGCCCGACATCGCCGCCCTGAAAAAATCCGGCATCGCCGAAATCTTCCTCCCCGGCACATCCACCCAAGACATCATCGAATTCATCCACAAGCGCCACGTTCACCCGTAACCCTGTAGCTCACCCCTTCCAGGGGTGAGGCCTTTCAATACACGGGCAAAATCGCCTCGTCGCCACGAAAACCCTCAGGCCTGAAAGGCCTGAGCCACAGGCGAAATCCGTCAGGTCGGCAATGCCCGTTCGAATTTCACCCGCGTGTACAACGTCCGAAACCCCCGCCGCGTAATATTCCTCTGCGAAGCGCTTCCGGGCAACGCAATGCTCATCGCCAGTTCGCAACCCCGCTCCGCCGCTCTCTGCATTCGCGCCTCCAACAGCGCCGTCTGCACCCCGCGATTCCGAAATGCCGGCAAAGTACTCGCCCCAAACAATCCAGCAATCCGCCCGCGCAAAGCCACCGTCGCCCCGCCAGCAATCTTTCCGTCCACCAGCGCGAAATAACATTCCGTATTCTTCCCCTCCGCAAACATCCGCATGATGCCCAGAAGTTCCTGCGTCACCGGGAAATGCTCGGCAAATCCTTGCGCCACCGTCAGTGTCCAGAGATCAATCTCCCCCTCCGCCGCCTTCTGAACCTCAATTCCAGCGGGCAGCGCGGCCGCCGCCGTTTTCTCCGCCGGCCGCACCATCACATTCGAAAACTCACTCACGTGATAGCCGCGCTCCCGGTATTGTTCGATCACCGAGCCGTCCGCCATCGGGCAAGTCTCCACCCGCACCGGCTCCTTGCGGCTAAAATAGAATTCCTCCAACCGGTCAAACTCTTCCTTACTCACCACGCCGTTCAATCCAAGCCCCACCGCCTGCGTAACCGGCGAATTCGCCCCGCAATAAACCGCATACCCGCCCCCCACCGGAGCGACAGCCCCAGCGCCGTTTCCGTGCGCAGCCGAGAGCCGCTCCGCGCACGCGATCGCCGCCTCAGCCTCCGCCAACTCAATCTCTCGCGCCAACTCCAAACTCAACAATGGATATTCCATCCTGCGAGTCTACCTCAACCTCTCGCTTTTGCAGTCTTGAACTCCTTTTTTTATGTGCTCTCCATGTCCTCAGTGGTGAATCCTTCTTCCTCTGCGCATCTCAGCGAACTCAGCGCCTCTGCGTTATCTTCTTCCTCTCTTCCACCCACTCGCACAAACTGCCAATCCTCCGTATACTGATTTCGCTGCTGCCACTTCCGTCTGCGAGGTCGTCGCGTGTCCTCATCGGTTCTGAAAACCGCCATCGACGCAAAATCCCCCGATTTCCAAAAGAATTCCCAGCGCATGGTGGAACTTCTGACCTCCATCAAGAACGAAGAAGAAAACATCCGCCAGGGCGGCGGCCCCAAAGCCATCGAATCCCAGCACAAAAAGAACCGCCTAACCGCCCGCGAACGTGTCGCCACGCTAATCGATCCCGGCACGCACTTTTTCGAATTAGGAATCTACGCCGCCCATGAAATGTATGAAGAGTGGGGCGGAGCACCCTCCGCCGGCACAGTAACCGGCCTCGCACGCGTCTCCGGCCGTCTCTTCATGGTCATCGCCAACGACGCCACCGTAAAAGCCGGTGCCTTTTTCCCGATGACCGCAAAAAAAGTGATCCGCGCGCAAAATATCGCCATCGAAAACCGCATCCCCACGATTTATCTTGTCGATTCTGCAGGCGTTTTTCTCCCGCTGCAGGAAGATGTCTTCCCAGACACCGACGACTTCGGCCGCGTCTTCCGCAACAACGCAGTGATGAGCGCCATGGGCATCCCCCAAATCACCGCCATCATGGGCATGTGCGTAGCCGGCGGCGCGTATCTCCCAGTGATGTGCGACCACATCCTGATGACCGAAGGCTCCGGCCTGTTCCTCGCGGGCCCCGCGCTAGTGCAAGCCGCCATCGGCCAGAAAACTTCCGCGGAAGACCTCGGCGGCGCCAAAATGCATTCCCAAATCAGCGGCACCGTGGATTTCCGCGAACCCGATGATGAATCCTGCCTGAAACGAATCCGCGCCCTCGTGGACAAAATGGGCGCGCCGAACCCGCCCATCTTCAGCCACTCTCGACTCAAAGAGCCGCTCTATCCCATCAGTGATCTCTACGGCATCTTCTCCGGCAACCCCGCCAAGCAGTACGACATGCGCGAAATCATCGCCCGCCTCGTTGACGGCAGCGAATTCGAGGAATACCGCGCCGAATATGGTGAAACTCTGCTCTGCGGTTATGCCCGCATAGGCGGCTGGGCGGTGGGCATAGTCGCCAACCAGAAAAAGCACATCACCACAAACGCGCCCCACTCCGACCAGAAGCGCATCGAATTCGGCGGCGTCATCTATACCGAATCCGCCGAAAAGGCCGCGCGCTTCATCATGGATTGCAACCAGAACCGCATCCCGCTGATTTTTCTCCACGACGTCAACGGCTTCATGGTCGGTAAAGATGCCGAATGGAGCGGCATCATCCGCGCCGGCGCCAAAATGGTCAACGCGGTCGCCAACAGCGTGGTCCCGAAAATCACCGTCATTCTCGGCGGCAGCTTCGGCGCCGGAAATTACGCCATGTGCGGCAAGGCCTACGACCCGCGCTTCATGTTCGCCTGGCCCACGGCCAAATTCGCGGTAATGAGCGGCGACGCCGCGGCCAACACGCTCGGTGAAATCAAACTGAAACAACTCGAACGCGAGGGCAAAAAGGTCGACGAAAAAGCCAAGAAGGATCTCCTCGACTCCGTCAAATCCACCTACGATCACCAAACCGACCCGCGCTACGCCGCCGCCCGCCTCTGGCTCGACGCCATCATCGACCCAGCCCACACCCGCGACGCCCTAATCTGGGCCCTAAATGCCGCCTCTCTCAACACGCATCTCCCCGAATTCAAAACCGGCGTTTTACAAACGTAAAAGTCCTGTAGCTAAGGCCTTCAGGCCTGAGGGTTTTCAAATGTGCCGGCACAATTTTATGATTGCCTGCGCCTTGAACATCCTCACCGCTCAAAGGGGTGAGCTACAGGTTTTCCATCTGGATCGCTTCTCCATTCCGCAATTTACCCATAAACTGAAATGGTCGAACAAAAACCATGAGCCGCCGTTCCCGATTCTTACTAATCGCGATGTCCGCCACTTTCGGAATTACCGCTCTCGGCCTGGTCATTGGCATGTGCTACGACTTGTATCTCGTATCCATCCGCCACGTGCAGCTCGAAAATGTGCTGGGGACCAGCATCGCGTACAATAAAGTTCTCGGTGGATTTGGAATTCTCGGAATGGTTCTCTTCTTCGCCTTCTTGTTTTCCGCAATCGCCGACAAAAAACAGGACAAACCTCGCTAAATGACCGACACCGTAAAGCTCATCGAATGCCCGCGCGACGCTTGGCAAGGCCTTCCGGAAATGATTCCCACCGAAACCAAAGTGAACTACCTGCGCGAACTCGTGGCTGCCGGGTTCCAACACATCGACGCAGTCAGCTTCGTCTCGCCCAAGCACGTCAAACAAATGGCCGACAGCGAAGAAGTGATGGCCCGCCTCCTAGCTTCCCTTCCTGACGGCGCCACGCTCCCCGAAATCATCGGCATCGTCGTCAATGAAAAAGGCCTCGAACGCGCACTCGCCACCCCGGGCGTCTCCACCATCGGCTACCCGTATTCAATCTCCGCTTACTTCCGCCGCGCCAACGCCAACATGACCCGCGGCGAATCGCGCGCGCTGGTCGAAACGCTGAAGCGCGAAACAAAGAAGGCCAACAAGGATCTCGTCATTTACATCTCCATGGCCTTCGGCAATCCCTACGAAGAGCCTTGGGGCCCCGAAATCGTCCAGGACACGCTCGACTGGCTAAAGGATATTCGCATCACCACAGTTTCACTCGCCGACACCGTTGGCACCGCCACGCCCGACCTCGTGCACAGCGTGTATTCCCAGGTGAAAGACCACGTCGCTGGCGTTGAACTCGGAGTACATCTGCATTCGCGCCCCGACACCGCCGAAGAAAAAATCAACGCCGCCTACGCTGCGGGCTGCCGCCGCTTCGACTCCGCCCTAACCGGCCTCGGCGGCTGCCCCTTCGCCGGCGATGCTCTCG
>Ga0307479_10005952_pt1 | contig 11166 bp, 10 predicted proteins | sample atmos_gasesECM4C_FD_203743 | JGI IMG/M metagenome (GOLD analysis project Ga0307479, IMG submission 203743) | Hardwood forest soil microbial communities from Morgan-Monroe State Forest, Indiana, United States - atmos_gasesECM4C_515 | ecosystem: Environmental > Terrestrial > Soil > Temperate... | reverse complement strand
CGTCAGAAGCCGATGCAGCCAAAACCCGTCATAACCGGCTTCGTAGCAACTCACGATCTTCGGTGCCGATCCCAGCTTGCCGGCAGCCCGCCCACGGATACGCTCCAGCAAGGCCAGCAATCCGGCATGATCGCCGCCTTCGAGCTTATGACGGGAAATCCGGTCCCGATCCGGGCTGTGCAGCGTAACCAGCCAGGTCTTCTGACTCAGTTCGATTGTAACGAAAATCGTGCCACAATGGTCGGCGGTGGGCGTGTCTACGGTCGATACTTGCATCTGACTCTCCGATGGTTCGAGTGTGGAAACCCAAACCTACCGGAAAGGGCACGCTCACCGCCCCATAGAATCTACGACTACGACCTAACCAGCCCGCCCCGTCCCGTCATTGAGCAGACACGCCACCTGATGTCCTGCACCCGCTTCCATCAGCAGCGGCCGGTCGACCTTGCAGCGGTCGATCGCGTAGCGGCAGCGGGTGTGGAAGGCGCAGCCGGAGGGCGGGTTGACCGGGCTCGGGACGTCGCCATCGACCAGCGGCTGCAGCCGCTTCTGCTTGGGGTTGGCCACCGGCGCCGAGGCGAGCAGCGCCTGCGTATAGGGATGACGCGGATTTTTGAATAACTCGGTCTTGTCGGCGATCTCGACAATGCGGCCAAGATACATCACGGCGACGCGGTGGCTGATGTGAGCGACGACCGCGAGATCATGCGCGATGAAGAGATAGGAAAATCCATGCTCGCGCTGCAAGTCGATCAACAGGTTGATCACCTGCGCCTGGATCGAGACGTCGAGCGCGGAAACCGGCTCGTCGCAGACGATCAGGCGCGGGCCGAGCGCGAGGGCGCGGGCGATACAGATGCGCTGGCGCTGGCCGCCGGAAAACTGATGCGGATAGTTGCGCATCTGGTCCGGCCGCAATCCGACCTGCTCGAACAGTTTTGCGACCCGGGCCTGCTTCTCGCTACCGGTCGCGAGGCCGTGCACGGTCAAGGGCTCGCCGACGATGTCGCCGGCGGTCATGCGCGGGTTGAGCGAGGCGAACGGGTCCTGGAACACGATCTGCATCGCGCGCCGGTGCGGCCGCAGCTCGGTCTTGCTGAGATGGGTGATGTCGGTGCCATCGATCCGGATGCTGCCGCCGGTCGGCTCGACCAGCCGCAGCACGCTGCGCGCGACCGTCGATTTGCCGCAGCCGGATTCGCCGACCAGCCCCAGCGTTTCGCCGACCCCGACCGAGAAACTGACGCCGTCGACCGCATGCACGGTGCCGGCGGCGCGGCGCAGCACGCCCGATCGCACCGGGTAATGCTTCATCAGATCGGTGACCTCGAGCAGCGCGCGGGGTTCTGTCATGGCAACGCCGCCGTTTCCCCGGCGCGCCAGCATGCCGCGAGATGGCCGCCGCCCCAGTCTTGCAGCGGCGGATAGTCCTGGCGGCAGCGCGCGATCGCGAGCGAACAGCGCGGCGCGAAGGCGCAGCCCGGCGGCAATCTGGTCAATGACGGCACGGTGCCGGGAATTTCAGCGAGCCGCGCATCGGCCTTGGCGCCCGAGTTCAATACCGCCGGAATCGAGGCCATCAGCCCGCGCGTGTAGGGATGCCGGGGGCTTTCGAACAGGGTTTCGACGTCGGCCTCTTCCACCTTCTTGCCGGCATACATCACGATGACGCGCTGCGCGGTTTGCGCGACCACGCCGAGATCGTGGGTGATCAGGATCAGCCCCATGCCCAATTCTTTCTGCAGATCGAGCACCAGCGTCAGGATCTGCGCCTGAATGGTGACGTCGAGCGCGGTGGTGGGCTCGTCCGCGATCAACAGCGCCGGCCGGCACGCCAGCGCCATCGCGATCATCGCGCGCTGGCGCATGCCGCCGGAGAGTTGATGCGGATATTCCTGCGCCCGCCGCGCCGGCTCCGGGATGCGCACCAGACGCAACATCTCGACCGCCTTGTCCCAGGTCTCCTTCGCCGTCATGCTCCGATGCAGCCGCACCGCCTCGGCGATCTGGTCGCCGATCCGCATCACCGGATTGAGCGAGGTCATCGGCTCCTGAAAGATCATCGAGATGCGATTGCCCCGGATCTGGCGCATCTTGGCCTCATTGAGCGCCAGCAGATCGGTGCCTTCGAGCAGCACGGTGCCGCCGACGATCCGGCCCGGCGGGTCGGGCACCAGCCGCATGATCGACAGCGCGCTCACGCTCTTGCCGCAACCGGATTCGCCGACGATGGCCAGCGTCTCGCCGCGGCGGACCTCGAAGGAGACGTCGTCGACGGCCTTGAACAATCCCGAATTGGTGAAGAACACCGTTTGCAGGTTCTTCACTTCCAGAACCTTGTCCAGAATCTTGGCTTCCGCGTTCGCCTCGCTCATCAGCCGCGTTGCCTCGGGTCGAGGATGTCGCGTAGCGCATCGCCGAACAGATTGGTGCCGAACACCGCGAGGCTGATCGCGACTCCCGGGAAGATCACGAGCCACGGCGCGACGCGGACATATTCGGCCGCCGATTCGGACAGCATGCGGCCCCACGACGGATAGGGTTCGGGAATGCCGAGGCCGAGAAACGACAGCGAGGCCTCGGTGAGGATGGTCGAGCCGAGCTGCGCGGTCGCGAGCACGATCAGCGGCGCCAGTGTGTTGGGCAGCACATGGCGCAGCGCAATCCGCATCTCGCTCATGCCGATCGATTTGGCGGCTTCGACGAACGGCTGCTCGCGCAGCGCCAGGGTGTTGGCGCGGATCACGCGGGAGACGACCGGGATCAGGGGAATCGCGATCGCAATGATCACATTCGGCAGCGACGGGCCGAGCGCCGCGGTCATCACCAGCGCCAGCACCAGCAGCGGAAGCGCCTGCAGGATGTCGGTGACGCGCTGGAACACGAGATCGACCCAGCCGGAAAGATAGCCCGAGGTGAGCCCGATGATCACGCCTATCGAGCCGCCGAGCGCGGTCGAGCCGATGCCGACCGCGAGCGAGATCCGCGCGCCGTGGATGATGCGGCTCCAGACATCGCGGCCGAAGGAATCCGTGCCCATCCAGTGCCGCGCGTCGGGATGCAGCAGCGCATGCGCGGAATCCACGGTGAGCGGATCGTAGCGGCAGATCAGGTCGGCGAACAACGCGGCGAGCACGAACAGAACCATGATGACCAGTCCGACGGCGCCGAGCACGTGGCGCTGCGCCAGGAAGGCGAGGCGGCGCCAGCCATGGGTCGCGCTGGCGCCGGCGCGTCGCAGTTCCGCATCGTAGTTGATCGTAACCATGCGCCCTCAATCGGTGTAGCGGATACGGGGGTCGACCACCGCATAGAGCATGTCGACCGTGAAGTTTGCGAGGACGACGATCAGCGCGATGAACATCACAAGGTTCTGCACGATCGGATAATCGCGCCAGCGGATCGCTTCGACCAGGAAGCGCGCGACGCCGGGGATGTTGAACACCGTCTCGGTGACGATCAATCCGCCGATCAGGAACGCTGCCTCGATGCCGACCACGGTGATGACGGGCAAAATCGCGTTCTTCAGCGCATGCTGAAAGTTGACCGAAGCTTCCGAGGCGCCCTTGGCGCGCGCGGTGCGGATATAGTCCTGCCGAAGCACCTCCAGCATCGAGGAGCGCGTGATGCGCATCGTCAGCGCCGAGCTGCGGAAGCCGACCGCGATCGAGGGCAGGACATAGGTCGAAAACATCTCGCCGAACGTCTGCGGGTTGGGGTTGAAGATCGGGATGCTGCCGAACAGCGACACCGACGCCATCAGGATCAGAAGGCCGAGCCAGAACGACGGCAGCGACAGCCCGGAGAGGCTGACCACGCGCAGGAAGTAATCCAGCCGCGATCCCTGGTAGACCGCGCTGATCACGCCCAAGGGGATGCCGACGGAAGCGGAGAACAACAGCGCCAGCGCCGCGAGCCGCGCGGTGATCGGAATCCGCGGCAGGATTTCATCCAGCGCCGGCTTCTCGGAGACGTAGGAGTAGCCGAGGTCGCCGTGCAACAGCCCGCTGATCCAGTGCAGATATTGCACCACCAGGGGCTGGTCGATGCCCAGCTCGCGCTGCAGGTTGGCCTTGTCGGCGGGGTCGACATAGCCGGCCGCGGCGAACAGGATATCGACGATGTTGCCGGGCACGATGCGCAGCAGGAAGAAGATGACGATCGAAATCCCGACCAGCGTCACCAGCATCAAGGCAAGGCGCCGCACGATATAAGCAAACACCTGGCACCTCCTGTCGAGCGGTTGGCGAGATCCGGAGCGCAATGATGTCATCATCGCGATCCGGCTTTTGTTGGAGCGTGACCTCCGCGCAAACGCGTTCCGCGTTTGTCGCGAGGGAAAACCGGCACCCACCCGTCGGGTCGTTGCCCGAGGGCATGCTTTTCCGGATCATGCTCGAATCCTACTGCGTCATAAACCCTCATGGTGAGGAGGCGCCCTTGCGCCGTCTCGAACCATGAGGCCCTTCTGGTGGCCTCGTCCTTCGAGACGCTTGCTTGCGCAAGCTCCTCAGGATGAGGAGATAAAGCCGCTTCTGACGCAGTAAGACTAACGTGCACTCAAAGCGCGATCCGGCCTACTTGTCCAGCCACACGTCCTCGTAACGATAGCCGTTGTAGGAGCTGTTCACCATGACGGTGACGCCCTTGACATACGGCTGCCAGCAAGTCCCGGTGCGGCCGTGGAAGATGATGGGACGGGCGACGTCTTCCTGCAGCTTCTTGTCGATCTCCCAGACCAGCTTCTTGCGCTTCTCGAGGTTGGTTTCCTGCGACTGCTCGTCGAACATCTTCTCGATGTCCTTGTTGCAGTAGTTGGTATAGTTGCGCTCGGAATTGCAGGAGTAGTTTTCGTAGAACGACTGGTCGGGGTCGTCGACCGCGTTGCCGGTGAGGTTGAGCCCGAGCGCGTAATCCTTGCGCGCGACTTTGGAGAACCAGTTGGCGGTTTCCACCACGTCGAGCTCGGCATCGACATAGATGCTCTTGAGCTGGTCGATCAGGATCACGGCCGGGTCGCGGTAGACCGGAATGTTGCGGGTGGAGACCTTGACCGCGAGATGCTTGTCCGGGCCGTAGCCTGCCTTCTCCATCAATTTGCGCGCCGCTTCCCGGTTGGCGTTGATGTCGGGGCCGTAGCCCGGGATGGATTCAAGCATTTCCTTCGGCATCGCCCACAGCCCCGCCGGCGCCGGCAGCATGGTGCCGCCGATATCGCCCTGGCCCTCGAACATGATCGAGATGAACGCCTTGCGGTCGAGCGCCAGCGCCAGCGCGCGGCGGATGTCGAGGTTGTCGAACGGCGGGTTCGACGAGTTGACGATGATGTTGGTCGACACATTGTTGGGCGCGACCACGCAAACCGCGTTCGGGGCTTGCGTCTTGACGTCCTTCAGCAGCGGAATCGACACCTCCGTCGGAAACGTCAGGTCGAACTTGCCGGCGACGAAGGCGAGAATCGCGGTCGAGCGGTTCGAGATGATGGTGAACTCGATGCCGTCGAGATGCGGAAAGCCTTTTTTCCAGTAGTCCGGGTTGCGCGTCAGCTTGATCGATTCGTTGGCCTTGAACTCCACGAACTTGAACGGGCCGGTGCCGATCGGGTGGGTGCGCATCTCAGCCGGCGAGACGTGGCAGGGATAGATCGGCGTATAGCCGGAGGCGAGCAGCGCCAGCAGCGCGGGCTGCGGCCGCGTCAGGTTGAACGATGCCTCGTAGTCGCCGCTGGTCGTCACGTCGACGACTTCGTCGTACCAGGATTTTCGCGGGTTCTTGCGGAATTTCTGTGGCGACTTGCCCATCAGCATGTCGAAGGTGCACTTGACGTCGGCGGCCGTGAACGGCTTGCCGTCGTGCCACTTCACGCCCTGCCGCAATTTGAAGGTCAGCGTCTTCTTATCCGTGCTCCAGGCCCAGCTCTCCGCGAGCTCCGGCACGATCGTATCGAGGCTGTTCTGCGCGACATCCTGGTTGTAGATGACAAGGTTGTTGAACACCGGCATGAAGGGAACGTTGACCGAATAGGTCGCTTCCTCGTGGATCGAGGCGCTGCCGGGTGAGTCCCGGTGATAGATCCGCAGGATGCCGCCTTGCTTCGCTTCGTCCGCGCGCGCAACGCCGCAGGCCACGAGCAACGACAATATCGCGGCGGCGAACGCGGTTACGCTCCGCATGTTTCTCTCCCTGAACATTTCGGCTTCGGCGCGCGCCGATTGCGGCGGACGATAGCCACGGCGGGCGGCGCAGGCAACGGCCAAAGCCGATGTCAGCATTGGCAATTCGGATGAATGCGCTGGGGGTGCGGCGCAGAGCCGCGGGCGATGGCGGAGCCGCCGCCTGGCGCTGGCATCGCCCGATCGCGGCTGGACCGATTCGGTGGAAGCACAGGTTCCGACGGTCAACAAGCCTGTTGTAAATCTGTATGTATCGATCTATACATAATTTAGGCCTGAAGGAGAGCGATATGCCGTCTCGAACACGCGTCGCCGAATTCGTCTCCTATGTCGAAGCGGGGAAATACGTCGAAGCGATCAGTGACTTTTACGCCGAGACGGCCTTCATGAAGGAGAATCTCGCCGAGCCGCGCGTCGGCCGCGAGGCCCTCATCAGGCATGAGCGCGCAGTGCTGGCGGGGCTCGCGCAGATGCGCACCGAGCGGGTCGGTCCGGTGCTGATCGACGGCGACCTCGTCATCATCAATTGGGTGTTCGAGATGACGGGTCGCGACGGCAAGAAGCGGTTGCTCGACGAGCTGGCGCTTCAGAGATGGAGCGGCGAGCGCATCGTCGAAGAGCAGTTCTACTACGATCCCGCGCAACTCAAGTCCATGCCGTGACAGAGGCGGCGAGCTGCGTGGCAAGTGAACCTCCCAACAAATGAACGGATGGTCCAGATGCATAGCTATCCCAGGCGCGACCTCATGCCTTCAGGTTTGATGCGTTCAGGTTTGGCGGCGCTCGCGCTTCTGCTGCAGCCGGGATTGGCCGTCAGCGCGGATCAGCCGTCGCTCTTCACCGAGGATCGCGTCGTACTGGCCAACGGCGCCGTCGGCACCACGGTTCACATCGACAGTGCAACGCCCAAGAGCTACCAGGAGATCGTGGCGAGAGACGAATTTCCGTCCGTTCGATTGAACGCGAAGCTGTTCCTGCCCGGCGGCAACGCGCGGCATCCGGTCGTCATCATCGCGCCGGGATCGAGCGGCGTGGGAAATTCCGCGATCGCCCATGCCACGGCGCTGACGTCGGCGGATATCGCGGTGCTGGTGATCGATCCATTCGGTGCGCGCTCGGTGACGAGCACGGTCGCCGATCAGGGCCAGTTTTCTTTTGCGGCGTCGAGCTACGATGTCTTGGCCGCCGCCAAATATCTGGCGGGATTGCCCGAGATCGACCGTGCCCATATCGGCGCGCTGGGATATAGCCGCGGCGGCACGGCGGTGTTGCAGGCCGCGGTATCGCCACTGGCAAGCGCCGTGCTCGGAGGGGAAATCTCGCTACGGGCCGTCGCGGCGGCGTGGCCGTGGTGCGGCTACCAGTTCGAGCGGCCGGACACCAGGCCGACCGCGATCCGTTTTTTCGTTGGCGATCTGGATAACTGGGTCTCGCCGATCCAGTGCCAGGGCTATGCCGCGCTGATGCAGGAACGAAACCCCGGCGTCTCGATCAGGGTGTTCCGCAATGCCGTGCACGGCTTTGGCAAGGGCCAGCCGCTACGAGACCAGCCCGATGCCATGACGGCGCTGAACGCGCCCATCACCTATATCAATGCGCGAGGTGAAATCCTGGACCCCTATACGGGGTCGCCGCTGTCGGGCATCGATCCGGGCGCGCTCGCCAAGCGAACCGCGCCGTTCCTGTCGCGCGGCGCGCGGGTCGGCAGTCAGGACGATCAGGCCCAGCAGTTCGTCACGGATATGGTCGACTTCTTCCGGCGGCAACTCGCCCCCTGAGGCGCAACGGCTCGCGGGTGAATTCCGGCCTGGCCCGACTAGAGCGTTTTCGAGCGAAGTGGACCCCGGTTCGCGTGAAGAAAACGCGTCAAAACAAAAAGCTAGAGCCGCCGTTCCGATTCAATCGGAACGGAAAAGGCTCTAGGATCTACGATCTTGCGCCGGTGCGTGCGCTTTTCGCCTTGGGTGAGCGACGCGGCAATTTTTCTTCGATCGCTTTTTGGCTCGTTTCTTGGATCGTTCCATGGATCGTTTCTTGCAGCGTGCGCAAAACGAATTGCGCCGTTTGCTCCAGCGGCTTCACGCTCCTGGAGGTGCGGCTCAGGATGATCGCGCCTTCGAGCGAGGCCAGGATGTAGCATGCGAGGTCGGTCGCCTTTTCCGCCGGCATTCCGGACGCGGCGATGCCCTCGGCCAGCGCATTGATCCAGGAGGCAAAAACCTCGGCGCATGGCTTGCGGACGGTCTCGGTCGTGCTGGCGACATCGAGGGCGACCGATGCCACCGGACATCCGTTGCGGAATCCCGACGACCGCAGGATTTTGGCTTCGCCAGAAAACATGGCGGCGACGGCCTGGCGCGGATCGGGATAGGCCGCAAAACACTGCCTGATCATTTGTGCATAGAGCTCGCCGCCATAGCGGATCACCTCTTCGGCCAGCTGTTCCTTTCCGTCCGGGAAAAAATGATACATCGAGCTCCAGGGCGCCTCGGCTTCGGCCGCGAGTTGCTTGAGGCCGGTGCCGGAATAACCCTGGGCGCGAAACAGCCGCTCACCCGCGCGCAGCAATCGATCCTTGGTCTCTGACATCTACCCGTCATCCTCTGCGAGCCGGTCCAACGAGGGCGCCTTGCAGACCTACCACATGGACCGCCGAACAAAAGCCCGCCACGCCGCTAAAATGTATTGATCTATACAGTCTGAGCCGCTGCAAGCAGTGCCGCGCCGTTTTGCTTCGGCAGCGACGCGAGCAGGGTGCGCAGCGCCAGCACCGATGGCGAAATCTCGCCGCGGCGCCAGACCAGCGGCGTCGTGAGTTGGGCCTGGGCCTTCGGGATCGGATGCCGGAGCACATTTGCTTGAGGGATCGCGTCGAGCACGGACTCCGGCATCAAGGCGATCCCTGCGCCCGCGGTCACGCAGGCGACGATGGCGTGGTAGGACGATAAATCCAGCACCCGGAAGGTGGCGAGGCTGTCACGGCCGAGCCAGCGCTGCAGCACGCGCCGGTAGGCACAGCCTTCCGGAAACGCGATCAGCGACATGCCCTCCACGTCGCGCGCTCGCCTGATCGGCGCATGGTCCGGGCTCGAAATCAGCGTCAGCCGCTCGGCGAAAACCGGAATATGCTCGAATGCCCGTTCGGCCGGCGCCTCGGCGATGAAAGCGGCGTCCAGCCGGCGTTCGGCGAGCTGGCCGAGCAGCGCATCGTTGGTGCCGGTCACCAGTTCCAGCCGCACTTCCGGGTAGCGGCCGTGAAAGCCCGCCAGAATCGGCGGCAACCGGCTCGCGGTCGTGCTCTCCAGCGCGCCGAGTCTGAGGACGCCGCGCGGCGTCGTGCCGGACACCACATCGCGCGCTTCGTCGGAAAGCTGGATCAGCCGATCGGCGTAGTCCAACAGCAACTCGCCGGCGGGCGACAGATGCAGCCGCTGCTTGTCGCGATGGAACAATTTCACGCCCATCGACGCCTCGAGCTGCTTGATACGGGTGGTGACGGCTGACGGCACGCGATGCAGCTTGCTCGCGGCTTTGATCACGCCGCCCTCGTCGACGACGCTCTTGAACACCTGCAGATCGGCAAAATTCATGGGCGGATACCATTCTGATTGTGAGAATAACTAGCCTCATCTATTTCAATATCATAGAACATCGAGATCCGTTAATCGAGGGCTATGACCGGGAAAAAATTCGAGCCGTCCGCTGGCGCCGCCGCCCTGATCGGGCTGTTGGCGCTGGCCAGCGCCATGGGGATCGGGCGGTTTTCGCTGACGCCGATCCTGCCCTTGATGCAGCACGATGCCGGGCTCACGCTGACCGTCGGCGGCTGGCTCGCCACCGGCAATTATCTCGGCTATCTCATCGGCGCGCTGTTTTGCATCGCGCTGACGCCGGCTCCCGCGCCCGCGATCCGCTGGGGTCTCCTCTCGGTCGGGTTGTTCACGCTGGCGATGGGGCTTTCCGATTGGCCGCCGCTGTGGCTCGCGCTGCGGTTCCTGGCCGGTGTGGCGAGCGCCTTCGTGCTGGTCGGGACATCCGCATGGGCGATGCCGATCCTCGCCCGTCACGGCAGGGAGGAATGGTCCGGACACGTCTTCGCGGGCGTCGGCATCGGGATCGCATTTGCGGGTCTGTTCGGCCTTGCAGCCGGCATCGAGGCCTTCGGCTCGCGCGCGACCTGGGTCGCGCTCGGCATCGTCGCCATGGTGTTGGCCGCGGCGCTGTGGCGGCCGCTGGTCGCGGATGCTGCGCCCACGATGCGGACGGCTTCGCAAGGGCGTCCGGCGCTGCCGCGCCCCGCGATCATCGCGGCGGCCTGCTATGCCGCGTTCGGTTACGGCTACATCGTTCCCGCGACCTTCCTTCCGGCGCTGGCGCGCGGTTACATCGACAACCCCGCGATGTTCGGGTTGATCTGGCCGGTGTTCGGCGTTGCCGCAGCCCTGTCCACCTTCTTGAGCGTCCGGCTCGGCCGCACCCTGGCGCCGCGGCAACTGTGGACGCGGGCGAAATGGGTGCTTGCCGCGGGCGTGCTCGCGCCGGCGCTTGCGGTCAACGTGCCGACGCTGTTGATATCGGCGGTGTGCGTGGGCGGCACGTTCATGATCATCACCATGGCCGGCCTCCAGGAGGCGTTGCGGCTGGGCGGCGCGCCGGCCTCGCTTGCCATCGGCGTGATGACCGCGGCGTTCAGCGCGGGTCAGATCGCGGGTCCTTTGACCGTGAGCTTGCTTGGCCGATCGGAGCATGCGTTTGCTCTTGCGAGCATGCTCGCCGTATGCGGCCTGGTTGCCGGCAATTGCGTGCTGCTGTGCTTCGGCAGTCGGCCGCGCGGCGAGCCCGACAAGGCTTGAACTCAGAGCGTGATGATTTTTGGTTCGATCGATTTGTCGGCGGGCTCCGTTCACCTCTCCCATTGGGCTAAGGCATGCACACATCTCGCAATCCCAATTCGAAGACTTGGAAGAAACCTTTGATATTGCCTCACTTCTCG
>Ga0307479_10005951_pt1 | contig 11166 bp, 8 predicted proteins | sample atmos_gasesECM4C_FD_203743 | JGI IMG/M metagenome (GOLD analysis project Ga0307479, IMG submission 203743) | Hardwood forest soil microbial communities from Morgan-Monroe State Forest, Indiana, United States - atmos_gasesECM4C_515 | ecosystem: Environmental > Terrestrial > Soil > Temperate... | reverse complement strand
TCGGTCTGTCCGGACAAGCGCTTCAGCATGGTGGGAAGCCAAAACGCGATTCCGTAGTTTCCAGACGTCGCGAAAAAATAACAGAACGTGAGCAGAATGACGTCGCGGTGACGGAAAGCTTGCCAAATGCTGTAGGTACGAACGTCTTGCTTCGCTTTCTTCTCCCGGTCGAGTTGCGCCGTAATCCACTCGCGTTCCTCGGCGGAAAGCCACTTCGCTTGACGTGGCCAGTCCGTTAGGTAAACCAGAGTGATCAAGCCCAATAGGACCGCTGGGATTCCTTCAAGGATGAAGAGCCACCGCCAGCCTCGCAGACCGAGCCAGGAGAGGCCCAACAGTAAGCCTGCGATCGGCGATCCAATGACAAAAGAAAGCGGCATGGCGGCGTAAAAGGCAGCTACGGCCTTCGCGCGGTCCGCAGCGCGAAACCAATGCGTCAAATAAACAACCACTGCCGGGAAGAAGCCGGCCTCGGCAGCGCCCACCAGGAAACGGACGATGTAAAATTCGCGGACCGTGTGGATGAAAGCCATCAGCACGGTCAGAATTCCCCAGGAGATCATGATGCCAGCTATCCAGCGGCGAGCGCTCCGGTGTTCGGCGATTAACGCGCCAGGAATTTGCAATAGGAAGTAACCAAGGAAGAAGATACCGGCGCCAAGGCCGATGGCGCGGTCGCTGAAGCCCAGGTCCCCGGGCATCTGCAGTGCGGCGGCGCCCACGTTCATGCGGTCAAGAAACGCGATGACGTAGAGCACGAAGAGAAACGGAAGTAGGCGGCGGGCTATGCGGCGTCGTGCAACGTGAGCAATGTCAGCCGGGGCGGTTTTGGAAGGAGCGGGAATCGCATCGTCGCGCTTCAGCGCTTGCCTTGTATTTTCAGGGCGCATTTTCTTGGCGATTCCCCAAGTCTCGCGCGTAGTATAGCCAAAAGCACAGCAGAACATCGCTGACAGTATGCCTACTTCCCTTAGATTTTCTGGAATGCGGTTTGAATTTTCCTGACTTCGCCCCGCCTCATGTATGTGCCATCATATCGTGCGGTCATTAGCTAAGGACGTTCATCTCTCGTGTCGTCGTGGGAGGCCACGCCCCGCATGCGCGCTCTTAGTAGCTGGACAGCCGCGGCAGTTGTCCTCTTCGCTTTCGTGGTGTGCTGCGTCGCCGCCAGGCAAAAATCGTCCGCGGAAAGAATCCGCATAGTCCCTAACGAAGCCGAGCGTCGAGTCGACGTTGTTATCGATGGCCAGCCCTTTACCTCCTACATTTGGCCCGAAAGGCTTGCCAAGCCGGTCCTCTATCCTCTCCGCACCGCCAGAGGCACGGTCGTTACCCGTGGCTTCCCGCTCGAGCCGCGTGCCGGGGAGCGCGTCGATCATCCGCATCACGCCGGGCTTTGGTTCAACTACGGCAATATTAACGGTTTCGATTTCTGGAACAACTCGGAAGCGATCAAGCCAGAAGACGCTGCCAAAATGGGCAACATTCGCCATCGCGCCATCACGCTGGCAAAGAGTGGCAACGATCAAGCTGAACTGGAAATAGAGGAGGATTGGATCACCGGAAAGCAGCAGCTCATTCTCAAGGAGCATACTCGTTTCGTATTCAGAGGCGGCCCGAATTTCCGCAGCATCGATCGCATCACGACATTGCAAGCACAGGGCGAAAAAGTCGTCTTCAATGACGATAAGGAAGGCGTGCTCGGCATGCGCGTGGCGCGCGCCTTGGAAGCTCCCTCCGACAAGCCCGAAGTCTTCACCGATGCCAGCGGCCGGCCGACCGCCGTCGCCAAGCTCGACAACACTGGCGTCAGTGGGGTCTACCTGACCAGCGAAGGAAAGAAAGGGGATGCCGCTTGGGGCACGCGCGGCCGCTGGTGCAATCTCAGCGGCCAACTCGGTGATGAGCCGGTCACCATCACTATACTTGACCACCCCGCGAATCCGGGCTTTCCCACGTACTGGCACGCCCGCGGCTATGGCCTCTTCGCGGCGAATCCCCTCGGCCAAAAAATCTTCAGCAACGGCAAGCAGGAACTAAACTTCTCCCTCGCCCCCAACCAAAGCGTGACCTTCCGCTACCGAATCCTAATCACATCCGAAATTCTCAGGCCAGAAAAAACCGAAGCCGCCTACCAAAGCTTCGTATCTTCCGATCGCTGATCGTGACGGTGCGACGTTCTGCTAATAACCTTTTACTTCGAGCACGAAGTAGGTGAATTCGTGGGCGCCCTCGAGGAGGACTTGCTGCGGGATGCGGGCGGGAATGCGCACGACGTCGCCGGCCGAGAGCCTCTGGCGCTTGTCATAGCGCAAGCAGACCATCCCCGAAAATTGACGGAATCGATTACCGGTCTTCTCCAAAGCACTTTGAAGCCAGAAGCAACCAACGGCGAGAGGAAGCGCTCAGTGCGGGTTGAGGTTCATCCAGCTTTCTGCGTTGGAACGGAACAGACGCGTGACGTCGCGCTGAATGTCGTTGCGCGTGACGTTGCGGCCGTCCTCAGCTAACAGGCGATAAGCGTTGGACAGGATGGGAGCGAGAGTTCGACGCGTGTTGCTCCATTTGTAGATCACTTGCTCGAGAACACGGGCGTCCGAATGCTGCGGAATGAAGCTGGTGCCCAGCATTTCGATGCGCTCGCGGGTAATCTCTTCGACGATGGACGGATTATTCATGAACCACCAACAGCCGAACGGCATAAGGTTGCCGAACTTTCGCGCATAGACGCACAGCTCGTGCTGGTTCTCGCGGCTTAGCACACTCACCAGGAACCGATTCTTCGGAAAAGTGCGGCAGAGATTTTCAAGCAAGCGTAGATCGGACCGGCCAACAGCGTCGCCGGCCAGACGCAAGACCGGGTTTGCTTGCAGCCGCACGCCAATCATCAAGGAGAGCGGAAGGTCGAGTTCACGGCAAGAAGGCAGGACAGCTTCCACCAGAAGATGGTTGCCGAGAGTTTCCGCCGGATAGGAGAAGGTGTCCGGAAGCGAGACGGCCATGTACAGGGGCCGCATGCGTTCGTACCAATCAAAGAGGAAGCGCTGGACCTCGGCGGCAGACTTTCCCGAAGCCTGCGCGTCGACCTTATAACCCAGCGCGGCCAGCACCTGCCAATTTGCTGCCCAATGCCTGAGAATCTTGTCGAGCCGGAGCGCGGCTCGAAATTGCGGATGCTCGCGAACGCCGTTCAACCATGCCGGAGCTTCCTCAGGGTCCAGGGGGTCGTTGGTCATCACCACCAGGCTGATACCAGCCATGTCGAACACGCGCTTGATGTGGGCATCGAGGGATTGAGTCTGGAAAAAGGCGCGCACTTCGGTTAGGTCCGAGCGATCGGTGGGCAAGCCGAAAGCCTTGAGGACGGCGACAACGCCTCGCGTGGACTCGGATATCGGCGTGTTTTCGACAAACAGCGCACGCCAGATGGCATCGGCTTGTTGTGTTTTGGAAAGGGCGAAATATTGTTCGGGTTGGGTGTGCGAGGAGCGGAAAAATTCAGCCTCGAGGTAGTGGTAAGTAAGGAGTTCGTCGATGCCCCACAGACCGAGCTTGCCGAAGGACGGCGAGAACAGATGCGTGTGAATGTCGATGATCGGGGTTGCCGCCAGAACCTCTTCGACTGCCAGGGAGATTTGCACGATTTCCAGTGCTTCGGCGCCGGTTGATTCCGGACGCGAACCGCTCTGTTTGGGAAGTGTGGCTTTCATACGGAAGTCCGACCTCGACCTGGCGGTGAAGTCTATCATTCAATCTTCGGACAAGAATAGCCGCGTCCAACAGCGTTAAGAAAAACCAAACCTGCCCTTGAGCCTTTACCGTTTGACTCCACAAACGGCGCGTACCAGAATACAGACCTTCCAAAGCCGATGCCTACGAAAGATCCCAAATCTCTGCGCAGCTATCGCTGGTACGGCCCCGATGATCTGCGTTCGTTTGGGCATCGCTCGCGCGCCGCTTCCATGGGCTGCATACAAGCGGACTATGCCGGCAAGCCGGTCATCGCCATCATTAACACCTGGAGCGACATCAATCCCTGCCACAGCCATTTGCGCGAACGCGCGGAAGATGTGAAGCGCGGCGTGTGGCAAGCCGGTGGCTTCCCGGTGGAGATGCCCGCCATCACTCTCGGCGAAACATTTCAGAAGCCGACCACGATGATGTATCGCAATCTTCTGGCCATGGAGGCGGAAGAGTTGCTGCGCTCCTATCCGGCGGATGGTTGTGTGCTCCTCGGAGGATGCGACAAGACCACGCCCGCGCTGCTTATGGGTGCGATCAGCGCGAATCTTCCCGCCATTTTTGTTCCAGCAGGTCCGATGCTCCGGGGCAACTGGCGCGGCCAGATTCTTGGCAGCGGGTCGGATGTTTCCAAATATTGGGCAGAGCGGCGTGCCGGCAATATCGATCAGCAAGCCTGGATGCAAATCGAAGAAGGCATCGCGCGCTCCGCGGGGACATGCATGACTATGGGCACGGCCTCTACGATGACCAGCGTGGCGGAAGTCCTTGGCCTTTCTTTGCCGGGCGCCAGCAGCATTCCCGCGGTCGACGCCAATCATCCCAAAATGGCAAGTCGATCTGGGCGCCGCATAGTGGAGATGGTTTGGGAAGCTCTCAAGCCGCGGGACATTTTGCGAGAAGCTTCATTCAACAATGCAATCGCTGCGGTGCTCGCGCTCGGCGGCTCAACAAACGCCGTGATTCACATGATCGCGCTGGCCGGGCGCGCCGGAATCAAGTTGACCATCGACCGCTTCGACGACCTTTCCCGCAAGACGCCGCTGCTCGCCAATTTGCGCCCCAGCGGGAAATATTTGATGGAGGATTTTTACTACGCAGGCGGCCTGCCTGCACTGCTAAAAGCCCTAGCTTCTCACCTGGATTTGCAATCGGTGACGGTTACCGGCAAAACGCTGGGCGAAAATATCGAGTGCGCGGAAGTCTTCAACGGAGATGTGATTCGCGGTATCGATAATCCTGTGCTCGAATCCGGAGGTTTGGCTATCTTGCGCGGCAACTTGGCTCCCAGCGGCGCGGTCATCAAGCCCGCAGCCGCCGAACCGGCCCTTTGGAAGCATGCCGGGCGCGCCATCGTCTTCGACAGCTACGACGAAATGAATGCTCGAATCGATGATCCCGCTCTCGATGTGGACGCAGACCGCGTGCTGGTTCTGCGCAACGCTGGCCCTAAGGGCGCGCCAGGCATGCCCGAATGGGGCAATCTGCCCATTCCGCAAAAACTTCTAAAGGCGGGCGTACGCGACATGGTGCGCATCTCCGACGCGCGCATGAGCGGCACGAGTTACGGCGCGTGCGTCCTGCATGTGGCGCCGGAATCATTTGTGGGCGGCCCTCTGGCGCTGTTGAAAGAAGGTGACATCGTCGAGTTGAACGTCACGACGCGCCAACTGAATATGCGGGTGAGCGACGAGGAATTGGCCCGGCGCCGAGCCGCGTGGCGGCCGAAAGAGGGCATCTATCCGCGCGGCTACGGCAAATTGTTCTTGCAACACATCAAGCAGGCTCACGAAGGATGCGACTTTGATTTTCTTGAAGGCACCGCACCAATCCCGGAACCGGACATCCACTGAATCGAAGGCTTTTAGAAGGACCTTGTGGGAGGACTAAGTTGCTAGCACACTGGCAACTGTGAGCACTGTCAAACGCAGATTCAGCGGTTACGTTGAGGGGTAGCGTTGCTCCCAATCATCGATTCATCCAATTGGGAGACCTCGTTCACTGTGGGCCGGACAGGTCGGAAGACCTCGTAGCAATCAAACCTCACGCCCACACAAGTCGCGCCCTGCGGAGAACTGTTCGGCTGGACATGGACTACATGACCCGTACAGCGCCATTCGGACGTGGGTTTATGTGTGACTTCTTCTGGCATCTCGAAAACGAGATGCACTGGCGCGCCCTTGCAAAGGGTCAAATCCGTTGCAAAGGATATGCCTCGTGTAGAAACATTCAGCGACTCCGCTGTGTGCTCTAGCGCGGCAGACTTCGGAATACGGACGCGAAGCGGAATTTTGAGGCCGAATCGTTCGGCAAGGCGTCGTTCGGTTCGAGTCATGAGAACGACATTCTCCCTTGGCTAATAAGGGAGCCTTGGAACCAAATTGATATACCTATTGGCGATTCTGCTTCCGAGGGAAATACCGCCTAGAGGGAATGGGCTGGCGAGAATCGTTTAGGCTGTCCAGACGAAGCTCCAGTTTAGGACGCGGCTGGTCGAAAGCTCTAGCAGAAGTTGCCCTCGAATTGCACCCAAACCACCGTCGCGACTGGCACAGAATGGCGCATTTCTCTTGCCTCAATAAGGCACACTTGCCTCGGTTTGCTTCGACCTGGAGCCTTCGGAAGCCGCATAAATACTGGATTTTCGCACCTTTTCGAGGGGTTGAACGTATGCAGAGTGCGGGAGGAGGGAGTTGAACCCCCACGGCCTTTCGGCCACAAGATCCTAAGTCTTGCGCGTCTGCCAGTTCCGCCACTCCCGCAGGTGGACAGGGTATCCATTATACAGGCGATGTGTCCTACATGGCGATGTGGTGGAGACGGCGAAGGGGCTGTCAACCAGTCCACGCTGGATTGCCGGCGTAACGCAGCGCATAATAGGGGCAAAGGCGCGAAACGCTGGCTGTGCGCTGCGTTGAAGTGCGGGGCGCAATCGGAAAATTCTTCGAGGGAGCCGCGAACGAGGGCAGCGCAATGATTGTTCAAGAGCAAGGCGATGAACTTGTTCTGATCCGGCAAACGGATCACGCAGTGCTGTCCGGGTTTCTTGCGCGCGAATGGGGGAACGAGCTTTTTCAGCGTCCCGAGCCTTTCGAATCGCTGCGGCTGGCGGCCACCGAACACGACAATGGCTGGCGGGAATGGGAGTTGCTGCCGCAAATCGACCCCAAAACGCGTTTGCCCTACAGCTTTATGTCGCTTCCCACGGACGTACATATTCAGCTTTATCAGCGGGGAATTGAGCGGGTCGTCAAAAGTGATCGCTACGCCGGATTGCTGGTGAGCATGCACGCGTCGGGATTGTATGATCGGGCGCGCGCGACAATTCCGGGTTTTTCCGCCAAGTACGTGAAATCCGCGGAGGCGGATCTGGTCACCGGCTTCTTACAGGGGCTGAAACTGCAGCAATTGCGGCTGAAGGTGGACCTTCGCAGTGAAGCGGCCGACCAGGAGCTTGTCCAGGACAAATTGCTGGAGAACAACTCGCGGCGGCTCGAAGCCCTGGACCGCCTGTCGCTTTACTTTTGCATGAGCGGCGCGCCGCACGACGCGACCATCGAGAGCGTTCCCGTGGATGACCAGGGCAGCGAAGCTGACTGGGAGCTGCGACCGGATGGGCCAACTGCGGTTTCGCTGGGGCCCTATCCATTCCGCAGGGAACCGCTGCAAGTAAGCATCCTGACACGGAGGGTGCCAAAACGCTTGTATGTCGATAGCCTCGATTTTCAGAAAACGCTGGCGCGCGCCCCGTACACGGCGCTGAATTTTACCCTCCATGCCGGCGGTGCTTTGTCCGCGACCCGCTTTGCTGTCGCGTAGCTTACGTCAAGCGATTCCCACGAGTTTCCGGCAGTATCAGAGAAAGCATTGCAGCGAGAAAGAAAGCACCGGCTTGCAGCATGAAAGCTGGGCCAATGCCGTGCTTAATGGCCAAAGCTCCGACCGCGAACGGCGCAACCGCCGAGATCCCACGCCCCACGTTGTAGCCCAAACCCATGGCCGCCGCGCGGATTTCGCCGGGGAAAATCTCGCTGGCGATCGCAGCGTATCCCGAAAAAAATCCCGTTCCGAAGAACGCCACAAGCGGCCCGAGAAGCAGCAGTAAGGTGGGGCGGCTGGTCATTCCGTAGATGGGGACCAGCACGGCCGCAATTAGCAGGTAGGTGAAATAAGGCTTCCTACGGCCGAATGCGTCGGCAAGGAAACCGAAAGCTGCGTAGCCCACGAATTTTCCTGCGCACAGCACCAGAAAAAATGTTGTTGTCTTCACCAGGCTGAGCCCGCGGCCGCCTTGCGCCGGTGGGAGAGACAAATACGCAGGGATCCACGTGAACAATCCCCAGTATCCGAATAGAGCGCAGGTATTCATCGTTGTTGCCAGGAGTCCGGTGCGCAGAACTTTGCCAGAGAGCAGGCGCCGGAGCGGTGGCCGCTGCGTGCGGACCAGCCGGCGTTCGCTCCACAGCGCCGGTTCCGGCACGCTCGATTGGATCCAGAACACCAGAAGCGCAGGCAGAACGCCGACCAGGAATACCGCGCGCCAGCCGAAGTTTGGCAGCACCAGCCGCACCACGAGGGCGGCAATTGCTTCGCCGATTGCATACGCCGATTGCATCAGGCCGAGCGCCTTCCCGCGGTGTTCCGGCCTCCATGTTTCCGCGATGAGCGCGGCGGCGGCTGTCCATTCGCCGCCCATGCCCAGGCCGAGCACAAAACGAAACGTCGCTAATTGCGAAACGGAATGCGAAAACGCGCAAGCCGCACTGGCCAGGGAATACACCAAGATTGACAACATCAAGGAACGCGTGCGCCCGATGCGGTCGGCTACTACCCCGAACAGCAGCCCGCCGATCGCGGACGCCACCAGAGTAAGGGAATTCAGAAAACCAGCGGTGCGCGTGTCCATGGAGAATTCCCGGATCAGGTAGGTTAGCACCAGCGAATACAGCATCACGTCCATGGCGTCCAGCATCCAGCCGAGCCCGCCGGCGAGGAGGGATTTGCGCTCCGCGGCGGTGATCTGCGCAGGCCAGTCGAAGAGGCGGGTCGAGCCGCTCGGTGCTGCGGTTTCCGTTTTGGTCAGGTGGGGAACGTCAGGCATCGCGCGCGATTTTAGCCGACTTTGCCCATTGAGCCGAGACGGTATTCGAAGCTGCACTCCATGGAAATCGCCCTCCTGGATGAGCGGATTTCTGCTTGACTTCCGAATGACCCGCTTGCATTGTTAAGAGCTTTGTTCCTCGGAAAATTCGCACCGAGGGAGAGAAAGGCGCATTCCAGCTCGACATGACCCGCGTACGGCTCTGTTTTCACGATCGCTGCTTCGATGGCACCGCCTCCGCCGCGCTCTTCTACCGCTTCTACCGCGAACGCTTCGACTCCTCCGCCGAGTTCCATTTCAGCGGCATGACGCACCGCGCGGCGCATCCGTGGGAGGGCGGCCTATTCGACGGCGATGAGAATGTGATCGTGGACTTCAAGTACTCGAACTCGCCGAAACTGACCTGGTGGTTCGATCATCACCAAAGCGCCTTCCTCACCCCGGAGGACGCCCAGCACTTTCGAGAACACCCCGGCCCACACATGTTTTATGAGCCGGACTATCGCTCATGTACGAAGCTGATCGCCACGGTGGCGAAGGAGAAATTCGGATTTGACACGCGGCCGCTGGAAGATTTGATCCACTGGGGCGACATCATTGACGGCGCCCAATATCCCACCCCGCAAGCTGCTGTGGAAATCGCCGAACCCGCCACGCAGCTTGCCCTCGTGATTGAAGCGGCGCCGGAAGACGGACTGCCTGCACGCATTATTCCAGAACTGGCCTATCGCCCGCTCCCGGAAATGATTCAGTTGCCTTTCGTAGCAAAGCACCTGGGCCCTCTGCTCGAGCGCCATCGCCGCTCTATTGAAATTCTTAGCCAGCGCTCCGAAGCCCGCGACAATGTCATTTTTTTTGACGTCGGCGACCTGGACTTGGAAGGCTACAACAAATTCATTCCGTACCTGCTCCATCCGGAATGTGTTTATTCGGTCAGTGTGAGTGCTTCGGCCGTGCGCGCGAAGGTCAGCCTCGGAACAAACCCGTGGAACCAGGCGAGTGCCGACAAGAATCTCGCGTCGTTAGCGGAGAAGTTTGGGGGCGGCGGCCACCCACGAGTGGCCGCCATTTCTTTCGAACCAGGCGACCTTCCCCGCGCCCGCGAAGTCGCCCGCGAAATCACCGCCGCCCTGCGCGCCTAGAGTCTCTATCTCGGATTGGCGCGAGCACGAAAATCCCACACGGCCGGCCGTTCGACAAAGCTGCGTGCCGCATGTAAAATTCTGAAGTTGTCTGTGGGCCGGTAGCTCAATGGTAGAGCAGCTGACTCTTAATCAGCGGGTTGCAGGTTCGAGTCCTGCCCGGCTCACCACTTGTTTTCAATGACTTAGCCTTATCTGACGTTCCGAAACGAAAACCCGGCTCAAAATCGGTGCCGCTGATGTAGTCCACGGTGCGGCGTTTCCCTTCCATGCGATGTGTGAATAAGGCAGTTCATGTGTGCTTACCTTTCGTGTGCTGGGCGGGCACGTTTGGCTTGTCGGGTGGGCGGCGCTGGCTCAACATGAATGATTGGCGGAGAAAGAGACGGATTTGAGGCAGATTCTCGAGGTGCGGGATCTTCGCGTTGCGTATGGGCAGCGGGACGGCGGGGTGTGGCACGCCCTGAATACAGTGAGTTTTGCCGTCGCGGCGGGCGAGATTTTGGCCGTGCTAGGCGAATCGGGGTCGGGGAAGAGCACTTTGGCTGCGAGTTTGTTACGGTTGCTGCCGGGGAATGGGCGCATCACGCGGGGAGAAATTTTGCTGAAGGGTGGGGACGTCGTTCGAATGAGTGCGGTGCAGCTTCGCCAAGTGCGTGGGAGCGGTGTGGCCATTGTTTTTCAGGAGCCGTCCCTGGCGCTGCACCCTACAATTCGGATCGGGATGCAGATCTGCGAAGTCTTGCGCGCGCATGGTGGCTTGAACAAACGTGAGCGCAGTGTGCGAGCGCGAGAAATTCTGGCAAGGGTTTTCTCAGACGATATCGAGCGCATTTTTTCTTCCTACCCTCATGAGCTGAGCGGCGGGCAACAACAGCGGGCGCTGATCGCGCAAGCCATCGCTTGCAAGCCAGCGCTCATAGTTGCGGACGAACCGACGGCTTCACTGGATTCTTCGACACAACGGGAGATTCTGACGCTGTTCCTGTCGCTGCGCGACGAACTGGGGATTGCGTTTGTTTTCATCACACACAATCCGGCGCTGCTCTCCGGACTTGCCGACCGTGTGCTCGTGTTGTACGCGGGCAAGGTTGCGGAGGTGGGCCCGACACACGCGGTGCTCTCCTCGCCGCAGCATCCTTACACGCAGGCACTGCTGAGATGCTTGCCGCAGGTCGACGG
>Ga0307479_10005950_pt1 | contig 11167 bp, 10 predicted proteins | sample atmos_gasesECM4C_FD_203743 | JGI IMG/M metagenome (GOLD analysis project Ga0307479, IMG submission 203743) | Hardwood forest soil microbial communities from Morgan-Monroe State Forest, Indiana, United States - atmos_gasesECM4C_515 | ecosystem: Environmental > Terrestrial > Soil > Temperate... | reverse complement strand
ACGGTCACCCGGACCGCCTCCTGGCCGACACCGAACTCGTCCAACGCGCGCGCCGCGCCGACCGCGCTCCACAGCCCGGCGAACCCGGCACCCAGGACGAGGATGCGCGCCGTCACCGGCTCGTTCGCCCGACCATCTGCCGCTCGACCGTCTGAATGACATCGAAGCCCTCAAACTCGGGGTGTCCAAGATAGAGTGGCCTGTTCTGTCCGGCGCTGCCGTGGGCCAGGCGGAACGCTTCCGAGCGCGTCCAGGCTTCGAAATCTTCCCGGCTGCGCCAGAGTGTGTGGGACGAGTAGAGGACGTGGTCCTCGCGCTCAGGCCCGCGCAGCAGATGAAATTCGACGAAGCCCGGCACATCGCGCAAATGCGTGTCGCGCGATGTCCAGACGCGCTCGAACTCCGCCTGCGCATCCGGGATGACTTTGAACCGGTTCATCGCAATGAACATTTCTCAATTCCTAACGCTTGGCGAACGTCACGACGACGCCCTTTGCGGCATCGTCGGAACGATCGAACGAAGTTTTGAAATGGGCGACTGCTCCGGGGGCTAGCCGAGGTTGAGGAGGATCGACGATCTTGAACTGCACCTCTTTTTCGGAACCGTCGCGCAGTGCAACCCGCAGCCTTGGCAGATCCTGCATCGTTTTCCCGCTGTTGGCGATATCGCCCTCGATCACCAGGCCGTCCGGGGTGCGCGAGGGGGCGAGCTTCTCGATCTTGAGCCCGGTCCATGGAGGCTCGGCCGCGAAGCCGGCCAGAGCGTAGAGACGTGCTGCCGGCGGCCACAGCGCCACAACGGCGCCACGGGCGACGACCACCCCGGCCAGAACCGCGAGGACGAGCAGGACGGCTATTACGAGCCAGCGAAGCACACCCCAGCGGCTCCGACGTCGAGGCGGTTCGGGAAGAGTTCGCGGGCGCGGCGGAACCTCCAGCGTGGTTGCCGGGCGCGGCGGGACTTCGAGCGCCGGTTCGATCCGGCCTATGCTGTTGGCTGGGCCCTCATTTTCGGCCGCCTTCGGCAACGCCGCCTGATGCCAGGTATGGCCGCACTGGGCGCAGCGCACGGCGCGGCCGGACTGTCCGCGCAGGGCCTCTTCGTCGACTTGGTAGCGGGTCCGGCAAACCGGGCAGCTGAGGATCATCTAGCTCAAGTCGAATGCGGCCGAACCTCACGCACGGGCCGGCGGTGCGCCGCGGCGCGCGAGCCGGCGCAGATGGTGATCGGCATCGCCGAACATCGCATCGATCATTGTAACGCGCTTAAAATAGTGACCAACCTTGTACTCCATCGTCATGCCGATGCCGCCATGCAATTGGATCGCCTGCTGGCCGATCAGCTTGCCGGAACGGCCGATCTGCACCTTGGCCGCCGAGACGGCGTTGCCCCGCTCCAAGGCATCGTCTTCGCCCGCCATCATCGTCGCGAACATCGCCATGCTGCGCGCCTGCTCCAGTGCGATCAGCATATCGACGGCGCGGTGCTGCAGAATCTGAAAACTGCCGATCTCGCGGCCGAATTGCCGGCGCGTCTTGAGGTAATCTACGGTGAGCTCGTGCATCGCCGACATCGCGCCGACCGCCTCGGCGCAGAGCGCCGCGATCGCCTCGTCGACGACGTGTTCGATGAGCGGCAATGCGGCCCCAGGCTCGCCGAGCACCCCTTCCGGGCCGACCCGAACGCCCGATAGCGCGATCTCCGCGGCGCGCAACCCATCCTGGGTCGGGTAGTCGCGGCGGGACACCCCAGGTGCCTTCGCGTCTAGGATGAAAGCGGCGATTCCGTCGCGATCCCGCCGCCCGCCGCCGACCCGCGCCGTGACGATCAATTTGTCGGCCGTGTCGCCGTGCAGCACGACCCCCTTCTCGCCGTCGATCACCCAGCCGGTGCCGTCGCGCACGGCCGTCGTCGCGACGTCGTGCAGGTCGTAGCGCGACTGCCGCTCGGTATGGCCGAAAGCCAAAGTGAGGTTGCCGGCGGCAATCTTCGGGATCAGGTCGGCGCATTGCTCGGCATTGGCGCCGTGGCGCAAAAACCCGCCGCCGAGCACGACCGTTGCGATATAGGGTTCGAGCCCCAACGCGCTGCCGAAGGCTTCCATCGCAATCATCGTTTCGACCGGACCGCCGGCGGAGCCGCCATACTGCTCGTCGAACGGCAGCCCGAGCAACCCGAGCTCGGCATATTGCGCCCACAGATCGCGGCTCCAGCCCTCTGGGTTCTGTGCGTAAGCCTTGCGCTGCTCGAACGCGTACCGGTCGCCAATCAGCCGGTCGAGGCTCTCCTTCAACAGCCGCTGCTCTTCACTTAGATCGAAATCCATGATTCATAGCCCCAAGATCGCTTTGGCGATGATGTTCTTCTGGATTTCGTTGGTGCCGCCATAGATCGTGGTCTTGCGCCAGTTGAAATAGGTCGGGGCGATCGGGCCGGCCCATTCGGGGCCGATCGGCGGCTCGTTCCAGCGCTCGTCATCCCGGTGCTCAGGCTGGTAAGGCAGCGCGTAGGGGCCGACGACCTCGAGCAGCAATTCGGTCGTCGCCTGCTGGATCTCCGAGCCCTTGATCTTGAGGATCGAGGATGCCGGGTCGGGCTTATTGTCGGTGCGATGGCGCTCCGCGGCAACGACGCGCAACTGCGTCATTTCGAGCGCCTTCAATTCGACTTCGACGGCGGCGAGCTTTTCGCGGAACCGTTCATCCTCGATCAGCGGCTTGTCCTCGGCGCGTTCCATCGCCGCCAGTTCCTTGATCCGCCGGATGCGTTCCTTCGAAAGGCCGACGCGCGCGATCCCGGTGCGCTCCCGACCGAGCAGATACTTGGCGTAATCCCAGCCTTTGTTTTCCTGGCCTACGAGGTTCTCGGCCGGCACCTTGACGTCGTCGAAAAACACCTCGTTGACCTCGTGCCCGCCCTCGATCGTGATGATCGGCCGCACCGTGATCCCCGGGGTCTTCATGTCGATCAGCAGGAAGGAGATTCCTTCCTGCTTCTTCGCCTGCGGGTTGGTGCGCACCAGGCAGAAGATCCAATCGGCGTGCTGCGCCAGCGTCGTCCAGGTCTTCTGGCCGTTGACGATGTAATGATCGCCTTCGCGCTTGGCGGCGGTGCGCAGCGAGGCGAGGTCCGAACCCGCGCCCGGCTCTGAGAAGCCCTGGCACCACCAGACATCGAGATTGGCGATCGGCGGCAGATACCGCTTTTTCTGCTCCTCCGAGCCGAAAGCGATGATGACCGGCCCGACCATCGTGACCCCAAAGCCGAGCGGTTGCGGGGCCGGCATGAGCTGGAGCTCTTCCTGGAAGATATATTGCTGAACCGGCGTCCACCCGGTGCCGCCCCACTCGACCGGCCAGTTGGCGACCGCCCAACCCCTTTGGTTCAGGGTGCGCTGCCAAGTGACAATGTCGTCCTTGGCGAGCTTTTTCCCCTCCACCATCTTGGTGCGGATGCTTTCGGGCAGGTTGGCGGCGAAAAACGCCCGCACCTCGTCACGGAAGGCGAGCTCTTCGGGGGTAAAGCGGAGATCCATTGTCGAAACTCCCGGCTTTCCGTCGCCCCCGCGAAAGCGAGGGCCCAGGGCAACTACTCAGTACTGTCGCCCTGGATTCCCGCTTTCGCGGGAATGACGAGTGGATGCGATAATACAACTCATGAGCCGAACCCGCGGCCTTCGGCGGCGAGGCGGTGCAGCAGCGGCGCGGACCGCACGCTCTCGTCACGTGACCGGTCGGCATAGAAGGCCAGGCGGTCGCGAACATGCCCGAGGCCCAAACCGTCGGCGTAATACATCGGACCACCGCGCCATACCGGCCAGCCATAGCCATGCACCCAGATTACGTCGATATCGCCGGGCCGGCTCGCGATACCTTCATCGAGAATGCGCGCGCCTTCGTTGATCATCGGCAAGATCATGCGCTCGACGATCTCCTCTTGGCCGATTGGCCGGCGGTTGACGCCGAGCCGCGAAGAAGCCTCGATGATGGTCTTTTCCACCTCGGGATCGGGTAGCGGCGCCCGCGACCCGGCCTCATAGCGGAAATATCCCTTTCCGGTCTTCTGGCCGTAATGCCCGGCTTCGCAAAGTGCATCCTCGATGAGCGCCTGCTCGCCCCGCCCTTTGCGAATGCGCCAGCCGACATCGAGCCCGGCGAGATCCATCATCGCACAAGGGCCCATCGGGAACCCGAACCCGGTGACCGCGGCATCGATCTCCTGCGGCAATGCACCTTCGAGCAACAGCCGTTCGGTCTCGACCGACCGGCGGTCGAGCATGCGGTTGCCGACAAACCCGTAACAGACCCCGACGGTGACCGGCACCTTACCGAGGCGGCGGGCGAGCGCAATCGCGGTGGCGAGCGCCTCGAACGAGGTCCGCGCGCCGCGCACGATCTCCAACAGGCGCATGACATTAGCCGGGCTGAAAAAATGCATCCCCAGCACGTCCTGCGGCCGTGCTGTGGCGCGTGCGATCGCGTCGACATCGAGGGTCGATGTGTTGGTGGCGAGCAGCGCGGCCGGCTTGGCGACCCGATCGAGATCGGCGAAGACGCGCTTCTTCACCTCCATCTCCTCGAAGACCGCCTCGACCACGACATCAGCCTCAGCGGCCGCCTCGAGCTCGGTAACGCCCGTGATCAGACCCATGCGGCGCTCCATCTCGTCGGCGGTGAGCCCGCCGCGCGAGACGGTAGTGCGGTAATTGGCAGCGACGCGGTCGATCCCCTTCTGCAATAGATCGCCGGCGGTCTCGACGACCGTGACGGGGATGCCGGCATTGGCAAAGCACATCGCGATGCCGCCGCCCATCGTCCCGGCGCCGATCACCGTGGCACGCGCAACCTGGCGCGGCTTTGTCGCTTCCGGCATATCCGGCACTTTCGCCGCCTCGCGCTCCGCGAAGAAGATATGGCGCTGCGCCTTCGACTGATCCCCGGCGACGAGCTGCCGGAACAACTCGGATTCGCGCCTCAGACCTTCCTCGAACGGCAAGACGATCGCGTTGCGGACCGCCTCCACGCAGGCTGCCGGCGCCTCCCGGCCGCGCAGCCGCCGGGTCAGCGCCTCGGCGGCGTCGGCGAAGCCCTCGCCGATCAGCTTTTCGTCGCGATCGCGCACGAGCCGCAGGGGCCTTCGTTCACGGACAATCCGGCGCGCAAAATCCACGGCAGCCGCGGTCAGGTCGCCTTCGACGATCTCGTCGATGACCCCGTCCGCCTGTGCCTCGGCCGCCCCGATCGGCTCGCCGGTCACGATCATCTGTAACGCCTTCTCGGGCCCGACAAGGCGCGGAAGTCGCTGCGTCCCGCCGGCCCCCGGCAATAGCCCGAGCTTTACTTCGGGGAGGCCGACTCGCGCTGCGGAGACTGCGACACGGAAATGGCAGGCGAGCGCCAGCTCGAAGCCGCCGCCCAGCGCGGTGCCGTGCAACGCCGCGACAACCGGCTTCGGCATCGCTTCAATCGCGGCGATGACCTCGTGGAGGCTCGGCGTCTGCGGCGGCTTGCCGAATTCGGTGATGTCGGCGCCGGCGAAAAAGGTGCGGCCGGCGCAGGCGATCACGACCGCCTTGACCGCGTCGTCGTCGCGCGCCTGCGCCAGCGCCTGAGTGAGCCCGGCCCGCACCTCGTGCTTCAGCGCATTGACGGGCGGGTTGTCTGTCGTGACGACCGCAATCTCGCCGTCGCGGCGGAGATCGACGCTCGCGTTGATGCTGCCCATGGTGCTCCCCGGCCTTGGCGCGTCCTTCGGCAGACTATCCCGACGAGGCCGCACGATGAAGGGGCAATCCGGCCCGCCGACGGCTTGACACGCCGGAAAGAGGCCGGCAGGGTCCGCCCAACAAGTTCACGGGAGGATGAATGCGCGGCGCCGCGCTGCTCGAGGTTCGCGATGTAGCGGTGCGGTTCGGCGGCATTGTCGCGCTCGACGGCGTCTCATTCGATTTGGAGGAGGGCCAGATCCTCGGGCTGATTGGCCCGAACGGCGCGGGCAAGACGACATTATTCAATTGCCTGAGCCGGCTCTATACGCCCAACCGAGGCGAAATCCTGTTCGAGGGCTCCTCGCTGCTCCACCGGCCGCCGCACCGGATCGCCGAAATCGGGATCGCGCGGACATTCCAAAACCTCGCCCTCTTCCCGTGTCAGTCGGTGCTCGACAATGTGCGGATCGGCGCCCATACCGCCTGCCGCAGCGACTTTGTCAGCGATGCCTTGCACTTGCCGTGGGTGCGCCGCCAGGAGCGGGAACTCGAACAGACCACTTGGGCGCTGCTCGAAGCCTTGGATCTGAGCGAGGTGGCGCAGGAGCCCCCTGAGGGTCTGCCGCTCGGCACGCGAAAACGGATCGAGCTGGCGCGGGCCCTCGCCGCACATCCCAAACTGCTGCTGCTCGACGAACCGGCCGGTGGGCTCACTCACGTGGAAGTCTCCGAACTCGGCGGCCTCATCCGGCGCATTCGCGACGACCGGCAAGTCAGCGTGCTGCTCGTCGAGCACCACATGGGCCTGGTGATGTCGATCTCGGATAAGGTCGTCGCACTCGATTTCGGCCGCAAGATCGCCGAGGGCCCACCCGCCACAGTGCAGCAGGATGAAGAAGTGATCCGCGCCTATTTGGGCAAGCCGCGTGAGCGTATGCAATGATGCTCGAGGTGCGCGGACTGTCTGCGTTTTATGGTGAGAACCAGGCCCTTCACGGCCTCGACTTCGCGCTCGAGAGAGGCAAGATCGTAACGTTGCTGGGCGCCAACGGTGCCGGCAAGACAACCACTTTGCGCGCGCTCTGCGGAATGGTTCGGCTCAGCGGCGAGATTCGCTTCGACGGCAAGTCCCTCCTCGGCTGCGCCACTGAAGATATCGTGCGCCTCGGGATAGCCCATGTGCCGGAGGGCCGGGGCACTTTCGTCCGCATGACCGTCGAAGAGAACCTGCAGCTCGGCGCGATGGCGCGACGTGGCCGGGCCGCCATCGCGACAGATGTCGAGCAGGTCTACGCACATTTCCCGCGGCTCAAGGAACGCCGCGCGCAGGCCGCCGGAACCTTGAGCGGCGGCGAGCAACAGATGCTGGCGGTCGGCCGCGCGCTGATGCTGCGGCCGCGGCTGATGCTGCTAGACGAGCCTTCGTTCGGGCTGGCGCCGTTGATCGTCGAGGAATTGTTCGAGATCCTGCGGCAGCTCAATCGCGAGCTCGGTGTTGCGATGCTGATCGTCGAGCAGAACGCGGCCCTCGCGCTCGACCTGGCAGACCATGCTTACCTGCTCGAAACCGGCCGTATCGTCATGGCCGGCCCAGCCGGCGAGATCGGCAAAGATGAGGCGGTGCGCCGCTCATATCTGGGATATTGACGCTATGCTGGCCGTCCCGGAAATCCAAACACGTCGCTGGTGACATGGGCGAGCTTGATATTGGGGACGGCGAAGCGGCGAGTTCGCTGCCGAGGTAACGGGCGAGCTCCGCCATACCGGAGCGGCCGGCGCGGGCTTCGGCGTCCGGGTTGTAGTTCGTGTTGGTGTTGACGTCGTAGGTGTAGATCGTGCCGTTGGCGTCGCTGATGAACTCGATCCCGGCGATGCCGATGGCGTTGGCGGCGAGAAAGGACTGGTATCGCTGCTTCAGAGCTGGGTTGATGTCGTCGATGATCGTGAACTTGGCGCGGGGCTCCTCACCGGCGGGGCAGAACGCGTCGCCCACGGCACAGGCATCGGCGGGACACAGCTCGAAGCCCTCGCTGGTGTCCACCTCGACCGCATACATGAATCTGCCGCCGATGAACTCGGCGCGGGTAATGAACGGGACCGGGGCGCGGACGTATTGCTGCAAGAGATGCAAGCCATCGACTGGCTGCTCGTAATCCGGGCCGGCGAGGTAGTCGGCGAATGCACCAGCCGAGCTAAACAGCCGCACGCCGAAGCCTTTGCCGCCGCGGTTCGGCTTCAAGATAAACGGGCCGTCGCCAAAACGCCGGGCAGCTTCTACGAGCAGCTCTTTGCCGGCAACGACAACCGTATCCGGAGTGCGGATGCCGGCGGCTTCGAGGGCGGCGTATTGGCGCGCCTTGCTGATCTCGAGGTCGAGGGCGCGACTGCCGTTGACGACGCGGCGGCCATGCCGTTCGAGCCAAGCCAACACGGTGGCGGTCAGCTCGGCGGCGTAGCGGTGGTCGCGCGTGTGCGAGGACGCGCTCATCCGGTTGTAGAAGATGCCCGCGGGCGGCGGCCGCGACAGATCGAAGACACCGCGGTCGAGAAACCAGTCGCGCCAGGGAAGCCCCTCGCGATCCAACGTCGCCGCCAGCGGTTCGAGCCAGGCTGCGTTCTCGTGGATAACATGGATATGCGTCATCAGCTGCTCCTCGCGACGGATCAGAGATAATTACACATCCAGGGAAGTCAAACAGCCGGTAAACACAGGATAGAGTCGTTTAATAGAGCTGAGCTACGCGCGTTCGGAGTTTCCTCTATAGTCGCCGATAGAGCAGCGGGGAGAGTCGTATGGGGCGTGTCGAAGGGAAGGTCGCGCTGGTCGCTGGTGCGGGTGGGGGGATCGGCGGGGCGGGCGCCTTCGGTCTCGGGCGTGAAGCCGCGGCGGTGGTCTGCGCCGATATCGATGCCGCCGCGGCTGAGGCGGCCGCTGCGCAAATTCGTACCGGCGGCGGCCGAGCGGCGGCGCGCGGCCTCGACGTGAGCGACCGCTCGGCGGTCGACGCCGCGGTCGCGGCGGCGGTGCGCGAATTCGGCAGGCTCGACGTGCTGCTCGACTGTGTGGGCGTCAGTCAGACCGCCGCTTTTCTCGACCTCGATCCCGCCACTTGGGACCGCATCATCGCCGTCAATCTGACCGGGATGTTCCATTTGGGGCAGGCGGCGGCGCGGCAGATGGTGCGCCAGGGCGGCGGCGGAAGCATCATCAATGTCACCTCGCAGCTCGCCGAGGTCGCCCGCCCCGAGCGCGCCGCCTATGTCGCCTCCAAAGGCGGTGGCCGGTCGCTGACCCATGCGATGGCGCTCGAACTGGCGCCGCAGGGCATCCGCGTCAATGCGATCGCCCCGGGTCCTACTTTGACCGGGCTGACCCGCGCCAACTACGCCGACCCGGAAAGGCGGCGCGCCACGATCGCGCAGATCCCGCTCGGCCGTTTGGGAGAACCCGAGGATATTGTCGGGGCGATCCTTTTTCTCGCCTCCGACGAGGCTCGCTGGGTGACCGGCAGTACGGTCACGGTCGATGGCGGCTATCTGGTAATTTGAGGAGAATACGGCGATGAAGGTCGGGTTTATCGGGACCGGGACGATGGGGCAGCCGATGCTGGCCAACCTCGTCAAAAAGGGGTTCGAGGTCGTCGCCTTCGATGTGGTGCCGGGCGCGCTCACCGCTGCGATGAGGCTGGGTGCCGGGCGGGCAGGGTCGGCGGGCGAAGCGGCGGCGAATTGCGACCTCGTGATTACGATGCTGCCTTCCTCGGCCAATGTCGAGGCCGCCTATCTCGATGAGGGCGGGATCATCGAGAGCGCCCCCGCCGGGCGGCTCTGCGTCGACATGTCGACGATCGATCCCGGCACGTCGCAGCGGGTGGCGGCACGCCTCAAGGAACGCGGCCTGAGGTTCCTCGACGCGCCGGTTTCGGGCGGGGTGGGCGGCGCCACGGCGGGTACATTGGCGATCATGGTCGGCGGCGATGCCGGCGATCTCGAAGAGGCGCGGCCGGCTCTCGCGGCGATGGGCGGCAACATCATCCACGTCGGCGCGGTCGGGTCCGGCGAGGTCGCCAAGCTGTGCAACAATTTGATCTCCGGCTCGGCCGTCATCGCGGTGGCCGAGGCCTTCCGCATCGGCGAGGCGTTCGGCGTCGATCCGCAGATATTGACCAGTGTCATTGCCAAATCCTCGGGCGCCACCTGGGTCATGGAACACATGCATCCGGTCCCCGGCATCGTCGACAGTGCCGCATCGAGCCGGCAATATGCCCCAGGCTTCATGACCGACCTGATGGCGAAAGACCTCGGCCTCGCAATCAGTGCCGCGCGCGAGAAGCGGGTCCCGGTTGCCGTAGCGCCGGCAGCGCATCAGCTCTACCGGCTCGCGTCATCGCATGGGCTCGGCCGAGAGGATTTCTCCTCGGTCTACAAATTCCTCAAGCCATCGAGCGACGACGCCCCGGTCTAGCCCGAGACTGCCTTCCCGCCGGCTTGGCTGTTTTTACAGCGAATCTACAGCCAACCGCATCTCCATTCGCCCGCTCGGCGCCTGCGGCGCGGCATCATCTCGGGCTCAAGGTAGCATCGGATTATGGCAATTTTGCCGATGCCGCATCACCTCGAAGCTGAAGTTCTTGAATAATCATATCAGTCAGCCAGAGTGAGCTCCGCCTTGGGGCGCGAGGCGGAGCGCACGGCGTAGCGGGTGAGCAGCGCGAGCGGTACGCACAACAGCAGCATCAGTGCGCCGAGGATGAAAAAGCTTTCGCTGACACCCCAATGGTCGGCGATTGCGCCCATCAGGGGCGGGATCACGATCGAGGTGAGCCGCTGCCCGGTCTGACGCAGTCCCACAACCGCACCTTGCTGATGGCGGCCAACCGCCCTCGCCTGCACCGATAAGATGACCGGCTGGATAACGCCTTCCAGCCAGCCGCGGATCACCTGCGACAGCAGCAGCAAGGCGACGATCCCGCCCAGCAGCGGCGTGACCGCAATCAGCAGGATCGACAGCACCGTGCCGCTCAGCATCGTGCGCAGAGGATCGCCCAATCGCACCGCGCGCCCGGCAAAGAGCGCGCCGAACCCACTCGCGATCTCGGCGGTAGCGAACAGCATGCCGATCGTCGTGCCGACGAGCCTGATCTGCTCGAGATAAACGACATAGACTGAGGTCTGTATGCTGTATGTCGTATTGCGCATCGAGATGATCGCCATCGACACCGCAACGGCCGGGATCGCTACCAGCATGATCGAGCTCACGTAGTCCGAGGCTCGGGGCAAGGCGTCGCGGGCGCGGAACCGCACTCGTGCGGCTCCATCCGCTGATCGCGCCCCGAAAATCTCGGCCTCTTGGGTGCGCAGCAATGCAATGGTCAATACCGCGCCCCATGCGGCGCCAAAGAGATAGGCCGGCCACGCTCCACCGAAATCCCAGACCGTGCCGGCGAGAATGGGCGCCG
>Ga0307479_10005949_pt1 | contig 11167 bp, 10 predicted proteins | sample atmos_gasesECM4C_FD_203743 | JGI IMG/M metagenome (GOLD analysis project Ga0307479, IMG submission 203743) | Hardwood forest soil microbial communities from Morgan-Monroe State Forest, Indiana, United States - atmos_gasesECM4C_515 | ecosystem: Environmental > Terrestrial > Soil > Temperate... | reverse complement strand
CGTTCAACCAGTTGGGCTGAATGCCGAGACAAAAAAGGTTCGGCACCGAGCCGACGGAGAGAGATGTCTCTTGACATTCCCTTATATAGGACTTCTCCGTAACGGTGGCCAGACTCAATTCGAGGTCGTAAAAGAAGATCCCGGAATCGTCGAGCGTTGCAACCTGCAGCAGAAGCTGGCGCAACTCAAAATCGAATCCGAGCCGATTTAACCAGCAAACGACGGATGTGCCGATCGCTGATCTTCAGCCACTTGGCAGCTTCGATCTGCGTGATCTGCTGCCGTCTTATTTCGTGCACTGGCTGCCCAAAGAAATCGATACCGACGAAAGAGGATTCGTCAAAACCGGACCGGCGATTAGGGACCTCACTGGCCTCTCCCGGAACGAAGGCCTGCGACGCCGTAGGCGGAGCGTTTAGGCCGGAGTGGGGGGGGCCAGTGAGGACGTTGTTCTAGTAGTCTCATGTAGTCTGGCGCAATTCTATCGGAAGTGACCGATGCATCCGAGTTGGTTAGACCCACCTAAACAACTAGACGACATTGAGCTAAATATTATTCGTATCTCAACGCGACGATAGGATCGACGCGCATGGCCCGCCGTGCCGGTATGTAGCAGGCGAGTATACCTGCCGCAAACATAAGCGCCGTCGCGAGGGCAAGCGCCGTGGGATCAGCCGGTTTCACGCCGAAAAGCAAACTCGAAATCCACTTTCCCGCTCCAAATATCGCAGGTAGCCCGATGGCGACACCGATGAGCACCAACAACAGCGATTCACGCAAAATGAGCCACAGGACGCTCTGGCGCTGCGCCCCAAGCGCGATGCGAATGCCGATCTCGCTGGTGCGGCCCGAGACCGCGTAGGACATGACTCCGTAGAGTCCGATGCAAACCAGGATCATTGCGAGCGTGCCGAAAACTCCGGAGAGCTTGGTAATCATGCGGTCCGTGGCCAACGATTGAGAAACGCGCTGATTCATGGTTTGGATTTCCACCGGCGGCAAATTCGGAGCCGCCTGTTTTACGGCGGCGCGAATCGCCGAGACTGGGGCAGCCAGATCGCCTGAGGTTCGCACCAGAACATTTGCGGCGCTCGCGTCACCGATGGGATTGAAGAACGGAATGTAGAAGCGTCGCTGCGGTTTTTCTCGAACGCTACCATGCTTGGAATCGGCCACAACACCGATGACCACAAAATCCGATGGACCCTCTGTGGTTTTCACCCTGATGCGGCTGCCGATCGGATTTGCGTCGCCAAAATAATAATGCGCCGCCGTCTGATTGAGCAGGCCGACGCGCTGGCTATTCCCGCTGTCTTGTGGGCCAATTTCGCGTCCGTAGAGAATCGGGATGCCCGTAGTCGAAAAGAAATTCGGGCCAACCATGTCCCAACGTGACGCGGGCGTCTCGACAGCCTTCGGCTTCGCGCCCTCAACAAAGATGTCCGAGTTCGAGTCGCCTCCGCCGAATAATCCGTTGTCCATAAGACTGGCGCTGCGAACGCTCGGGACCGTGTCGAGGCGCTCGATTATTTCTTTGAATAGCTGGGCGATCTGCGCTCCTTTGTAGCCATAGGACACTGGGCTGACGTGGAGAATCAACAGATGGTCGACGTCGTAACCGAATTGAACTGCAGCGAGATTCTGAAAGCTGCGGACGAATAGACCGGCCACAACCAAAAGCAGCAGCGACAAGGTCACTTGCGTCACGACAAGAATCTTTCCAACGGGCACGCGGCCTGCCTGCGAGCCAGTGCTGGCGATGCTACGAGATGTTCCCTTCAGAACGGAGCTGAGGTCGACGCGAGCAGCGCGAAGCGCGGGTGCCAGGCCAAACAGAATGCTGGTGAGTACGGCAACGCCCAGCGTGAATGCCAGGATTCTTGAATCCGGATGCACGTCCAGCGGAATCGGATTTGGCCCGCCGGAGACCAGCCGAAGCAATGCGGCATCCGCCCAGAGCGCGAGGAGAAGGCCAAAGGCTCCGCCGATCGTAGCCAGGAGTACGCTCTCCGTGAGCACTTGACGGAAAAGTCGCGCCGCTCCGGCACCCATCGTAACGCGGACGGCAAGTTCTCTTTGTCTCGCGGCAGAGCGGGCCAGCAGAATATTCGCCACGTTGGCGCAGGCGATCAGTAGAATGAGTCCCACCACGGCCATCAGAATCTGCAGCGGCTTGCTGAAATCCCCACGCAGCGTGGAAGCGCCGCGGCCGCCGTCGATGACCGCGAGATGCTGATTCAGGAACGTGCGGCGATCCTCCGTGGACATCTGGCCGCTCTGTGACTGCAGGATTCGCTGGAAATCTACATTGATGCCGGCTTTTGCCTGAGCGAGGTCCACGCCGGGTTTGCGACGCCCGATTACCTGGAGCCATTCGGTTTTGCGAAACGGCGTTGCTTCCAGCGAAAGATAATCTCGGCCCGGATAAATTTCAGATTGCATGCTCAGGGGGACCCAGACATCGGGCGAGAGTCCAACTGTCTCTCCGTTAAATTGCGGAGGCGTAACGCCAATCACGTCGTACAAAGTGCCACGAATTCGTATTTTGCGGTTCAGCACTGCTCGATCGCCTGCAAAGCGGCTCTGCCAGAAACTGTAACTGATCACCGCAACCGGACTTCCGTCGCGCACGGTGTCGACGTCGCTTGTAAATTCTCTGCCGAGGATCGGATCCACACCGAACACGGAAAAATAAGAGCCGCTCACAAGGCTGATCCGCGCCAGCGCGCCTTCACTCTGTCCCTCGTTCTCAACTCCCACGCTTAGCTTCGGTCCGTCGCTCGCGGCAGCAGCGAGGCCTGAAAAAACCTGATTCTTTTGCGAGAGCGTTTGAAATTCGGGGTATGTGAGAAAGTCGCGATCTCCATCGCCAAAGCCCTGTTCCATTCCTTGTGCGTCTGGGTTGGTGAGAAAAACCAGCTGCTGAGGATCTCTGACGGGCAGCTTTCGTAACAGCACATAATTGACGACCGAGAAGATGGCTGTGTTAGCACCGATACCTAAGGCCAGAGTGAGGACGGCGACGGCGGTGAAGCCCGGGTTCTTGCGGAGTTGGCGTGCGCCAATGCGGCAATCGGAGATTATGGAGTAGAGCCAATTGCCAATCCGTTTTTCGCGAACTAATTCCTTCACCTGTTCGATACCGCCAAGTTCGATCCGCGCGGCACGTCGAGCCTCCTTGGGCGGCATGCCTTCACGAATATTTTCCTCGATCAAAAGTTCGAGGTGGGCATGGACCTCTTGGTCGAGGTCAACCTCCACGCGACGAGTTGAAAAGAGATTTCGTAGGAAACTTCGGACTTTCACAGAGCGCGTCATGCTGAACTCCTCTCTACGACGCTTCCAAAGCTTGAGCGATCGCCCAAGAAATGCGGCCCCACCGCTTGGTTTCCAGTTCGAGTTGCTTCCGTCCAGCCTTGATCAAGCGGTAGTATTTTGCGCGGCGGTTGTTTTCCGAGTCTCCCCAAAAAGAGGAAATCCAACCCTCTTCCTCCATTCGGTGTAGAGATGGAAAGAGCGAGCCTGGTTTAACCACAAAAGTGCCGCCTGTAATCTGCTGGACTCTGCGCGAGATTCCCAATCCATGCATCTCGCCAGCGACCAGGGATTTCAAGATCAGCAGGTCCAAAGTTCCCTGCAAAAGGGTGGTCGGTTCAGAGTTCAAAAGATATCTCCTATCGACATCCTGTAGGAATGATATCGTTCCACGTATAGAGTGTCAATAGGACGCGCACTTGCAACTGGACGTTAGTGGAGAAGTGGTCCAACCTTAAACTTATCGCCAAAAGTGGTCGAAGGACCTACTGATCGTCGGGTCGTGTTGGCTGCTCACTCACGTGCAGTTGCACGAGGTGCTCTCGGCCGAGTTGTCGGGGAGTCGGTCCCGCTGGCGTCGGTACGTCGGCCAGCTTTGACAGCAACTCTTCGTAAGCGGCGAGTCCATCTTCCACCGCAGAGAGTTCCACGTCAGCTAACGGAATGTCCTGGCGCAACCACAGCAAGTTGGCTTTGGCTTCGAGAAGCTGGGCCTTTGTTGATTCCTTTGGCAGGTAAAACGAACATTTCGGACACGCCATGCGATGCGATCAGTGGGATCGGGTTTGTTCTCAGCTCACTCGCGAAGTTTTGGGGATTCGGGTTCTTGGAAACGTTCGGATGGGAATACTGGGGGCCCGGACACTTGAGGGCGGGACCGGCCTGGTCGATCCTGCCGTGGATCATGCCAGCTCTGTTGGCCATTTGTTTTGCCAAGAATATAGACACCTGACGTGGTCCTTAATGCTCGACGTTAGGCCGGAATGGCAGGATACGCGAAGTCTCTGTGAAACAGAGTGTCAATTCGGCAGATTGAGTTTCTTCAAGAACGCAGCAAATCGCGGGTCATTGTGCAAGCTCTCTAGAAAGGGGGCTACCTTCGTACTAATCAGGCCGCTGTCGCGTTGGGCATAAGCTCGCTCTAGCCAATCGAACGCTTCGTCGGACTGATTCCGGAAAGCATAAGCCTCGGCGATAACGTATCCATAGTTTTCATGGTATTTCGCAATAAACTTACTCAATTCGGCATCTGACTCCTTTTTCCTGCCAAGCGCGTAGTCAGCACTCAAATTCAGGAACTCACGGACTGGGACGTAGCGTATAAGCTGGAGTTCGCGCACAGCATCCTGCGGCCGCCCCTGCACCAAATAAATTTGGCTTAGCAGGATGGGGCCGGGCCAAACATCGGCGTTCAGTTCAAGCGCCTTTTTGCCATCAGCTTCGGCTTCGTCTAGCTGCCCCATGTAAAACTCATTCGCTGCAAGGCACTCCCAACTATCGGCATTGAGAGGATCCGAGTCAACGGCGCGGCGACTCGATTGAAGAGCTTCGTCAAAGCGGCCGAGAATGACCGCCGAAGAAGCCGCCGATCTTACAATCTCCGGATTTCCGGGTTCGAGCACAAGCGCGCGCTGGGCGGAAGCATCCGCTCCGGCGAAATCGAAGTCGACCTGTTGCTTAATCCGCGCCATTTGGGAGTGGGCCTCCGCCAGATTCGGGTTCAGCGTTAAGGCTCGCTCAACCGCCTCACGTGCAAGCCGGTGACCCTCTTCAGCGGGAATTAGTTGTACGGTCGCCTGCCAGTTGCGTGTCCGAGACAACCAGACCCACGCCAAAGCATAGGACGGATCAAGTTGGGTCGCCCGTTCGAAATACTTTGCTGCCATGTCCGTATCTTTGCTGGTATTCCGCTCAAAGAAGTAGTATCCCTGCAAGTAAGCATCGAAGGCTTCCGGATTGGCTGGGTGCGACTGATCCAGCTCCGATTGTTGTTGAGAAGTCAAACGCACCCGAATTTCGTGCGCAAGGGCCTTGGCTACATCGTCTTCGATCTTAAGAATGTCTTTCACCGTATAGTCGTAATCCTGTGACCACACGTGAGTTTGGTCCTTCACCTGAATGAGTTGAGAAGTAAGACGTATGTGGTCTCCGCTTTCGCGAAGGCTGTTTTCCAACACATACTCAACGGAAAGATCGCGCCCTATCTGGGCCAAGCCTCCGTCCTTGTGTTTATATCCCGTGACGGTCGTTCGGGCGATCACACCCAACTGTTCTGGGTTAAGCCGGCCTAACATTGAAATCGTTTCCTCGGTCAGACCGTCCGCAAGATATTCCTTATTGGGATCTCCAGTGAGATTTTTGAACGGCAGTACGGCGAGCATGATTTTGTGGGACCTTGGCGGCGTCATGCCCGAAAAGTGTCGCCACGACGCGTAGGCGACTACTGCCAAAATGACCGTCGACGCACCCAGGACGGCAGCATTTCGCCAATGTGTTGGTGCTCTTGCTTCCCGCTCGCCTATTTGGCCATCGACCCTGGGCAACGTATCGACTTGCGGTTCGAGTAAGCCCTGAGCGGCTGCCGAACTCTGTTGCCATTCGACTGGCGCGATCAGTCGGTATCCGCGCCGCGCCAGAGTTTCAATGTACTTGGGATGGTCGGCATCGTCTGCGAGCGCCTTTCGGAGGATCGCCATTGCAACGTTAATGCTTCTATCGAATTCCACGACGGTATCGTCCGGCCAAAGAATCTGCCGTATTTCCTGGCGGGTAACAATTTTGCCTTGCCGCTCCACCAGGATTCGCAGAATCTGGAAGGGCTGCTCGCGGAGCAGGGCCTTTTCGGACCCAGCTTCCGCGGGCGCCGTTCCGATGGAGACGAGTTCACCGGTTCGGACGTTGAGCTCAAATGTTCCAAATCGGACTTGCTCGGCAAGATTGGTCGACTTATTCATGGCGTCGCGGCCAACTCCCTTCCTTGGTCACGTCACTACCGCCGTCTAACTCATTCTTCTGCAAACAAATAACAAAAATAACCGGGAAATAATGCCTAAGTGTATTTACCTCCAAATTGGGAAAGAGTCAAAGTGGCGACACGGAGGTTATCGCCATGTTTGACGTCGAAACGAACAAAGCCGTCGTGCTACGACTGATCGAGGCCTTCAACGGCCGCCGACTTGACCTGCTTGAAGATGTGCTTCATCCCGAGTTCCGTGGGCGCGGAATCTCGGCCTTCGTGCCGGACAAACCCGAGGTCGGACCCGACGCTCGGCGAAAGCTCTACGAGACGTTCTATCAAGCGATCCCCGACGCGCGAGGCGAAGTGCTCGACGTTGTCGCGGAAGGCGACAAGGTCGTGCTCGTTGATCGCTTCGGTGGTACGCATCGCGGGGAGTTCCTCGGACGTCCCGGCACTGGCAATCGCATCGAGTGGACGGCGATCCACATCTACACCATTCGTGACGGCAGAGTCCTTGAGGACGCCTACATGCGGGACGAGCTTGCCATTATGAAGCAAGTCGGTCTCGCGCCAAACCTCACGAAGGCGGCGCAGTAAGGAGGCGGCGATGGCCAAAAGTCAAACGGTGTCTTCAATACTCGACGAAGCTGCTTCCGCAATTGGAGGTTGGACCGCTCTCCAGTCCATCAGGCGCGTGCATTTAGAATCCGAGGGGCAGGATTGGGAACCGTGGCAAGCTTATGACATCGGCGGGACCGTTGACGTTTCCGCTTTCCGTAATGTAACTGATCTCAACCTAGGCGCGGGTGAGAGTCGCGTCGAAATGGACGCCGCGGTGGTCTATCCTTGGCCCCATCGCGTCGCTTATATCGAGACCACCGATGCTGAGGCGGGTATGCTGGCTGACCTGAACCTGGGTGCGGTGGCTATCAGACGGCTCCACCCAACCCTTTATGCCACGGCGCGCCGGGATTTTGCTGCGTTTGTCCCGGAAGCGCTACGCCTTGCACGCGCCGATTCTGGCGCGGTGCTGGAAGACGGCACATCGAAGTCGGTCCGCTTCCGACACCACGAAGCAGGCCGGCAGGCAACTCTCACATTCGCTGACGACAATACGCCGACGAGCCTGACTTACGACGACCACGATCCAGTACAAGGCGATATCGCTTATCGTTTCGAATGGTCTGATTGGCGAGATGTGGGTGGCGTTCGCCTGCCTTACAAATTGCGGCGGCTCATCGGTGGGCACCCGATCCGAGAAGAGAGGCTGAGCCGCGTCGTTCTCAACCAGCCAGTGTCGGATGAGACATTCAGGATTCCGGCGATTGTTCGCGCCCAAGATGAAGCCGGTCAGCGCATCGTCACCGGCTGGACGCAACGCCGGCGTGCCGCGGGGCTGCCTTATGAGGAATTTACCCGAGCCCAACAAGTAGAAATGACCCCGCTTGCATTCGGCGTGTGGCTCGCGCGTGGTGGCACCCACAACTCTTTGGTCGTCGAGATGGCCGACCATCTTGTCATCTTTGAGCCGCCTCTCTTCGAGGCGCGTTCGGAGGCGGTGATTGCCGCTGCTAAGAAGTCAGCCCCTGGCAAGCCCATTCGCCACATCGTGCTCAGCCACTTTCACGACGATCATATGGGCGGAGTGCGAACTTATGCCGCCGAGGGGGCGATTGTCGTCGTCCACTCAAGCGCCGGCGATTACATCCGAGCGGTACTTGGTCAGCGGCGAACGCTTGAGCCGGATCGACTGGAGATTGCGCGCCGCGACGGCCGGCAGAGCCAGCCTGCCATTATGCACGTCGATGACGCGGTCGCGCTGACGGACGGGACGCGAGAAATCAAGCTCTACCATGTACCGAACAATCACTCATCGGGAATGCTGATGGGCTATGTGCCCGACACTCGAGTTCTTTTCACGGCCGACCTTGTCAGCGACGCCTTTCCCCTGATTCCAGACTTTGCATTGGCCGTCTACAAGCTAATCCAAGAAAAAGGGCTTTCGGTCGAGATGATCGCGTGTGGGCACGGCAACGCCATGCCTTTTTCTCAGTTTGCCTATGTGCTCGGGAAGTAAGCGGTCATGATCATAACACACCAATCGAGGGGAGAGACGGCAATGAAAAGAGCCTTGATGATCGGATCGACAGTCGCCATCGCAATGATGATCGCTGCCAGCGCGATTCGCATATCGGCCAGAACCAGCGATACCGCGGAAATCATGGCGGTTGAACAGCGGCTCATCGACGGCATGAAGGCGAAAGACGTCAAGCAGATCATGAGCTGCTATTCCGATGACGTGTTCGCCTACGATGTCGTGCCGCCGCGCCAGTACGTCGGGGCCGCGGCGTTTCAGAAGCCCTGGCAGGGCTTCCTCGACATGTTCAAGGGGCCGATCAATGCCGAGGTGAACGACCTGGTGATCAACTCCGACGGCGAAATCGCGTACTCGCGCAGCGTCCAACATGTCTCGGGAACGACGAATGAGGGCAAGCCGTTCGATGCGACGTTTCGCATCACGGATGTCTATCGCAAGAGTCACGGCAAGTGGGTGATCGTGCAGGAGCACATCTCAGTGCCCCCAAACGCCGGCCGGTGGTGAGCGCCAGACCTCACCCGTGAGATCAAGGAATTTCTATGAAGTCCATTTTTGAAAGGGAGACGCGCATGGTATCGAAAGCAAAGACAATCGGCAGTACTGACCCCACGCAACCGGGTACGGCTGTTGAGGAAAGTGAACGGTTACTGCAGTCGAGGCATGAGCAAGAAATAAGAAATCGCGCGTACGAGATTTATCTGCAGCGCGGAGCACAATCTGGCTGTGAGGTCGAGGATTGGCTTCAGGCCGAACGTGAGGTCACCACACAATCGTCCAATTAGTTTCATTCCTACAAAGAGAGGAGAAGACCGTCCATGACACGCAAAGTGGCTTATTGGGTGAGCACCGGTCTACTGGCCGCGCTGTCGGTCGTTAATGGATTCATTTACTTATCCGGTAATCAGCAGGCGGTTCAAGATTTTACGCACCTGGGTTATCCGCAGCAACTGCGCATTATTCTCGGGATCGCCAAAGTCCTTGGCGCGATCACCCTCGTAGTCCCTGGCGTGGCCAGACTGAAGGAGTGGGCCTATGCCGGATTCACCTTCGCGTGGATCTCGGCATTTGTAGCGCACCATCTGGCGAAAGATGGCCCGATAGCGATCATCCCGCTGATCTTGATGCTGCTCCTCGTCGTCTCCTGTGCGACGCGGCCAGCAACTCGCCGATGGCAGGGGAAAGTCGCAACCACCTAATTAATCTTTTCAAGTTGCACGAGACGGGGGCGCATAAGTGATGCAGTTTGCTGCAGAACGATCAGCACCAACGAAGGCTAGGTCAAGAAGTACTAACAGACTGAACGACGGGAGCCTGGTGCTAGCGGCCAAGAATGAGCAATCAACGGCCTTCGCCACGCTTTCCGACCAATACAAAGAGCAACTTTTTCGTGCTGCTCATCGCATAACGAGAACCTGTGAGGATGCCGAAGACGCAGTTCAAGACACGCTGCTGAGAGCGTTTGTTCACATGGGCGACTTCGAAGGCAAATCCAGCTTCGGAACTTGGATCACGAGGATCACCATCAACTCGGCACTCATGATCCTGCGAAGGAAACGGACGTCGCTGGAGATTGCCAAAGGTCGGGACAATGATTCCGGCGGCGACGACCTGTGTTACGAAATAACCGACCATGCGCCGAGTCCCGAGACCCGCTATGCGCAGACCGAAGAACAGAGAATTCTGAGGACCGCTATCCAGCGGCTGCGACCGAAGCTCCGAGTCGTGGTTCAGATTCATCTGCAAGGACGTTCGCTGGAGGAAACAGCAGGAGTATTAGGCATCTCTCTGTCGGCAGCCAAAGGACGAATGTTTCGCGCCAAGAAAGCGCTTCGCAGGTCCTTAAATCCGCGACGTCCTATGTGACACGCAGACGTTCTAGCTCATTGAACTGCGTCCCGGAAACCCGAACCAGCAACGGACAGCAGAAGACGTTCGGATTAGTACCCGGAAGTCGGCTAGTGTTTACCGGAGATTCGGCACGGCCCAATCCGTGATTGTGGTCGGAGCATCCAAAAGCAATCCAAATCGCGGAGCACCAATGGGTTGAAAAAATATGCGGCCATTCGGTTACGAACCGAAGGCTCCGTCCCTTTCGCCCATGCTCTTCCGCCGTAAATTTCAGTCTGCGCGACCAACAAGAACTAAGGTGAGAGTCCTGAATCCGAAGGGGACTATTACGTTTTTATGACGGCGCTGGTTGACATTGAAGTGATTGCCGAATATGCCCCGAGTTCAGCAACATGCGGGGCCCTCGATTTCATTACGCATGCCACGCATTCGGTCGAGAGCCGAATGCTCTACCCAGATTTTGTAATTACTTGATGTCAAAAGTTTTGGCTCTCCAAAACACATTCGCCATCTACTCCTGACCTCCGAATAACCGGATTCCTTGTCCGTTGGTGAAGTCGTTAGACAAGTGTTAGACAAGTTTGACAATTTCCACGTATTGCCGAACATCTTGCCGAACATCGCGTAATCGCAATGTAAGTCTATGAGAGAACGGGAAATAGCGTAGTCGCAACGATTCGATTTGAAGCGCCGACCTCCTGGCTCGACACCAGGAGGTCAGAGGCTATAAGTCTGTCTGTAAATTACTGGTTCTATGAGCGGCCTGAGACATAGGTAACACATTGTACCGGACACATGGGTGACACTTTCTCCCCTTAGGGGGGAGGGAGTGATGCCTTGGAAGGAGTGTTCGGTAATGGATGAGAGACTGCAGTTTGTGGCTCGCCGGCTAGCCGGCGAGGCGATGGCGGAACTTTGCCGGGAGTTTGGCATCGCCCGCAAGACCG
>Ga0307479_10005948_pt1 | contig 11168 bp, 10 predicted proteins | sample atmos_gasesECM4C_FD_203743 | JGI IMG/M metagenome (GOLD analysis project Ga0307479, IMG submission 203743) | Hardwood forest soil microbial communities from Morgan-Monroe State Forest, Indiana, United States - atmos_gasesECM4C_515 | ecosystem: Environmental > Terrestrial > Soil > Temperate... | reverse complement strand
CGCGGTTGGTGTATCCACTGCCCGGGCCGGTGGTAAACGTCTGGACCACGTTTGCCCCTACCAGGAGATCGTTTGCATTGGTAGTGGTCACCGCGCCGCTACTACTGGTGGCGTTGTTCCCTTGTGCTCCGATGGCTACGTCCAGCGGATTGACAGTATCCAGCCCGCTGTATTCCGCTATCCGAATGTCCGGAAAATTCGCAGCAGAGGCAAATGTCACCGTTACCGAATTTGCGCCGGCCGCTGCGGCAGCAATATTTTTAGCGTAGTAAATTACCAATGAGGCGGTGCCTGATTGAACCGTCGGGGTCAGGGCAGGAAAATAGGTGTTTCCGCTAGTATCGTTAACGGAGACGACTGTGGCAGTAGAATCGTTCCACCCCACAACAACAATGTTAAGGTTACCCGCTGTCTGGGCGAGCGTATAGGGAACGGTTACCGTAGTTTGTGACGTTTGGGGATTCGACGAATTCTGCTGCACGAAGGCGATGGAGGCCTGAGCCTGCCCCGTGAATCCCATTAGGACAAACAAACATGCTCCGAGCGTTCGACCAAAGAGAGTCAGAAAGGTCGGGAGCTTGCAGCGGCGCTGGCACGAGGGCATAAGTCTCCGTATAAAGGCTTTTCAGGTTCAATCTATCGCTTGCGATGGACAGTCTTCTGTGCGAATTTGGCAGCACTGCGGGTTCCAAAATGATTTTATGCGTAATTCGTTGAGCGCTCTAGACTTAAGCAGCTTGGATGCAGAAGCATCCAAAGGACATGTGCACTATTATGGCGCATTTGGGTAAGGTTGTTCCACGGGCCAGCATAAACTACGGCTTGGGACAAAGACGTTCGGCATTCCCGCGACGGCGAATTAGCCCGGCGATGAAGGAATCCGTGCATACCGGCAAATTATCCTCGATACGAATGGCCAAGTACCCGTTTATTCCACTCTGCGGAGCCAAGCTTCGCGCCAATAGTGATAAATGGCACGAGGGCACAAGCGGTGGTATTCGGAGACACAGGCGACCCCCTCCAGAATAATGCATGACGATTTCATCTTCATGGTCTTTCCCGTGCGCTCGTCCACTATCTGGCTCACTCGCTTGAGAACGCGAAAGGTCCCGCCGCAATAGCGGACCATCTCTGAATCAAACAAGAGCCCACGGTTTTTGCTATTGCGATCCAAGGTGGCGAGAATCTCATGTTTGGTTCGGACCTGAACAAATTCTCCGGGCTGCAGATTCAGTTCGAAGGTAGGTGTGGTGTCAAGCTGGCCTTCGATGTGGGGATAGCGGACGCCGCTTCGAAGCCCCTGCACCTTGTTGAACGCGGTTATCACTAGCGAACGAACGATTTCCAGAAAACTAAGAACAACTTCCAGAACCTCTTCTGATTTTGAGTCGCCGATGCCGCGTTTCAGGTTCCCGGACCAGATATCCCGGAAATACTGGCGAATGTCCCACCAATAGAGATGAGAAGTGAATTCGCGGAGCTCGGTGGCCTGGCACATATAAAGAGTGTTTCCTGGGGCGGCAGGGTCAGGTCGAAGAGTGGATTCCCGGAGGCGCTCCTCAGTACAAGCGAAGCCAGAGAGCGGAGCCGGGGAAGTTGCTGAAGCCGCCTGAGCTACCTGCGAGGCGTTCACGAATTCAGGGTCCACCTTCTTCAGCCAGGCCTCATTCCAGAAGATGAGACAACCAGCATCGCAATTGCCGTGGGAAGCGCCATCACATCTGACCCCCGTCAAGTGCACAGCATTTTTTACGCGACGCAGACTCCATTGCTTGATGTTGTCGCAAGTCTTGTCGGCGCGCTTGAACACTCGAAAACGCTTGCCGCAATACTGCAGCATTTCCGGCATGAAAGGCATGGAGTCAAGCTTGCCGCTCTGGTCGAGAGTGGAAAGAATCTCCTGGCGGCTACGGACTTCAACGAATTCGCCGGCAACAAGGTCGAGGCTGGCCATAGAATTCCTATCTGTCATTTCTGATTCCACCTGTGGTTGTATACGCAATTTGGAGCGGCGAAGTAGTGCCGAGAAACAATCGATCATTCGAACACGCACTCAGGCTTGTCCATCTATTGCGTTCGCCGCGTTTCTCGCAAGCTGGATACGTCGACACCGAAAGCATGAATCTGCTTACTCGCATGGTTCAGACTCCCAGACGCCTTTAAGGAAGTCGCAGCTCGGACGATCGAGGGTGGACGAGCCGCAAAACAGCCTCCCGCCACCATCCCGTCATTTCTGCTGCGCTGCTTGCGGGTCGTAACAACATCCTAAATAGCTCGCCCGGTAGCGATGCTGCCACTCGCAACGGCTCGATCTTCCAGCCAACAGCGCGCAGCGCTTCGCTGTGGAAGCGCCAGAATGCCATCGAGCGACAACGGAGCACGTTCTTTGCCAACACGCGGTGGTAATCCTTCATCCTTTTCCTGAGGTAATAATCGTATGCATCGTGGTCTAGATAAATGGGGCCGTATTTCAAAAATGTTACAAGCATACCCAAAATATGCGTGTCGAACCCTTTCGCGAACGTGTCATTGGAATTCGGCCGAGGTCTCGAATAACTCAGTATCTGGTGAACAAAGCCGAAGTCGGATTCCTGCAACACATCCAGGCAGGCCTCCGTATCCCCATGAAGATTTTGCTCGTTGTAGAATGAAGCGCGTTTCCGAACCAAATCAGCCCGGATTAGCTGGGCAGTGGGGGTGCCAAACACATCTTTGCCGCAGGCCAGCTTGCGTCGACAAATCTCTCGACCTTCTACCACATGACTGGAGAATGGCAACCCGGTCCACAAGACCCGGTCTTCTGCCAGAGCATACGACGAGACGATGCCCACAGAGGGATGCTGTTCCGCATTGGCGACCATACTCTCCATGCAACTGGGGAATAGCCAGTCATCGGCGAACAGAACCTTGCAATATTTCGCCTCCGGAGAAATGCAACGCAGAGCGTGATTGTGGTTCTCGAGGATCCGCAAGAAGTTTGTATTATTGACGACCCTTATGCGCGGGTCTGCTGCGGCATATTTTAGCGAAATCGCCAGCGACTTGTCCGTGCTGCAGTTATTCACAATTGTATAGTCCCAATTCTGGTATGTCTGGGCTAAGACACTTTCGATGCACTGCGGCAAGAACTCCTCGCCGTTATAAACGGGGGTGACCACGCTGACGAGAGGCGAGTCGCTCATGTTTCCTCTGTCTTGCCATGCGCGCCGGCCAGGACGGGTTCATTTACCTTCCAGCGCTGCGGGAAGAAGACGATACCAGAGCGGCTGTCGAGCATCCGTCCCGACGAATAAACGTTGGCCAACCCGACTTCGAGTTGTGCACAGTGTTCAATGTTGTCGTGGACAGGAGAAGCCGCGCCAGTGATCCACAATGAGAAAAAATAATGGGCGGGAAGAAGATTGAGAAAATCGATCTGCAGATCGATGTAGCCGTCACCCGGCGGAACGAGCGGAATGTCAATGGCGTGATGCCAGGTACTGGTGTCGGTGACAAGTGTGCCGAATTCCGTGTACAGACGAAAGCCGAAGCTGGGATAGGCAATCGGTTGATTAGCGTGATAGTGAAAGCGGATGACCAGGCTGTCACCGCTGCGGACAGCTTGCAGCGGCTCACCCGAAGTATTCAGGTACTCGACGCCCGTATAGCGAATCTCGCCCGAACCGCGGCGGTCTTTGGCGGAGCGCAAATCAGCCATTCCGTCGCGAGCGTTCGCAAACGTATTCATGTAGGCTTCAATGACTTCGCGAGGGGCGCCATCCTTGACCACCCGTCCGGCGTCAATCCAGAGGCAGCGAGAGCACAGATTTTCGACAGCGGCCATGTTGTGAGAAACAAAGAGGACTGTTCGTCCGCCACTCCGGAGCCCATCCATGGCGTTGAGGCATTTGCGCTGAAAACCCGCGTCGCCGACGGCCAGAACCTCATCGACAATGAGGAGATCGGGATCGAGGTGCGCGGCCACGGCAAAGCCCAGGCGCAGGCGCATACCGGTCGAGTAGCGCTTGATCGGTGTATCCAGAAACTGTGCCACGCCGGCAAATTCCACAATGGAATCCAGCTTGGAGGCAACCTCGCCGTGTTTCATGCCCAATATGGAGCCGTTCAAATAAATGTTCTCGCGCCCGGTGAGCTCTTCATGGAAGCCAGTGCCTACTTCGAGAAGAGAGGCGACGCGGCCCGACACGTGGACTTCACCGGAAGTGGGATAGGTGATATTGGACAACACTTTGAGAAGCGTGCTCTTTCCGGCGCCATTGCGCCCGATAATGCCCACGACTTCCCCGGCATCGACACCAAACGAGACATCGCGCAGGGCCCAGAGGACATTGGGGGCCGCCGAGCGCCGGCGAAAGGGCGCCCGCAGCATGCTGATCAGCCGTTCACGCAACATCGTGTCGCGCTGAAGCGCGCCCAGGATAAACTTCTTGGAAACTTTTTCAACCGCGATTGCCTGGCTCATAGTTCAACCGAAACGAAACGGCAATGCTCCCTTCTGAACTTAGACGATGTCGGCAAAAGATCGCTCCGTCCTGCGGAAGTACGTGGCACCAACGACTAGAAGTATCGCCGTAATGATCACGGCGGTGCCCGCTAAACGCCAGTCCATATGCCCCGTATTAAATAGAGAAGAACGGAATCCCTCGAGAAACCCGGCCATGGGATTCAATGCAAGGAAGCGCTTCATTTTGGGGGTCAGAAACGCTATCGGATAAATGATAGGAGTCACGAACAGCCAGATCTGAACCAGAAACGGCAAGGCATACTTGACGTCGCGATAGCGCACGTTCATGGCGGCCAGTATCATGCTGACGCTAAAGGCCAACAGAATCATGCCGCCAAGGAAAAATGGCACCAGGAATAACGACCACCCCGGCTTCACATGGTAATAAATCATCATGAGGGCGAGAAATACCGCGCCCATTACAAAATCCACGAGGCCGCTGAGTACAGTCGCGGCAGGCAGCAAGGCGCGCGGAAAATAAACCTTTGTGATGAGTGAAGAATTGCCAACGAGGCTGTTGCCCGCTTGACTCAGAGTGGTGGAGAAGTAGGTCCAAGGAACCAACGAACAGAATGAAAAAAGAGGATAGGGAATACCATCGCTCGGAACACGAGCCAACCGGCCAAAAAAGAGGGTGAAAATGACCATCGTAAGCAAGGGCTGAATTACGGCCCAAGAGGCGCCAAGCGCCGCCTGTTTGTAGCGGACCTTAACGTCGCGCCACGCCAGAAAATAAAGCAACTCGCGATACCGCCAAAAGTCTTTGAACCACCCTGAATTCATCCTTCAACCTCGAGTAATCCTAGTGTCCATTTCATTGTAGTCGCAGGCTGACCTTTCTTGCGTAAAAAGCCTCAGCGAATCCTGTGGGAGAGTTCGCCTCTACTCCACGCAACCGCATGAGAGCCAAGAATGTGTCATTGGAAAACCATTTCTTCGAGGCCTGCGTGCGGAAAGCCTGTTGAAGAAAGGCGGCCTTTTTGCGGCACGTGGATGCCTCTAAGGGAGAAAACACGTTGGGCGAACCCAAATCTCCGTCGTATTTGGGAATTTCATATTCTAGGACGAGGTGATCGCGGAAAGTATTCCAGGTCAGCTCGTTGAGCAGGCGATGGTCCTGGTGCAAATCATGACGATAGTGGGTGAAGACCAAGTCAGGATTGATGCGCTTCTTCAAACGTTCGAAATCCTGCTTGATTTTCATGCCCACGTAAGGGAAAAAACCGTCGCGATAAGAACGCACTGCGATGTTTTTTGACCTCGTGCCTTTCAAAAAGAGACCGGCGCTGCGGAGCGCCTCGCGGCGACGTGATGCGCTTGCACTAAACACGACCCAGTCGACGCGCGCCGGGGGTTGCGATTCGATGAGGCGCAGAATAGTTCCTCCACAACCGATTTCGATGTCGTCGGAGTGAGCGCCGAGGCAAAGGATATGAAGTGGCCGCTTGCCGAGATCTGTCAGGCGAAGATTCATCATGGCGAACGGGCGATCCTAAGTTGCGTCAGCAGCAGCATCGAGGATCGAAACCTCAGCCGCCGCCTCCTCGCGTGCACGCGCATTTTTCCAGACTTCCCACGGCGCGTCGCCACGAGCATATAGGTCGTCCAGTTGCTGCTTATCCTTAAAAGTGTCCATGGATGCGTAAAAGCCATCGTGGCGGTATGCCACTAACTGCTTTTGCGCCATGAGGCGCTCAAATGGCTCAAGGACAAGTTCCTCGCCATTACGCATGTACTGGAAGATTTCTTTTTTGAAAACGAAATAACCGCTGTTGATGCGCAGCTCTGTGTCGCGTATGGACTTGACCTCACTTACGAACCCGTCGGCGTCGGCTGAAACGACGTGATAGGTAAGATTCGGCTTGGCGGAAACGAAAGTCGCAATTCTATCGTGATGCTTTGAGAACTCAATTAGGCTTGGGAGGGGCAGATCCGTAAGCCCATCAGCGTAATTTGCGAGAAACATTTCCTCGCCCGCGAGGTAGCGCTCAACGGCTTTCAGGCGCTGGCCGATATTGGAATGCGTTCCCGTCTCGGCGAAGGTGATGTTCCAGTCGTGGATGTCACTGTTAAACAGCTGGAGGTCCTTGCCGCCATTGGAGAGGGAAAAGTCGTTGGAGACACATTCGTCGTAGTGCAAAAAGTATTGTTTAATGACGTCCGCGCGGTGTCCGAGACACAAGATGAAGTCTTTGTGACCGTAGTGCGCGTAGTACTTCATGACATGCCATAAGACAGGCCGGTAGCCAATCGGGACCATCGGCTTGGGGACATTGTCTGCATATTCCCGCAAGCGCATCCCGAGCCCGCCACAGAAAATGACCACTTTCATGGCAACGTTCTCCTTGGGGCCCGTCCGGAGGACGAACCAGTCTGGAATTGCAAAATCATGAGTAAACCTTCACTTCAGGGATAGGCACAACGAACTTGCCTCCCCAATCCCGAATGAATGCATTCTGCTGCATGATTTCTTGTTTGAGATTCCACGGCAGAATCAGCAGATAATCCGGCCGTGTACGCTGGATCTGATCCGGCGGATAAATGGGGATGTGTGTTCCCGGCAGGAACTTGCCGTGCTTGTGGGGATTGCGGTCGACGGTATAGTCGATGAAGTCGGTGCGGATGGAGCAATAATTCAACAGGGTGTTGCCCTTGCCAGGCGCACCGTATCCGGCAATTTTCTTTCCACTGCGCTTGACCTCGATAAGGAATTCGAGAAGTTTGCGCTTGGTTTCCTCTACCTGGTCCGCAAAGCGCGAGTAGGTCTCTATTTGCTCATACCCCAGCTTCACCTCTCGTTCTCGAAGATCTCCGACGCGTGAGGTCACAGCCTGGGAGGCGTTCTCGGTATGCCGGGCAAAAATACGCAGGGAGCCGCCGTGGGTGGTCAACTCCTCCACATCAAAGAGCGTCAGCCCATGCGCAGCAAAAATCTTTTCGGCGGTGAGGAAGGAGAAGTAGGAGAAGTGTTCATGGTAAATGGTGTCGAATTGATTCTCTTCCATCAGCCGCTGAAGATGCGGGAATTCCATGGTGATTACCCCATGAGGTTTCAACAGGAGTTTCATTCCCGCAACAAAATCGTTCAAATCGGGTACCTGCGCCAAGACGTTATTGCCTAGTAGCAGGTCCGCCTGCTTGCCAGCTGCCACGAGCTCGCGAGCGGTTTCGACCCCAAAGAACTTCACCAGCGTCGGAACACCCTTCTTCACAGCCTCGGGGGCAACATTCGCAGCAGGCTCGATGCCTAAAGCGGGTATGCCCTTCTGGACGAAGTATTGCAGCAAGTAGCCGTCGTTGCTGGCCACTTCGACAACGAGGCTGGCGTTATCGAGAGAGAAGCGGTCCGCCATCTGATTTGTGTAGGCCTTGGCGTGCGCCAGCCAGGAGTCAGAGTAAGAAGAAAAATAGGCGTAGTCGCTGAAAATGTGATCCGGACTTACATAAGCCTCAAGCTGTACCAGGAAACAGCTCGCGCAGACGTACACATGGAGCGGATAAAAAGGTTCCATCTGATTCAGGTGGGCCGAACTAAGATAGCTCTCGCACAACGGCGACATGCCGAGATCCACGAAGGTGTGCTGGAGCCTGGTTTTGCAGAACCGGCAAAGCGGCTTCACGGAATCCTCCTGCACTTTGGCTACGGATTCCGAGTCGTTCACAATTTGATCTACTGTAGGCATAGGTTCGTCAAACCTTTCAAACGGCAGCGGCTGCCTGCAATTCGCCAGGACGCACCAGAGGTGGCTGCGCCTCGTACAGCGAGTAAAGCTCTTCCGGCACATGCGTCAGATCCGTGCCGCGCAGATAGTCGTGCATGCAGGTCCCAGTGCACTCAGAATCCACGTTGGCAGCGCCGCGTCGCGCAACAACATCGTCAATGTGCACGGTACGAAAATCGATGCTTAGCCGAGTGCGGCCAGAAGTGTTGGGCACGCTCGAATGCATTTGTGCGCCGGAAAAAAGCAGCAGGCCCCCGGGAGGCGCAATCACCCGGATCTGAGGGTCGAGCTCCATGGGTTCCTCAGGGCGGGGCTGTTTACGGGTGTCTTCCTTCAGAAACTGGGCAGCGTTCTGGCGGCTGGTACGGTTCCACTCGTCATAGTTGTACGAGGCGGAGCCATTGCGCACGGGCTGGCTCCAATAGCGCGGGTGAAAGGCCATGGCGTTTTCAGAAACGACCGGATAGATGGGCATCCACCAGTTGACTTGGCACATGGGAGCCGAATACCAGGTGTCTCGATGCGGATGGAAGGCGTAAGCGATCCCCGTGGTGAGGTACTGATCGCTAGTTGAAGTACGCATGCGCGGCACATCGAAATAAGTTTTGCTGAGGTCACACCCGGTTTCTCGCAGAATCCCCTGAAGAAATTCTTTGGACTTGGGATGATGGATGAACTTGGGCTTGAGCTCGGCGAGTATTGCGGCATAGCGCTCGACGGGCACATGAAACTGTGCCGTCTCGGGATCCGCGCCGGCAAACGCATCGTTGAGCATCTGGCGCGCAAATTCGACGAAGGCGAGGGAACTGGGAGTGGGCGAGTGAACAATCAATTGGCCGCGGTACAACAAATCCCGGCGTTGTTCTTCGTTATTTGCCGTGTCAATATAAATTGCGTTCATGACTTTGTCCTTTCGAATGACTCCGCGGGCTCAGCCGCCGCAAACTCGAAGCATTCGCGTAACAGACCCTTCTGCTGCAAGGCTTCAGCTGCCGCACAGATGGAATCGAACGATATGTTCGAGCGTTCAGTAATATCCAATAGCGAATGGTTGCCGTCGGACAGATTGAGGACCCAAAGCATGGCCAATTCTCTGACGCCGGCGTCAGGACCACCGCCAATCATTCCATACAGGCCGCGTCTTCCGAGCTGCGGCTCACACTTAGAGTTCAAATTCAGGAAAGTTCCATTTCTCTCGAGTAACCTCAGAATCTGAAGGCCAGCTTCGAATGATTCCTTGAGTTTCTCGGGATGAACGAAATCCATATTGTCGGCTGACGTGTGATACTCGGGAAATGTGCCGTGAGGACTGCGCGAAAGGCGCCCCACGGGCAAATTGATTCCCGGGGAGCAGAATTGCCTTTCGTCGTAACCGTAAGGCGTGAAATCCAGAAGTTGATGATCGTAGGGAACGTGGTGCAGCACGTGAGCGGCGGCCCGGTCGATTTCGGCATCGCCTCGCCGGCTCCTCTTATAGTGAAGTTTGCCGCTATCACCGAGCCCGGTGAGCACCAACCCATGGCGAATGCGAGAAATCTTCTCTTCGTTCAAAGCCAACCAGGTGATGGCTCCGATCGTTCCGGGAATGAACAAGAACCTGTAGGAGTATCTGCGCGGACGCATGGACAAGTGCTTCGCCAGGAATGCGGCGACGGCGATGCCAGAGAGATTGTCGTTGCACATCGACGGATGGCAACAATGTGTGGAAACAATAATCTCATCGGGCAGTTCGCCTTGGAGGAAGCATTCGCCATAGGTTAGATGGCCGGCCTGCAACGTCGAGTCGATGAAAACTTCATATTCGTCCTCGGGCAGGAGCTCGAGCTGGCGCTGGCTCAAGCAAAAGCCCCAATCTTCTTTGTAGTAGGAAGTGCGGTAAGGAATCCAATCAGGGCGGTCTGGCAGGGTGAAGAGATGGGTCTTCAATTCCGCAAGCTGCATCTTCTGCCTGACAGGAACGCTGTAATTGACAACGTGGAGGTTCGAGCTCTGAAAATCGATGACGCGATCGCCGCGGGAGTTTTTCACATAGGCGTCGCGGATATTCCATTCTTTGGGGACGGTCCAATCAAAAACCTGCGTGCCTGTCGGCACTTCGCGAAGCGTCAAGGGAACAAGCTTTCCAACCGCTCTTAGGGTTTCACGCAGGCCATTACCGGTGATGCTGCGGCAGATCGGATAGAGCTCCGCGATTAAGCGGTGCAATTCAACACCGATATCGGTGCGATCTGCCGTGGATTGGGTTGCCGGCGAACTCATTGGCTTAAACCACCTTCAGCAGTCACGAAGTCCGGATAATTGCGGTCGCGCTCAACAATTGTCCGCTCCGCCGGCGGCCATTCGATGCCAAAAGAAGGGTCGTTCCAACGTACCCCGCGCGCGCACTGCGGAGCGTAAGGCCGCGACATCTGGTAAAAAACCTCGGTGTCGTCAAGCAGGGTTTGAAAACCGTGAGCGAATCCTTCTGGTATGTACAACATCTTCCCACTTGAAGCGCAAAGCTCGACCGCGAAATGCCGCCGGAAAGTCTCGGAGGACTTACGCAGATCGATGATTACGTCAAAAATCGCTCCTGCAGTGCAGCGGACGAGTTTAGCCTCGGCGAACGGTGGTTCTTGGTAATGCATTCCCCGCAGCGTTCCCTTCCGCTTGTTGAACGAGACATTGCACTGTGCGATGTCAGGATTCAGGCCGCGCGCCGAGAATTCCTCGCGACAAAACGTTCGAGCGAAGAAACCGCGTTGGTCTTCACGTTTTTCCGGTTCAAGCACAAAAGCACCGGCCAGTGTAGTCTCTCGAAAAATCACAGAGGCACCAAAATCCATGTACCCGCATCAATTGGCAGTCGCCTGGAGTACGCTCGCGGCCGCAGCCGGTTGCCAGCGTAGAGTCGAGTCCAGGCGCCGAGAAGCCAGCAAGCCCTGGAGGTGGTCAATGCGCTT
>Ga0307479_10005947_pt1 | contig 11169 bp, 11 predicted proteins | sample atmos_gasesECM4C_FD_203743 | JGI IMG/M metagenome (GOLD analysis project Ga0307479, IMG submission 203743) | Hardwood forest soil microbial communities from Morgan-Monroe State Forest, Indiana, United States - atmos_gasesECM4C_515 | ecosystem: Environmental > Terrestrial > Soil > Temperate... | reverse complement strand
TTCTTTATACGCGTTCATCGGCATGTTCATGCTCATGGGCATCGTGAAGAAAAACGGAATCATGATCGTGGACTTCGCGCAACAGCGGGTCGAGCACGGGGCACCAGACGATCAAGCGATCCACGAGGCTAGCATGGAGCGCTTCCGTCCCATCATGATGACCACCATGGCCGCGCTCATGGGCGCCCTGCCCATCGCCCTCGGCTACGGGGCGGATGGCGCCTCGCGCCGGCCGCTCGGACTTGTGGTGGTCGGCGGCCTGATTGTGTCGCAGTTCATCACCCTTTTCATTACTCCGGCGATCTATCTCTATCTCGAAGAGTTCCAGGAGAAGGTCCTTGATCGCTTTGCCTTCTTCCGGGCACGACATTCGCGGCCTGCGGGCGCAGCCGTCCCGGGACACGCAAGCGCGGACTAAGGACTTCCTTTGCGTTTATCCTGGGCGTGGTGCCCTTGGTGCTCGCTAAAGGTGCAGGCCGCGCGGGGCGCATTTCCGTGGGCACGACAGTGTTTGCGGGATGATTGCGGCGACCACTTTGAATCTAGTGTTCATTCCGGTCTTGTACGTCATTGTGCGCAGCATTGTTCCGGGACGGGCTGCGCAGGCTGTGCCTCATGCTGCTGATTGAGCTTTGTTCTGCGGCCTGAATCGCGCGCACGACATCAGTATTTCGAGAAATAAAATGAATTCCCCTTGAATCTCCGGTAGGATTCCGCCATGCCCCCACACTTTTTGTCGCGAAGATCGTTCCTTGCTATTTCAACAGTAATGCCGTGGGCTCTCTCGGCTCGCGCGGTGAAATCGATTCCGGTTGGCCTGGAACTCTATTCGGTCCGGGATGAATTGAAAACAGATCCGGAAGGCACGGTGCGCGCCGTCGCACAGATGGGATATCAGGGTGTCGAATTTTATGCGCCCTATTTCGAGTGGTCCGAGAATCAAACCAGGCAAATGAGAAGGCTTCTGGACGATCTCGGCATCCGGTGCTTCTCGACGCACAACGAAAGTTCGTATCTGAGTCCGGAGAAAATCGGCCGGGCGCGCGACTTGAACCTGATTCTGGGGAGCAAATACGTAGTAATGGCTTCGTCGGAGCCTAAACCTGGCTTGGACGGCTGGAAGACCGTCGCCGATTCACTGAATTTCGCCGCCGATCAGCTTGAATCATCCGGGTTGAAGCCGGGCTATCACAATCACCAGCGGGAATTTATTCTCGTCGAAAACCAGCGGCCCATCGAAATCCTCGCCAAGAATACGAAACCATCGATCATGCTGCAGCTGGACGTGGGCACATGTCTGGAAGCCGGCTCCGATCCGGTGGCGTGGATTGGGGCGAACCCGGGCAGGATACGCTCTCTCCACCTGAAGGACTGGTCACCGGAGCCGGCGAAGGGCTACACGGTTCTGTTCGGAGAAGGTATTGCGAAGTGGAAAAATATTTTCGAAGCAGCCGAAGGCGCCGGTGAGGTCGAGTACTACCTAATCGAACAGGAAGGCAGCCGGTTTTCCGAACTCGATACCGCGCGCCGCTGCTTGCAGTCCTTCCGGCTCAGCCATCCGGCATGATGGCCGCGTGTCAGGAAGCTCGTTCTTGATTTGTATGATTCGCGGCGCAGAATGGAGCCGAGAGTGGGAGTTGAACCCACGACCTGCCGATTTCTCCGGCGATATCATGTTGTTGGATTCACGCGCTTTATTCCTCACCATACCCTATGATTTTGCATGGTATTTGGCGAGTTTTGTTCAGAAGTTGTTCACAACTTCTGAGTGCTTTGAGTCGTAATCTGAATCGTAATACAGGAGACTCTCTTATCTGGTATTCACCAAATTCCGCTGATGAATTATTCATTGAACCGCATTCGTCGGATCTCAAGCTTCCGCTTATTGCTTGGAGGGTTCCACCTTAGCTCCGACGAGCGAATACAGATAGAGGAGCAAGCCGACCGCGAAGAGGACGCCGCCGAGGCCCGCAAAGAGCATGAAGGCAATTGGGCCATGACCCAGGAGGCACAGACCCTCAACGAGCAGACCGAGAATCAGGATGATTCCGGAAAGTTGTAGCTTCCGCTCAAGGGGACTTGTGCTGAGCATCAGTTGGCTCCCTTCCAGAACTTCGCGTCTTTCAAACTGGCCACATCGTGCACGACTCCATGGCATCCACTCGAAATGCACGATGTCTTGTTCGCCTTCAGCGCTGGAAGCAAGTCCGGATCGGCCGTATGCACGGCGCCTTCTTCAAAGGAGCGCGCACCGGCGTGGCAATGCAGGCACTCGCGATTGTTGTAAGGCTCGTAGAGTTTGATGTTTTCGGGTGCCGGAGGCGTGCCGAGGTAATACACGTAGATGTGCTTCAGTCCGCCAAGCTTGGCCTTGACTCCACCGAACATGGCGTAATTCGTGTGGCACGTGTAGCAGGCTTCGTTCGACGGAACGCGATGATTCTGAAAATGTGCAGCGGCCAAGTGCTGTGGATCGTCCACGCGCAGGCTCTTTCCATACGGTTCCATGATGTGGCACGAAAGACAGAATTCAGTGCTCTTTGCGTGTTCCAGTTCGCTGGAAGCTCCCATTCCAAAGCAGAGAAGCGGCAACGCAAACAGTGCCAGAAACGCCGCCATTTTTCCGCCGCGCGTTGAAGTAATTTGCGGGCGAAAGACAAAAACGGCGACCAAGGCGACGCTGAATGCGATCAGCAGCAGGATCAAAAACGTGGGCATTTATTTTGCCATGCTGCGTATGTAAGCAACCATGGCCTTAATATCATCAGGCTTCATGCTCTTGGCGTACGCCGGCATCTTACCCTTGCCTTTGCTGATCGCTTCGCTCAAATCCTCATCGCTCATCTTCTTCACTTCTTCAGAAGCAAATTCTTTCACCTTCATCGCCTTGCCCGTGGCCGTCTCACCTTTGCCGTCCACGCCATGGCACGCTGCGCATTTCTGCTTGTATAGTGCTGCGCTTTTCTCGTCAGCCTTCGCCGGTGCGCAAAACATCGTCGCAACGACGAGCAAGCCAATTCCCGGAATGAATTTGGTGGTCCAATTTCTTCGCATGAAATATCTATCCTCCTTCGCGGAATCCGAAACACGCACCGTGGTTACGGCGCGCCATTAGAACGCATATCGCACAGAGAGTGTTACGAGATTACCTCGGAAATTTCGTGGCGCAAAGATGTCTTGCACGGCTCCTGCGGTCGGGTCCTCATAGTAACCGTAGTAATCCCAGAAGGCTCTTCCAGTCCAATTTTTCGCTAACTGATAATCCAGTTAAATCGTGGTGTTATCCAAGTGCGGGAGACAGTCTCGGAAGGTAAGTTCGGTTCGCCAAAGACAAAAAGCAGTAGACGAGATATTCCGATCAGCCAGCCTGTGTGTGACGCGTTTCAAACACAGCTTGCCGGCTGTCGGCAAAGGAGTCCAGAGGATCTCGTCTTCACAACCCGCAAACAGACGCCGCTCAACCCGAAGAACCTACTTCGCCGTGTTCTGCGACCAACGTGCAAAGCCCTGGGGCTACCCTTAATCGCCTGGCACAGCTTCAGACACACGCATGCAACGCAGCTCGCCGAGGTGGGTGAATCACTCCGAACAGCCCAGTCACTTCTCGGCCATTCGGACCTTGAAACAACGCTAAATGTCTACACGCACGCCATCCCTGATGCACAACGGCGTGCAGTCGACAAAGTTGCTGAGGTTTTGTTCACTAATGTTCGCAAGATTTCAGCGGCTACAGAAAATCACAGTCAACTGATTGATGTCGCGGGACTTGCAAGAACGGTGGAGCCGAGAGTGGGAGTTGAACCCACGACCTGCCGATTACGAATCGGCTGCTCTACCACTGAGCTACCTCGGCCCTTATTGATAACAAAAGACTTACTGACCTGTACGGGCTTGTTTTCCATCAACTGCCATCAATTTGCCATCAATTTTACCAAAATGCTTTTCAACCTTCGCCATGGCCTCGTGCAAATCCGTCGAGTCCACAATGTTGTACCTTTCGAAAGTGGATTCCGTCAGATGCCCCGAAATCTTCATCGCTATCCTCCGAGGAACTCCGGACTGGATCAGATTTCTGACGCCGCTGCGGCGAAAGCATGAATGAGTAGTCCCTTATACTGCCAATCCTCAGGGCCACTCTTCACTCCCAATCCTACCTTAACGCACGCAGCTTGAAAAGACTTCCGCAGGTTTCTCGCATCAAATGCACTGACTTACCCTCTCTCCGCGCCAGATTCATCATCCTTCTCAACAGGCTGAGATTCCGGTTTATCGTCGCGTTCTTCGCCCCTTCTTTCTGGCGCTTCTCAACAAACTGATAAAGCAAGTCGGTGGTGATTGTCCTGACCAGGCGGTTCTTGAAAAACGGATCGAGATGTTCAAAGTCCCAAACGTAGGGATTGCCACCCTTGTCTTCTTCTTCGAGCATTTTGACACAGCGCGCCCGGTAATCCATGATCAGGGGCTTGCGGATGTCTTCGTACTTCAACTTCTTCATTTCCGCGACAGGAAGTCCTTGTTCCACCTTGCCTGGCCGGTCGCGGAGAAGGCTTTCGGCGACCATGAGCGACTCAGACTTCGTACTTCCTGGCGAAGCTTACCGGTTCCTGTCGCGGTAGCAAGACCCAACTCAAATGCGGCGGTATCCCGTCAGTACGAAGCTCAACAATTCGCAGGATGAGGGTGCGGAGTCCTCGACGCCGGTCACTTTAGATACTCCCGTACAGGCACGGCTCTTCTAGCTTCAACTGCTTCTGAACACACACGCGGGGACTCTAAGATGCCACCGCATCGCCGGCGAGGGCTTGAACCGCCTTGGGCTGAGGACGCAGCAGCAAATAGAATGCGACGACGTGCGTGATCATCAGCACGGGCACGCAGAGGATCGGGATCGCGTACGTGGCGCCCAACTGCCCCGCCAGAGCAGGAAGGCCGACCTGGGTGGCGTGGTAATAGTCGAGGATGAGATCGACTATCCCCACGAGATTGAAGGCCGCGACGAACAGCCAAAAGAGCGGACGTATCCTTACTGCGAGAAGCGCCAGCATGGCTAGAACCCCGGTTGCCAGGTCCCAGTAGGCAGCGAACGTGGCGAAGCCAGCGGCGGGCAGATTCGGGCCGACGACGCCTGGAAGGATAAAGACCAGCCCGAAGAAGCGGAAGCTGTGCAGCGTAGCGATGGCGCGTTGCGCTGCGACCATGTCCATCGACTTGAGCCTGGGCATGACGTAAACGCCGAAGCAAAGCAGCCACGCGACATAACCTAGAATGAGATGCAGATTGAAGATAGTTTCCGGTGACACTTGGCCTCCTATCACATTGACGGCTTTACTTATTCGTTGGGTTATCGCGCAATAGCATCCCGAGCGGCAAGAGTGGCCCGACCGGAATGAACTGCTCGTCCACGAGGTTTTCCTTCGAGAGAGGCAGGCTTTCGATGAGGGCCCGGGCCTCCGCCACGTCCTTGCAGTTCAGTAGGAATATGACCCCTTTGCCGTCGCCGCGCGTGAACCACTGCTGAATCTTGCCGTCGAGATACAGGGGAACGGTCGCACGAATCTCGGCGGGCATGATTTTCATGACTTGCTCGACCGTAACCCCCGGTTTTGGAGTAATGATCGTCAGCACGCCGGTGATCTTGGGCTGCGGCGGGGTGGACTGGCCTTGCGCCAGGGGCGCCACGACCGTCGCAAACGCCAGCAGCAGGTACAACATTTCAGTCTTCATTGTTCAGCTCCTTTGATTCCTCACGGAATTTTGATCTTGGTGGTACCACAGGGTACCACATGCTTTGTTTAGACGCTCGCGAAGAGAAAAGGTTACGCCCGAGAATAAAAATAGTGGTACTATACGGTACCCGAGTCGGCAAGGAGGGTGATGGCCACGGCATCGATGTCAAAACGCCGCCAGAAAGGCGGCGACGAAACCGCGGTGCGCGCGCGCATCCTTGAGGCGGCCTTTGCGGCGTTCATGAAGAGCGGCTACGCAATGGCCAGCACGCTTGAGATCGCGACGCGCGCGCGCGTTTCGAAGCGAGAGCTTTACGCGCTAGTTGGCAACAAACAGGAAATGCTGATCGCCTGCATCAGCGCGCGCGCCAAGCGACTGGACGTGCCCGCTGACCTGCCCGTACTCCGCAATCGCGAGACCCTGGAGCAGGTGCTGGCTTCTTTCGGGACGAAGTTCGTCCGCGAGGTAAGCGATCCCACGGTCATTGCGGTATTCCGGCTGGCGATCGGCGAGGCGGTCCAGGCCCCCGAAGTGGCGCGTGCGCTCGACTCTAGAGGACGCGAGGCGAGCCGCGCCGCCTTGCGTAAAATCATGGCCCAGGCGCAGGCGTCCGGACTGCTCGCAGGACGTCCTTCCGAACTTGCCCAGCAGTTCGCCGGGTTGCTGTGGCGCGATTTGATGGTCAGCCTGCTGCTCGGCGTCGTCGAGCGACCGAGCCCCCGCGAAATCGCGGGACGCGCCCGCGCCGCCGCAGCCGCCTTCCTGCAACTTCATCCGCTACCGAATGACGCGCCAGCCTGTTGACAACTCCCCCCCTTGCGGATGAGAATCTAGCGGTAGGCGAATACAAGGCGAATATAGAAACCGCTATGATTGCCCTCTTGCGGAAGCCCGGAAAACTCGATACAGCTCTCATCGGAAGGGGGCTGGAAGGATTCCAGAACCGCGCCTCCGTGGAGTTCCAGCCGAGCGGAGTTACGGAACTCGATGCGGTGCTCGGTGGTGGATTTCCTCGCGGGTCTCTCGTGGAATTGTGTGGCCCTGCTTCCTCCGGCCGTACGAGCCTCGCGTTTTCTTTGCTTGCGCAGGCGACGGAGCGGCGGGAAGCGTGTGCGTTTATCGATGTTTCTGATTCCCTCGACCCGCGTTCTCTCGCGGCGGCGGGAGTGGAACTTTCCCGTCTGCTCTGGATTCGATGCGGAGAAAGCGGATACCGAGATCCGAATCTCAAGACGTCGTCTTATTTTGCCCCTGCGGACAAAGCGATAAGCACATCGCGGGGCCTCGACTCCGCGAGCAAGAAGCCAATACCCATACATGGTTGGCGGCATCCGCGTGAATCAATGCGCGGGGTCGAGAGGGCCATTCCGTCTCTAGTAGGCAAGCAGGCCGCATGTGCGAAGGCGGCGGAAATCCAGGTCGTCGCTCGTTGCGCGGGAGAACAAGTCGAACGAGACAGGGAACTTCCGCGACGAGGGTTTCGGGCTCCACGCTCTTTGCCGGTACTTCGCGAATCGAATCCACCGCCCCAAGTGCGAAGCGGCATCGGAAACACGAAGCCGTGGAAGCGGCTTGAACAAGCGCTGAAGACAACCGACCTGCTGCTGCACAGCGGCGGATGGGGCGTGGTGGTCCTCGATCTCGGGGGAATCTGCTGGGTGGATGCGCGGCGCATCAATTTGAGCATGTGGTTTCGCTTTCGCCGTGCGATCGAGAACACTCCAACGATTTTAGTTTTGCTTGGAGAAGAGTCCAGTGCGAAAAGCTGCGCTTCGCTGGTTCTCCGGTGCCAGCGAAGAGCGGATAACTGGAGCCGTGCCGCGGCAAATGTTGAAACCGGGGTCTCAACGTTCGAGGGATTTGAAGTTCAGGGAGAAGTGACGCGTTCGCGAGTGTCGTCGCAACCCGCCGATTTCGCTCGCTGGCAGACGCATACGCCATAAGGCGCCAGAAGGTCCTGTTTGTTTCCCTTTCCTCTACCAAGTTCAGGGGACGTACGTTGGCTTTCGCATGTCTATTCGTTCCGGATTTTCCCGTGCAGGCCGTCATTCGTCTTGAGCCGGACCTTCGGGGCGGGCCCGTTGCGATTCTTGCCGGTGCACCTCCGTTGACGAAGGTTTTCGCCGTCAATCGGGAGGCGCGAAGCCTCGGCGTCGAAAACGGGATGACGAAAGTGCAGGCGGAAGCATTTAAGGGAATCGTCTGGCGATGGCGTTCCCCTTCACAGGAAGAGTCGGCTTATGCCTCCCTTCTCGACTGTGCGTGGACGATTTCACCGCGTGTCGAGGATGGAGCAAAGCGGGAGGAGCAGGATTTTTGCGATACGGCCGTGCTGGACATTGCGGGCTGCGAAAAACTTTTCGGTTCTCCGGAAACAATCGCGCACGATTTAAAGCGTGTTACGTCGGAAGTGGGATTTGAAACCAACGTTGCCATCGCCGGAAGTCCTTTAGCTGCAGTGTGCGCCGCACAAGGCTTCCCCGGTGTCACTGTGATCCCTCCCGGAGAGGAAGGTTTTCGGATCGGAAGGCTTTCCCTCGAAGCTCTCCGAATTCCCTTCGAGTTCGTCGAGACCTTGAAACGCTGGGGCATTCACACCTGCGCGGAATTTGCGGCCCTTCCCGAAATTGCCATTGTCGAAAGGCTGGGACAGGAGGGACTCCACTGGTGGCGCTTGGCACGCGGTGCGGAAGTTCACCCGCTGATCGCCAAAGAGTTTCCTTCGCACTTCGAAGAGCACATGGATCTGGACTCTCCGGTGGAATTGCTGGAGCCACTGCTTTTCGTTTTGAATCGGCTTCTCGAACAGTTGTGCGCTCGGCTGCGAATGCACATTCTCGCCATCGGCGAAATCAAAGTTACGCTCACGCTCGAACGGAACGACTCGTGCAGAAAGAAGCCGGTCTTTCATATCCGGACGCTTCGGCTTCCGGTGCCGGCGCGAGACAGCAAGCTCCTTCTGAAGCTCTTGCAACTCGATCTTGAGGCACACCCTCCTTCTTTGCCCGTCACCGCCGTTCGCATGTTGACGGTTCCTGTGAAGGCGCGGTCGCGACAGTTGGGACTCTTCCTGCCGCTCTCTCCCGATCCGGAGCGGCTTGAAATCACGCTCGCACGAATTCAAAGCACAGTGGGCGAGGGCCGGGTCGGCGCGCCAGTCCTGCTTGACACACACAGTCCGAATGCGTTCCGGCATGATCGTTTTGTTTTGCCGGAAATGAAAGAGAAGCGCTCGGTCACGGAAAAGCAAACTACCGCAGCGATGCGAATCTTCCGGCCTCCGCTACTGGCAACTGTGGAGTTTCAGGAGGGAAAGCCGACATTTCTCGGTTGCGAAGGAGTGCGAAGGCGAATCCTGGCGTTCGCCGGACCGTGGCGAACGAAAGGCGGCTGGTGGTCCGAAACCGCGTGGGCGCGCGAGGAATGGGACATTGCGATGCGGACTTTGCGTCCGAAAGTTCAACCGGAAAGTAGCCGGGAAGGTGAAGAAGAGACAGCGCTATATCGCGTCTACAAGGACCTGCGAACGAAGCGTTGGTTCGTGGAAGGAATCTACGATTGAAGTACGTCGAGCTGCATTCTTCGTCGGGATTCAGTTTTCTCGAAGGGGCTTCGCGTCCGGAAGACCTGGTGTCTCGCGCGAAGGAACTGGAGTTGCCTGCGATTGCCTTGGTCGATCGTGACGGTGTGTACGGTTCTCCGCGATTTCACATTGCGGCAAAGTCAGTTGGCATTCAATCTCACGTGGGAGCGGAGATTTCCGTAGAAGGTTTTGGAAACCGAGCCGGCTTACCTTCGTGGATGCCGAATTCTTTTTCCCCGCGACCGGTGCGATTGCCTCTGCTGGTGAAAAGTCGGATTGGTTATCAGAATCTGTGCCGTCTCATGACGCGCTACAAGCTGCGTGAAAAGGAAAAAGGAACAGGAACGGCGACACTGGAGGAAGTCGCGGAACATGCAGAGGGACTGGTGTGTTTGACGGGGGGTGAGGAGGGAGTCCTGGCGGGTTCGTTGTCAAGCGGCGGCTATGATGCATCGCGGAAGAATATTGGAATACTGACGACTCTCTTCGGAGAGAACAACGTGTATGTCGAAGTGCAACGGCACTGCGATCCGATGGAAGAGCGCCGCAACCAGGCGGCAGTTCGGCTTGCCAACACGTTGGGTCTGCCGCTTCTTGCAACGAACGGGGTTCGATACGCACGCGCCCCCGAGCGCGAAATTCTGGACGTCTTCACCTGCATTCGAAACCACTGCAATCTCGAAACGGCCGGGCGGCTTGTCGAGCGAAACGACGAGCGTCATCTCCGTTCGACCCAAGAGATGACGCAGCTTTTTTCGGATCTGCCGGAAGCGATTCACAACACCAGCGAACTCTCCGCGAGACTCGAATACACCCTGGCCGATCTCGGCTACGAATTTCCACGCTATCCCGTTCCCGAAGGAGAAACGATGGATTCGTTTCTCCGAAAGCGCACCGAAGAAGGATTTCAAAACCGCTATGCGGTGAAACGAGACGATGAACTGTTCGAGCGCGCCAAGCGGCAGGTGGAACGGGAACTCGCGCTGATCGAAAAGCTGCATCTGGCTGGCTACTTCCTGATCGTTTGGGACATCATTCGGTTTTGCCGCGAGCAGAAAATCCTGGTGCAGGGGCGCGGTTCGGCTGCAAACAGCGCGGTCTGCTATTCCCTCGAAATTACCGCCGTCGATCCGGTCGGCATGGAACTGCTTTTTGAACGGTTTCTTTCGGAAGAACGCGGCGAGTGGCCGGACATCGACCTCGACTTACCTAGCGGAGACCAGAGAGAGAAGGCGATTCAATACGTATATCAGCGCTACGGCCAGCTCGGTGCGGCGATGACCGCGAACGTCATCACCTATCGGGACCGCTCCGCCGCGCGAGAGGTGGGAAAAGCGCTTGGATTCGATCAGGAGACCCTCGATCGGCTTTCCAGTGTGGTGAACAGCGGAGAATGGCGCGGTCCCTCGGATAACTTCGAAAATCATTTTCAACAAGTGGGGTTCGACCTGAACCATCCTCGCGTCCGAAAGTACCGGGAGCTGTGCGAACGCATTCAGGATTTGCCAAGACACTTGGGCCAACATTCTGGTGGCATGGTCGTCTGTCAGGGGCAACTTGATTCAGTTGTTCCACTCGAACCAGCAACGATGCCGGGGCGCGTCGTCGTGCAATGGGATAAGGACGATTGCGCTGACATGGGTATCATCAAAATCGATTTGCTGGGACTCGGCATGATGGCCGTGCTCGAAGAGTGCTTGGAACTTATTCCCAAGCACTACGGCAAACCGGTCGACCTAGCGCAACTTCCTCCCGACGATCCTCCGGTCTATGAAACCTTGCGCAAGGCGGACACAGTTGGAATGTTCCAAGTGGAAAGCCGCGCGCAGATGGCCTCGCTGCCGCGCAATGCGCCAATG
>Ga0307479_10005946_pt1 | contig 11169 bp, 14 predicted proteins | sample atmos_gasesECM4C_FD_203743 | JGI IMG/M metagenome (GOLD analysis project Ga0307479, IMG submission 203743) | Hardwood forest soil microbial communities from Morgan-Monroe State Forest, Indiana, United States - atmos_gasesECM4C_515 | ecosystem: Environmental > Terrestrial > Soil > Temperate... | reverse complement strand
AGAAGCTACGCGCTACGATCCCATCGTCGAACGCCACGACCATTTGGTCTGCGATCGCTGCGGCGCCTTGAAGGACGTGTGGCTCAAGCTTCCTGCTCAGACGCTGGGCCGCGTCGCCCGAGGCGAACGATTCCGCATCGAACGCCACCGCACGGAGGTGTTTGGATTGTGCGGTGAGTGTGTTCGGGAAAATGGGGCGACGCAGTAATTTTGAGGGCGTCCGAAGGATTTCAGCGGCGGGCTCTAATCCTCGGGGTTTTCCTCGACGCCTACACTTTCATCTGGCACATCGCCGGGCCGGCCCTTCACGCGGTCATACACGGTGACGTGGCAAGTGGAGCCGAGCGCCTCATTGTAATAGGTAGGCACGCCGAGCGCCGTGCGCATTTCTTCGTTGAAGCGGCGCAAATTCGCGAGCTGATTTACGTGCACAGGCAGCTTTTTCGCGTCGTGCGTGATTAGAAATTTCTGGTAGCCCGCGTCCCACACGCGTGTGAACTGCCCCTCCGACATGATGCAGGGGATCTCGGTCATCTCAAAATCGCCGCGAGCCGCCTTGCGAAGTTCTGCGCCGCAATCGTATTTCTCAATGCGCACCACGCCACCCGAACTGCGCACGAGAAAACCCTTCGATGAAAGTGATTCCACTTGCGCTTGAGTGAACAGCTTGTCGACGTACCACATAGCTGTGAGCATAGGAATTCTGCTGTGCCCGTGTAAAGCTAAAAAATATGGTACGGAATTCGTGTCGCGGGCATCAAACAGAATGTGGGGCTGGTTCGGCCTGAGTACCGAGCGGTCTCTATGATGCGCCAGTGTATTCTGCTAAACTCCATTGAATTAGCTGAATACGAGAAGATTCCCCTCGCATTGGAGCGCCATTACTTGGTGCCGGCTCACTAGAGTGCTGATCAGCGAGGCTCTTTCATCAGGAACGTTTTGGGCGCCGTAAACAAACCGATGCTCACCACGGCCCGTCCGGAGGCAGCAGCCAAATTGGGCGTACGCCTGCTCGAGCGTATCGGCAACACCCCCCTACTGCGCCTGGAGCGTATCGGAGCAGAGTTTCCGGACGTCGACTTCCTTGCCAAGGCAGAGTGGTTCAATCCCGGCGGGTCGGTGAAGGATCGCGCGGGGTACTCGATGATTCGCGCCGGTGAGCGCAGCGGAGATTTGCGGCCCGGGAAAGTGATCCTAGACGCCACCAGCGGCAACACCGGAATTGCCTACGCCATGGTCGGCGCCGCGCTGGGCTATCGCGTCAAGTTGTGCCTCCCTTCGAGCGCATCGCAAGAAAGAAAACAAATCCTCGCGGCTTACGGTGTCGATCTGGTGATCACGCCGGGTGAGGAAGGCACCGACGGAGCGATTCGCAGAGTGAGAGAGATTTATGCGGCCGAGCCTGGTAAATATTTTTACCCGGATCAATACAGTAACTCGGCAAATCCGGCTGCACATTATTCCACTACCGCTCCGGAAATCTGGGAAAAGACGCGCGGGCAGATCACGCATTTTGTCGCCGGCCTTGGGACCAGCGGGACTTTCATAGGCGCCACGCGGCGGCTGAGGGAGCTGAATCCGCAAATCCGCTGCGTCAGTTTTCAGCCGGATTCCGGTTTTCATGGCCTGGAAGGCCTGAAGCACATGGCCACAGCAATTGTGCCGAGCATCTATGATCCGAAATTGGCGGACGAGGATCTGGCGGTGCGCACCGAAGCCGCACACTTCATGGTGAAGCGGCTCGCGCATGAGGAGGGAATCCTGGCCGGCGTAAGCTCCGGCGCCGCGATGTGCGCTTGCTTCGATGTCGCTCGGCGCTTGCCGCGCGGCCAGCGCGCAGTGATCGTGACGGTGTTTCCCGATTCAGGCGAGAAATACTTGAGCGAGAAATTCTGGAGCGAGGCATGAGCGGCGTGCTGTTGAAAATTTGCGATGGACTGCTCCACCGCATCGGCGCGCACGGGGTGGAAACCTACCCGCACGAATGCTGTGGCGCGCTGCTGGGCCGCGATGGCGATGACGCCCGCGAAGTTCTCGAACTTGTGCCGCTCGAAAATCGCCGCAAGGACTCGCCGCGCAATCGTTTCGAGGTGACGCCGGATGACGTGCACCTGGCGGAAAAGATTGCGCGCGAGAAGCAGATGGAATTGATCGGCTGGTATCATTCGCATCCGGACGCGCCCGCGCGCCCGAGCGAATTCGATCGCGAGCACGCCTGGCCGTGGTACAGCTATATCATCGTGAGTGTGCAGCAGCGCGAGCCGCGCGATACCACGTCGTGGCGCCTGCGCGACGACCGCTCGGCATACGATTCCGAAACGATCGAATCCGCGGCGCATTCGGCAACACGTTAAGCGAGGAGGAAAGCGCATGGCAGTGAAGGTGATTATCCCGACGCCGCTGCGGCCCTATGCAGGCAAGCAGGAAAGCATCGAATTGCAGGCAGGCAGCGTGGCCGAGGCACTTGTAGCACTTACGACTCGGTTCAGCGAGCTGAAGAAACATTTGTATTCAGACGATGGCCGGTTGCGCAGCTTTGTCAACATTTACGTGAATGATGAAGACATCCGTTATCTCCAAAAGGAAAAGACCAGCCTGCGCGAGGGCGACACGGTGAGCATCGTGCCTTCGATTGCGGGCGGCTCGCATATTGCGTAGCAGGGGAATTCTTCCATGGCCACAAAAACAGGAATTCCAACGACGCCTATGGCAGGCACCCCGGCCGTGACGCTGTCGAACGAAGAAGTGCTGCGTTATAGCCGCCACCTGATCATGCCGGAAGTCGGCATGGAAGGGCAGCTCAAGCTCAAGGCGGCGAAAGTGCTGTGCATTGGCACGGGCGGTTTGGGTGCGCCGCTGGGCGTGTATCTTGCGGCTGCTGGCGTTGGCCGGATTGGCCTCGTGGATTTCGATACCGTGGACCTTACCAATCTGCAGCGCCAGATTCTTTTCAGCACTTCGGATGTCGGACGACCGAAGATTGAAGCCGCGGCCGATCGGCTGCGCGGCCTGAATCCGGATATTCAGATTGATACTTTTGAGACGCGGCTAACCAGCGAGAACGCGCTCGAGCTTTTCAAGGACTACGACCTCATCGTGGATGGCACGGATAATTTCCCGACGCGCTATCTGGTGAACGATACGTGCATCCTGCTCGGCAAGCAGAACGTGTACGGCTCGATTTTCCGTTTTGAGGGCCAGGTGACCGTCTTCGGCGCTCCCGGCGGCCCATGCTATCGGTGTCTCTATCCTGAGCCACCTCCTCCTGGACTGGTGCCGTCGTGCGCAGAGGGTGGAGTGCTCGGCGTGCTTCCGGGAATCGTTGGCTCGATTCAAGCGGCAGAAACGCTCAAGCTGATCATCGGCAAAGGTGAGCCACTGATCGGCAGGCTGCTGCTGTTCGATGCGCTGGCGATGCGCTTCCGCGAATTGAAGCTGCGGAAAAATCCGGAATGCCCGGCGTGCGGCGCGCATCCTACAGTCACCAGTCTCATCGACTATGCCGAATTCTGCGGCATCCGTGGGGAAGAAGCTCCCGCTTTGCAGACAACGGTCCCGGAAATTGCGCCGCGCGAGTTAAAGGCTCGGCTTGACCGCGGCGACGATCTCTTCATCCTTGACGTGCGCGAGCCGCACGAATATCAAATCTGCAACCTCGGCGGGTATCTGATTCCGCTCGGCGATCTCTCGCGTCGCGCGAGCGAGCTCGATAGGTCCCGTGAGATTGTGGCGCATTGCCGCAGCGGCAAGCGCTCCGCGGAAGCCGTGGAATTTCTCCACAAGGCGGGCTTTCGCAAAGTTCTCAACCTCAAAGGTGGTATCCTTGCCTGGTCCGACGAGGTGGATCCATCGGTCCCGAAATACTGATAGCCGCAAGGGCGAGCTTGCGCGGCTCCAATTTCGCAGCAAGAGACTCAATGACTGCACGGGGAGATTCGAATGGCGGCAACGAAGATTACTGTTTCCAATGATGGCCCGCTGGTAGTTGAAGCTGACTTCGACCTGGTGGATCAAGACGGCAAAGTATTCGGCCTAGGTGGGCGAACCCGGTTATCCCTGTGCCGTTGCGGCCATTCCGAGCGCAAACCGTTCTGCGATGGCAGCCACAAGCGGGTCGCGTTTCAGAGTGTGGTTCAAGCTCAAGAGCTGCCCCCGCCGAAGCCAAAGGTGTAATTCCGCTGTGTAGCCCCCCTCCCGAGCTGTAACATTTCTACCCAGCCCATTCTTTAGACATATTTCACGCTAGTTACTGTCACGCACACAATTCCTAATCAAGCCACACATAAAAAGTCCCTTAGCTAGTACTATTACCATGTGCCGAAACGGCACGACGCTTGCTCCAAAGACCACGGGCAATTGTATTTTTGCTGGGGGAAGTGTGGGTCGTCCGGGCAAATTTTGGGGACTTTTGCATCGTTTTCGGCTCGTCCTACTGTGGACGATAGCGGGGGCGGGGTACCTTCTCCTCATTTGGATTCTCCGGAATTCCTCATACCAGGCGGATCCGCTCTTGGACACCTATTTGGAGATGTCCGGCAGCCTGATCGCATTCACCTTTGCTGCCAACGCGCTGGTGCGCTTCCGAGGCACACACGATCGAATCTCACTCATTCTGGCATTCGGTTTTGTCCTGGCGGGGCTGATCGAAGCGGGAACGAGCATGACGTTCTATCGCTGGATGCTCGTGGCCCGCATTGAAGGCAACCACATTTCCGTGGGCTGGCTTGCGGGAAGGACCTTGCTGGGATTCCTCTTGCTCGTGGCACTGGCGGTTGAGCGTCGCATTCCCGTCTCGCGCGATCCGGCAAAAGAAATGGCGGCCGCAACACTGCTGGTGGGCGCGGTCGCGTACCTGACGAGTGTCTTTTACTTCATGCTGCCGAACGCCCCGAAGATGCATCCCGGATGGTTCGTCCCGCGTCCCTGGGACCTGCTGCCTGCTGCGATTTACGTGGCCGCGACACTGGGATATGCGTGGCGGCTGCGTCGCGTCGATACATCGCTCGACCGTGCTCTATTCATCGCAGCGCTCTTGAACGTGGTCTGCCATGTCACCATCAGCCAATCGCAGCGGGTGCTCGATGCGCCCTTCACACTCGCGCATGTGGTCATGGTCCTCAGCTACGTGGCGGTACTCGGCGGAACGCTGCTCGATAACGCGCAACTTTTCGATCAAGTGAGCAAGCTGGCGGCTTCGGATTCGCTTACCGGCCTCGCAAATCACCGCCGCCTGCTGGAAGTGCTCGAATCCGAAATCCAGCGCTCCAGTCGCACGGGACGCAGTTTTGCGGTGCTGCTGTTCGATCTCGATGGGCTGAAAAAAATAAACGATAGCTACGGGCACTTGACCGGAAGCCGCGCCATCAAACGGCTGGGAGCAGTGCTGCGCAACAGCAGCCGCATGATTGACACGCCGGCGCGTTATGGTGGTGACGAATTTGCCGTGATCCTGCCCGAATCAAACGAGCAGGATGCGGCGCAGGCCGCAGCGCGCATTTGCGAGCAGATGGCGAACGATGGCCAACAGCCTCGTGTGACTGTCAGCGTGGGCGTGGCCGTCTATCCCACTCATGGAACATCCATCGAAAAACTTCTGGGGGCTGCCGACCGCGCGCTGTATCGTATGAAAGGCCGGGGCGAAAAGAAATTTCGACTGGGGCATGTGGCGGCCTGTCTGTAATTGCTGAGGGGGTCATCGGAAATGCGATTTGGGATGGGGGTCCCAAAGGAAACAGTCTCGCCTCGCCGCGAGCCGCGCATTCCCATGGAAGTGGGAGTGCACATCACCGGCCATCCCGCTCTTCCGGGAACTGAGACCACATTCACCGAAAACGTGAGCCCGCGGGGTGCGCGCGTCCTGAGCGTGCGCCGGTGGAAAACGGACGACCGCCTAACCATCACCACTCTTACCGGATCATTTCGCTCGATCGCTCGTGTCGCTTACTGCCAGATGGTGCCGGAGACTGGCTTCGCGGTTGGCCTGGAATTCATCGAGCCCAACGGCAGGTGGGTCGTAGCCGATTCACCCACCGGCTAGCTTCCGGAATGACCCAAGACCAAAAAGTCGAAACCCTTCACGCCTAGAGTTTTTCTCGACGGAAGATTCAGCTCCCCTACTGGATAAATCCAACGTTTGGCTCCGGCCCCGGTCCGGGTCCTTCAGGCAGCGCTCCGAACTGCGCCTCGTAGCGCGCCACATTTTCCTGAAGCGCGCGCGACAGCCGCTTCGCGTGCGTCGGGCTCAGGATCAGGCTCGCGACCAGCTTCCCCTGCGGCAGGGTGGGGAAGACATAGATGAAATTCAGCGTGAACTCTTCAGCATTGTGGTGAACGACGACGAGATTGGAATACTGGCCCAGCAACTCCCTCTCGTCTGCCTTGATCTGAACTTGCTGTTTCGGCGCTTCTGCCATCGCATTTCTCCTCGCGTTCTTCGCCCGGCCACTATAGCAGAGCAGAGAATCACTCCTTGATGATTTTTCGGAAACCGTGCCGTTTCGGGCCATTGACACGCGAATGAGTTAAGCGTAGTTTATGCAGGAAGTTCAGCATAGTTAACCAATGCCCGGCCCGCCCATTTCCGACGCTCTCCCGCCTGCATCGAACGCCACCACAGGAGATCATTCCGTGGTGGTGGGTGCACAACCTCGCCGCACACCCCGGGAAGCGTGGTGGTATCTCGGTCCCGCGTTCGTGGCATCGGTGGCGTACATGGATCCCGGGAATTTTGCCACGAATATCGAGGGCGGCGCGCGCTTCGGCTACGAACTGCTTTGGGTGCTGCTGTGGTCCAACGCTATGGCTATCCTGGTGCAGTACCTTGCGGCGAAGCTGGGCATCGCCACCGGCCGCACGCTTCCGGAAAACTGCCGCGCGGAATTCTCGCGCCCGATGACGCTTTGCTTGTGGTTTGCCGCGGAAATCGCCGCGATGGCCACAGACCTGGCTGAATTTCTCGGCGCGGCTCTCGGGTTTTATCTTTTGTTCGGCATTCCTATGCTGCCCGCCGCGGTGCTCACTGGTGTGTGTGTCATGCTCATTCTCGCCATCGAGCAGGTAGGGTTTCAATGGCTCGAGCGCGTCATCATGTTGTTTGTGGGCGTGATCGGCGTGGCCTATGCCATCGAAATGTTTCTCAGCAAGCCGCCGTGGGCGCCCATCATCCGGCATGTCGTGATCCCGGAGATCCACTCGGGCTCGATTTACATCGCTGTGTCGATGCTGGGCGCCACCGTGATGCCGCACGTGATTTACCTGCATTCGGCGCTCGTGCTTTCACGCCGCGAGGCGCACGACCGCCACGAGCACCGGCACCGCAAGATGGAGCTCCTGGACGTGCTGCTGGCCATGAACGGCGCCTGGCTCATCAATTCCGCCATGGTGGTGATGGCCGCAGCGGTGTTCTTCGCTGGCGGCGTACAAGTGCACTCGATCGAAGCAGCGCACCAGACGCTCGGCCCGCTGCTCGGAAAATTCGCCAGCGCCGCATTCGCCGTCGCGCTGCTGTGTTCTGGACTTTCCTCCTCGACAGTTGGGACCATGGCCGGGCAGGTAATCCTCCAGGGCTTCCTCAATGTGCGCATCAGTATTTTTCTGCGGCGCCTCGTCACCATGATTCCCGCAATTGCCGTGATCGCCATTGGCCTCGACCCGCTAAAGACGCTTATCCTCAGCCAGGCCATCCTTAGTTTCTGCCTGCCGTTCGCGATGATCCCCCTGCTCGTTCTGACCCGCAGGCATGATCTAATGGGATCGCACGCCAATCGGCCGATTACGAATTATCTCGCCGTGCTTTCTACTGTCATCATCCTCGCGATGAATGCCTGGCTCCTGTACGCGATCTTTACTGGGAATTCCTGAGCAGCCGTGCGAAGATTTCCCGTCGGAATGAAAACACCCACAAGATGAGTCAGGCGGAATGAGCGGCGACATTGCGCAGCCAGCAAAGAATCAGCGAGGTGTTTTTGGGATCTTTATTATATTTCTGGTGGTGGCCGCCGGCGGCGCTGCGTATTTGTATTATCACAGCGATTGGCGGGTTCCCGAGCAGATGAAGAACCTGCAGAACCCCGTTCCTGCAAACAGCGAAGCCATCGGCGCGGGCATGATGATTTACATGGACCACTGCCAGAGCTGTCACGGTGAAAATGGCGACGGTAAGGGTAAGAAGGCTGAGCAATTGTCCGTCGCGCCCGCAAACTTCACGGATGCGCACGCCATGAGCGCCGTCACAGACGGCGAGCTTTTCTGGAAAATCACGCGTGGCCGGAGGCCCATGCCCAGCTTCAAGAATAAACTCACCGACGAAGAGCGCTGGCAGTTGGTCGTCTACATCCGCACCTTTGCCCCGAAGCCCAAGCCGGGCGATCCGGCACAGCCATGAGTTTTTTCGGTGGTTAGGATCGCGACGCGGCTTACCTCACAGCGGCCAGCGCGTCAGCAACTTCCTTCACGTCCGGTACTACCGGAATGTCGTAATTCTTGAACCAGGCGATCTTCCCCGTGCGGTCGACTATGGCGATGGCGCGCCCGGTGATGCCCTTTTCAGGAAGATATACGCCGAACTTGTCGCCCACAGCTCCGCGCGGCTGAAAATCCGCCAGCAGCGGATAATGAATGCCCATTTTTTCGGCGTAGGCTTTGTGCGACCACACGCTGTCCACGCTGATTCCCAGCACCTGCGCGTCAAGCTGGTCGAACCGCTTCATGTCGTTGACCAAACACACGTGCTCCTTCGTGCAGGTGGGGCTCCAATCGAGCGGGTAAAACACCAGAACCACATTTTTCTTTCCCTTAAAGTCCGAAAGCTTTACTTCTTTCTGCTCCTGATCTTTCAGAGTAAAATCGGGCGCCGCTGCTCCCACCGAAATCGTCATTTTCGATCCTCCCGGTTCGCTCGCGCGAAGAAATGTGAGAATTGCCGATACAATAAATCCGAGGTTTCCATGATAGCCGAACCCCCCATATCAGACAAACGCGTCACAGAACCTTCCTCCGCGCGGAAAACCGAATACGAATCTGCTAACATACGGACTTGAAGACGCGGAGCGGATCGAATAATTTGGCTCACATTTCTTATGAGGTAGCGTATCCCGATATCGAATTATCTCCGCGGAGCCGCAACTGGTGGGCGAAATTGAAGGGCACGCCGGCCGAATGCATCCATCTGGATGGCGAGCACGCTTGGATGGCGACGCTTCTGCCTGACACTCTTTACCTGCGCGGGAAGAGCGTGAAGCAGCGCGAGCCGGTGCGGCCGGAGGTCTCGCTCTGCCGCGATTGCCTCCTGGGCGTCGCCGCGGGCGAATTGCAGGCATTTCGGGGGCGCGTGGTGGCGTTCGAGCCGGACCCAGAGAATTTCTCGCAGTATTTTTTCTTAGCCACGCCGGATTTCGAAGCTGCGGGGCTTAAGCCCGAGGTCACTTCCGCTATCAAAAAGCGTCTGGCCGACAATGGCCAGGCTTGCACGGAATGCGCCCGGCCAGCCACCTGGCTCTGGCTGTCTCGCGAACAGGTGACGAGCCTCGATGAAGTGGAACGCATCGGCGAAGCGACCGGAGAATGGTTCTGCCCCGAACACGGCGCGGGAATGCTTTGCGTCGCGTTCAAGAGGATTCCCGAGGCCAATGTGTTTTACATGAATCTCCCGTACGGCGAAGCCGGCGCCTACGTCTGGATCTGACCTTGTCTTTGCGCGAACTGGTCGAAAAATATCTCGCCGCGGCAGGCGGCTATGGCAAGTCTGTCTCCATCGCCGCGCTCGGCTTTTCGCGCGAAGAGACCGAACGGGTATTCGATGTCCTGGACGAGGACTACCACATTAGCCGCTTCTTCCACTTCAGCAACGCCGCTGGCGCCAGCTACCAGATCAACGGTTTCCCCCAGACGCACATCGCCATTGACTCCGAAATCCAAGCCATACTCTGAATACTGAGTCCTGAGGGTACAGTGTAGTTGGTCAAGAGTCGCGATGCGCGCTATCTGACGGGCGGGTTGAAATCGAATTCCGGATCTATGTCCACCGGGATGTCGGACGAAATTGCCAGGAGCGCGGTAAGCTCCGGCGGCATCACGGCATATTTTTTGAACCAGGCCTCGGCGCGCGCGCGGTCGCCGGTGGCTTCCTGCTCCAGCAGCTCCTTTGCGAGCGAAGCCATGGCCGCCGGCATGCGATCAAAATCAATTTCGTACAGACCGGTGGCCTGGTCGCGGCGGACGGCGCCGCGCTCAGATAAATAATTGAATTGCATCATCTCCCCAGCGCTATGCGCTTCGGCGATGCCGAAGCGGATCGTGCGGAAAATTCCTGCGATGTAGGAGGCCTCCACGCCGTGAAACTTTTCCTTCGGATAACCGCCGCGTTCCGTTAGCCACTGCAAGCAAACTTGGCCGACCACGTCGGCTTTTGCTTCTTCGAGTCCGGAAAATCGCGGGCCGATGGACACGCGAATATCTGCCTTACCGCTGGGCGTGCGCGCATAGACCGGCCCAAGCTCGTGCGCAATCTCATGCATGATGGTATCGGCCAGATAGCCCTCGCCGCTCGCCATTTCCGCCTGGTCAGCCCGCATCACACGCTTGGCCAGCGGCAGAATCACGTAGTTCACGCGCGCGTCCATGAAATTCTTCCAGAAAATCTTCTTGGAGCCCTTTTGCTCGTGAATGCGTGGATCGTTGGGCAGATTATCGGCCACCGCCTGATACCCGTGCAACAGATCGCCCGCGCGGTAGGCCGCGTCCATCACTTCCATCGGCGTCTCGTGGCCGCGCTTCGATGGCCGGTCTTCCGGTGCAAGTGGCAGCGCGTCCTGCAAATCCGGCACGTACTTCTGGTAAATCGCCAGTTTGCGGCTTTCTTCCTCGTTGCGAATCATCACCGACGCTCCGTAGGAAGTTTTCACGCCGAGCAGGGAATCGAGATACACCTCCATCGGGGCGAAGGAGATGTCGAACTTCGGATTTTGCAGGTCCAGCCAGGCGATGTCGCTCGCGTAGTAATCATCGGTCAGCACTGCGTCCGCGCGAAGCCGTAGAAACTTCGTGAAGGCTGGGTCGTCGCTGAGATCCGCCGCTTCGCGCAGGTCCTTGGCCATCGGCTTGAGAAATTCGCGGTAGGCGACGTGGTAAGGAACTCCAACCACGGTTGAGCGGTCTATAGAAAGCTGCCGA
>Ga0307479_10005943_pt1 | contig 11172 bp, 6 predicted proteins | sample atmos_gasesECM4C_FD_203743 | JGI IMG/M metagenome (GOLD analysis project Ga0307479, IMG submission 203743) | Hardwood forest soil microbial communities from Morgan-Monroe State Forest, Indiana, United States - atmos_gasesECM4C_515 | ecosystem: Environmental > Terrestrial > Soil > Temperate... | reverse complement strand
TTCCCCTCGCTCTCGTTGTTTTTTTTGTGGGGCGGCCCCCCGGCACCGCCGCGTCGGCGGGGGGGCCGGGGGGGGGGGGGGGGGGGGGGGCCGGGACGTGACGGCCACGAGTAGCGGGGCCGCGACACGATTCATCCATGCATGGCTCGACATAATGAACCCACGAGACGTAGAGGGGGCAGGAAAAATACTAACCGGACCAACAAAGGCTAGGCACAGCTTAACACACAGTGGGGTCCGGGCATGCGAACTAATACCCGAACCCCACCGTGCGTCGGTGCGTCTCGTCGTCGCCGTTTCCGATTTACGGCAGCTTGTGCAGCTCTACGCGTCGGTTCAACGATCGGCCCGCCACGGTGGTGTTCGTCCCAAGCGGGCTGGTCGGTCCATAGCCGCGCGCCACCATGCGCAGCGGGCCGACGCCCTTGCGGGCGAGGTACGCCCGTACCGCCAGCGCGCGGGCCTGCGACAGCCGCGTGTTCAGCGCCGCGGAGCCGGTGTTGTCGGTGTATCCCGCGATCTCGATGCGAATGTCGGTGTTGTCGAGCAGCGCTTGCGCCACCACGTCGAGCACGGCGTACGACTCCGCTCGCAGCGCCGAGCTGCCAGTCTGGAAGTTGACGCCCTTCAACACCACCGTCGGGCGGCGCGGCGGCGCGCCCGGGGCAGCCGGGACGCGCTCCTCGGGGAAGAGCAGCGGGCAGCCGAACGCGTCCACCGGCGTGTGCGGCGGCGTGTTAGGGCAGCGATCGATGTTGTCGGGCACGCCGTCTCCGTCGCTGTCCTTGATCATCGGGCAACCGGTTGCGTCGACCGGTGTGCCGGGCGGGGTGTTGGGGCACTTGTCGAGGTAGTCCGGGACGCCGTCGCCGTCCGAGTCGAGCGGGCAGCCTTTGGCGTCGACGGCGACACCGGGCGGCGTGTTGGGGCACTGGTCGAGGTAGTCCGGGACGCCGTCGCCGTCCGAGTCGAGCGGGCAGCCTGTGGCGTCCACCTTGACGCCCGTGGGCGTGTTGGGGCACTTGTCGAGGTAGTCTGGGACGCCGTCGCCATCCGAGTCGAGCGGGCAGCCCGTGGCGTCCACCTGAACGCCCGCCGGCGTGTTGGGGCACTTGTCGAGGTAATCTGGGACGCCGTCGCCGTCCGAATCGAGCGGGCAGCCCTTGGCGTCGACGGTGACGCCGGCCGGTGTGTTGGGGCACTGGTCGAGGTAGTCTGGGACGCCATCGCCGTCCGAATCCAGCGGACAGCCCTTGGCGTCGAGTGTGACACCGGCCGGCACGGTGACGCCACTGGGCGTGGTTGGGCATGGGCCCTTGCTCACCGGCGCGGGCGCGGGCACGGGCACGGGGTGCTGGTCGGGTTGCTTGGGCTGCGCTCCTCGGTCGAAGACTGAGAATCCTGCCGAGAAGACGAGGTGTGACGCGTGTGAGGTCCCGAACCCCGCCTTGGTCGACGGGGTGTAGATATCCCGCGCCTCAACGCGCAGCGCCACGCGCTGGCTGATGAAGAGGCGCTCTCCGAGCGCGCCGTGGATCCCCCCGTCGGTGAATCTGTAGGGAGCGGTCGAGCCGAAGTCGAGCCGCGAGTACCCGCCGAGGACGTAGAGCAGATGATGCTCGCCGCCGAGGAGGTTGAGCACGAGGCTGGCCGAGCCAATCAGCGGCTCCATCGTGCTGCCGCCCGCGACGGCGTACTCGGGTTCGAACAGAACGTCGCCTTCTACGCCGATCCGCTCCGCGAAGAAGTACCCGATGCGCGCTCCACCCCCCATGCGGTTGCTGAGGTTGAACGTCTTGTCGTACTTGGTATAGGCTCCGAACAGGCCGAGCTCGAACTGGTTGACGTGCTGGGCCGCGAGCGGCGCGCCGCCCAAGACGAGTCCCAAACCAAGCGTGATGAGACCGCGCATTCGTTCCTCCTCGCTAGAGCAGCCGCCGTCAGGGCAGCTGGTGCAGCTCGACCCGCCGGTTCTGCGCTCGGCCCGCCGCCGTGGTGTTCGTGGCGAGCGGACTGGCCGGCCCGAATCCCTTCGACACCATGCGTGCCGGGATCACGCCCCGGCTCGCCAGATAGGCGCGAACGGCGCCGGCCCGGGCCTGAGAGAGTCGGGTGTTCACTGCCGCGGAGCCGGTGTTGTCGGTGTATCCGGCGACCTCCACCCGAATCTCGGGGTTATCAAGCAGCGATTGCGCCACTACATCGAGCACCGTGTAGGACTCGGGCCGCAGCGCCGACCTGCCGGTCTCGAATGTCACTCCTCGCAGGACGAGCGGCCGTCGCTCCGGTGTGAACAGGATCGGGCAGCCGAAGGCGTCGACACGAGTTCCCGGCGGGGTCCCCGGGCACCGGTCGATCGAATCCGGAACGCCGTCTCCATCGGAGTCCGTCGCCAGAGGGCAGCCGACCGAGTCGACGGGCGTGTTGGGCGGAGTGTTCGGGCACTTGTCGATCCCGTCGGGCACGCCATCGTGATCGGAATCGATCGGGCAGCCGACCGCATCGACCTTCGCTCCGGCCGGTGTGTTCGGGCACTGGTCGATGCCGTCGGGCACGCCATCGCCGTCGGAGTCGATGGGGCAGCCCTTCGCGTCCACGTGGGCGCCCGCGGGGGTGTTCGGGCACTGGTCGATGCCGTCAGGGACGCCATCGCCGTCGCTGTCGATGGGACAACCATGCACGTCGACGGTGGCGCCCAGGGGGGTACCGGGGCACCGGTCATCCTTGTCCGGGACGCCGTCGCCGTCGCTGTCGAGCAGACGGCCAGCGCCGGTGAACAGCGACAAGCCGATCGAGGCAACGAAATGGCCTGCCCAGGAGCTTCCGAAGGGCGCCTTGGTCGACGGCGCATAAACGCCGCGCGCTTCGAGCCTCAGGGCCGCGCGTTCCCCCAGGAAAACGCGATCGCCCACGGCGCCGTGAACGGCATTGTCGGTGAAGCGGTAGGGGGCCTGTTTCTCGAAGTCGAGCCGCGAGTAGCCGCCGAGGACGTACAGCAGGTGGCGTTCGCCAGCCGCGACGTTCAGCACCAGGCTGGCGCTGCCGAAGCTGAGCTGGGGCGCGACGGGACTCGTTCCGGTCCGGGGGGAGGGGGACTGATAGCCGGCGTCCAGCTCGACGCCGATCACGTCGCCGAAGAAGTACCCGAGCCGACCGCCGCCGCCGCTTTGGTCGTTGAGGTTGAAGGCGCGGTCGTAGCGCGTGTAGGAGCCGAAAGCTCCCACCTCGAACTGGTGTGCGCGTTGCGCGCCGAGGGGCAACACCGCGACTGCGGCGAGCGCGCCGGTGAGCGCGAGGATTCGCATCGTCGTCCCCCTCCGTTAGCCGGGAGCGGACTCACCCTACCCTAAGATAAGGAACGCCAGCTCAAAAGCCCCATACGCCGTTCTTCCGCAGCCGGGTGTTCAAGTCGAAACCCCCGAGCACCAAGCCATGCCTGGTCCCGTCGGAGTCTCGCCAGGTTGCGCCGGCCGGCCCGACAAGGGTGCCGCCGCCGAGATCCGCGATTGACTTGGCGCCGACCGGTCCGGTGAAGGCCCCGAGCGAGTCGTTGCCAGCGGTCACAGTGGCCGCGAGCGCTTCCACCGGCGCCGTCCGGACACTCTTGTAGAAGCCGCCCACCGCCATCACCACCGTGCCGAGGTCGAGCGTCGCAAACTGGGATCGGCCCTCCGACAGCAGGACGCCAGCGCCGTTCCAAACGGCGGTCAGGAAGCCGGAGGCCGGGCTGACCGGCGCGGAATCGCTGGTGGCGAGGCGCGGGGGTGTGGAGTCGAGGCCACCACCGGGTGGCACACTGTCCGCAACCCCGCCGAACGCCACGATCCGTTGCTCCAACACGACCCCGCCGCCGTACGCCCGTGCCGCAGGCAGCGGAGGCTCGACGTACCACCCGTCGATGCGGCCGTCGACGCCGATGCGGCCGACGTACACAGCCTGCTGCGGCCGGCCCGTCGCGTCCGTGCCCCCCATCACATAAATCCGGCCCCGGTGGACCACCGCGATTGCCCCGGCTACGGGGGCGGGTAGCGGCTGCAGGTACTGGTAGGTGCCCGTCACGCCGCCGGGGGCGATGGGGGCGCCGAGCACGGTAGCGCTCGGCTGCCCGGCAGCGTCGATGCCGCCGATCAAGTACAGTGCGCTGCCATCGAAGCGCGAGTTGTAACGTGTCGCGGCGGCGGCGGCAGCGAATGCGCGCGGCGCGGGCAGGTCGCTCTGGCGCGTCCAGGCGCTAATCGCGCCGCCCGGCTGAGTGGGCGTGACGTACACGCCGCTGTCCACCAGGAACACCGAATCGCCCCCCAGTGGCTCGGCGCCGCCGGCGGCCAAGAGCGTGGTGCTGAGGGCGTTGCCCGAGGGAAACTCCGCGACGGCCAGCGCCACGCCGACGGGCGCGCGGGGGAAGGCGGTGCGGGGCTGCCAGGAAAGCCCGGTGGGATCGAACGGCACGAGCGACACGACATGCACCGCGATCGTGAGTTGCAGCCCCCCGGCCGTGATCACTGTGAGCGGGCCGGAGACGGCGGCGGCGGGCACGCTCGAGCGGATGACCTCGTCGCTCCAGGAGGCGGAATCCGGCACCAGCGCGTCCACGGTGCCGCTGGCGGCGGTGAACCGGACAACGCCGCGAACGGCACCGAAGCCGAATCCTTCGAGCAGCAGCGAGCTGCCGCGGTCGAGGACGGGCTCGAGGGCGCCGTCGGCGTAGTCGATGCGAGGGGCGGAGGGTGGCAGGCCGGCCGGCTCTCCACAGCCGAACGCGGCGGTTAATGCTGCGCCGCACAGCGCCGCTGTCGCCGCTCTACGGCCGGCCGTTCTCCCCCCGAACGAACCGGACGGCTTGCGAGAGGCGGTCGGCCAGGGCTGACAGCTCGGTGGCTCCATGGGTGAGGTCGGCGATCGCTTTCAGCTGCTCGGCTGCCGCCGTAGCGACGGCCTGCGCTTCCTGGGTCGAGGTCTGGGCGCTGCTTTTCGCCTGTTCGAGCGTCTGCGCGATGCGTGCGGCCAATTCCACGCTGGCGCGCGCCACCTCCGCCACGTGCGCTCCGGCCAGGGCCGTGCGCCCGGCGGCATCGGTGATGCGGTCCAGGTCTTGTACCCACTCAGCGGAGCTTTGGACCACATCGCTCAAGTCGCCGCGGATGCGCTCCAGCAGTTGCGCGGCGCGGTCCAGGGCGCGCCGTGTCGCCTGCACGGACTTGCCCACATTGCGGGCTTCCCGGCCGCTCGCTTCGGCCAGTTTGTGTACCTCGTCCGCGACGACCGCGAAGCCGCGCCCGTGCACCCCGGCACGCGCCGCTTCAATGGTGGCGTTGAGGGCGAGCAGATTCGTCTGATTGGCGATAGACCCGATCGTCTCGGAAAACTTCTCGACCTCCGCAGCGACTTCCCGCAGGCGCACGACTTCGGAGACGCTCTCCTCGGTAGTGGAGCCGAGCTCGGCCAGCCGTCGCAAGGCCCCTTGGGTGGCGGAGCGCACTCTCGCCGCCGTCGTCTCCATCTGCGCCCCCGCCTCTCTTGTTTGGTCGCCGCCGGTCGCGACGTCGCCTGCGCTGCGGCGCAGCTCGTGCGCTTCCTTCGTTACGTTGGCGACCACGCCGGTCGCCTGGGCAGCGCCGTGGCTCGCGCGCTGCGCGGCGGCCGCGACCTCCTGGCTGGATACGTGGATTGCTTGGGCAGTGGTCGTCAGAGTCTGCAGGTATTGCGTCATCTGATCCGACGCGCCGATGACGGGGCGCACCGCGCCATCCAGCGCCAGCATCAACGCGAGCTGCGGGGCCAACAGATTCAGCATGTCGCCGTCGGACTGGCGGTACATGTACGGGTCAGAGTGCCGCACGCTCCACAGGCCCATGAGTTGGCCCGCGTGGTAGAGCGGCACCAGAACCTCGGAGCCGGGGGTCTCCCCACCGGGCACAACGACCTGGTCGCGGCGCAGGGCGTGCGCCACCACGGGCCGCTTGGCGCGCACTGCCTCGCCGGTCAAGCCGGTATCGGCGTCGAAGCGGAATGTCGAGGAGCGCTCAGCTCCTCCCCCTCCCCCCCCGCTGGCTCCCGTCGCCGTGTCCGCGATTAGCTCCATCTCGCGGCGCTTGGCGTCGTAGCGCGCGAACCCCATGTGCTCCCAGGGGACGAGGCGGCGGGTCAGGGCCTGAATGTGTTGGAAGCTGCGGGCCAGATTGATCTCCGCCGCGATGGCCTGGGAGAGCCGCTGGATCAGCTGAAGCTCGTCGGCCCGAACTCCCATACGGATGATGTAGACCGAGCCCGCCGTCGCCGCGGCCAGGGCTAACGCCAGCACGACGAGCGGGCCTGCTGACAGCCCCGCTCCCGCCCCGTTCGTCAGGCCGAGCCACCCCAAGGCGAGTGCGGCCGACGTCAGGTAGACGATCGTCTCCCACCGGATGGTGAGTGGCGCGTCGACCCACGCCAGCGTGCGACTGAGTGCGAGCTCCAAGTAGAACGTGGCGTTCACGACCAGCGGCAGCAGCACGAGGAGCGCGATGAGGGGCAGCAGGTTCGCGCTGGTCAGGGCGGCCCGTCCGGTGGCGCCCCCCAGCCAGCCATAGACGAGTCCTACGAGGGCGCAACCCGCAGTGAGGTGCGCGGCGTTGCCAAGCGCCGCACGCACCGGCAGGCGCCGCAGGAAAACCTCGCCCAGGATCATCGCGAGCGGCGCGACGAGGGCTGCGAACGTCCACCCGCGGTCCAGGATCGCGAAGACCATCGTCCCGAGCACGTAGGACGAGAAGCCGTTGCCCGGCAGCGAGACGCCGTAGCGGCGGGTGAGGGCGCCGACGATGACAAGGGCGAGGGCAGCCAGTCCGAAGCCCGGACCCGGCGGGATCCGCCCGGTACCATATGCGACGAGCGACCAGGCGGCGGCGAGCGTGGCGCCGACGGCGATGGTCACCTGTACGGACCGCGCGGGAGACCAGAGCAGCCGCGGGGGTGAGCTCATGTGACCTGGTCGGGAACGACTGGAGCGTGGTGGATGCCGCGCAAACTCGGCCGTGTGGCGCGGTGTGTCAAGCGCGACTAACGTTGACGCTATGCACGTGACCATCGAGTACTGCGTCGTTTGAAACTACGAGCCTCGGGCCACCGGTCTGGCGGCCGAGATTCGGAAGGTATACCCGCACGCCGAAGTCAAACTCATCCAGTCCTCGGGAGGCGTATTCGAGGTGGATGTGGACGGGCGCCGGGTCTTCTCCAAGAAGGGACTGGGACGCCACGCCCAAGCGGGCGAGGTGCTGCGGCTGATCAAGCAATCCCTGGGGTAACGTGAAGATCGCGATCTCGACCGGAGGCGGCGATGCACCAGGTCTCAACGCCGTCATCCGGGGAGCGGTGCTGTCGGCCATCCACCGTGGCTGGGAGTGCGTCGGAATCCGGCGTGGCTACGGCGGCTTGCTGGGTGAGGACCGCATCGTACCCCTTGGGGCGAGCGAGGTCCGCGGCATCACTCACCTTGGCGGCACGATCCTGGGCACTTCCAACCGCGGGGATCCATTCAAGTTCCGCGAGCCGGCGCCGGGCGGCGGCTGGATCGAGCGCGACCGCTCCGACGATGCGGTCGCCGCATTCCACGCGCACGGTATCGACGCCATGATCGCCATCGGGGGCGACGGCTCTCTGGCCATCGCGCTGCGGCTGATGCAGAAGGGCATCCCCGTTGTCGGCGTTCCCAAGACGATCGACAACGATGTCGGCGGCACTGTGGCGACGTTCGGGTTCGACACCGCCGTCGCCACGGCCACCGACGCGATCGACAAACTGCACTCGACCGCCGAAAGCCATGAGCGGGTGATGGTGGTCGAGGTCATGGGGCGCCACGCCGGCTTCATCGCCCTCAACGCTGGTATCTCCGGATCGGCCGACGTGATCCTGATCCCTGAGATCCCATTCGACATCGAGAAGGTGTGCGAGAAGATCCGACGCCGGGAAGCTGAAGGCCGTCACTTCAGCATCGTCGTGGTGGCCGAGGGCGCCGTGGCGCGCGGCGGCGCGGTCTCCCTCATCGACCCCGAGCATGAACGGCTCGGTGGCATCGCCGACAAGGTGGCCCACTCGGTGCAGCAGATGACGGGCAAGGAGACTCGGTCCCTGGTGCTGGGACACCTGCAACGGGGGGGCAGCCCCACCACCTTCGATCGGTTGCTGGGCCTGCGGTTCGGCACCGCCGCGGTGCGGCTCATCGCCGCGGGACGCTTCGGCGACATGGTTGCGCTGCAACCGCCCATCATCGCCGCCGTCCCGCTGGCGCAAGCGCTGGCGACCCCTAAGCGAGTGCCCTTGGATTCAGACACCATCGCCACGGCGCGGGACCTGGGGATCAGTCTCGGCGACTAAGGCGCTCGGACAGTGTCTCGCCCGAACCCCCGGCCTATATTTGCGGCTGTGCGACTCAGCCGCGATCACCTTCTTCCCCCCGATCCTCAGGCCTTCCTCGCTGCCGAGCCCGCCACCGGGCGGGTGATCGTGATCGCGCCGACTCGGGCGGCGTGCGAGACGATCGAGCTCGCGTTCGGTCTCGAGCTGGAAACCCTGCTCGAACGCGAGCACGGCGCCGACATTCGCCGGCTCGCCGAATCGGGCCGCGGGTTCGGAATCGTCGCGGGAACGGGCACCGGCAAGACCCTCGCCATCCGCCAGATTGCCCAGAAGATTCTGCAGGCTCCGCTCAAGGTCGGCGTCGTCAACCGTGAGCGCGAGGCCACGCCGGAGACTCCCACCTGGAATGTCGTCATCGTCACCACCGGTATCGCCCGGCGGTGGTTCCAGGACGGCCTGATCACCGCGCGGGACACGCTCGTGGTCGACGAGATCCACCAGACCTCGGCGGAAATGGAGCTGTGTCTGGCCTTGGGCAAGCGGGTGCGCTGTCGGTTCATCTGGCTGTCGGCCACGGTGGACCCGAGCTTCTACTCCCACTACCTGGATTCGGCCGAGGTGCTCGAGACGCGGGCGTTCGATCCGGCCCGGGCGGCGGCTGTCAGCGTGCTGCCGCTGCGTCCCCACGAATTCCTGAACGATCGGTTCATTCAGCGCCTCGTACGCGAACGCCACGGCGCGGCGGTGTTCGTTCCCACTCGCGCGGAAGTCGAGGAGATCGCGCAGGATATCGGTAACCGCTGGCCGCGGCTCGCGACCGCCTTCTACCACGGGGGGGAGCCAATTCGCGTCATCCGACCGTTTCTCGACGGCGCGGTCAGCCGACCGTTCCTGCTGGCGATGACGGCGGCGGGGCAGTCCGCCCTCAACATCCGCGGGCTGGACACGGTCGTGATCTACGACGCCCGCTACGCCAACGTGGTGGAGCGGGGTCGCAACGTGCTGACGAGGCTGTACCTCGGCGCGAACGAGATCCTCCAGATGGCCGGGCGGGTGCACGGGCGCGTCGAGGGAGGAGAGGTCTACATCTTGAGCGATCGGGATGTCACGTTCGAGCGGCTGGTACCCACGCCTCCTGAGTTCCAGCTGGCCGGCGACGCCGAGCGAGTGGCGATCACGTGCGCGGCGCTGGGCGTGGACGCGCAGGATCTGGACCTGCCGGTGCCACTCGATCGGCGCGCCTACCGCTCTTCGGTGGAGAATCTCACGGAGCGCGGCCTGATCGAGGCCGGGAGGCTCACCTCCTACGGGCGCGAGGTGGAGGCGATGCCGGTCGAGCGCCCCTGGGGTGAGCTCCTGGTGCACGCCGACGCCGCGCTGGTCCCGATGGTGGCGGTCGCCGCCAACATCGAATCGTTGCACCGCATGACGCGGGAGGAGCGGGACCTGCGCGGGTTGGTCGTGCCGGGCAGCGACCATCTCACCGCCTACAACGTCTACGCGGAGGCGGTGAACAAGCACGGCTACCTCGGCGAGGTCTATGGGCTGCCGCGGCACCTATTCCACGAGGCCATCGACCGCTGGGCCGAGGGACGCGGGATTCTGGTGAAGGCGATTGAAGACGTGGCTCTGGGGACGGCGTCGGTCTACCGTCAGCTCGAGCTGCCGCTGCCCGATAAGCTGCCCTTTGCGCGCGACCAAACTCTCGCTGCGTTCGCCGACCTGGTCGCCAAGATCATGCCCTTTGATCTCGTCATCGACGAGGAGACGGCCGACGGGCAGGAGGCACGGGTGTCGCGTGGGTCGGTGTGCGGCAGCTGGGGCGCGGTCGCGGGATCGCTGCGCTATTTCGCTGATCGCTTCGGCGTGCCGCGTGCCAGCATCGAGGGCACCCAGATCCCCGAGCGGGCGATCCGGCGCTATGCCCGACGCAGCCCCCCCTCGGTCGTCTTCCAACGCCAGCGTCGTCGCGAGGGCCTGGCGGCGGTGCGTGAGGTTCATTACTTCGGCTTCCTGCTCGAGCGGGACGTGGAGCCGCTGGCGTCGCCGTTCCCGCACGAGCTCGTCGATGCGGCGCGGCAGGCGCTGGTGGCAGCCCTGTTGGCAGGGGAGACGGCGCACCCGGATCAGGGGCGGCTTCGTCGTGCGAGCGAGAAGTTGGGGGAGTACTGGCGTCGCTCGGGGGGGACCCTGGCGGCCGCGGCGACGGGGCGCGTCGCCGAGCGTATCATGGCGCAGCTCGCGCGGGTGAGTTCTTGGGAGGAATTCCTGGGCACACGGCTCGAACTCGATGTAGATGCCCTGATCCCGGAGTCGGAACGCGCTCGGCTGGATGCGCTTCCCGCGTCCGTGCACCTGTATGGGGATCGCGTGCCGCTTGAGTACGTGGTGGAAGATGGTGTTGGCCTCGTGCGGCTACGCCTGAAGGAAGGCCAAGCGCGGCGCCTGCAGTGGCGCGACCTCCCGACTTTCGATCGTCCGGTGCGGTTCACGGTCGTGCGCGGGAGGCACCCCGCGGTGCGGGGGGAGAGTCCCGAAGAGCTGCGGCGCCAGCTCTCGGAGCTGCCGCGGGTCGAGCGAGGGCGACTCATTCGGGGTGGGCGCCGGCCGCGACGGCGTTAGGGGCGGCTGGCGAGATCGAGCAGGGCGAGCCACCCGGTGTCGAAGGCCTCCCTCACTTCCTGCAGCGGTGCCCCCGTGGCAATTGCTGTGGCACAGCCGTCCAGTAGCATGTGGCGGGCCGTTTGTTCAAAGTCTTCTTGTTTGGTCGATCGGTCAATCAGGCCGGCGCTGCACAGCACGAGCCAAGCCCTAGTGGTTCCGTCGGCGTTCTGACGC
>Ga0307479_10005942_pt1 | contig 11172 bp, 9 predicted proteins | sample atmos_gasesECM4C_FD_203743 | JGI IMG/M metagenome (GOLD analysis project Ga0307479, IMG submission 203743) | Hardwood forest soil microbial communities from Morgan-Monroe State Forest, Indiana, United States - atmos_gasesECM4C_515 | ecosystem: Environmental > Terrestrial > Soil > Temperate... | reverse complement strand
CACGTGCCGGCGCTGCCGGGCGCTAGTGGACGCATTGCGCGCTGAGAACCGCGTTCTGAGCGAAAGTCTGCACGAGCTTCCGGATGAAGCACCCAGCCCGGCGGGCTTCCCCAGTTCGCGCTGGCCCTGGGTGTGGGGCAACCTGGCGATCATAGCCGCAGTGCTGGCGCTCGGTTCGATCATTTCCGTTTGGTTCGATGAGTTAAGTATTCCGGCAGCGCTGGAATGGTTCAATCCATTCAGCCTAAGCGGTCGCACGAACCTGATGTCTTATCTTTTTTACCACTTTGCAAATGGAGGCACTGCCATGCTAGCCGACTATGCTGCTGACGTGGGCTGGATTTCTTTATTGCTGCTGTTGGGCGGCGGCGCACTATTGCTGGGACGCCGAGGGTGGCTACGCCAGCCTGGTCTGCGCCTGCTGCTCGTGCTGCTTGGGTTGTCGTTGCCCAGCTTTGCCCTTGAACGGCGTCACGGGGAGTTCGTCACCGTGGCGGCGAACGAGACTGTGGACGACACTCTTTTGGCCTCCGCTAACACTGTGCGCGTGGAAGGCGTGGTCAACGGAGACTTACTGGCGTTTGGTCGGACCGTGGAAGTGCGCGGCACCGTTAAGGGCGACCTGGTGAGTTGTGCCCAGAGAATCGAGGTCAGCGGAACCGTAGAAGGCCACATCTACACCTTGTCGCACTCGCTCGACCTGGATGGGCAATTGGGTCACAGCCTCTACGGCTTTGTGCAATCCTTGCGCGTGGATGACCGGGGCCACGTGGGTGAAGGTATCGTGGTTGGCACCGGCGACGTCAGCCTGGAGGGCGTTGTGCAGCGCAGCGTGAACATCTTCACGAGCAATGGAGATGTGAGCGGCAGTATCGGCCGCGATCTGACGATGGCCGGAGGTAGCCTTACGCTGTCGAACACGGCCCGGGTCGGCGGCAACCTGAGTGCTCGCGTGCGCCGGATGAAAGATGTGCACATCGCCGACGGCGCGACCATTGCGGGCAAACGTGACGTCCAGGTGAACGTGCGAGAGAGCCACTTCACGCAGCCCAGATTCTACTTTCACCAAGCTGTCTGGCTCGCCGGCGCCATTCTGGTGGGATGGCTGGGCCTGGTTCTGTTTCCCGGCTTCTTCCAGTCGACTACTCAGCTGGTGGGCTCAGGCTGGCGCAGTCTCGGGCTGGGGTTTGGAATCCTGGTGGGGGTGCCGGTGGTCATAATCGTCGCAGCCATCACGCTTGTTGGCTTCCCGGTCTCGCTCATGTTGTTCGCTGTATATCTGGCTGCAATCTACCTGACGAAGATATGGGTTGGAGCCTTCTTGGGGTGGCTAATTCTGAAGCCATCCGCAGCCACCAAGCGCGATTGGTTGCTGGGACTCCTGGTGGGCCTGTCGATCCTCACGATCATTGGGTTCATCCCGTATCTTGGCGGCCTGGTCCGCTTGGGGGTGGTTTGCCTGGGGTTGGGAGCGTTTGCCGGGCAGCTTTATCGGGCTTCACGCCCGGTAAGGACGGCCTGAAGAGGCCAGCTGCGGTTGGTCGAGGCCAAGAAAGCTTCGGCAATGGCATCCTGGAAGCGAACTGCTTGTTGGTTTGTTAAGAGACGCCTGGTTACGACAGTAAGCAACAAAAGCATTTCCCGGCGTTAGAACACGGAGGTGACGGACTCCTCGAATTTGTACAAACACAATCGGAGCGGGCTGGTCATCAGGGCAAGCCTGTGCGCGATCGCGTCAGCCCTTCTGTTCGTTTTCAGGCCTATCCCACCGGTTGGTATCGTTGCGGCCATTGACCTCGCCGGAGTCATGGCGTGCCTTCTGTATGGGCTGTTTTTCCCTCGCCACGTCGAACGAATGCAACGGGGCGTGGAGCGGGCGCTGGAGAAGGGACCGCGTAGCAACACAGGTCAGTGGGTGCCATAGTTCGACAAATCACTTTACTGTGCGGACCTTCGTAGTTGGTGAATATCCACTTCTCTCCAAGTGACGGGGTCGGCCCAACTTCTCAATAAACGCCAGGTTACGTCACCTGTCATCAACGTGGGACGCGCGTTAGCTGGGTTATTGCTGGTGCACTGTTTGCTGTGCATCATGGCAGACGCTTGAATTGAAGCTGGTGGGCCAATCTTTTGCACAATTGTCAGCAATCCTCTTGACCTCCTCGATTCCCAAATGTGTCTGCACTGGCGAGGTGGCTTCTGTCAGTACATCCCGCCAAACGTTGAGAACCTTCGCAGTCATTGGATCGTTAGTTGCCATCGTTCCAGCCCAACGAAAAAGGAGATACATCGTGTAAACGTCGACGTTGTATCCAGAAGAGCGTACCTTCAGAAAAGAAACGGGCAACTGGTTCCCGCTTGATTCGCCCGGCGCGACCAGTTCGTCATTTTTGACTCCTATCTCTTTGAGCCGCTGCTTTATGTTCTCGGACTGCGCGATCGTCCATTGGCCATTTCCAGTGGAAACAGATCGGCACTTTGCGTCGAACTCGCGGTTCTGAACGCTGACGCTATCGTCATTTCGTCGGATCGACGAATACACGTAACGAACTGGCCAAAGGTCCTCCGGCCCAGACTGGTTAGGTTCCAATCAGGATGATCGCAAAACAGCTAACGTTTCAATCGTTTCCACGCCGGATGATGCAGTTCTATTGCAGGAAGTGATGCGGAGAAGGAGTACCAACGATGTAGCGCAGCAGAGGCGCATCGAGTGAAATGGACGTCAGACCGACACCGCTGTCACGTCAATTGGCGAAACTTGTCAATTGGCGAAACATCGCCTTAGCATAAGTTTGCGCTTTCCTTTCCGTTGTCTGGCGAACAAGAGGCGCACGGTTGCGCTATCGCCTGGTTTCAAGAGTTGACAGAAATGGCTTCTGGCACGTTGCGAAGAATTTGCTCAGAATTGCACAACGACTGTGTGCCCGTTCGAGGAGTAAAAACGAAGCTCATTCACCTTGCGGAATGGTAACAGTTCGCCGAATCGCCCTTTATTCATGGGCCTAAACGTCCAAACCCCCCGGTTGAAGCGAACATACTCGTGATTTAACGCCTCTCGATATCCTTCCCCTTCAAAGTCCAGAAAGTAGCCGCCCACTCCGGGCACATGCACGAATGCGATTGCCTCGGCTTCATTTAGCGTTGGATGCCCAATGTACACATCAGCTCGTGCCGCACGGTCATCGACTACGACCGTTCCAGAAGCTACTCGCGTCAACCAATGCTCGGGGGCGTACACGAGCCAAAAGCCCGCGCAAGCGGCCACCCCAACCGCCACAACCGCCATCAACTTGAAGGAACGCTTCGACATTTGCGTCCGTCTGACCCCGCCGACCTACGATACAACAAGGCAATCCGGGAGGTTAGGTTTCTCAAATGGCGAAACATCCCCTTAGCACAAGTTCGCGCTTTCCTTTCGCCTGTCTGGCGAACAAAAAGACGCAAAGTTGCGAGAACGTCTGATTACATTCTGTCGGATTTTTCTACTACGCTACTGGTAGAGCTCCGCGGTTGCTGCGGCAACGCCAGTGGCATCCGTACCACCGGCTACGAGCACTCTTCCGTCAGGCAACAGCGTCGCGGTATGTGAAAAGCGCGGGCTCGTCATGCTCCCGGTTGGCGAAAAAGATCCGCTTCCTGGGCCGAAGAGCTCAGCGTCGCCGAGCGGGACTCCGCCAGACGTGTATCCTCCGGTCACGAGTACCGTCCCGTCGTTCAAGAGGGTTGCGGTATGGCGCGCGCGCGCGGTTCCCATGTTGCTTGTTGTGGGCGCGAAGGTTCCGGCGGTGGGATCAAACAACTCTGCCGCCGTCATCGCCGTATTGGTCGCATCGACTCCTCCGGCCACCAGCACCTGGCCGCTTGCGGGCAGGAGAGTTGCCGTGTGATAGGCGCGAACGGTTCCCATACTTCCGGTTGCGGCTGCGAAGGTTCCGGCGGCAGGATCGAACAATTCGGCTGTCGAAACCGGTGTATTGGTGCCGTCAAGGCCTCCTGTCAGGAGTGCTTTTCCGCTCATCAGCGCGGTCGCTGTGTGATAAGCACGAGCCGTCGTCATGTTGCCAGTCGTAGGTGTGAAGGTCCCGCTCGTCGGATCGAACAAATCCGCCGTCGCAATCGGTGTGCTGGTGCCATCAAAGCCTCCCGTCACGAGCACCTTTCCCCCAGTTAACAAAGTCGATGCATGGGAGGTGCGCACGGAGCTCATCTTGCCTGCAGTCGCCGTAAAGGTCCCGCTGGCAGGATCGAACAATTCCGCTGTGTCGGTGCCGCCGCCTGTCAGGAGCACTTTTCCGTTAGCCAGTAAAGTCGCTGCGTGAGAGGAGCGCGGGGTGGTCATGTCCCCCGTGGTAGGCGTAAACGTTCCGCTGGTTGGATCGTACAGCTCGGCCGTCGCCGTTATAGCGCCGCTGGCATCCTGTCCACCTGCTACGAGCACTTTCCCGCTGGCGAGCAGCGTCGCCGTGTGCGATTGGCGTGCGGTTCCCATGCTCCCGGTCACCTTGAACCCATGGGGGAAAATCTGAATCGTGAAATTCTGTGGAGCGGCGTTCTGTGCGTACTTGTCTTGCACCATCACGGTAATGGGGAACGAGCCGGTGACGGTTGGAGTGCCGGAAAGTGTTCCGTTAGTGCCAAAAACGATGCCGGATGGAAGAGCGCCGGTCTCACTCCATGTCAAAGGCGGAACGCCTGATGCTATGAAGGTGAAGGCATAGGGCAGGTTCACGCCACCGGCGGGAGGAATGGCTGCCGTGTCAATATTGGGTGGGGGCGGGTAGGTGACCGTCAGGCTGAGATTTGCGGTTGCCTGCGCTGCAGGAGATTGCGAGTCCTTCACGGTTACTACAAAGTTGTAGGTTCCCACCGCCGTGGGGATACCGTCGAGGAGGCCGCCTATGGAGAGTGTGAGGCCGGGGGGTAGAGATGAGCCCGTCGCCGCTACCCAACTCCAGGTGAGGGGCGGTATCCCGCCCGATGATTTCAATTGGAGACCATATACGAACGGGGGCCTGCATGGGAACACAACCCGGCAATGCGGGTTGTACCGAAATCCGATAATTCCGTTCCGCAGGGTCGCCGTGGTGATTGTGAGCGGCCCCGGTGTGACACTAATCGTATAGTTCGCGTTCGTCTGCTTTGCCGGCACTTCCGAATCCGTCACCGTAACGACAACCATGAAGGTGCCTAGTGCGGAGGGTGTGCCAGAGATCAAGCCGTCGGTGAGACTCAACCCGGGCGGTAACGAAGACCCCGCCGACGGAGCCCAGCTCCAAGTGTAAGGGGCCACCCCTCCCGAGGCGACGAGCGGGAACCCAGCCCCGCCCCCATAAGACGCTAGAAGGGTAGCGTCGGGCGGTGTCTCCGACGCGATCTTCAGGGGAGGGGGAGGAGGAATTTGCGGGCCGCTGCTTCCGCAACTATTGAGGAGACACACTCCGCACACAGACAGTACGAGCCAGAAGAGCCTTTTCATTATGCCTCCACATGTCCGCGCGGGCATTGCGCCACGAGAACAACTCAGATGCATTCCTGACCCTTGGTCCTCGCCGTTGTTTCCTCCCGAGTGCAACATCACCACGCTCTCCGCCACGCAACGGGTCGGAGAGTACTTGTCCGTTCGTTCCGTGTAGCTGGGGACACGCACCATGCCACGAAGGCCGTACCGGCTCCGGACCGCCGTTCGTCCACGGGGCGTCCTCTTGCAGACCCCTTCAGGGAACAGTCGACCGCACGTTCGCTATCTTGAATCCCAGAATCCCCCCGATTCGCCTCGGATCATTGGCTAATGACCGAACAGAGATGCCGTACGGGACCGCTGAGAATACCCTCGGATGGGCCCCTGGGAGAGCGGAGGAAGGCAGCTCGGAACCCAATGCCGAGCGACGACGCTCTGACCCAATGGGGGCCGGATTATGTCTCAAGAGAGGTCGTGAGTCAATGCCTAGTGAGCATGCCTAGTGAGCATGCCTAGTGAGCGGGCGACCCAGGTCTCCCAGTGTTGCAAAATCGCGATTACGCTCTTGTCGCAAATATACTGTGGGACATACCCGGCGCTGGACGACTACAGCCCTTCAGCAGATTACGAATGATCGTGATTCTGCTGCTTTTCCTGCTCGTATTGGTTCTTTGGCGATCTGGACTGCTTCGATAGACCGAGGTAACTGTCGAAATCGCGATAGCGTTAATAACCGAATGGTTCTGAGCGTGAACGCCTGGTTTCGTCAACTGACTTCCCAGCCCCACCGGCAGCAGTGCAGGGGCTTGAGACACGCTTCTGAAGTAAGTCGCCGTAAAACTTGTATACTCCTCGGCCATGAGGCCAAGCCCGCGCATACTCGTTTGCTTGTGTCTTACCCTACTGACTTGCTCGCTCACCAACGCCCAGGAGCACTCGCGGGCTGCCGCAGTGTACGACTCGATGCCCCGGGGCAAGAAGGTCGATACAGCCGTGATTTCGCCCGACGGTACGCAAGTCGCGTACATCGTCGCTGGGGAGCTCACGGTCGCATCGCTAAAGGACAATTCCTCGCATTCGATCGCAATCGACGGTAGACTTCCCCTCCGTGCCGTCTCCTGGTCTCCGGATTCGAAACAGATTATCTTTCTGGCTGACCCTCGCGGTGCTGTGCCCTCAGCCCAGCTCTGGACTGCTGCTGCCGATGGCACTTCACTCACTAAACATGCCGAGCTGAAAGGGTATGCTGACGGTCCCAGCTTCTCTCCCGATGGCTCGCGCGTCGTGCTCCTGTTCACCGAAGGCATGCCACGCGTGGCCGGACCGCTTGAGCCTATGACTCCGCTGGCGGGCGTGGTCGGAGAAGAAATTTACGAGCAGCGACTTGTGAGTATTGACCTGGGCACAAACGCCTTGAAACAACTCACTCCGACCGACATGTACGTGTACGAGTACGACTGGACTCCCGACGGCCAGTTCTTGGTCGCTGTCGCGGCTCACGGCTCCGGCGACGCCAACTGGTATGTTGCCCACCTCTACAGGATCGACAGCCACTCCGGACAAACGCATGACATCTACGCGCCGAAATACCAAATTGCCAAGCCTGCAGTGTCGCACGATGGCAAGAACGTCGGTTTCATCGAAGGACTGATGAGTGACGAAGGCCCCACCGGCGGCGAAATCCTTATGTTGCCTGTAGCCGGCGGAACGGCACGCAACCTCACCCCCAATATCAAATCGTCGCCTTCGTATCTGACTTGGACCGGTCCGGCGGAAATCACCTTCGCGGAGAGCATCGACGGCAAGTCCGGCTTCGGTTCAGTCAGCATTGCCGGCAGCCTTCGCCAACTTTGGAGCGGCGAAGAATTTCTCGGCACGAATGACATGCCCAGCGCGTCGTTCTCGCGCAGCGGAAAAATTACAGCCGTCGTGCGTCAGTCACCCAACACTCCACCCGAGGTCTGGGGGGGAGAAATCGGACACTGGAGGCAGGTCAGCTCGATCAATCCTGGCCTCAAGCCGGTCTGGGGCGAGACCCGCAACGTTCACTGGATGAACGGCAAAGATCGCATCGAAGGCTGGCTGACGCTACCCAAGGATTACAACTCGAGCAAGTCGTATCCTTTCGTGGTCAACGTGCACGGTGGCCCATCGTACGCCTGCCGGCCCCTCTGGGATGAGAGCTTGATGGGCGAGGAATCCGCCATGGGATATTTTGCGCTATGCCCGAATCCGCGCGGCAGCTACGGACAGGGCGAGGCGTTCACCCGCGCCAACATAAAAGATTTCGGTGGCGGCGACTTTCGCGACGTCATGGCCGGCATCGACGCGCTCGCTAAGGAATACCCCATCGATCTGCGGCGTCTCGGTATCCGCGGACACAGCTATGGGGGCTATATGACCATGTGGGCCGAAACGCAGACGCGTCGCTTTGCCGCAGCAGTAGCCGGTGCGGGCCTCTCCGACTGGATAAGCTATTATGGCGTAAACGAAATCGATGAATGGATGAATCCCTTCTTCGGCGCTTCTGTCTACGACGATCCAGCCGTCTACGCCAAGAGCGATCCCATTCGGTTCGTCAAAAACGTGAAGACGCCGACTCTCATCCTAGTCGGCGACAGCGACGGCGAAGTCCCTATGGAGCAGTCGATCGAATGGTGGCACGCGCTTGAGACCTTCAAAATCCCGACGCAGCTTGTTGTTTATCCCAACGAAGGCCACATATTTGTCCGACAAAGCGACGACCGCGACTACGCAGTCCGTTCGCTGGACTGGTTTGAAAAGTGGTTCACCGAAGCGGACAAGGCGAGGAAGTGACATCTCCTCAGATCACATGATGGTTCGAGCCCCTTGCGTATAGTGCTGACAATTGTTCGGACCAGCGATGATTCGGCGGCATCGATGAAAGTTGATAAGTTGTCTACATCCCGGAGGATCACTTGACGTAATATCAGCACTCACCGACCCTGACTTTGGCAAACAAAAGGCGCAAAGTTGCGAGAACGCCTGTTTTCATCAACGATCAATTCCCAACTTCGTTCAACGCGACTTCCCCGCGTGCGTAGACTTTGAAGTAGTAAATCAAGGCTCCGAGCATATTCGTGAAGAGGATTAAGAGAAACCATCCAAATCTTAGAGCCTGGCGATGCCTTCCTCGGGGTCAGACAGTTCCACATCATGCCGATCCAGTGCGCGATGCCGCCAAACGCGCTCGTTACATCAAGCGCACCGAGCAGAACCCGACTTGGCAAGTTGTCCAGCAGGCTGTCCAGTCTCTCAGCACCTATCGTCAACAGCAGTAGGTTTAGGATCAGCAACGCCAGTACGGTCCCCAGAAAAATGCAAGCTGCACTTCGATAGAAGAGAGGGGCGGTTATGTCTTTGTGTGCCCTTTGCTGGCCCGACATCGTAGAACACTGTTGCCTTCCGGTCCAATTGGTTGATACCAATGGGGAACCCTAACGAGTTGCTGATTTTGCCATCAGAAGCGAAAAGGAATCATAATGTCGAGGTGGCCTTTCGACTGCGCCGTTTGCACATCGCATTCCAAGCGTCCATTCTGTGCGGCGTCCTCGCTACCGCTGCCACGAGTACTTTCGGTCAAACGGGCAGAACCAAACTGTTCGAGCAAGAGGATGTATACATTAGCGCCGAAGCTGTCAGTCACTTTTTTCGGGGAGCCGTCCTAGTAGGAATCAACGGAAGAATTGCTTTCGAGAAGGCATACGGGTTGGGCGACGAAGAAATGGGGCGCACATAATACTCTGAATACGAAGTTCAGAATCGCTTCGCTAGGCAAGCAGTTTACGGCTGTCTGCATTCTGCTTCTGCAGGAGCGCGGTCGCTTAAACGTCCATGACCCAATCTCGCGCTATTTATCAGGCCTACCGGCAGCATGGCGAGCCATAACGATCCATCAGCTGCTAACCTACACATCGGGAATACCCAGCTACACGAGTAGCCCCGAGATCGCAAAACTCAATCGCACAGGCGCAACTCCGCAGCAAATGATTGCACTAGTCGCGGACAAGCCATTGGACTTCAAACCCGGTACGAACTGGAGCTACACCAACACTGGGTACATCTTGCTGGGCATGATTATTGAAAAGTCTTCGGGTCAACCCTATGCAAACTTCTTGGAGAGCAACATTCTTGAGCCTTTGGGAATGGAGCATTCCGGGTATGACCGGGCGAGGGACATCATCAAGGAAAGGGCTTCCGGATATGAGATCCTCCACGGCCACCTCGCGAACGCCGACTTCATCGACATGAGCATTCCATTCTCTGCGGGCGGTATTTATTCAACAGTGGAAGACATGTACCGCTGGAACGAGGCCCTCACCGCGGACGGAAACCTGTTATCGGCCGAGTCTCTGAAACAGATGTTCTCTGAATACCCGGAGGCCACGCACGAAGGACAGCACTACGGTTACGGGGTCGTGATTTCTCGGCTGAAGTTCGGAAAGTTGCTTTACTACCACGGGGGAGGCATTGAGGGATTTTCGAGCAGCATCCAACGCTATCCACAGGATCGAATTTGCATCGTAGTACTTTCCAACCTAGGGACGTATAATCCTTGGGACCTAAGCGACCACATCGCCTCCGACCTGTTCAACCAGCCTCCTCCCGCTGCCCATTAAGATTGACGCTCCCGCTCAACTGATCCCAGTTCCGCACTTGACGATCGCTATAGCACTCACCGACCAGCGGTCAAAACGCGAAATCGCCGGGTTACGCCAATTGAGAAAACTGGGTCCAGGCTAAAATCTCCGTGATATGAGCATGGCGACGCAGCGAGGCGAGCCTTGGGGGTCGTGAGCAGCTCTCCAGGAAGATCTGTTACGCGTTTGCTTCGCCGCTGACGTTGGGCGTTGTGACGTCGAACGGCTCTCGGCTGCCAAAATTTCCTGGGCGCATCCATCGGAACACTCCCTCTTTGAGTAGCCTCAGGATCGTTCGGCGGTTCTCGAGAAGGACCCGCAGCCACGACGACTTCCTCAGCATCGGGAAATAGATTCCGCGAAAACAAAGACGCGCCAGAAAAATATTGAAGCGATCCCCCACATGCTGGTCGTCCAGCGCCGCAACTGCCTCGGCCAGAGCGTCCGGGCTGTAGGCGTGGGCCCAGCCGTAGTTCAGTTCGGCATGCGCTTCTTCGATCGTCATCTTTAGCGGAGTGTGCGCCATGGTGAAGGGAACGAAATCCAGCCAGTGCCGCGGGCGCGTGAGCCGTCCTGCCGACTCCAGCCGCTTGTATAAAGGGGTTGCGGGTAACGCCGTGAGCAGGCCGAAGATCGGCAGGCCCGGAGGCCATGTGCGGACCTGCTGCAAGGTGCGTTCGGCGACTCCCGGCGTGTCGTTATCCATGCCGAAGATGAAAGAGGTGATCGCGTATATATTGCGTTTTGCCAGACGCTCAAGCACGGCGGCATACTCGTCGGGCTTATTGAATCCTTTATTCACGTCCTTCAGATTTGCCGGATCGACTGACTCCATGCCGATAAAGATCCACTTGCCTCCGGAGGCAGCGATCAAATCAACCAGTTCTTCGTCGCGCAGCAGATTGGCGCTGATCTGCGCCACCCAAAAGACTTGGGCTTTCGCCGCAATGATGTCACGCAGCAGTGATTTGGTGCGCTTGACATTAATGGCAAAGTTGTCGTCGATGAAGAAAACCGCGATCTGGCCTCCCTCTTTGCAGGCGCGGGCTTTCA
>Ga0307479_10005941_pt1 | contig 11173 bp, 8 predicted proteins | sample atmos_gasesECM4C_FD_203743 | JGI IMG/M metagenome (GOLD analysis project Ga0307479, IMG submission 203743) | Hardwood forest soil microbial communities from Morgan-Monroe State Forest, Indiana, United States - atmos_gasesECM4C_515 | ecosystem: Environmental > Terrestrial > Soil > Temperate... | reverse complement strand
CAAGCTGCTTGGTCTCGGCCGGCGTCAACTGCGGCAGGTCGAGCGGAACCAGATGTCCGTGCACACGCACCTGCGGCGGCGAATTGGTCGTGATGTGCAGGTCGCTGCCTGACATCTCCAGCATCCTTTTGAGCAGATCGCTTAACGAAAGCGCCATAACGTTTCTTTCCCCTTCCCCTTAAACAAAACTCTCAGTGAATCGTCTCGCGCGCGACTTCTTCCAGGGTCGTCATACCGAGAGCGACCTTGATGAGGCCGCTGCGCCGCAGCGTGATCATGCCGCGCTCAATCGCCTTCTTTTTGAGTTCAACTGCGGACGCGCCCACCAAAACGAGTTCCCTGATTTCATCGTCGACTTCCATAACCTCGTACAAGCCCGTGCGGCCCTTGTAACCAGTGTTGTTGCAAACGCCGCAACCCTTGCCCTTCTGAATCTTGACGGTCTTGGCTTCTTCGGGCGAGTAGCCTTCCTCAAGCAGAGTCTGGTGGGGCACTTCGATGACTTCGGTGCAGTCCTTGCAGATGCGGCGCACCAGGCGCTGTGCGCAGATGAGGTGAACCGAGGTAGCGACCAGGAAAGGCTCGATGCCCATGTTCATCAGACGCGTGATGGTTTCCGGAGCGCCGTTCGTGTGCAGGGTGGAAAGCACCAGGTGTCCGGTGAGCGCGGCTTTGATGGCAATTTCCGCGGTTTCAAAGTCTCGAATCTCACCCACCAGGATGATGTTCGGATCCTGCCGCAGGAAAGCGCGCAACGCGGCTGCAAAGTTCAGGCCGATCTGCTCCTTCATTTGCACCTGGTTCACGCCCTGCAGCTGGAACTCGACCGGGTCCTCGGCGGTCATGATGTTGGTATCGGGCTGGTTCAGTCGTGCAATCGAAGAGTACAAAGTGTTCGTCTTGCCTGATCCGGTGGGGCCGGTTACCAGCACCATGCCGTAGGGCTTCAAAATCGCTTTCTCAAACTTGACCAGCGACTCCGGCTCGAAACCAAGCTTGGTCATGTCGAGTCGCAGGTTTTCCTTGTCGAGCAACCGCATGACGATTTTTTCGCCCCACAAGGTAGGGAGCGTGCTGACACGGAAATCGAGTTGTTTCTTCTTGCCGCCAATCGCCATTTTCAGCATGATGCGGCCGTCCTGCGGGAGCCGCTTCTCGCTGATATCCAGCTTCGCCATGATCTTCAGGCGGGACGTAATGGCATCTTTAAGCTTGAGTGGCGGGGTCATGATGGTCTGCAGGATGCCGTCAATGCGGAAGCGGACCCGGAACTCTTTCTCGTAAGGCTCCATGTGAATGTCGCTGGCGCCGCGCTTGACGGCATCCGTCAGCACCAGGTTGACGAGCTTTACGATGGGCGCCTCGTCGGCGGCCTTCTCGAGCTCGTTGAGGTCCATCTCCTGTTCTTCCGCCTGCAACTCGACGTCGGTTTCGCCGAGTTCGGTCATCGACTGCATGACCTGCTCGAGGTCTTCCTCTTTGGCCGTGCCGTACGCTTTCTCAATACCGGCGGCAATCGAACTTTCGGACGCGACCACCGGCTCGATGTTGAAGCCGGTCATGAACTTGATATCGTCCATGGCGAACACATTGGTCGGGTCGACCATGGCGATCGTGAGGGAGGCGCCCACGCGGCTGAGAGGCAAGATCTGGTAACGCTTGGCGGTCTCGAACGGAATCAGTTTGACGACGGCTGGGTCGATTTCGAAATAGGAGAGGTTGATGGCGGGCACGCCGTACTGGCGCGACAGAAAATTCGTGACGTCCTCGTCCGTCAGAAAGCCCAGCTTCACCAAGGCCGAGCCAAGGCGGCAGTTGCTCTCTTTCTGGACCTTGGTGGCCTGTGTCAACTGCTCTGGGGTGATTACCTTCTCTTTTACGAGAAGATCGCCCAGCCGTTGCGACATACGTTCGATCTCCTATCGATCGACAGACAAATAGCGTTGGACCGCTTGTCGTGTACGCGAAAGCGCTTGTTTTCAGGGGGAGAGCTGCAGCGTATTTCGCGTTGACACAAATTGTCAACGCAGATGGATTACGGCACCAGTAACTTTGGTACCTGTCCCCAGAGGCTGCTGTTGCGGCCGCGAACGCGTGGGTTCGAAATCGTGGATTCTGCGCCGAATCGTTCCGTCTCGAGAGAAATTCCTCTCCGACGGACATGCACCTTCGTACAATGCCGAGACCAACAGAACCAAGGGCTCGGCTCTGCTATTTGATCGAAAGTATGCACCGAAGCCCGCCTATGAGGGTGTGAAAAAAGCCCTCATAACCAGTTTGCGCAAGACACTCCTCGGGCCTGCGCAGTAAGTCGAATGTCGCTTTCTCCTGCGGCTATAATGACGTTTGCCCCGCTGTTTTGACCGCGTGCAACGGTCGATGCCGCCGGGCCAAAACGCAGTGTCCAAATCCAAACCAGCTTCGGACCCGGAGCGAAACCGCAAAAGAGTGATCGTTCCGCTCGCAGCGGGCATCGCCCTGCTGTTCGGGATCTTGCTGTCCCAATCCTCCTTCGATCAACCCGCCTTCCTGAACCCGGACAACAACCAGCAGCTGCTCTTTTTTGCAGCTCTTTCAGCGCTGATTTTCCTTTTATTTGTCGCGCTGACCTTTGTACTGGCGCGCAATCTGTTGAAGCTATTTGCCGAGCGCAGGCTCGGCGTGCTGGGATCCAAGTTCCGGACTCGCCTCGTGGTCACCGGGCTGTTGCTTTCTTTCCTGCCTGTGATCGTCATGTTCTGGTTTGCCTATGGCTTGATGAATCGAACCATTGACCGGTGGTTCTCACGGCCGGTGGAAGAAGTGCGGGAAGACACGCGCGCCATGGCATCCCTGCTGGCGACCTACGCGCAGCAAATTGCTACCGCCGAAGCTGCGGCCATTGCGGGCTCGCCGGATACCGTGCAGGGATTTGCGACGGGGAACTTTTCTTCAGTGGAAAGCGAATTCCAGCGCCACGCAACCACTCTCCAAAACGGCTTCGCCTTTGCGCTGCTCAACGGCCATGCTCAGGCAAGCTTTCACGCACCGGCTTCATGGGACTCGATTCGCTCAAAAGCCGCGCCGGCGCAGCTTTCGGGGCCGGCCCCATCCCCGCTTACCTGGGAACAAACGGAGTACATCCTTGGAACTGCGCCGGTAGGAAGTGACGGGCTCATCCTGGTGGCCATGCCTTTGCCACAAAAATTCTCGGCGACGGTCAAACAACTCGAAGCCAGCCAGAAGCGCTATTTCGAACTCTATCGGCAAAAGAGGCTGGTTCGCCGCACCTACATGAGCTTGCTCCTGCTGCTCACGGTGCTGGTGTTGTTTACCACCACCTGGCTCGCCCTGTTTCTCTCCAAGCTGGTGACCCGCCCCGTAGCTGCGCTGGCAGAGGCGACCCAGGAGATCTCGCGCGGGCGGTTAGACTATCGCGTCGAAGTTCATGCAGCCGACGAAATCGGCGACCTGGTCCGCTCCTTCAACCGCATGGCGGAGGAGTTGGAAACCAGCCGCCATCAGATCGATGCTTCCAGCCGAGACCTCAGTGCTGCCAACACGGCTCTCGAGCAACGCCGCCGACACATCGAAACCATTCTGGAAAGTATCCCCACGGGCGTTTTGTCGCTGGATGCTCACGGCCGAATTACCCACGTCAACCAGGCGCTGCTCCGGATGTTCCATCCCAATGGGCCGAGCGATGGCCAAAACTCAGGAATGATCAATTCGGAGCTTCGAGACGTGTTTCCTCCCGATGTCGTCGAGGATCTCCTGGTGCTTCTGCGCCGCGCTGATCGCATGGGAATCACAACCAGTCAGACGGAGATTGCGGTGCACCGCACGAAGCTGAACGCTGCCCTGACCGTGGCGACCCTCAAGCACGAAGGCGAGCGCCTGGGGTACGTGCTTATTTTCGAAGACCTCTCCGACTTGCTAAAGGCCCAAAAGCAAGCCGCTTGGCGGGAAGTGGCACGTCGCATCGCTCACGAGATCAAGAATCCGCTGACGCCCATTGCACTGTCGGCCGATCGCATTCGGCGCCACCTGGACCGCGGGACGCGCCCGGATTCGGCCTCGCTGGAGGTCATTCGACACTGCTCGGAAACCATTGCCGCCTCCGTGGACAGCGTGCGCACGCTGGTGGATGAGTTCTCCACGCTGGCCAGATTTCCAGCCTCGCAGCCGAGTCCGGCCAGCATCAATTCAATCGTCGAGAGTGCCCTCAACATGTTTGAGGGACGCCTCCATGGGATCGAACTTCAGACCAGCCTCGCGCCCGATCTACCGAAGGTCATGGCCGATTCCGATGCGATCAAGCGCGCTCTAGCCAATTTGGTGGACAACGCCGCAGAAGCCACGGAAGGATCGCTGTTGCGGGAGATCCGCGTCAGCACCAGTCTCGTGACCAGCCGCGACGCGGTTGAAATTCTTATCGCCGATACCGGGCACGGTGTTACTCAGGAACTGAAAGAAAAACTGTTCCTGCCCTATTTCTCCACCAAGAAGCGTGGCACCGGCCTCGGGCTTGCGATCGTGAGCCGCATCGTGGAAGATCATCGCGGATCGATTCGCGTGGAAGAGAATCAACCGGTGGGCACGCGCTTCATCGTAGAATTACCGCTTGCACCGGAACCTGCCGCAAGCTCTGCCTCAGTACAACATGTCTAGCATCCTGATTGTGGACGACGAATCCGGTATCCGCGATTCCTTGAAAGGCGTGCTGGATGACGAAGGCTTTGGCACCGACGTCGCCGACAGCGGAGAAGCCTGCCTTCGGCTGCTGGAAAGAAATGCTTTCGACGTGGTCCTGCTGGATGTGTGGTTGCCGGGAATCGATGGCCTGGATACCCTGCAAAAAATCCGCGAACTGGGGAACCCTCCCGAAGTCATCATGATCTCCGGACACGGCACCATCGAGACTGCGGTGCGCGCCACCAAGCTCGGGGCGTACGACTTTCTGGAGAAACCACTTTCGATTGACCGCACACTCATCCTGATCCGGCACGCAATTGATGCCAAGAAACTGCGCCGTGAAAATCAAGACCTGAAAAAACAGCTGCAATCCAAGAGTGTAATCGTGGGTGACAGCATCCCGATGAAGGCGCTTCGCCAGCAGGCTTCCATCATGGCGCCCACCAATGGCCGCGTGCTGATCTACGGGGAATCGGGTACCGGCAAGGAACTGGTGGCGCATGCCATTCACGCGCAGAGCCTCAGGAAAGACGAGATGTTCGTGGAGGTCAACTGTGCCGCCATTCCCGAAGACCTGATCGAGAGCGAACTTTTCGGACATCGTCAGGGCTCGTTTCCGGGAGCCACCACCGACAAAGAAGGCAAATTTCAGAACGCAACCGGGGGAACGCTTTTTCTCGACGAAGTCGGCGATATGAGCCTGAAGACTCAGTCGAAAGTGTTGCGCACCCTCGATGAACAACGTTTTACCCCAGTGGGGAGTTCGTACGCCATCACGGTCGATGTGCGAGTCATCGCCTCGACCAATAAAGACCTGGAAGAGGAAATCTCGAAGGGCAATTTTCGGGAAGATCTGTTTTACCGCCTGAACGTGATTCCATTTTTCGTGCCACCCTTGCGAGAGCGCAAGGAAGACGTGCCACTGCTGGCGCGCCATTTCCTGAAAGAGTTCGCGGCCGCCTATGGCAGGCGTTCACGCGAGATCACCGATGACGCGATCCAGACTCTGATGCGCTATTCCTGGCCGGGCAATGTGCGCGAACTGCGCAACGTGATCGAGCGCATCGTGATCATGAATCCCACCACCACCCGGTTCGACCGCAAACACTTGCCACCGCTGATTTATCGGGACGGCAGCCGGCGCGCCGTGGCCGGTGAGTTCTCGACGCTCCATCAGGCACGGGACGCTTATGAGCGAGACTACATCCTGAAAAAGCTCGACGAGAGCCACGGCAATGTCAGCCGCACGGCCGAAATGCTGGGTCTGGAACGAAGTCACCTGTATCGAAAAATGAAGGCCCTGGGAATTGCGGCCAAGGAGTAAGAGGCGGGATAGAGTTCGGACGTGTTTTAAGTGAGGAGCCTACCGCTTGATCATGTGGATTTCTTTTCCGTTATTCTTGAACCGTACTTCGTCCATAAGTTGGTTAATCAGGAAAATGCCGCGGCCGTGATTCGAGTAGATGTTTTGTCCGACCACCGGGCTCGGAATTGCGGCGGGATCAAAACCCAGCCCTGGGTCACGCACCACGATCAGCATCCCGCGGGCTTCATCACAGGCCACGTCGCATTCCACGACCTTCCTCGAATCGCCTTTCGCGCCGTGCACCACGGCATTGGCCAAAGCTTCACTTAGCGCCAGCTCGATCGCGTCTTCTTTGCCGCTTGCGCACTGCATATCTCGAATCACGTCCATGATTCCCTGAACCACGGGATCAATGGCGTTTTTGTCGGCCGCCAAGGTGACTTTCAGCTTCAGGACTAACTTCCCTGGATCGAAACTACAGCCGTTCGGTTCCTCAGCCATATTGCTTCCCTTACCCCGAGGTTCGATAGCCCTTACAACTTTCGATTCTACAGAGAGAATAGTATCCCCACAATCACCTGCTGTTCATCCACGGCCAGCCCGGTTGGACGGCCCCGCCAGACCCTCTAGTTGTCGCCGCCAGTCTAGCTCATCTACAAAGGCCCGGGAATCGCGCCACCCGGGCCGTACCTTCACATAGAGTTCCAGAAAGACCTTTGTTGCCAACATTCGTTCCATGTTGTGTCGGGCGGCGGTGCCGATCTTTTTCAGCATCTGCCCGCCCTTGCCCACCAGGATGGCTTTCTGTCCTTCACGTTCACAGTAGATGGTGGCTGCCAACCGAGTAAGCTTCGGTCCTTCCTCGAACTGATCCACGATCACGGTGGCCGCGTAGGGCACTTCCTCTTTGGTGTCGAGCAGCACGCGCTCGCGAATGATCTCCGCGGCCATGAAGCGCATGGGCTGGTCGGTAGTTTGATCCTCAGGAAAGTACCGTGGTCCCACTGGCAATGCGGCGACTACTTTCTCGAGCAGCAGATCAAGGCCTTCTTTCTTCAATGCCGAGAGCGGGATTATTTCCTTGAAGTCGTGCCGCTTGCGGTAGTCCTCGATAATCGGCAGCAGCATTTTCTTGTCCCTCACTAAGTCCACCTTGTTGAGCAGTAAAAAGACGGGCGTCCCTGCCTGCTGTGCCATCCTCAGGGCAAAGTCATCCTCAAGGCTGAGCCGCTTCGTGACGTCGACGATCAGCAGGATGAGGTCGCAACCTTCCAGAGCTTCCCGCACTTCGACCATCATCTTCCGGCCGAGGGAACTGTCAGGCTTATGCACGCCGGGGGTATCGATGAGGATCACTTGCGCGCCCGGACGCTTTCCTTCCTTGGGGATGTGAACGATTCCCTGAATACGATTGCGGGTGGTCTGCGGCTTGGGGCTGATGATGGCGAGCCGCTCTCCGACCAGAGCGTTCAGCAGCGTGGACTTCCCCGCGTTGGGACGTCCGAGAATGCATGCGAATCCAGAGTGAAAAGCCATGCGAGAGAGCTATGTGGAAGCCGTCCTCGAAATGCCACGCCGTATGGAGACTGACACTATATCAGCTTCATCTGCCGAGGCTCGACCGACACGATTCGCACTCGCTCCACACGACGATCGGTCGATTCCAGCACTTCGAACCGCAAGCCGTCTTCCTCGACGACTTCGCCCTTCTGCGGGATCCGGCCCGCCAACTCCGTGACCAGGCCCGCTACCGTGGCGGCCTCTTTTCCTTCCAGGCGGATACCGAAAAGTTCGTCCAGATGATCGACATCCATGTTGCCGGGAACGATATAGGAGTGGTCGTTTTCCTTGACCACCTGGGACTTCTCGTGTTCATCGCCGATCTCACCCACGATTTCTTCGACCAGATCTTCGATCGTGACCAAGCCCGCCACGCCGCCGTATTCGTCTACTACGATGGCCATCCGGATATTGTTCTTTCGCATTTCGCGCAGCAGATCGCTGCCGAGCTTGCTTTCCGGAACGAAATACACGTCCTTGCGCATCAGGGATTCGACTGTACGGGTGCGCGCCTCGGTGTCGGGAACCTGCAATACATCCTGTGCGTAGACGACACCCACGATATTGTGAATGGAGTCGCGATACACCGGCACTCGTGAGAATGGCTTGGTGCGCAGCAACTCGATGAACTTCTCCACGGTGGTATCGGCCGGCACCGCCACCATTTCGGGCCGCGGTTTCATGGCTTCACGCACGGTCTTGCCGCTGAACTCCACCACCGACTGGATCAAGTCACGATCACTCGCCTGTATGATGCCTTCCTCTTGCCCGGCTTCAATGAGCGCATCGACCGCCTCCGCAGGACTCTCCGGCTGCTCTTCCGTCTGGCGCTTGGTCAACGATGCCACCGACTGCAAGAAGCCCAGCACCAGCGTGACCGGCAGCACGGTGTAGATCAGAACTCGCAACAGGGGCACCCAACGCACCAGCCACTCCCCGTTCGTGCGGGAAAAGAAAACGAAGGGCAAGAACCGGTTGAACATGATGACAATGAGGATCAGGCTAAGAGTTGCCTGCAAGATCTCCTGGATGCTCCATGCCTGATCGCTGAAAACGGTAAAGCCCACCGACATCGCGATGGCCGCCATGATCACTTGCACCAGGATCGCCATCGAAAGGGAGGCTCGGGTTCTGCTCACGCGCAGCTTGGGTTCCACCTTTTGCTCGAACGAATCGATGTTGTCCTGGAATTCGCGTGAAAGAAACTTGCCAATCTCGGTGTAGAGGCGATCGACGTAGGAGACCAGCGTGAGAACTCCGGCCAGCAGCAGCAACGCGAATCCTACGCCGTAATTCATCGCGCACGCCTCCGCGAGTAGTGAGCAGAGCGTGGAGGATGCGCCCCGGTCGAATTCCTCAGCATTCTCTGCGGTGTTCCTCCGCGAACCCTGCGGTTCGAGCTTTTCGCCGCCCTTGTTCCGGTGCGCTCAATCAGCGCGATCGGCAGTCCTAGTTCCTGGCGCAAGCGCTGTTCCCTGCGAGCCATCTCTCCGTTATCGGACTCGTGGTCATAGCCGGTCAGATGCAACACCCCGTGCAGCGTCAGGATCTTTACCTCTTCTGCTGGTGAGTGCCCAAGCCGGCGCGCATTTTGTGTGGCAATGTCGGCGGAAATGGCCAAGTCTCCGGCGAATCCTCTGGCCCCAACAAGTTCCGGCGGAAACGACAGCACGTCGGTCGGTCTATCTTTCCCCCGGAAGCGCTGGTTCAGCCGGCGCAATTCCCGGCTGCTTGTCACCAGTACGGTCACGCTTCCTCGCAGTCCCGCGACTCGCTTGGCGCGCGTCACAAAGCGGTCGAGGGAGTCTTCGGTCAGCCCAGCCACCCGCTTTTGCAAAATAACCATTCGACTCCCGGACGGCATTTCCTCGTACCCGGTCACTACAGCCCCAAAACCTGCCCAAAAGAAAACAGGAGGGCAGTCACTGCCCTCCCCAGCGCACATCTGAATTACTCTTCGCTGCGTCCCGGAAATGACGTCACGGTTCTCTCCTCGGAAAAATCGGCAGCACTCGCGCTTTTCCCGTTGGCAACCGTGCGCGGATCGCCCGGCCTTGCCTCCGCGGCTCTCAGTTCCGCCGCCTTGGCCTCCAGCGACAACGACATCTGCTGTTCCGCGACCCGCGCCTTGTGATCGTCGTAGGCACGAATGATGCGCTGCACCAGGTGATGCCGCACCACATCGGACTCATCGAAGTACACGAATGCCAACCCTTCCACCGGCTTCAGGATGTCGATTGCCTCTACCAGTCCGCTGCGCCGCGCGTTGGGCAGGTCGATCTGCGTGATGTCGCCCGTAATCACCGCTTTGGAATTGAAGCCCAGGCGCGTGACAAACATCTTCATCTGCTCCGAGGTTGTGTTTTGCGCCTCGTCCATGATCACAAATGAATCATTCAGGGTGCGCCCGCGCATAAACGCGATGGGAGCAATCTCGATGACATTCTTCTCGAGGTAGCGGTCCACTTTCTCGGGGTCGAGCATGTCATACAGTGCGTCATACAGGGGACGCAGGTAGGGGTCGATCTTGTCCTGCAACGTGCCCGGCAGAAAACCTAGCCGTTCGCCGGCCTCGACCGCGGGGCGGGCCAGGATGATGCGGTTCACTCTCTTGGCGAGCAGAGCAGAAATGGCCATCGCCACGGCCAGGTAGGTCTTGCCCGTACCCGCCGGACCGACCCCGAACACCATGTCGTGTTTTTCGATCGCTTCGAGATAGCGACGCTGGTTGGAGCTTTTAGGCTGAACCGTGCGGCGTCCAAAGGAGCGTTGTTTGCCCGCTTCGGCGAGCCCACGCAACGTGACTTTGGGATCGGTGGTCACCACACGCAGCATGCTGTTGAGATCGCCATTGTTGAAGCTGAAACCGGAGCGCTGCAGGTGATCGTAGTCGGCAAAAACCTGTTCGGCTCGGGCCACGTCGCGAGGCGCACCCTCTACTTCAATTCCATTCGAGCGCAGGTCAATGGTGATGTTCAGGCCGTCTTCCAGCACGTGCAGATTTTCGTCCCGTGTGCCGAAAAGGGTCTCGATGTTGGAGCTGACTTCGATGCTCTTCTTCATTCAGAAGCCGGTATTTTCCTCTCTTGGGCCCGTACGGAAACAGGCGGATCGTCCGCCCGGCCGATCGCAAAGATCGGCCTTACCATCCCTTGCTCAACGACAGCAAAGTGCCTGATAAAAATAGACTTCTCCAGGAACCGGACAGCCCGGCACCCATTCCGCTTTTAGCAAACGATTGTCTTGCGTGAAGGTGGAAAGCAGCCGAAATGCTCGCCCTGAGGTGCAAGCAACTACCATTACACGTAGCCTACCCCGGGTAGTGGTGGGAGTCAATGGGACAGCCGACTAAGCACGCGGAGCGTGCGATTGGCGGCCCGAGTGAGGTTATTGAGAGTGTGCCATCGCGCGCTGGAAAGCGTCCGCGGTCGTGCTGTAACAGTGCAGCTTCGTGTTCTTGTCCCCCACTTCGGCGGCCAGCTTGGTCGCCTCCGCCTGAGTCTGCGGATCGGGCAGATCTTTTCCCTCCGGCCACATCATTTGCATCAGCGATTCGTCACAGCGTGGATCTGGGGTCGCGCGCAGCTTGTAAATCCTGGTCGTACTCCAATCGTACTCGGAAAGTCGCTTCTG
>Ga0307479_10005940_pt1 | contig 11174 bp, 6 predicted proteins | sample atmos_gasesECM4C_FD_203743 | JGI IMG/M metagenome (GOLD analysis project Ga0307479, IMG submission 203743) | Hardwood forest soil microbial communities from Morgan-Monroe State Forest, Indiana, United States - atmos_gasesECM4C_515 | ecosystem: Environmental > Terrestrial > Soil > Temperate... | reverse complement strand
GGGATCAGACCGGGAGGATTCTGGTCATGGACTTCGGGCTGGCGCGCACGCTCCAGGGTGACGGCATGACCCAAACCGGAGCTCTGGTCGGGACCATGGATTACATGTCCCCGGAGCAGGCCTTGGCCAAGGAGTTGGACCAGCGCTCGGATATATTCAGCGCGGGGCTTATTTTCTACGAATTGCTCTCTGGTCAGGTGCCCTACAAGGCTGACAGCGCGCTGGCCAGCCTGATTCGCAGGACTCAGGAACGGGCCAAACCGATCTCCGAGCACGACAGCACGATTCCGCAGCCGGTCAGCAACATCGTCAGCAAGTGCCTGGAGCGCGAACCTGCGGCCAGATATCAGACCGCGAAAGAACTGCTGGCTGACCTCGAGGCGTGGCACGGGAAACGCGCCGCTGGAGCCATCGCGTTCCCGAGCGTCCGGCCATGGGGGCAAACGATCCCGTGGCAGTGGATCGGGGGCGTTGCCGCGGTCCTCGTTCTTTCGGTGGCAGGCTTCTTGTTCCGGGACAAGCTTCGGGTGGCGAGCAAGTCATCTTCTCCGATGGCGAACCCCGAGGTGACGCTGGCGATTTTGCCTTTCCGGAATGCGTCGCAAGACCCGTCTCTGGATTGGTACGGACCGACGCTGGCGGACATGTTGAGTACCGACGTCGGTCAATCCGCGCACTTGCGCTCGGTATCGCCGGACCGCTTGCACCAGAAATTGCACGACTTGCGGATCGGCACAGATACGGTCGTAGATCCCACCATCCTGCAGCGCGTCGGCGAGTCCAGTAATGCGGATACCATCGTTTGGGGACAATACGCTAAGTTCGGCGATCAGATACGCATCGACGCCAATGTCCAGAGTCTCAAGAGCGGACGGATCACTGCGCTCAAGGCCGAAACCACCGAGAAGGGTTTGCCGGGCGCGATCGATACCTTGGCTGATTCGATTCGCAAAAATCTGGCGCTCTCGACCGATTTCATCAAGGAACTGCAGGCGCAAGCGTTCAAGCCATCGACTAACTCGATCGAGGCTTTGCGCGATTACAACCAGGGCGTTCAGTTGATGAGGCAAGGCAAGAATCTGGAGGCGATCAAGGTTCTGCAGTCCGCCACCAATGAAGACGGGCAATTTGCGCTGGCCTATTCCAAGCTAAGCGAAGCTCAGGCAGCGCTGGGCTATGACAATAACGCGGATCAGGCCTCTCGCAAGGCCGTAGACTTCAGCAACAACTCGCCGGCGCGCGAGCGATATCTTATTTTAGCCAACCGCGCGCGCGTGGCCCACGATAATGCGAAAGCGATTGAGTATTACGAAGACCTCGCCAAAAGCTCACCGGAAGACCTTGACGTACAACTGACGCTGGGAGGACTGTACGAGACCACCAGCGTCCTCGATAAGGCCCGCGAGCACTACGCCATCGTGCTCCAACGCGATCCGCAATCGATGGACGCGCACCTGGCCATGGGACGCGTGGAGGCAATGGGCGGAAATCCGCAGCGTGCCCTGGAATTTTTCGAACGCGCGCGCAGCATCGCGATTCAAACCGACAATCAGGAAGAGCAAGGCGCGAGCCTGCACGCCATGGGGGTAGCCTACAACCTGCTGAACAAACCCGACGAAGCATTGCGCAATTTCCAGGACGGGCTCGCAATCCGCCGGCGCATCGGTCAAAAGCGTGGCATGGCAGTCAGCCTCAACGAGATCGCCAAGATCCAGGCGCAACTGGGCAACACCAAGGCCGAGTTGGCTAGCTATAACGAGGCTTTGCAAATTCGTCGCGATATCGGCGATAAGCGCGGCGTGGGTGGGACCCTGCTCGACCTGGGAAATTTCTACGACGACCAGGGCGATCATGACAAGGCGCTCACCTTCTACAAAGAGTCCCTGCAAATCGAGCGGGATATCGGCGACGAGAGCATGCAGGCCATCTGTCTCAGCAATATCGGGAGCGCCCGTTTCTCCAAAGGGGAATACGAAGACGCCCTCACCTATTTCCAGCAGGCGCTGCAGCTGCGCGAGAAAGCCAAGGTTCCCACTGATATTGTCGAGAGCGTGCATAACATCGCGGAGACCTCCGCCAAAATGGGCCAATATGATCAAGCCGTTGCGCAATACATGCGCGCGCTGGATCTACGGCGCACCATCAGCGATCCTCGGGGAGCGGCGATCGAAGCCTACAGTTTAGGGACTCTCTTCCAGCATCAGGGACGCCTGGGAGCAGCTCTAAATTCCAAAGAGGAAGCCCTGAAGACCTTTACTGAACTGAAAGACAGAACGTTCTGGATGGCGGAGATTCTTGGAGGTTACGGAGACGTTCTGATCCAAGCAGGACGAGGCGACGAAGCCCCAAAGTATCTGGGCGATGCGCTCAGCCTCTCACGGGAATTGAAAAATGACGGCATGGTGGCCCAGACGTTGGGGTTCGTGGGCGATGCATCGTTCTATCGGGGCGACCTCAAGTCCGCGCGTACTTCTTATGAGCGCGCCGCACAGGCTGCCGAGCACACCACCGAAACCGACAAGAAACTGATCGCGCAACTCGATCTGGCCAAGGTTGCGATTCAGGAAGGACGAGGCAAGGAAGCCATTGCAAGCCTGAAGCCGCTGTGCCAGAAGGCTGAGGCTCTGGGACTGAAATACCTGGCCGTTCAGTGCTCCTTGTCGATGTCGGAGGCGATGATCCAGGTTAAGGACTATGCGCACGCAAAGCCAGAATTGGAACGGCTCATGCTCACTTCCGACAAGCTTGGACTACAGCCCTCGTCCGCCGGGGCCCACTACGCGCTAGCGACGATTCTGCGCGTCTCCGGGAACAGCGCGGAAGCTCAGGATCAATACCGGCAGGCCCTTCGCCTGCTGGACGCCATCTCGAAAGAAAAAGGGGCCGAAAGAGTCTTACAGCGGTCCGACCTCAGCACCATTTACAACGAATCGACCCGATGGTCGCGGCCCTCTAAGTAGTCCTTCCCACCTTCCTGTCCGTCCACCTGCCCCAAGATCCGAAGGCACGAACTGCTGAACAAAAAATGCAGGCCGCTAGGCCTGCGAGACGACACAACGCTTAGAACCGAGCTCCGGCTCTGATCGGGGGATGCTGCCTCAGGCAGCATCCCCTTTCACTACAGTTCAGTCATCGCCCCTCTTGTTGCTGATCACGGTGACGGCGGTGGCAACATTGTCCGCTGGTCTTGGATCAGGGTTGAAGAAGGTTGTGGTGGCGGTATCCGTGATCGTGCCGGAAGTCGCCGTCACGTTAACCACTAGCACCATGACCTGGAGGGCAAACGGGTCGAGGGTTCCCACCGTGCAAGTAGCCACACCGCCGCTCACCGAACACGATGTAGTCGAACACCCGCTGCTGAATGTGCACAACGCAGCATTCACGAAGTTCGTGCCTGACGGGATCGTGTCGGTGATCGCAACTCCCTGCGCAGACGCAGGCCCGAAGTTCAACACCGGAATGAGGTACGTCAGGTTGCTTCCGGTCCTAACTTTAGGGCTCGTCACGTTGGCGATATCTACATCGGCAGGCGAGTAGTGGACGTTCTGCACTGCCACGAAGCAGGAGAAGCTTGGCTTGCTCGAGCCTTTGGTTGTGGGATCGGTTCGTGTCTGAGAGAAAGCGGTAATGATGTTCTGGTCGAACGGCACTGGCGGTGGGCAAGGTTGACCAGTCGCCTTCAGGAATCCCGGACGCAAAATGTTTGACTCTGACGAAGGCACGTCGTAGCTGGTGACCACGTCATAGCTGACGGTGTTGCATTGGTTGTTGTTGGGGTCGTTGGGGGTACACACAGCCTGGAACTCGACGCATTGGTTACCGGTGTTGTCGTAAATGATGCATTGACTGGGGAACTTCGGACCGGGGTTGAACGAATTAAAGTCGGTCGGCACCGCCGTTACCGCCAACTTATCGATTCCTTTGTTGGGCCTGACCTTGTACAGATAGCTGCCGAAGCTGAAGGTGGTAAATTGATTGGCTGGCAGGTTGGTCTTGACGATCGTTTCGCTGCCGTGAGGCGTAAACGTCCAGCTCAGGATGTCGTTGTTTTCTACGTCGGCACCGGTCGCACCTGTAAAACCCACATAAGCACTGTCAGCAACCGTGTCGGTCGGGTTAGCGAGGTGCAGTAGAGTGGTCAGATCGACCGACACACCACCCTCGAACACCGCGTGACCATCGATGGTGACTTGCAGAATCGGCAGGCACTCGACACAGTCGACGGCGGGGGCGTAGTCGATCCGGACGATGTGCGGATTGCCGTCTGCCAAAGTAACCGGTACCGGTGCAGTAGCTATCGCAAGTTTGCAGGGGAGTAACACGTTTACCGAAGGACTGTACGTCGCGTTGTGGTCGGCGCTATTGGCGTTCGGACCGCAACTCTGGACAGCCACATGGTTGGCGTTCGGGTCATTGTTTGCCACGTCCAAGTGAGTATCGAATTCGATCGCAAGGCTGTTAGCTATACCCGAAGCAGTCGTCTTTCCGTCATAGGGAAACGCAAATCCGCCGCCGTAACCGATCGCCGCGCCCGTGCCGCCCAACGCCTGTAAACCGCCGGGGGGACCGATTTCCACCGGCGGCGGCGCGTTTTGAATGACAAAAGCAATGCCGTCCCCATGAGGTGTCTCAATGCTGGTGCCTGTGGTCTGGAAGGTAAACGTGGTTGAGAAACCTTCCGCTACGGGCTGCAAGAAATTGAACCAGGCTGAACCCGCGTTCTGTGTGGTCGTTTCACTCAGTGGGTTGGGAGCGAGTCGCAGCACACTACCGGATTGCCCCGCACTCCCGTTGAGAGTGAGCTGCGCGGTCGAACTGAAATCGCTGAACGAAGGGCTCTGGGCCAAAAGGGGCGTCGTTCCACAGATTGCCACCAGCCCCGCGAGCACCACCATAGTGAATGCGAGGGTCTTCGCATCTGCACGCTTCTCGCTACAATTCTTTCGAGCACAAAACAAGGCGCCGACGTCCATAGAGCTCTCCTCTTGATGCAGAGTTCAGACCTGGGAAATGTGAGATCGCTGCGAGCCCGTACTTATTGACGAACCAACGGAATTCCGACGGAGGACTCTTGTGGGGGGGGGATCACAAAAATCCAGACAACGACAAACAACCAGATATTGACACGTGCTTTTCAGACCACGGATGGAACCGATTTCACACAGTTGGCCGAAAGCGCCCGCTAGAAGCCCCGTTTGAGGAAGCTTCCGCTTTCACACAGTTGGCCGAAAGCGCCCGCTAGAAGCCCCGTTTGAGGAAGTTTCCGCAGTCAAACGGCGTAGGAATTGTGCCCTTGCCCATCCCGAAAGTCAAGGCTCGCAACAACAATAATGCTACCGCTTACGTCATAACGACCGCTTCCCCTGTGGATCAAGTGCGCGGATGGATATAATCGCGGCGTTCTGTGGCGACTGTGGGTATGTCGCAAAATTGCAACGAGCCGGACTCTCCCAAGGAGGAATGAAAATGACTGAGCAGTCTTCAGTCAGTCGTCGTGGATTTCTTGGCGCCGCAAGCGCGACCATGGCAGCGGCCGTCGTGCGCTCTCATCCCGAAGCTGGAGCGATGATCCAACCCTCATCAAATCCAGTGCTTTCCCCTCAAAGCCCAGGACGGCGTAAAAAAATTCCCATCGGAGTATTTGATCCCGTATACGAAAAGCTTTCGCTGGACGAAATGCTCGACAAAGTGTCTGCCCTTGGCCTGGAAGCGATGGAAATTGGCACCGGTGGGTACCCGGGAACGAATCACTGTCCAGTGGCCGAACTCCTGGCGGACCCGGCCAAAGCCAAGGCATGGAAAAAGAAATTCGAGGATCGCAACATCCGGGTGGCAACTTTCAGTTGTCATGGGAACCCGATACATCCCGATCCCAAGCACGCCGCTAAGGACGCCGAATCTTTCCGGAATACGGTTCTGCTTGCTGAACGCATGGAAGTACCCGTCATTGTGGGATTTTCGGGCTGTCCAGGAGGTTCGCCGACCGACACCATGCCGAATTGGGTGACCTACCGTTGGCCCCCGGAATACCGCGAGATGCTTGCGTGGCAGTGGAGGGAGAAGGTCGTTCCCTACTGGAAGGACGCTGCGAAATTTGCCCGTGACCATGGCATCAAGCGCCTCGCCTTCGAGATGCATCCGAACTTCGTGGTGTACAACCCGAAGACGCTTTTGCAATTGCGCGAAGCGGTGGGGGAAGAAATCGGCGCCAACTGCGATTTAAGTCATCTGTTCTGGCAAGGATGTGATCCGGTCGAAGTGATTCATTTTCTTGCGAAAAATGGTGCCTTGTTTCATGCTCACATGAAAGACACGGTCTTTTACCCGGAGAACGTGAACCGTTTTGGCGTGTTGAACTTCGCGTTTGCAACCGAGGAGTTGTCCGGTGCCTCCGAGACATTTCGCGCTGTCGGCTACGGACACGGCGCCGGCCAGTGGAAGGCGATCCTGCAGGCCTACATGGACGTCGACTATGAGGGCATCCTCAGCATTGAGAACGAGGATCCCATCCTCTCGGGCGAGGTCGGCGTCGAACGCGCTGCTTACGTGCTCAAGAATGTACGGAACGAAATACTCGGGTGAGGTGCTAGCCGCCACCAGCATCATCTCGCGGTCGCGCAGAAAGCGCTCTTCGCCGCCGCTCAGACGGGGAGCATCCGCTTTTCGAGCGAACTCTGCTGGGCTAACTCGATCAAGCGAATGACTTCTCTGGCTTCTTGCGGCTTCACGGCCAGTTCATCTTTCCTGGCGATGGCGCGGTAGACGTTGGTGTAGTACTCCGGATAGCAGCCCGCCAGCGTTGGATATTTCGCGCGCATTAGATTTCCATCGCATTGCGTGATGGCCCCCCAAGCCTCTTCCGGCTCCGCACCCCAGTTGGGCTGCGCGGGCGAGCCTCCCTGCTTCAGCGCCTCTTCCTGGGGGTCGAGTCCGAACTTGAGGTAGCTGCCCTGGGTACCGTAGAGCACGAAGCGCGGGCTCGGCTCACACACCAGCGAGCCCGCTTTCAGCGTCACTTTCAGCGCGGAATATTCCAACCGGACCTCGAAGCTATCGACCGCGACCGCTCCATCCCGCTGCCGTCGAAGGTCGGCAAAAATCCCCTGAGGCCGCCCGAAGAGCACGACGGCCTGATCGATCAGGTGAGACCCCAGGTCAAACAACACCCCCGACCCCGGAATCGCTTGCTCCCGCCATGCGCCCGACTTGAGTGCAGGACGAAAGCGATCGAAACGGCTTTCATGCTCGGCGAGATGTCCCAGGCGCTTCTGCTCCAGGATCTGGCGCACAGTGAGAAAATCGCCGTCCCAGCGGCGATTCTGGAATACGCTGAGCACGCGGTCCATCTTGCGCGATAAGGCGATCAATTCGTCGGCGTCGGCTGAAGTGATGGTAAAGGGCTTGTCGACCACCACGTGCTTGCCGGCCTGCAAGGCCTTCGCGGCGAGTTCGAAGTGACTGGGGTTCGGGGTAGCAACCACCACCAGATCGACGTTTGGCTCCGCACACAGTTCATCCGCGTTACGCATTACTTTGGCCTGAGGGTATTTCTTCTCGGACTCGTTGCCGTGGCGCTGGACGATGTGGGTCAGGCGCAAATGTGGATTGGCGTGAATCAGGGGCGCGTGGAACACTCGTCCCGCGAGACCAAAGCCGATGAGACCAACGTTGAGAGGATTCGTCACGCGGACATTCTAAGCGTATTTGCCGCCCGTCAAAAAGGCACTCCTGGACCGCTGGGCGGGAGCTATAATCGCCGAACTTCTGCCTATCTGATCTCGTGAGGGGAGCATTCGTGGCGCAAGTAAGTCGTTCGCCGAAGGTGTATGACGTCTGCATCGTTGGGTCGGGAGCTGCCGGCGGGACGGCTGCCAAGATCCTGGCCGAGGGCGGGTTGAGCGTCGCGATGCTGGAGGCAGGTCCGGCGCTGGATCCGAGCGAGGATTTCAAGGAACACGTATGGCCCTATGAGTTGGCGCACCGCGGCGCGGGCATCGGCGGGCATGCCTTAGACTTGGGCAACAGCCTCGAAAATGAGTTCATCGCCCCCACCGGCGCATGGACGATCGAGGGCGAGCCGTACTCCTCCGCGCCCGGCTCCACCTTTCGCTGGTACCGGTCCCGAATCGTGGGCGGCCGGACCAACCATTGGGGTCGGATCGCGTTGCGGTTCGCACCCGTCGACTTTCGAGCGAAGAGCCACGATGGGCTCGGCGATGACTGGCCAATCACCTACGAAGATCTCGCGCCTTACTACGACAAGGTGGAGTCTTTCATCGGGGTGTTCGGAACGAAGGAAAACATCGCCAGTGCGCCCGACGGGATCTTCCAGCCGCCTCCCAAGCCGCGATGCAACGAAGTCGTTGTCAAGAACGTCTGCGACAAGTTGGGAATCCTTTGCATTCCCGCGCGCATGGCCATAATCACGAAGTCGCTCAACGGGCGCCCGGCGTGCCATTACTGTGGACAGTGCGGCCGCGGATGCAAGCTCGCATCCAACTTCAGTTCGAGCCAGGTCATGATTCCTCCTGCGCAGGACACGGGACGTTTCACCCTCATCACCCACGCGATGGCCCGTGAGATTCTGGTGGGCAAAGGGGGCAAGGCCGAGGGCGTTTCCTACATCGATAAGAAGACTCGCACGGAGAAGCGGGTACACGCCAGGGCGGTCATGCTGGCCGCGAGCGCCTGTGAATCCGCTCGCCTGCTTCTGAACTCGAGATCGAGTCTCTTCCCTGACGGTCTGGCAAATGCCTCCGGAGTTGTGGGGCGCAACCTCATGGACTCGGTAGGCAGCGACGGGGGCGGTTACTTTCCTCAGATGGAAAAAGTTCCTCCCCACAATCACGATGGTGTGGGCGGCATGCACATGTACGTTCCCTGGTGGAAATTCGACCGCAAGAATGATTTCCCGCGTGGCTACCACATCGAGTTGTGGGGCGGACGGCATATGCCGGGTGTGCGCATGTTCCATGAAACCTGCGACGTCGGCGAAGGCTATGGCGTAGGCCTGAAGCAACGTTTGCGGAAAGAATACGGCACCTACCTGGGTTTTTCCGGGCGTGGCGAGATGATCCCCAACCCGGACAGCTACTGCGAGATCGATCCCAACACCGTCGACCAATGGGGCATTCCAGTTTTGCGTTTTCACTTTAAGTGGACTGACAACGATTTCAAGATGGCGAAGGATATGCAGGAAACGTTTCGAGCCATTGTCGATGCCGCCGGAGGAACCTACACCACGAAGACCACTCCGGACGGGACGAATCCTTACGGGATCGCAGACGGAGGCGTGATCATCCACGAGGTGGGGACGGCTCGCATGGGATCCGATCCCAAAACCTCCGCGCTTAACGGCTACTGCCAGGCGCACGACGTGAAAAATCTGTTCGTCACGGATGGAGCTACGTTCGTGACCAACCCGGACAAGAATCCGACTCTCACCATCATGGCGCTGTCGTGGCGTGCGTCGGAGTATCTGCTGGCAGAAGCAAAGAAGGGGACGTTGTAGCCCATCTGGGAATCAGGAGAATGCCAACATGCCAACGAATCCGGTGAGCCGCCGCGATGTCTTGAGAAGCCTTGCCATGGGCGCCGTGGGAGGATCCGTGCTGCAGTTGATCCCGCTGCAGGCGGCCGAGCAAGTTCACCACATGGTCAAGCAGGAAAAGGCTCACGGACCAGCGGGCAGGTATCGGCCAAAGTTTTTCTCGGCCCGCCAGTATGCGACGCTTGGCGCGCTCTGCGACGCGATCATCCCGCCTGATGAAAATTCCGGTGGCGCCGTGCAAGCAGGCGCTCCCGAGTTCATCGATTTGCTGAGCAGCGAGAACAAAGACTATCAGCTTGCTCTCGGGGGAGGATTGATGTGGTTGGATGGCGTCTGCTCGGATCGGTACGGACACCCATACTTATCGTGCAGCGCGCCGCAGCAGAAGGAAATCCTGGACCTGATCGCATACCGCAAGAACACCGTGACGGACGCCGGCTTGAGCCAGGGGGTGGAATTCTTCGCCTTCCTGCGCAGGCTGACCACCGACGCGTTTTACAGCAGCGAAATCGGTATCAACGACCTTCAGTACGTCGGAAACACCTTCGTGAAGGAATTTCCAGGATGCCCGCCGGTGCCGGAGGCCTAGGGCCACTGGGTCGGGACACGATACACTTCCCTACAATTTTGTTGTGCCTCCGGTTGGATGTCGCTTTCGCATTCGCGTAGTATAGTCGTTCGTTTTTCTCACTCCTCGACGGAGCTTCGAATGAAGAAAGTTTCATGCTGCGCGCTTTTTATTGCGCTATGCGCTTTCGCGAGTCTTCCGGCATGGTCCCAGGAAAAAATTGATCTGGAAATGGTCAGCCGCATCCGCTACGAGGGGTTCCGGAATTCCAAGGTGATGGAAATAGCGAGCGGGTTGATGGATGGTATCGGTCCGCGCTTGACTGGGTCGCCCAACGCAAAGCGGGCGAATGAATGGACGCGCGATCAGTTGACTTCCTTCGGGTTATCGAATGCCCACCTGGAGTCGTGGGGACCGTTTGGCAGGGGATGGGCAAACGACTACGTCAGCGTGCGCATGCTGTCCCCGGACGTAGCTCCCTTAATCGCGTATGCCAAGGCTTGGACCCCGGGCACCAATGGTGTGATGAAGGGCAAGTGCGTCCGCGTGAAAATCGAAGACAAGAAAGATTTCGATAAATACCGAGGCAAGCTGGCCGGCGTGATTGCGCTATTTGGTCCGGACCCAGAAGTGAAGACCGTCAGCCAACCGCTGTTCGAGCGGCTTACCGAAAAGGAACTCGCCGATATCGGACAGTACCAGATTCCCAGCGAGAAGGTGGACCTCCGTTTCCGCCAGTACTTGAAGCGTATGGCCTTCCAGAAGGAACTGAACCAATTTCTGGACGAAGAAAAAGTCCTCGCTCTCGTCGACCATGGCTACGGTTCTTTTGGGGGCGGCACAGTCTTCGTGCAGTCCGGCGGTCCCTGGAAGACAGGGGAAACATCGAAAGTTCCGGCAGTCACCGTAGCCCTGGAGCAATGGGATCGCATTGCGCGCCTGCTCGAGCAGAAGAAAGATGTCGAACTCGAACTGAATGTCGCTAACACCTTCTACGACGACGACCCCATGCAGTACAACACCGTGGCAGAGATTCCCGGCACCGACAAGAAGGAC
>Ga0307479_10005939_pt1 | contig 11174 bp, 9 predicted proteins | sample atmos_gasesECM4C_FD_203743 | JGI IMG/M metagenome (GOLD analysis project Ga0307479, IMG submission 203743) | Hardwood forest soil microbial communities from Morgan-Monroe State Forest, Indiana, United States - atmos_gasesECM4C_515 | ecosystem: Environmental > Terrestrial > Soil > Temperate... | reverse complement strand
GGACTCAGGGTCCGACTTCACCTTGATCTGCGCCACCGCTTCCACGGTCACCGCCACACCCTGCACGGTGTAAAGATCCTGCTGGGGCGCCACGTCGAAGGACATCAATTCAAGCGAGAGTTCGCGACAGCTCTCCACCATCGGAAAGATGATCGTGCCGCTCCCCTGCACGATGCGCGTCCCTCGAAATCCGTAAACGATCAACGCTTCGTGTGGCCCCGCCTTGCGAAACATCTTTGCCAACACGCCCATCATCAACAGTGTGCCCAATACGATCAATCCCACGATTACCCAGACGCTGTTTATCGCTACCATATTCGTGTCCTCCTCTCAGTCGTGTCAGGAATTTCGTCTGAGCCCAATTGCGTTTAGCCTTCCTTTGTGAACTCTTCCCACAGGCGCACATACGCGATCCCATGCTCGAACCGCGTAACCACCACTTCCGCGCCTTTCTCAAGGGGCTTGCCATCCTCGCTGCGAGCGCCTGCGCTGCGGCGCGTGCCGCCTTGCACGTAGAGAATTTCGCCCGTGCCGCCCGGCCGAATGGCGATATTTACTTTTCCGACCGCGCCAACCATTTGAAAATCCATGGGCTCGAGCGCCGCGTCCGGGTTATCCAAAACTTTCACCATGAATGCCGCTACCAGGGCCGCTCCTGACAATCCCGCGACGCTTGCCAGAGCCAGCACCGCGAGAAACCACAGCCGCGCATGGGTAGTCAGGAGAAATCCAACGCCGCCAAACCACGCCAGAAAAACCATCAGGGACGCGGAATTGAAAAGAGGAAAATGCGCGGCGCCATGTCGAACTTCTCCACGCGCCGGAGCTCCCGAGTGGTGACCTGCCGAGTGCGGCGCGCCCGGGTGTCCCATTTTCACGTGCGCGTGGAGGTGCCACTTCAACGGCAGATGCAAGTGCAACGCGCCTGACAGGAATGACACCAGGCTGAGAATAAATCCGACTCCGAAACATCCCAGGTAGAAGGCCTGCCAATTCATGCGACCTCCTTCCGTCCTTCACATCCGCAAAGAATTCCACGCCGTCGAAAATTCGGACCGAATCACGAGTCGGCGTCCCCGTGTCGCGCGGGGTGTAACACGCCTTCGAGACGGCCCATCAGTCCCGGAGTGCGCAGGATTTCGCGCAACAACAGCAACGGCCGCCGCGAATCCTCAGCTTGCGCAACAGCCAGCAAAGCGGCGCTCAGTTCGGGATCCGACTGAAACCGCTCCGCGCCCGCCAGCAACCAGGAATCCAGCGTCGCCTCGCGCACCCGCAAATCGGACATCAATTCGGTGTGATATCCCTCGGGATCGTTCACCAGGAAGCCGGGGTAGACGCCGAAAAACCTGGCGAGCAGAGTGCGCGTCGTGTGCGTGAGATGCGGCCGTCCTCCGCTTTCAATCTGGGACAAATACGATTGGCTGATCGCTTTTCCCAACTGCTTGCGCATCGCTCGCGAGACTTCTTCCTGCGTCATGGGGCGGCCCAAGCCGCGCAAAGAGCCTTCCATGGCGCGCAGATTGCGAATTTTGTCTGCCAGAGTCATTTCATACATCCAATCACATTCGGTAATATCTATATCTCATATTGCAATATTAAATGTCAAGCGAAAAACAGGATGTCCAACTCACACAACTAAACCAATTAAATCAACTATTTATGGCTATATGTCGCAGTCTGCTTTGACTATGGATACGGCATGCAGTAGCACAGGTACTCTTGCCTATGCGGTTTATTGTAGGGTGCATGAAATAGAGCACAGCCATGAGTGGCTGTGCTACTTACCCACCTTCGGCGATCAATCCGATTTGCGTTCGGAGCGCAGGTCAATCCCCAGCTGCTGGCACTTCTTGTAGAGATGGCTGCGTTCCAGGCCCAGCGCGCGGGCAACGTTCGTCATGTGGTGATGATGGCGGCGCAGTTCGGCGAGCAGTACTTCGCGTTCGAAGGACTCGATGCGATGGGCCAGCGTGCCGTTTCCCCCAGCGGGCGCAGGGTCACCGTTTCGAACCGCCGGCAAAGCCAAATTCACTTCCTCGGCTGTGACCGTTTCGCTGTTCGAAAGGAGAAGAACTCGCTCGACGACATTGCGCAACTCGCGGACGTTGCCCGGCCAGGGATAGCGCTTCAGAATTTCCGACGCTTCCGCTGAAAACTGCTTCCTTCTCCAACCGTTCTGCGCCGCGACCTGAGCGGCGAAATACTCCGCCAGCACGGGAACCTCTTCCGCACGTTCCCGCAGCGGCGGCAACACAATGGGGAAAACATAGACGCGGTGAAACAAATCGGCGCGGAACGTTCCCTGCCGGACCAGATCCTCGAGATTGCGGTGCGTCGCGACAACCACGCGCGCATCGACAGGAGTCGGCTTGTCGCCGCCCACGCGCTCAATTTCGCCCTCTTCCAGCACGCGTAGCAGCTTCGACTGCATCGCCAGAGGCATGTCGCCGATTTCATCGAGGAACAGCGTGCCACAGCCAGCCTGCTCGAACTTTCCGATGTGGCGACCTGTCGCGCCGGTGAAAGAGCCTTTTTCGTGGCCGAATAATTCTGACTCGATCAACTCGCCCGGCACGGCGGCGCAATTGAGCGTCACGAACGGCCCCGCGCGGCGCGCGCTTTTTTGGTGAATGGTGCGCGCGATGAGTTCCTTGCCCGTGCCGGTTTCACCTTGAATCGCCACGCGCGATTCACTCGCGGCGACGCGCTCCACCTGCGCCAGCAAACGCTCCATCACCGGTCCGGACCAGATGACTTCGTGCTTGCCGAGGCGCAGGCGCAGATCTCGATTTTCCTCTTCGAGGCGCCGCAACCGCAGAACGTTCTCGGTAGTGACGAGGAGCTTCTCGGTCGAAAGCGGCTTCTCGAGAAAATCGACGGCACCCAAGCGTGTGGCCCGCACCGCCATTTCGACGCTGGCCTGCCCGGAAATCATCACCACCGGAGTTGTCGTGCCCGCGGCCTTCAAATCCTCGAGGAGCGAGATGCCGTCTTTGCCGGGCATAACGACATCCGAGAAAATCACATCGAACCGCTCCGCGCGAATCAGTTCCAACGCCCGGACGGCGTTATCGCATACGGTCGCCTCGTAACCGGCGAGGCGGAAGGCGCGAGAAAGCGACGCCAGGGTGTTCGGGTCGTCGTCGATGAGCAGGAGATGCGGCTTGGGGGCTGTCATGGTTTACTCACGCCGCTAGGCGGCACTGCTTACGGGCGGATCCTCGGGCTTGGTTCGTGGATGATTCTTTCCCGGCCAGGAGCCCGGATGCTCGATCGGCAGCTCGATTCGGAAAGTTGCGCCCGCGCCCGGCGCGGATTCCACGGCAATTTTTCCGCCATGATCACTCACCACCGACTGCACGATCGCGAGGCCGAGACCGGTGCCATGCTGCTTGCTCGTGTAGTACGGCGTAAAAAGGCGCGCGCACTCTTCCGGCGTCAGGCCCGCGCCGGTGTCGGTAACGTCGAGGCACACCGAACCATTGTGCTGCGAAGTTCGCACGGTCAGCGTTCCGCCGGCAGGCATGGCGTCGAGTGAATTGAGCACCAGATTTTCGAGCGCCCTGCGCAGGAGAGTGGGATCGGCCTGGGGGCGCGCGAGTTTTTCGTCGAGGTAAAGCTCCGGCGTGATCGGTGGGCGCCCCACAGCGCACAATTGCGGCTCGAATAGTTTTACGACGCTGCGCACGGAGTCGTTCAAATCCACCGGCTCGAATTCCGGCGCGGGCATTTTCGCAAAATCACTGAATCGGCTCACGATGGTTTTTAGATTTTCAAGCTCCGCCCGCAACGTGGCGGTGGACTCGAAAAACACCTCGTCGAATTGCTCGGAAGAATGTTCCCGCGCGCGCTGCAGATTTTCCACGGTCAATTGGAGGGGGAATAACGGATTCTTCAACTCGTGGGCGAGGCGGCGCGCCAGTTCGCGCCACGCAGCGACGCGTTCGGTCTGCACTAGCCGCTCGCGCTGCTCGGCAAGTTGCCGCGTCATGTCATTGAAAGCGCCGGCAAGTTGGCCGATTTCATCGCGCGAATGAACTTCTACGCGCGCCTCCCAATGCCCGGCGGCAACCTCGCGCGCGCCCCTGGCAAGTTGCTCGATCGGGCGCGTGACGCGCGCCGAAATCCACCAGCCAAGAACCAATCCAGCCAAAATCACTCCACCCGCGACCAGCAACGCAAGAGCGCGAATAAAATTCAGCATCTGGACCAGATCCTGGCGCGAGCTTCCCACCAGCAGCACCCCGAGCAAATCGCCTGCCCGCCCGACCAACGGAATCGCGTCGAACGATTCCGAATTCGCGGCGCTGGCCGAACCTGAGTTGATTGTCTTCTGCAGCTCGCGGCGCGTTCGCTGCACTTCCGCGATCAGCGGCGCGAATAAATCTGCCTGGGCTACCTGGCCGTGCAGATCGGTGAGTTCGGACGGGACGAAGCCCTGCTCGAGATTTCGATAAAGCACCGCGCGCATGCTCTCCGGCAAAACCAGCGTCGCGAGAAAATCCTGATTCAGCCGCTGACCGCCGATCATGTAGAAATGTTTTTCGCCGACGCGAACAGTGCGCACGGCAAGCAAGCCGAGATCGACGTTGTCCGGCATTTCCACACGGCTCAGGAAGGCGCCCCGCGAATTCCAATCTTTCTCCGCGGTCACCCAGTCGTTCTTGTAGCCGAAGCGCGCCGGCCACTCGGCGGAGGAGATCAGCGTGCCGTCATCGGCAACGATATCGAGAAAATCGAGCTGTTGCGTTCCGGCGATGCCGCGCGCGTCGTTGTAATACTGCGAGGCGTCGGCCTGCGGGCGGTTGAGGTCAATGGCCATGCGGATTGTGGCCTCGGCGTCTGCAATTCCCTGCACGCGGTGCGCGACTTCTTCTCCCCGCTGCGCGTATTCCCGGCGGAACTGCGCCACCAATGCGTCGGCGCGCTGACGATCAAATAATTCAAAAGCGCGCCGCGTGTAAGCCGACACACCCACGGCCACAAGCGTCACGGCCGTGACGATCGTTACCGTAAACAGTCCGAGGAGCTTGGTGCGGAAACTCATGGCGTTGTTCCCCCGGCTGCGGGCGCCTGCTCAAGCCAGACGTCCTCCAGCCGCCAGCCACCCCATCGCGGAGCCATCCAATCGCGCACCTGCGGGCTCAACCCATAACTTTCGGAGACATGAACGAGGGGAATAATTCGGAATGCGTCGATGGGTGCGCGTTCGGCAGCGTAAGCTTGCTCCAGCGTTTCTAGTGCCGGGCTGGGCTCCCCGAGTGAATCCAGCAGTGCCGGGAGCGCAACGCCAGTATCGGGTGAGCCGATTCGCTGGCGCACCAGGCGCATGTCGCCTGCCGGAGGCTTCATTGCTCTGCCCGTTGGCTGCCCCGAAAGCTGCACCGCGATCCCCGCTTCTTTCAAATTGACGGCGACGCGCTCGGCCACGGCGCGCGCTTCGCCATCGGCGGAATCATAATTCAGGACAAGGGGTGCGGCGTGAGAAACTTCACGCCCGGTTGCGGTAAGTAACTCCTTCGTCCGCGCAAGATTGAGTGCGGAGGGAAAAAGAAACGCGTATCCCGAAAGCCAATTCGGCAACAGACCGCCAGCCGGAACGCCTTGCCGTTGCAGGACCACGTCCGCGATGGAAGCTCGATCGATGGCCAGCGAGACGGCTTCCCGAAGGCGCGCGTCCTGAACAGTAGGGCGTGCCATATCAAAGCGAAGGGTGAACAAATCTACAGGATCACTGGAGGCAGTTCGCACGCCGCGCTCCGCGGTGCGGCGCACTTCCGACGCGGGTAGCTCAACTACATCGGCTTGGCCGAACGCGATTGCATTGGCCTGTTGCTGTTGATCGATCCCCATTGTGAGCTCGATCTTGTCCACAAATGGACGCCCCGCCCAGCACAATTCATTCGCGGCAAAAACAACCTTGGACGTAGAATCCGTGGGCCACTCTGCGACGCGAAACGGGCCGGTGCCGGTGAGCGAGCCATCGTCAGCGGCGTGAAAAATGAAAAAGCGGCCAGCGGCGAGTTGCGAAGGAAAGTCCGGCAAAGAATGATCCGCCTGAATCACAACAGAATCTGCATCTGCGCTCACGTCAAACGTGTTGCCAAGCAATTGCTGGAGCGCCAGAGCCGCTGTTTTCGGTGTGAGTAACGAGCCGTCACTAAATTTTACACCCTCGCGCAGACGAAATTGCCAGCGCTTCGCTTGAGCGTCATGCTGCCATGAAACAGCCAACATGGGTTGGGGGAAACCGTGATCGTCAAACTGCGCCATCCGATCAAAAACGAGCGCTGCGAGCCGATTAGCGGCCGGATCAGGGGACGATTGACGCGGATCGATTGTTGCCACACGTCCGTGCATCTGGATGCGGAGCGTACCGCCGTAGCGCGGCTGGAGAGACGCCATCGCAGTCGCCGCCATGAGCATCGCTCCGAGCACAACCGTCGCATGCACCCGTTTACTTCGAGCACGAAATGGACAACTGATACGCTTCATAGTTCCCTGTCTTCAGATTCAGAATGACCAGCCTGGGCATATCCGGTGCGACGTGGAGCGCCAGGATCGGCCCGGGGAATTCCAGCCCGTTGCTGATGGCGACGGCGCCGGTCGGTTTAATTTGAAACGCCTGCAAAGAATCCGGTTGAGTGTAGTCTCGCGGGCTAGTTGCCAGGACCTGATTGCCATCAACACATGCGCTGTGAACAATGCCGAATTCGGCGCCTCTCCCGATGGGTTGTGTGTCGTCAGGCGCAAAGTCTATCAAATAGTCAGCCGGGGCGCGGCTCGCTGTTGGGTGACATTCGACTAGATTGTGTGTATCCAGCGCAATCGTACAGGTTTGTGTTTGGAACACGGCGGAAACAATATTCCCATTGTATTCGAGGGATCCTCTGGGATTGCGACTGGGGCTTTGTGAGGAGGGAATCATAACTCTGCTGACGGCAGGTCCAAGACTGTCTTGAATCGCGAGACCCTCGGCGAGTAGCAGCACGAACCTATTCTGACCACCCACATCCGGTGCGAGCGCGTCCAAGATCCGCTCCGGTCCTTCCCAGAGTTTTTCGCTGCGGAGCGTCACTGGCATGGCGTCGGAAACCGCGCGATTCTCCATTGGCCGTGGAACCGCCACGAGAACAACTTGCGATGTATCCAGGGTGTGTATTTCGACAGTCCAAACAAGATTCTTGATGCTCTCAGAGAAGGTAACCGCCGCCCTGGCTTCTACAAAACCATTTTCTGGCTTGCCAATTCCCCGGTTTTGCAGCTCCATTTTCAGAGCTTGTGTGACTCGGACAACTTCTTCGGGTGTCAATGACGATGAATTTTTCACGTCCAAAGAAAGGTTAGTTCGCGTGGGCAAACACGCCGCGATCTTCCCTGCAAGTTCCCGCGCGGAGTCTTCTAGTGTGTCTGAACACGCCGCCATCGGCATTCCCAACAAGACGAAGAGAATCAGGATGGTGCGGTACGAAAGGTTAGATCGATCGGTGCCCGTCATCTGTGTGCTGCGCCCGGTCGCGCGTGGCGCTAAGACAAATTCCACGCGCCTGTCAACACTGCAAGAAATCATAGCATAGGCGTGCGGCAGGAGTGCCGAGCCCAGCCAGGGCATTGCGCAAAATGTATCGGGGAGAAAAATCAAGCACACCGAACGCACGCCCGCGTCCCGGTGATACCGGGACGCGGTTCGCGCACTGACCACCGGCTCGGTCGCGCTCGCTTTGGAAGAACCTTCGCAGGGGCGGCGGTCCCTGTCCCGGATTCCTGCGAGCGGCCCGCAAGGGTTTTTGTCGGTGGAATTCAATCTCATTTGATTTTTGCCGTCTGAGTCGCCTTGCGAGCGGGCGCGGGAGCTTCCTGGCCCGCTTCCTCTATGTTCCCCGCTGCCGGTATGCCTGCGAACGCGGAGCGCAGAACATCGGAAGCGAAGATGTTGCGGCCGTCGGTTGGCACCATGATGATTTGCAGTTTGTCGGAAAGGCGTTCGGCAATGATTTTCTGAATCAGCATGGGATTCTGCTTGAGGACTGCCGCTTCCTGCTGCAACCGCTCGGAATCGGCCGCCGCCGTGAGGCGAATTGTGTCGGCGTTGGCTGCGGCGTTCAGGCGGGTCGTGTCGGCATCGGCGGCCGCAAGCAAGCGCCGCCGCTCGGCTTCCGCTTTGCTGTCGGTGATTTTCGACTGTGCTGCGGCATCCGCATTTTGCACGGTAGCTTCCTTGCGTGCTTCGGCTTCCAGGCGGGACTGCTCGATCTGCTTCTGCTTGAGTGGAAGCGTGTATTGCATAGAGTCAGCTTCGGCCTTGGCAGCGATTACGCGCGAAGCAGCGTCGGCTTCGGACCGCTTCAGTTGTTGCGCCTTCGCGGCTTCCGCCTGGAGTTCGGCAATGCGCACCTGCTTGGCGCTGATTTCTGTTTCAAATTCCATGCGCTCGCTTTCCTGTTCCTTCAGCAGCAAGCCTTCGAGACCCTTCGCATATTCCGCGGGTAAGTAAACGTCACGCAGCAGGACTTCCTTGACGACGATGCCATCTGAGCCCAGGCGGTCCGTAATCGTCTTCGTGGATTTGGTGCGAAACTCGTCGCGCTTTGAGGCGAAGACTTCCCGAACAACATAATTTGGCGCAAGGTCGCGGAATGCCGTCGAAACCACAGGGGCGACGATTTCCGAGTCCACAGGCTGTGCCAAATTCGCGTGGATGTAGCCGAGCCGCTGAGGATCGAGGCGGTATCGCACGGAAACCGCGAGGCCGATTGTCAGGCCTTCTCGCGACTGAACGGTGAGGATTTCATTTTTAGTCGCCGCGTCGGGCGTCGCCGTGGTGGTGAAGAGGTGGTCGCGCAAGTCATACACGGCCACGCGCTGTACCAGCGGCACGATCAAATGGATGCCGGGGTACAGCGTTCCCTGTTGCACGCCGGAAATTTGGCTGATTCGCACTCCGCCCGACCCTTCCGGAACGAACACCATGCTCAACGCCAGCAGCAGCGGCGCCCACGCCCATGCGAACAATTTCATGGCGAGCGGCCAACGCATGGGGCGACGCGGCCCCGCCTGCCCGGCCGCCCCAGGCTCCCCCGAGCCCATTAGCTTTTGGAACTGCATCGCCAAGTACACGTCGTACGCAACCACTCCCGATGCGCTGCCGAACATCGCAACGCCCGCGGCCATCAATAACCACTTCAGTGCGAACATGGCCTTCCCCTCTGCCCCTCGAATCTCAGATCCTGCTCGCCGAGGGGATCCCTATCCCAACTCTCCTGGCTGGCTCCACGCTTCTCTTGGGGGATTCAGCGTAAAAGCGGAGCCTGCGCCCGTCCCGCCGGGCACCCTCGAATATCCTAGGCTGCGCGACGACCAATCGTCCCCGTTCCTCGCTGTGCCGCTGACCGAATCGGGACGGCATTGAGCCTCGTGGCCGGCAACATCCGGAATAGCCCGCGCAGACTCATCCAGGCGATCCACAGTGCCACCAGAAATGCGAGTATCGTCGCGTAAATCAACATCGCCACACTCATCAAGGTTTCCATTGTTGCCTCCTTGCATTCCTCGCCAGGGAGAATGGCACGGGATGCACCAATTATCTTTTTATTGAAAATGGACGACTTACGGGACTTTCAAGCTCGCAGGGGCGTGGTGCGGGCTACACGTTGTGGACGTTGGAACGCGGTCAATTCGCAAAGAGAAATTGACCGGGCATGGGTCGGGATTGCGCGCCGTCAGCTTTTAGTGGGACAGGCACTCTTGCCTGTCCATCTGTGTTGCTGCGGCGACATCAAACCGGACAGGCAAGAGTGCCTGTCCTACCCAACAAATTGCGACTGTGCCAGGTCAAAGGACTCAGGCAGACGCGTTGGGCTATACTGTATTTGAGGGACTGGGCCGCGATGCGTAGCGAGGGAATCCAAATTGGCCGGATCTACGGGATACCCATCTTTCTTCATCCGAGTTGGTTCTTTATTTTTGGCCTGATCGCTCTTTCCTTCGTCTCCAAATACGAGGCCCTCAATCTTAGTATTCCTGAAACACGGTTATGGGGCCTGGCACTTACAACCAGCGTTTTCTTTTTCGGCTCTCTCGTTTTTCATGAGATGGCCCACAGCGTCATCGCCAAGCACTACAAAATCCCCGTGGTTTCCATCACGCTGTTTATTTTCGGCGGTGTGGCGCGCATTAGCCGCGACCCGTCCCGCGCAATCGAAGAGTTCAACATCGCCGTAGCCGGTCCGATTTCCAGTTTCCTGCTCGCAGGTGGTTTCGGGATCGTGTACTGGGTCGCTGGAACAAATGCGATTCTCCGTGTCCTCGCCGGATCGCTCGCAGGGATCAATGCAAGTCTCGCGCTGTTCAATCTGTTGCCCGGTTTTCCGCTCGACGGCGGGCGAATTTTCCGGGCCGTCGTTTGGGGCTTCACGAAGGATTATTCACGCTCCACGCGCATCGCTGCGCGAAGCGGCCAGGTCGTCGCGTACGGGATGATCGCGTTGGGCGCCCTCTGGGCGGTGACCGGCTATTTGAACCACGGCGAAATGATCAGTGGAATGTGGCTCGCGTTCATCGGCTGGTTCCTGCTGACAGCCGCGCGGCAGAGCCGTGCGCAGGCGGACGCAAGAGGGGCGCTCGAGGGTCTTCGTGTGGCGGATATTATGACCGCGGAACTGCCCACAGTGGGCCGCGAAATTTCACTCGAGGACTATGCGCGGGAAATTCTGCGAACAGGCCGCCGGGCGCACCTGGTGGTCGCGCACGAACAATTGGTCGGACTCATGACTGCGGACGCGCTTCACTCGGTGCCGCAGCACGATTGGGACGTCACCTCAGTGCAAGCCGTCATGCTGCCCAAGGAAAAGCTTCACTGGGCCGCGCCGGAAGAGCCCGCGCTTTCACTCCTCGACCGGATGCGCACCATCGGTATGCAGCAAATGCCCGTGATCGCGGGTGGAAGCGTTGTCGGCATCGTCACGCGCGATTCGATCCTTCATGTTCTGCAATCCCGCGGAGAAATGGGTTCGCTCGCCGGGCGGTAGCGGTGACGACGCTTCTTTCAAAATGGCCACGGAAAACCCCCGCCTCTAGAGCATTTCTAATTTAAGTATTTACATATTTGTGTCATAATCCTCCTGCTGGTAGAGGGGAGGCTTTGATGCAGGCGTATTCACAAGATTTGCGCG
>Ga0307479_10005937_pt1 | contig 11176 bp, 8 predicted proteins | sample atmos_gasesECM4C_FD_203743 | JGI IMG/M metagenome (GOLD analysis project Ga0307479, IMG submission 203743) | Hardwood forest soil microbial communities from Morgan-Monroe State Forest, Indiana, United States - atmos_gasesECM4C_515 | ecosystem: Environmental > Terrestrial > Soil > Temperate... | reverse complement strand
ATCACATACGTGATCATGATTAACACGTTTGCGGCTTTGTGCGTGGCCAGCATTGCGTTTGCCGAATACGGGGTGCACCGCTTCAAGCAAATGCAGATGCAGGACCTGAACACGCTGGCGAACGTCATGGCGACGAACAGCACAGCGGCGCTGGCGTTCAAGGACCAGAGGTCCGCCGGTGAGGTTCTACAAGCGCTTTCGGCAAAGCCGCACATCCTAGCGGCAGCCATCTATGCCCCGGATGGAAGGCCGTTCGCTGTTTATCACCCACAGACATCCAATGGAATTTTCACTCCGCCACCCGTTGAAAACGAATCCAGCCGGTTTACTTCCGATCGGGTGTTGATCTTTCAGAAGATCACACTTGAGGGCGAAGACATCGGGAACATATTTCTCGAAGCAGACACCGTCGAATACCACCAGTTGCTGGAGAGCTATCTTCTATTTTTCGGGCTGATTGTGGTGGCAGTTTCTCTAGGGGCCTATGCGATGGCGGAGCGCCTGCAACGGCCCATTGCGGACCCGATTTTACGATTGGCGTGGACTGCCAAGATGGTTACTGGAAGCAGGGACTATTCCATCCGCGCTAAAAAACAATCCGAGGACGAGGTTGGCATATTGATCGACGGCTTCAATGAAATGCTGGCCCAGATCCAAATTCGAGATGCTGAGCTGAGCGGCGCGCAGCAGGACCTGGAGCGGCGTGTGGATGAACGAACCCTCGAATTGGAACAAGAAGTGGGCGACCGCCAGCGCGCCCAGGAAGCGCTGCACGAAAGCGAAGTGCGAATTCGTCTCCTCTTGGATTCCACGGCGGAAGCGATTTACGGAATCGATCGAGACGGGCAGTGCACGTTTTGCAATCCTGCAACGCTTCGGTTGCTCGGTCATCAGAAACCAGAAGATCTTGTTGGCAGGAACTTGCACAACATCATTCACCATACTCATGCCGACGGGACGCCTTATGCGGAAGAGAATTGCACTATTTCGGCCTCCCTGCGCAAGGGCGAGGGCATTCACTCGGATGAAGAAATATTCTGGCGCGCCGATGGTTCCAGCTTTCACGCCGAATATTGGGCCCACCCGATCCGCAAAGAGGGAGAAATTGTGGGCGCGGTTGTGACGTTCCTGGACATCACCGAACGCAAGCGAGCCGAGGAGGCCTTGCGAAAATCCAAGGACGCTGCCGAAGCGGGCAGCCGTGCCAAAAGTGAATTCCTCGCAAACATGAGCCACGAGATCCGTACACCGATGAACGGCATTATCGGGATGACGGACTTAGCGCTTGATACCCACCTGACGGGCGAACAGCGGGAGTATCTCAGCCTCGTGAAGTCATCCGCGGAGAGCCTCCTGCACTTGATTAACGACATATTGGATTTCTCTAAAATTGAAGCCGGCAAGTTCGAACTGGAAGAGACGGAATTCGAAATCCGCGACCTGTTGAGTAATACCCTCAAGACGCTGGCTGTCCGTGCCGGCAAGAAAAACTTGGAACTTTCCGTCCGGGTTTCGGCTGAAGTCCCGAGGGTCGTGGTCGGAGACTCGACACGCTTACGCCAAGTCATCGTGAACCTTGTCGGTAACGCGATCAAATTCACGGAGCGTGGGAACGTCGTGGTAAACGCTGAACTCGAGAGCCAATCGATCGACGGCGTGCATCTGCACATTCTCGTAGCGGACACGGGCATCGGAATTCCTCCCGAAAAGCAGCACCTGATCTTCGAGTCCTTCGCACAGGCGGACGGATCGACCACGCGGCGATTTGGAGGGACCGGCCTGGGTTTGACGATTTCTCGCCGGATCGTCGAAATTATGGGCGGACGAATATGGTTGGAGAGTAAAGTTGGACAGGGTAGCGTATTTCACTTCACTGCCACGTTCAGACAATCGAAAATCCCCGGTTTCAATACTGAACGTCCTGAACGCGTAAGATTGGAGGGCCTGTCCGTTCTGGTCGTGGATGATAACGACACAAACCGCAATATTCTCGCGGAGATGCTTACCAAGTGGCGAATGAATCCGGTATTAGCTGGGAGTGCTGCGAGCGCATTGAATGCGATGGAGGCCGCAAAGAGAGCAGACCATCCATTTTCCATCGTGTTGCTCGATGCCCGAATGCCGGGGACGGACGGATTCAGCCTGGCGGAGAAAGTGCACAGAAAATCCGGGCTGGCCGGCCCCATCGTACTAATGCTCTCCGCGGATTGCCTTCAGGCAGACACTGCGCACTGCCTCGACATCGGCGTGAATGCATACCTCACCAAGCCCGTAGGCCAATCTGAACTGCTTGACGCTATTCTGCTGGCGCTTGGCATGCGCGCCGTCCAAGACCAATCCATCCAAGCCCCCTCGCCGATCAAGGAAGCGCCCAAAGGACGCAGCCTCAACATCCTGCTTGCTGAAGACAATTTCGTGAACCAAAAGCTGGCAATCAGGATTCTTGAAAAGGCGGGCTACAAGGTCACCTTGGCGGCTAATGGCAACGAAGTGCTCAAAGCATTGGAGCAGGCTCATCCCCCCGGTTTTGACGTCGTGCTGATGGACATTCAAATGCCGGAGCTGGACGGCTTGGAGGCGACCGCCGCAATCCGCGATCGTGAAAAGTCTTCGCGCGGGCACCTCCCCATCATAGCGATGACGGCGAACGCCATGAGGGGTGATCGGGAACGATATCTCGGCGGTGGAATGGACGGCTATATCTCAAAACCGATCAATTCACAGGGCCTTTTCACCGAAATTGAAAGATGTCTGGCAGAAGTCAAGAGGAGCACGGCAATGGCAAAAATTCCTTCACAGCGTGGCGAACAATTGGACCGGGCCTCGCTCCTGGAACGTGTTGAAGGCGATCAGGAGCTGCTGGCCGAAATGATCCAGTTGTTCCTGGCGGATGCGCCGCAATTAATCGACGCCATGCGGAACGCTCTCCTACAGGGTGACATGGTATTGCTGGAACGGTCGGCACATTCCATGAAAGGCGCGGCGGGCAATATGTCGGCGGAAGTTACTGGGAGCGCCGCCTTACGTCTGGAACAAAGCGCGAAAAAGGGAGATGCGGAATCATCCAAAGCGAACCTTGCCGCACTCGAGGGTGCACTCGAACGTTTGCTTCCCGTTCTCGCGGATCTATGCCAGGAGGTTTTGAAATGAAGATCCTGATCGCCGATGACGAGTCGGTCTCTCGAAGGATGCTTCAGGGTCTTCTGACGAAGTGGGGCTATGAAGTCGTATCGGCGGAAGATGGCAAGGCCGCTTGGGGGCTGCTCAATGCGCCGGACGCGCCTCGCATCGCGTTGCTCGATTGGATGATGCCCGGACGGAACGGCGTCGATGTATGCCGAGAACTGCGGGCGCATCGGCCCGAACCCTATACCTACATCCTCTTGCTCACAGCGAAGGATGCCAAGGAGAACGTCGTGGAGGGCCTGGAATCAGGCGCGGATGACTACCTGACCAAGCCGTTTCACCCCCAAGAATTGAAGGCCAGGCTTCGCGTTGGTATTCGATTGCTCAACCTTGAAGATAATCTCGTGCAGGCCCGCGAAGCGATGCGGTTCAAAGCCACACACGATGCATTGACCGGACTCTGGAACCGCGGCACGATCCTGGAAACGTTGGATCGCGAGGTCAGCCGCTCCCGGCGGGAGGGTGCCTCGTTGGGTGTCGTCATTGGCGACTTGGACCATTTCAAGTCAGTGAATGACACCTACGGACATCTCGCGGGAGACGATGTCTTACGCGAAGCCACAAGAAGAATGCAGGCCTCTGTCCGGTTTTACGACGCAGTTGGCCGGTACGGCGGCGAAGAGTTCCTGGTCCTGCTGCCTGGTTGTGGAACTCCGGAAACAGCGGATAAGGCCGAGCAGCTTCGTGCTGCCATTGGAAGACAGCCAATAGAAACGCCCTGTGGGCCGCTTCGCATTACCTTGAGCTTAGGAGGGGTCGCCACAGCAAACTGGCCAGACGACAACGCGAGTCAAATCCTGCAGATGGCTGACGCTGCACTTTATCGCGCCAAAGAGGAAGGCCGGAACCGGGTTGTGATGGCCGGCGTGGCTGATCATGTGGAGGCGCGCCACCCATCTCTTGAATTCTCTCCACGTGGACAGGAGGAAAAATAACGTGATTCAGCGCAACTTTTCCGGCCGCCCTCTCGCGCCACGGTTTCCCCTTGGATCAAGTCAGTTCGCCGAACTGGCGACCGCGCGACGCGCGCTCACTCGGGCTTGACGAGATGCCTCAATCGATCCGGGTGCGATTCGCTCGCGCCAGGCCTCAAATCGTGTTGCAAAATTCTCCAGATGGACTAAATAAGTTGGGTTCTTCATTGCCTCGCGCTGGGCGGGTGCGATAGCCCTCATTTTTTCCCAAACGATCCAGCCTTCGACTGAGTTTTCAAAAAACATCTCATCATCAATCAGCCCGCGATTCGCCATTCCAGCCGCCATGTCCCAATACGAAAGGACCATGCGGAGGCTGGCGTTCTCTTCGCTTCCCATCGGATATTTCGATAACAATTCCTGCGGCGTGTTGGCCTCAAACTGGCTGGAGAACCACGCGCGTGCTTGCCGCAACCGTGGCTCGCGCCGCAATTCATACAAACGCAAAAGGAGATTTGCCTGTTCCTGCGTGACCTGTCCCATAAAATGTGTTCCTCCCAAATTGATGTCGTGCCCCGAAACTCAGTAGCGTCATTTTCGCGGCGCTCCGCCTTTGTATCTCTTGCTTTTTCGGGAGTTGGATTTCATATTTCGCCTCGCGGATTTGCTCCCTACTCGAGTGACGCAACACTAGCTTCCGGATTTGGATTGTTCCAACAAATCGTGCAGTGATTCGCTCCCAACCACTTCCACCCGCTGAACTCCGCTCCAGCGGATGCCCTCCTGATCGAAGCGGTATTGAATCCGGCGGCGAAGCTCACGCGCGGCGTCGTCCTGGCGCCCGGGAATGGTGCGAAGCTGCAAGCGCAGCGTTACGCCGCTGGCCCCAAACGCTTCGATTCCAAGCACGCGCGGCCCATCGACGAGGACAGGCGACCATGAGGCGTCCGTTCGGAATTCCCCGGACACGCGTTCAAGCGCCGCTAACGCCACGTCAGACGCGCTGCCCGCGGGCAGCAAGATGTCCACAAAAACCTGGCCCCAATCCCGGCTGAGGTTCGCGACCTGGGAGATCTCGCCATTGGGGATGCTCACCAAGGCGCCTTGAATATCGCGGATTACGGTGCGCCGGAGCGTGAGGTGTTCGACGCGGCCGACGACGGCGCCGATCCGGACTGTTTCGCCCACCACGAATTGGTCTTCCACGATCACGAAGAAGCCGTTGATCAGATCGCGGACGAGGTGTTGCGCGCCGAACCCGAACGCCAGGCTGGCGAGCCCCGCGACTGCAGCGATGGGCGTGATATTAAATCCGAACTCAGGCAGCGCTGTGAGGACGGCGCCGATCATGATTACCGCCGTTCCGGCGCTATAGAGGAGCCCGGCGAGAGTCTTAATGTGTTGCTCGCGCATCTTCGCGATTCGGCCGAGGTTTTCGGCTCCGGCGACCGGGATCAATCGGCGCGTCAACGTGCGCAACAGCCGGTTCAAAATAAAGGCAATCATTACGATGCTCGCCAGCCGCAGGCTGTGGGCGAGCGCAAAATCAGCCAATTTGGACACGTTTGGGCCCATACTATTCGAGTGGGATTATAGCATCCGCGGACCATGAAGAAATTGACCCATCGCGGATCGCTCGAATCCCGCGGGAGAATCCAATGGAGGCTGGACGCAGATTGTTTCTTTCATCCATCGCGGTGGCATTGGCTGGAGTAAAGGCGCAGTTCCCCGTGCAAACGCGGCAGGGCCCATTTCCCCGGCCCGCGCAGATTCCCGATGCTGGCCCGCCTGATGTGCCTGTCCCGCGCCGCGATCCCCAGGAGCAGTTGAAGGAGAACCAAAAGAATCTGAGGCGTGATTCCGACCGTCTGCTCCAGTTGGCCCAGGAACTGAAGGAAGAGGCGGACAAGACCGAACAAACCAGTGTGTTGTCGCTCTTGCTGATCCACAAAGCGGAAGAAGTCGAAAAGCTCGCCAAGCAGATCAAAGGACTGGCTCGCGCTTCATGACGGTTCGGTTGAAGCGAGTTTTGCGTGTGGGCTCTACTATCGTGCGGAATGCGTCAATTGAAGCCTCGAGTCCACAGGAATTTTGACTGTGCCAATCCACGCCCGATTCGGGTATACACTGGGACAGTGCGGAATCATCGCAAGCCTCTCGGCCACAATTTCCGTTCGATGGGAGACCTTATGCGAAGCTGTCACAGATTTTGGCTGGCGGGCCTGCTTCTTGTGTCGAGTTCCGCCTTCACACAAAACTCTTCTGGCGGACCCCAAACGCAAGGCAGCGCGGATGTCCCTGTCTTGAAAGGCGGGGCAGGATCCTGTACTGCCGATTTCGTGGTAACTGACTCGTCTGGAAAAGGGGTCTACGACGCCAAGATTGGCATTCAGATCAAATACGGTTTTATGGGTCTTCGCAAGTTGGATCTTACCATCGGCACGAACTTTGAGGGCAAAGCGCGCGTCGAAGGCCTGCCTGAACAATTCAAAGGATCAGCCGAATTCAAAGTCTCCCACGGAGACAAGAGCAAGACCGTGCCGTACGACCCCCAGGCCAACTGCCATCCGCGGCACGAAGTCATTCTCGGCGAAAAGTAAATGCTATTCTCCAGGGAACCAGCCTGCAAGCGCCTATTGTAGCGGGAAGAATGGTGCGGCTGGGGAGATTCGAACTCCCGACCTCGTGCTTCGGAGGCACGCGCTCTATCCATCTGAGCTACAGCCGCACGCCTACTTTTATACCACGGATTCAATGCCGCACTCTGCTCGCCGGTTTGTGTTCCACGCCGCCTAAAGGCAGGAAACTGAACGGCTGTCGATACTGACCTGTCCTCTGCGGACCTGTACGGAACTTGTACCACAGGTCAATTGCTGCACCCCGAACAGGGGCATAGGCTTCGCTACATTGGGCGTTTCCTCGCAGGAATTACGTAGGTAGTGAGGCGCCCTTCAATCCCCAGCCAAGACAGCAGAACAGGAACCTAGTGGGGATCAGACCGCACGGAATGCGGCCCGCTATGGGTGTCCGTGGAGGCCATCACATGAAACCCCTTGTATCGAAATTGGCAGAGGCAAGACGATCAGGAATGAAAACAATAAACCTCCTCTCTGTTCTCGCATTTTTGGCGGCTTTATTCCTTCCGGGATTGACAATTGCTCAGACCGATCCGGGAGTCCGCAGCGATACTGGAGTGAACGCAGGTCAGCCGTTTGCTTCGGTCACCGCCAACTCAAACGACTTAGCCTTCTTCAATACCGGACTCGGGCAGTTTAACGAGCACCAAACCGTTACGGGAGACAACCCAGGCCTGGGGCCGCGATTTAACTCGGACTCATGCGGGGCATGTCATGCACAACCGACCGTAGGGGGAAGCAGCCCATCCGCCGGCATCTTCCCCAATATCGGGAAGAACCCTCAAAGCCAGGTAATTGCGAATGGGGTAGTGAATGGCCAGACCAATAAGATCCCATATTTCGTTCAGCTCGACGGCCCGGTGCGCGAAGCACGCTTCCCTTTTTTCTTTAATAGATCTGGTGAGCCGAGCCGGAACGCACCAAACGGCGGAGTAGAAGATCTGTTCACTGTCTCCGGGCTCGCTGGTGCCGAAGCCTGCAGCCTGCAGCAGCCCAGTTTTGATTTAGCCAGGGAGGAGAACAACATTATCTTCCGCATCCCCACGCCGCTCTTTGGCGCGGGATTGATGGCGAACATCGACGACTCAAGCCTGCTTCTCAATCAGGCTGCACAGGCCGGCAACAACTTGGGCATCAGCGGGTCCTTCAACCGTAATGGCAACGACGGCACGATCAGCCGTTTTGGCTGGAAGGCCCAGAACAAGTCGCTGATGATCTTCGCTGGTGAGGCCTACAACGTGGAAATGGGAATCTCCAACGAGCTGTTCACGCAAGATCGGCCGCTCCCAGAGGAGGAATTGCAAGGCGGGTTGCCGACGACCTGCCTGAACCTCGCGGGGAAGGGCTATCCGGAAGACGTTACCCACTCCGATCAAACCACCGCCTCCACGGTTACCAGTGATGTCGGGCTGTTCCATGTCTTCATGCAGTTCCTCGACCAACCCACAGCCTCCACTACATCACCAGGAGGAGCAGCATCGATTACTAATGGCCGCAAACTCTTCAGCGCCATTGGCTGCGCCGTCTGCCATACACCTATGCTCACCACCCAGCCTTCTAATTTGACCACTGGTCTGGGCAACGCTATTGCCAACTTGTTTTCTGATCTAGAGATCCATCACATGGGTGTACGCTTGGCGGACAATGTTTCCCAGGGTGGCGCTGGCGGCGATCAGTTCCGCACGTCTCCGTTATGGGGTCTGGGGCAACGGATCTTCTTCCTGCACGATGGCCGTACCACGGATTTATTGAAGGCCATCGAGGCACATGCGAGCAGAGGTTCCGAATCGACTCGCGTGGAAGAGAACTTTGATTTACTCACAACCGGCCAGAAGCAGGATCTCCTGAACTTCCTGCGGTCGCTGTAGTAATTCGCTAAGACTTCCCTGGGGAAGGCTCGAAGAAGGCCTCACCCAGGTTTCCTGTTGTGGCCAAGAGTCCTTACCATGCACACAAAATTCCTGCGCTCAGTCGCACTTCTCGGTCTATGGGGGTTTTCCATTTCGGTGACCACACGGGCGCAGGAGGTACCACAAAATGACGAAGGCTTTTCCAGCAGTCCCTTAGGGAAAAAACTGCCGACAAACGTCATCCTCGTCAAGGGAGCGTGGTCGAGTGCCAGCGATTCGGTGACTCCCCTGCCGGAAGGCGGGACGCTGGCCAACAGTGTCTATCGCAACCAGTATTTTGGCCTAACTTACACTCTACCCCCGGATTGGACCGAGAAATACAGCGGCCCACCTCCTTCCGACAGCGGCTATTACGTACTCGCTCAAATCCGGCCTGCGGACACATTCAAGGGGACAAGCCAAGGCAGTATCTTGATCGCCGCCCAGGATATGTTCTTCACTCTCGCGCCGGCCAAGACCGCGCTGGAGCTGACCAATTACACCAAGGACCAACTTATTCCGGAGTATCAAGTTGAAGAGCCGCCGGTGGTGCTCAGGATCGCCAACCATTCCTTCGTGCGTTTTGACTACGCTTCGCCCGTGGCCGAGCTACATTGGCGTGTGCTGGCAACTCAAATCCGCTGTCATGTGGTTCAATTCATCTTCACCAGCCGTGACGCGGATTTAGCGGAGCAACTGATCCGGGAGATGAACCAGATAAAAATGCCCGCCGAGGCCGGCGCCGCGTCAGGGACTGGCGGCGGCAATGTGCCCACTTGCATCAAGGACTACGCAAGCGGTGACAACGTGTTGGAAAGGGTTGATCCGCTCTTTGCCGAGCGCAGATTCAATCCTGTTCCGGTCCGCATCATCATCGATAAAAAAGGAAAGGTAAAGCACATTCATTTTCTCAGCGCCTTCCCTGATGAGGCAAAGGCCATTACGGATGCCCTGTTTCAGTGGCGGTTCAGACCATACCTGCGAGATGGAAAGCCCGTGGAGGTGGAAACGGGCATCCTATTCGGACGTGCGCCACGCCCGACGATGCCCGCATCAAGGACTGCGGCGACCGAGTGACGAACCTTCCTCTATGCGGAGGGGGGATTCTGCGTGCGGAGGCTCCCGTCAGTCCTGCCCCTGCTTCCATGTTGATCAACAGTGCGAAGTGACCGAAACGTCGCTCAGTGTGGCGCAGCTAGCGCGGTTGTCAGCTTCTTGACAAGTTCTTGGGTGGGACCGGCGAAGGAACCACTGGGCGCCAGGCGCAGATATTCCTGGAATTCCGTGAGCGCGCCCTGGCCGTCGCGCAGTCGCAGCAGTACATTCCCGAGCAGGATGTGGGCCTCGGGGAAGTTGGGCTCGAGCTCGACTGCCTTGCGGGCATGCGGCTCGGCTTCCTGAAAGCGGTTCAGGGAATAATAGGTCCGGCCCAAGTCGTAGTGTCCGCGTGAAGCGCCTGGAACGAGCTCGAGTCCCCGTAGCAGCGGCTTCTCAGCCTCCGCGAATTTCTTCTCTTCAACAAGACTGGAACCCAGCGCGAGATACGCAGACTGAAGCTTGTCGTTGAACGAGATGGCCTGATTGAGTGCAGTTTCGGCATCGCTCCACTTGCCCATATCCAGATAGGCCGTGCCCAGCAGGAAGTAAGCCTGTGAATAAGATGGTGCAATCTGAATGGCCTTAAGGAAAGACTTCACGCTATCCGCGGATTTGTGTTTGTCCAGGAGCAGGCCGCGGCCTTTTTCGAATTCCACGTGCGCAGCCTCGGGAACATTCAGGTCGTTGACCGACACGCTTGGATCAGGGGACGTACCCGGGGAGGCCGAGGGAGGTAACTCTTTCAGGGTGAGTCGAACGTACGCGCGCGGCACCCTGACCAGATCCACATTGGTGGTTGCATCGCGGAACCCGGGGGCATGAACTGTCACCGTGAAGTGAGACTTATGCAGGTGAGGGGCATCAAATGTGCCGCTGGAGTCGGTCACGATCCGGACAGTCTGCCCGCCGAGGTCATCTTCAATCGTTACCGTCGCGATATCGCGAAAAGGAGATCCATCCGCACGTTCCACTTGCCCGTGCATTTCGGGCGGCAAGGCTGTCTGTCCCTGCGCCCAAGCCGCACTCGAAGCCGCAAGAGTTGCGAAGGATAGAAGCAGGATACGCACACGGTAGGTCAGGGCGGATTCCATGTCTCAATGTCCGGGGAACTCGTTGGTCGCGGTGAAATGAAAAACCCAGGGAGGATGGCGAACCATCCTCCCTATTTTCATGCTTAAGTGGACGCTTAGAACACGAACTGAACTTTAAAGCGTGCGCTAAACGGGGCGACGAAGCCTCCGGTCAGACCGTCGACCAGATTATCAGGTATTCCATTCCCCGGCTTCTTGAAGTCAGCATTAAGGGTACCGAAACTCAGATCCGCGAATTGGTTGATTGACAAGGGCCGTTTTGTGTTTGCGATGTTCAGCAAATCCACGGCGAGATGCAAGGTCTTGCCTTCTCGAATCGTCCACGGGAATTCGATGTGGGCGTCCACTGTGCCCGTCATTGG
>Ga0307479_10005936_pt1 | contig 11176 bp, 9 predicted proteins | sample atmos_gasesECM4C_FD_203743 | JGI IMG/M metagenome (GOLD analysis project Ga0307479, IMG submission 203743) | Hardwood forest soil microbial communities from Morgan-Monroe State Forest, Indiana, United States - atmos_gasesECM4C_515 | ecosystem: Environmental > Terrestrial > Soil > Temperate... | reverse complement strand
CCCAATAGATTTCTTTCCCCTCTACGAATAATCTCACTTCAGTTGGAGTTGAGAATGTTAAAGAATCTAATCTCGGTTGTTGACGACGATGCGTCCGTCCTCCGGACCACGACGCTGCTCATAGAGTCTTTTGGGTTTCGAGCGGCAGGGTTCGAATCTGCGGAACTGTTCCTGAAGTCTGGCCAGCTGCACGAGACATCCTGTCTCATCATTGACATTCAGATGCGGGGCATGAGTGGGCTACAACTCCAAAGCCACCTTGCCACCGCGGGCTACAAGATTCCTATCATTTTCATCACTGCTCACGACAACAAAGAATCGCGTCAGCAAGCATTGCAGGCTGGTGCGGTCGCATTCCTAGGCAAACCGTTCAGTGACGAACTCCTGGTCCAGATCATTGGTGCAGCCTTGCGGCAGGGACAACGGCACTGCGATGACCAAGTGACCAAGGAGTCCACAGATGTACACATCACGTGATTTCGGTTCAATTCCTGGTTTACAGGAGATCCCGGTGAGATGAGTTATGGAATGTGGGGTGAGTTATGGAATACAACAGAGTTCCTCAAAATGAACAGACTGGCCTTGAGTATAGATTTGAAGAAATCATCGGCCACAGCCCTGCTCTGAAGTCGGCGCTGGCGGAGGTGAAACGTGTAGCACCGACCGATTCCACTGTGTTGGTTTTGGGAGAAACCGGAACGGGGAAGGGATTGATCGCCCATGCTATTCACAATCTGAGCGCGCGATGCGGACGCCCCTTCGTCAAGCTTAACTGCGCTGCCATCCCCTTCGATCTCTTGGAGAGTGAGTTATTTGGCCACGAGAAGGGTGCCTTCACGGGGGCCGTCACGCAAAAAATTGGCCGCTTCGAAATGGCGGATACAGGAACACTGTTTCTTGATGAAATCGGAGATATTCCTCTGGCGTTACAGCCAAAGCTGCTCCGGGTTCTGCAAGAAAAGGAGTTCGAGCGGCTTGGAAGCGGCCGAACCCATCAGATCGACGTCCGCCTGATTGCAGCCACACATCGTGATCTCACAGAGATGGTCAGACGGAGAGAGTTCCGCAGTGATCTTTATTATCGGCTGAATGTTTTCCCTGTCCTGGTTCCACACCTGCGAGAACGCCGAGAGGACATACAACTTTTGGTCTCGCATTTTGTCGAGGTATTTGCCCAACGCATGGGTAAGCACATTGACCAGATACCTCAGGCAACGATGAACGCGTTGATCGCCTACCCTTGGCCGGGCAATGTGAGGGAACTGCAGAACCTGATTGAACGGGCCGTGATCCGCTCGGATGACGGAGTGCTTTCAAATCCTCTGCCTAGATCAGAAGAGGATGCGCACACTGCGACTTTTCCAGAGAACACATTCATGGATTCGCAACGAGCCCTCATCTTGCAGACGTTGCGGGCTGCGGGAGGAATGATAGGAGGACCGCGAGGAGCAGCTGCCCGGCTGGGACTCAAACGGACGACATTAGTCTCGAAGATGAAGAGGCTCGGGATTTACCAACCGCGGGACCAACGAGTCATGGATGAGTTCACCGGGCGATCGGAATTAGCGATGTGACACCGCGTAATCAACTTTCCTGCGCCGCTGTCTGCCATTTACTCGATTTCATAAAGCCGATCGAGATCGCTCACGTTGGCAACATCGCCCGGCACTCCCGCCGCCTTCTCACCCATTTCGGTGACCGCCTCGTTCACCACATCCTGGCTATGACCCCTGATGAACACGTGATCCATGACTTCCACGACGAAGCGCTTTGCTGCCAAGCCCGTGCTCGTGGATCCGCCGGTAACCACCGCGATCTTTCCACCAAACTTCTCCGCTCGAATTTCTGAGGTAGTATCATTTCCCGTTCTTTTTACCCAATGCGAGGGTGAGAAACTCTTCCCGGGCATCGGTGCTTCGGAAAAGCCCACGCATTACGCTGGTCGACATCAGTCCTTCGCTTCGCACTCCTCGCATCTGCATGCACAGATGTTCGCCTCGAGCCAAGACCGCCACATCCCTCGAGTCCGTTGTAGCCGTGATCTCATCCGCGATGCTATGCACAAGCCGCTCCTGCACTTGCAGCCGGTGAGCGTGCTTCTGGGCAATTCTGGCGAACTTCGACAATCCGAGAACATGCTCAGTCGCGATGTACGCCATCGACACCTCGCAACGAAAGGGAAGCAGGTGATGCTCGCACAGCGAAAAGACCGGGATCCCTGATACGCAGACCATCTGGTCGGTGTGAAACGATTCGAACGAGAACGTCGTGTCGATCGTGCCCGGATCGTACTGAATGAACTCTTTCCACATTCGCGCGAAGCGGTTCGGCGTCTTAATCAGGCCGTCGCGATCCGGGTCCTCGCCGATTGCGATCAGCAGGTCGCGGCCAATTTGCTCCAGCCGTTGCAGATCGACTACGGGAGATGCAGTAGCTTGTGAACTTGCGCGCACAGCCGCCAGCCGCGGTGCTGCACCGTTGCCTCGCACAGCTTTGTTGCTGTCGGGTTGAGCGACAGACGTTGAAGACATATTGCAGTTCCGTCCTTGATAAATCCGAGCTTGATGAGCTTCAGCAGCTTGTCAATGTCGGATGGTTTGCCGACTGGATACTTGATCTCGCGCCCTGTCCACGGGGATTTGGCGAAAAACAAATGCAAGACTCCGGACATCGTGCCTGGTCTGCGTTTTTGTTCGAAAACTAGTTTCACGTGCTCCCGTTTCGATCACGTCCTTGTCTCCTCAAATATCCACTGTGTGCTTTACATATAAGTAATACATACGAAAGCGTGACAGCTTAGCTAATAGCCGTTCGGAACCTCAGATTGCTGCTGGACGTGAGCCGCAGACGATGGGACTGAACTTGTGGTCGAACGTAACACTCTGATTAGGTCCTGCCGCAGCAAATATAGAGACATCGCCAGAAGACCGATATCCTTCATAAGGAACGCGACCATGTCAGTCATTGCGGGAAATCCGCCGGCAGATTTCGCCCAGGCGTCTGGCAGAAACGGGATGATCGAGATGGTCGAGATGAACGCAAAACAAGCGCCGATGGCTCCGAGGACACCCAGCTTTTTGTTCCAAAACCCCGAAAATAAGAGCACGCAAAACAGCCATTCAGAACTTCCCAGAAACCGACCGGCGCCCCGAATGCCGAAAACAGGGTAAAGCCAGAAAATAAGTGGTCCGTGGCTGATAAGAGGGATCAGACCCTGAGCCTCATAGCTAAACCATTTCGAATATCCAAAAAATAGGAAAATGATCACCAGCGATGCACGGATCAGGTGGTAGTCAAGATCGTTTTTGAGGATACCGAGCCTAATCAAACCTTTTACGACGAAATTCATATGCACTCTATTGACGTCGGTGATAGCGTCGCCAGTGTTCTTTTCTTGAGCCTCACTCCAACCCGAGAATCGTTGGGGCACCCGGCGCTCCGCCTTTTTCACATATGTGCAACGTCCGACCTCGTCATTCAGAAATTACTCTATTACCCTCACTGAGAGCTTGCTGTGCTGATTGAGATAGCGACGCCGCAGCAATATTTCGACTCCCGTCGTTTTCGACAGAATGTTCTCAATGAGCCGCTTCGGTCACTCACTATGCACGCGAAAGCTAATGGTGACTGTGGTCTCGACTTCTAGCGGTTGCCCATTCAGAAGAAATGGTTTGTATCGCCATTGCTTGACCGCCTCGATAGCTGAGGGGGCGAGCAACGGGTGCCCACTCACAAGTTGCAGTTGCTGAACGTTCCCCTCTTTGTCAATAATCGCCGTCAGTACTACATCACCATGAATGCGTGCCTGCTGTGCCAAGGGTGGATAACTGGGTTCAACCCGGTGGATGAGCAGGCCTTTGGTCACACCCGGTGAAACGCGCACACGTTGCACAGTGGGTACCACGGGCTTGGACAAGCTGGGGACGGCTGCAACGCTTGAATTGGAACTGATGATTGCACCGATCACCCCGTCTAACTGACCTCCCGGTATCCCCCCAGGCACGCCACCCACCACCCCACCTGTTGTCGCGACCGGTGGTGGTGCCTCGTCTTCCTTAATCATCTGGACTTTTGCTGGGATTCTGCTTGGAGTGCGCAGCCGCCCGTTCTCGATGTTGGTGGTTACCTTCACCACTTTCGGAGCTGGTGGCCTGGACGCCGCCGCTGGCGGAGGAGGTGGCGGAGGAGGTGGGGCTAGCAGAAGAGTGACTAATTGTTCCTTTGGCAACACATCGGTGAACCATAACGGAAGCAACAGCAGAAAACCGACGAAGAAGATCTGCAAAGCAAATGAAAGACCAGTCGCCCAGGTTCTTCTCTTGCGCTGTCCGATAGAGGAATCCAGCAGGCTGTCCTCGAACAGAGCCTTGTCAAACGCCGCGGAAGCTAGAGGCCTGATTGCGACCGGCCTCAAGGGGTCCTTCGATATCGTTATCTCTTCTGACTTGGTGGTCGACTGGTTGTTCTCGACGGCCGACATCGTGTTTCTAGTCACTGTACTTTCCTCGCAGCGTGTGTCGCTGTGCAGCTCGTGTCAGCAATCGGCTTTCCAAACGCTGTTAACCATGGGAAACTGCATCGCCATTTCGCACCGCATAGCGTTTGTGCGGAGTCATGGACCAGTTCGACTTCATTGCATGCCCTTTACCAATTTGGAAGCGGACGTTTTGCCAGCGTCACCGCTCGTTTCATCAACTGTTGATTGGATTCAGCTATCGCGTCTCCCCTAAGTCACGTGTCGCGATAGCAACGCAGCGAGTTCATTGGGACTGTTGAAGAAAACCGGGGTCAGCCTTGGCGAATGCATAGCTATTCCAGGCCTTTGCAAATGTCGACGATGCATGAAATGGAGGCGGACCCAGCGAATCGCTGCAGAAGAAGCTGCCGAACACGAATTGGAACCCGGCATGCATTCAAACTCGAAGATCACCAGGAGTTCCATCTATGGCAGCGACAGCTCTACAACTGAATCCAGAACTAATTCCAGTCGAGTGTTATCACGGTAAAGTTCAGGAATTGACCGAACTCATTACGCACCACTCGGCTCGCTTTCGCCGAATCGCGCTGGGTCATCTGAGAAACGTTGCCGACGCGGAGGATGCTGTGCAGGACGCTTTGCTCTCGGCCTTGACACATGTTCACCAGTTCAGGGGGCAAGCGAAGATGTCCACGTGGCTCACGACGATCGTAATCAATTCCGTACGAATGAAATTACGGCGGCGTTTAACGTCGGTGCAATTGGCTTTGGATGAAACCGACGAGCGGCAGGATTTCTTGGAAGACATTCTCTCGGATACGCGGCCAGGTCCGGAAGAGGCATGTCGCGAGCGAGAAATTGCGGAAACACTGGCTCACGCAACCTCCCGGCTATCGCCTACTTTGCGCGCCGCCTTCCAATTGCGCGACATCGATGGCTTGAGCATTCGCGAAACAGCAGATCTCCTCGGAGTGCCCACCGGAACCGTCAAGGCACGGCTCGCCCGAGCTCGCGTGAAACTTAGAGAAGTGATCGGGAAGAGCACCCGGCGAAAACGTGGGGGGTACAGTCGTGACCGCAATTGCTAACAAATGAATGTAGCGCGCAGGCGGACGCGGCCAAGTGACTGGTCTCAAAAAACTGGAAGTTTTGTTGAATTTAAGGAGGCGTATGTTATCAGCGATCTCAATTCAGTCAAACGAGAATGTACGATCTGCCATTGTGAACTGCCTCTGTCCCGAATGCGGCGGAGCCATTGAACTGCGTTCAAACCAGCTCAGCTGCCTGGGACGATGTGGAAAACAGTGGCGAGCTATTTGGGAAAGCGCAAAGCGCGACGCCGCGCAAACAGGGTCAGCCGATAATTACCGTCGCGTTCGCAGAAGTCGAAGGTGAGTGCTGGCAGGACGAAAGAGCCTGCCGAGGTTACAGAAGTTCCTCATCGGGATCGCCCACCTTTTTTCCTGTATTGCTCACGCGGTGTCGCCCGTTCGACTGCTCGCAGAGTTTTCGCCGAATGGAGCAATATACACTGTACACATTCCTGGCCATTGAGCAGAATTTGAATCAGCCTGATTTCTTTTCGGTGAACGGAACTCGATCAGTTTCCCATGTTCCTTGCGAGCTAGGTTGTTCGATTTTTTCGGCAAAGACTCCGGAACGTAGAATTCAATCACTTTCGCCATGACGCCCTCCATCATCCGTCGCCAGCTGCTAACTTCGGCTCGCGGTTAGGATCGTGTTTGTCCGCGGTCGCAGTTGACATCTGCAGCTTGCTCACCATTTCGAAAGCAACTGGAATGCCATGACTGCTTTCTGGTCGCCATTTTCTCCAGCACGCCCACGCCGGCACAGGCGCAAGCGCCAGAGATCAGGCACTGCCGCTGGTGTCGGCCTCGCCTGTGCACAGATGGTGAGCGGAGGCGAAGGCCGCGGTGATCGTCCACTTCAGGCAATTGAAGGCGCCCGGACGGTCCTCGATTGTTGATTCCTATCGGGATGGCGTCTAGAATCCCTTCAACCGTGGGGCACTACAAGCGATTGTGCGGGTTGCGGCGGTTTACTTCCAATTTCAATAAAGTGCCCCGATGATGCGGAGGAGGCCATCGTGGACCTTTCTGGGTACTTGCTGGAACCGCTCCGTGAAGAAGGGGAGTTCGTCCTGTACCGCGCTCGGGCGAAACATCTAGAACCACCCTCCGTACTGCTCCTCTCTCCTGTTTCGAGCCGGCCCTCGGTCGAAACGCTAAAGAAGATCGATCACGAATACTCGTTGAAAGGCGAACTCGATGCGATCTGGGCAGTTCGACCTCTCGCCATATCCGTGTGCGACGACAAAAAAGTACTTGTGCTCGAGGATTTGGGCGGGGAGCCGCTCGGCCAGTTGATCCGCGGGGCGATGGAAATAAAGCCATTTCTGCGGTTGGCGATCGTTCTTGCAGATGCAATTGGCCAGTTACACAAACGGGATCTCATCCATAAGGACGTCAAGCCTTCGAACGTTTTAGTTTCACCTGACCGCGATCGAGTGTGGCTTACGGGTTTCGGACTCGCTTCACGTCTGGCGCGCGAGCGCCAACCTCCGGAAGCTCCCGAGTTCATTGCGGGGACGCTCGCCTACATGGCACCGGAACAGACGGGACGCATGAATCGTTCGATCGATTCGCGTAGCGACCTCTACGCCCTGGGTGTGACGCTGTACGAACTGCTGACAGGTAGCCTGCCGTTTACCGCATCGGATCCCATGGAATGGGTGCATTGCCATATCGCAAGACAACCGGTACCGCCGCACGAGCGCTTCTTGACTTTGCCTTTCCCCGTTTCTGCGATCGTCATGAAGTTGCTGGCCAAAACTCCCGAGGAACGTTATCAGACAGCATACGGTGCCCGAACCGACCTTAGGCGTTGCCTAAACGAGTGGGAAAACAGTGGGACTATCAGTCAATTCCGTCTGGGCGAAAATGACGTGCCAGATCGGTTGCTGATTCCCGAAAAATTATATGGACGCACTTCCGCGATCGAGATGTTGCTCGCGTCTTTTGAGCGGATCGTGTCCGGATGCAGGCCCGAGTTGGTACTGGTGTCCGGATATTCTGGGATCGGCAAATCGTCCGTTGTAAATGAGCTCCACAAAGCACTTGTTCCGCCGCGGGGTCTTTTTGTTTCGGGCAAGTTCGATCAGTACAAGCGCGACATCCCGTACGACACTTTAGCGCAGGCGTTTCAGAACCTTGTCCGGCCGTTGCTAACTAGGAGTGAAGGGGAGCTGAGCAAATGGCGTGACGCCCTTCATGATGCGCTCGGTCCGAATGGACTACTCATCGTCGATCTTCTCCCAGAACTGAAGCTCATCATCGGAGAACAGCCACCTGTCCCCGAGCTTCCTCTACAGGACGCCCAACGTCGATTTCAGCTTGTGTTTCGGCAATTTATCGGAGTATTCGCCAGGCCGGAGCATCCGCTTGCCCTGTTCTTCGACGACTTGCAGTGGCTTGATGCGGCAACGCTTGATTTAATAGAAGACCTTCTGACCCAATCAGATGTCAGGCACTTGATGTTGATCGGTGCGTATCGGGACAACGAAGTTAATTCTTCTCATCCGCTGATGAGAAAGCTTGAAGCGATCCGCAAAGCCGGTGCGACCGTGCAAGAGATCGTCCTCGCACCACTGACCAGTGAAGATCTAGCACGTTTGGTCATGGATTCGTTTCACTGCGAATCGGAACGTTCCGCCCCATTGGCGGAGTTGATTCGTGAAAAGACCGGTGGCAATCCATTTTTCAGCATTCAGTTTATCTCTGCAATCACTGAGGAGGAATTAGTTCGATTCGATTACGGTCAAGGGCGGTGGGTCTGGGACCTGAATCGCATTCGCGCCAAAGATTATACCGACAATGTGGTTGATCTCATTGTGGGCAAGTTGAACCGCTTGTCCTCAAAAACGCAGACAACGTTGCAGCTACTTGCGTGCCTGGGCAATAGCGCAGATTTCGATGTGCTAGAGCTGGCTTTTCAGGACCCGAAGGAGGAAATACATGGACGGCTGCGGGAAGCGGTTCAAGCGGGCCTGATCGTACGAACCGACCATTCTTACAAGTTCCTCCACGACCGTGTCCAAGAGGCAGCCTATTCTTTGATCCAAGAGGAATCACGCGCAGAAGCACATCTGCGAATCGGAAGACTGCTCTTCGCGCGCACCCCTCCGGAGAGGCGCGAGGACAGAATCTTTGAGATCGTAAACCAGTTCAACCGGGGCGCCTCCCTGATCACCTCACCAGGTGAATGTGAGCGAGTGGCAGAGCTCAATCTGATCGCGGGTAAACGAGCCCAGGCCTCCACGGCCTACACCTCAGCTCTTAGATTTTTCATGGCGGGCGCGTCGTTGTTACTAGACAACTCGTGGGAGCAGTTGCATGAGCTCATGTTCCCACTGGAATTGCACCGTGCCCAATGCGAGTTCCTGACCGGGCAGCTGGCGGCCGCAGAGGAGCGCTTGATTGTACTTTCGTCGCGCGTCGCGAATACGGTCGAGCGAGCCACGGTCACATGCCTCCGCGCGGATCTGTACACGACGCTCAATCAGAGCGACCGTGCCGTCGCTGTCTGTCTCGAATACCTCCGCCATGTGGACATCGAATGGACTGCTCACCCGACAGAAGAGGAAGCACACCGGCAATATGATCGGATCTGGTCACATCTGGGAAACCGCCCGATAGAGCAGGTCAGTGAGTTCCCAATTATGAACGATCCAGCTTCCCTGGCGACGCTCGACGTTCTAACCAAGGTCTTGCCGGCCGCATTGTTTACCGATGCGAACCTTCTTTCTCTGGCCATCTGCACGGCCGTCAATCTCAGCCTCGAGCTAGGAAACAGTGATGCGTCGTGTGTTGCCTATGTCTGGCTTGGTCAAATAGCCGGACCGCACTTCGGCAGCTACGAGGCCGGATTTCGATTTGGACAACTCGGCTATGAATTGGTCGAACGACGCGGCTTGAAGCGTTTCGAAGCCAGGACCTTGATGGTCTTCGGGAATCACGTAATGCCATGGACGAAACATGTCCGAGCTGGCCGCAATCTCCTGCGTCGGGCCTTCGAGACGTCTAACAAGATCGGCGACTTAACTTTTGCCGCGTACAGCAGCATCAACCTGAACACAAATTTGTTGATTGCGGGAGATCCGCTGGAGGAAGTGCAACGGGAAGCCGTGAATGGCCTCCAGTATGCTCAAAAGATCCGGTTCGGTTTCGCCGTCGACCATATCAGGTCACAGCTCGGTCTCATCTACACCCTTCGCGGCCTTACACCGAAATTCGGATCGTTCAATGTTGATCAGTTCGATGAACTTCGATTCGAAAGCCATTTGGCGAGTGACCCCGCACTGGCGCAATCAGAGTGCCATTATTGGATCCGAAAACTGCAAGCGCGGTTCCTCGCTGGCGATCATGCTTCTGCGCTCGATGCCTCATTAAGAGCACAGCGGCTGCTTTGGTCAGCACCGTCAAACCTCGAACGCGCCGAATATGAGCTTTACAGCGCACTTGCCCGTGCTGCATCCTGGGATTCTGCACCTTCTGACCAGAGACAGAAGCATTTCGATGCTCTGTCCGCTCACAGTAGACAGCTCGAAATCTGGGCGGAACATTGCCCTGAGAATTTCGAGAACCGTGCTGCATTGGTCCGCGCCGAGATAGCACGAGTCGAAGATCGCCCGCTCGATGCTGAACAGGTTTACGAAAAGGCCATCCGCTCAGCGCACGCAAATGGCTTTCCACACAATGAAGCAGTTGCGAATGAAGTCGCAGCACGCTTCTATGCGGCACGTGGTCTGGAGAAGATTGCGCACGGATACTTGCGCGATGCCCGGTATTGGTATGCCCAATGGGGCGCAGATGGCAAAGTGAGGCAGTTGGACGAGTTATATCCGCACTTTAGGCATGAAGATCGAAACCCATCCCCAACGGGGACCATCGGCACACCCGTTGATCATTTGGATCTCACCACTTTCATCAAAGTGTCGCAGGCCGTCTCGGGTGAAATCGTACTCGAAAAATTAATCGACACCCTTCTGCGTACAGCAGTCGAGCACGCAGGCGCAGAACGGGGACTGCTGATCCTTCCTCGAGGCGCCGACCTGCTGGTTGAGGCGGAGGCGACCACGGCAGGCGGGTCGATCCACATAGATCTCACTAGGAGACAGGTATCCAGCGTTGAAGTCCCCGAGCAAGTCTTGCAGTATGCTGCACGTACCCTCGAGGCCGTCAAACTCGGCGATGCTTCGAATCGAAGCTCGTTCTCCGACGACGAGTACATTCGCCGCCGACACTCACGTTCCATCCTGTGCCTTCCGCTTGTTAAACAGCGCAAACTGATAGCTCTGCTCTATCTTGAAAACAACTTGGCCGCCAGCGTTTTTACCGCGCGCAGAATAGCGCTGCTAAACGTACTCGCTTCAGCCGCGGCGATCTCACTTGAAAATGGCCGGCTGTACCGGGACCTCGAGGAACGCGAAGCGAGGATCAGACGTCTCGTTGACTCAAATATAGTGGGCATCTTCATCTGGGACTTCGAAGGCCGGATTCTTGAGGGAAACGACGCCTTTCTCCGCATTGTGGGATACAACCGCGAGGATCTTGCCTCAGGTTCTATGCATTGGACAACCCTGACTCCAAGGGAATGGCACGATCGTGACGACCACGCCTT
>Ga0307479_10005935_pt1 | contig 11177 bp, 15 predicted proteins | sample atmos_gasesECM4C_FD_203743 | JGI IMG/M metagenome (GOLD analysis project Ga0307479, IMG submission 203743) | Hardwood forest soil microbial communities from Morgan-Monroe State Forest, Indiana, United States - atmos_gasesECM4C_515 | ecosystem: Environmental > Terrestrial > Soil > Temperate... | reverse complement strand
CTCCTATCCTCGTATAGGCAGTAAAAAGCAGTAAAAAATTTGAGCGTCGAACGGCACGCCCCCTTCCCGTTCTCGACTCGCCGTTAAATCGAATGCGAAGGATTGCCAGCTCATGCATAAGACGCGATTGCTATACCTGCTTCTCGGATTGGTTCTCTTTGGTCTGACGGTCTTTCCTGCGCCCGTCTACGCGGGTGTTGGAGTTAATCCCGCTTCGCTGAGTTTTGGATCGGTCGAGGTGAACACAACGAGCTCGGCGGCAACCGTTATTGTAACTAATAATAGCGGGCAGACCCATTCCATCCTGCAGATTTCGAGCGGCCTTCCTCAGTTTGTCGTTATCGTCCCCGCAATGCCCATCACACTGAGTCCCCACGCAAGCGCGTCCTTCCAAGTCATGTTTCGACCGGACGCCGCGCTCACCTTCAGCGGCAGTATCGTTCTCAGCACCAGCCGCGCATCGGGCGGTAGCGGTACCCCAACAATCACCGTCTCAGGAACGGGAACGCCTCCATCGCCTGCCGCTTCGCAAACGTATTTGCTCTCGCCCAGTGCGAGCAGCCTGCCCTTCGGGAATGCTTTGGTGGGAACTTCCGCTTCTCAACCGGTCTCGCTAACGAATACGGGGACGGGCAGCGTCAACATCTCGCAAGTCAGCACCACGGGCACAGGATTTGGCGTTAGCGGCTTCACGGGGGCCATAACCCTTCCAGCGGGCCAGAGTCTTGCACTGAATGTCAGCTTTGCGCCGGCCTCCGCAGTCAGCGTGACGGGAAGCCTCAGCGTCGTCAGCAGCGCGACCAATTCGCCGGCTACGATTTCGCTTAGCGGCAAAGGCGTACAGCCGCAGATCAACGTGATTCCTACGAGCGTGAACTTCTTCAATGTTGCCGTGGGCGTGACCAACACCCAGACGCTGACCATCAGCAATCCCGGGACGGCACCCCTCAGTGTCACCCAGGCTTTGCTGGGTGGAACCGGCTACAGCTTTTCCGGCCTGTCGTTGCCGCTTTCTGTTGCTCCTGGCGGATCCTCGACGTTCACCGTCGGCTTCAAACCTCCCTCCGGCAGCAGTTTTTCCGGCAGCCTGACGCTGGTGAACAACACGCCCAATTCGCCACTGATTGTTTCCCTGGCCGGCACCGGTGCTTCAACTGTTCTCCAACTCACCCCATCTCCCACCTCAGTCAATTTTGGGAGCATTACGACGAGCACCAGCGCAACGCAGAGTGTGACTCTGACAAATACCGGCAACTCCAGCGTGTCCATTTCGCAGATCGTCGTCAGCGGCACGGGATTCAGCGGCACCGCATTCGCGGTACCCCTCACGCTTGCTGCGGGGCAAGCCGCTTCTCTCAGTGCAAAGTTTGCTCCGACCACGAGCGGCAATTTTTCGGGCAGCGTCAGCATCATCAGCAATGCTGCCAATTCCCCGCTGGCCGTGTCGCTCTCCGGGTCGGGCGCAGCCCCAGTGAGCCACTCGGTGACTTTGGATTGGATGCCAGGTTCTTCATCGTACGCGGGTTTCAATACGTACCGCGGTTCGGTTTCAGGAGGCCCCTACAGCAAAGTGAACCCTGCCTTGATATCGGCAACGTCCTTCGTCGACACCGGCGTCGTTTCAGGGCAAACCTACTATTATGTCGCGACCACAGTGGACTCCACGGGGATGGAAAGTTCCTATTCAAGCGAAGTCAACGCCATCATTCCCTGAATCCATTTCCAAGTCAGCAAACTCATTTCTCGGCCATCATTTTTCAGGCCGAGACAGAAATCTCCCAAGGACGCTGCCGGTAAACTCTGGAAGTCAGACGTCTGGTCAGAAGCCTGATCCATAAACGCCAACGGTCTGCGACTAACTCCCAAGTTGTCTTCTTGGTGCGTGGGTTGTACACTTTGCCCGCTCGGCAAGTTGATTGGGCGGGCAGCGGGGTAACTGCCATGAGCATGGGATGCAGCGTCCGGCAGGTGGAAGACATCACGATTCTCGATTTGAGCGGGCGATTGAGTCTTGGCGAGGTTCTGGCCTTTCGTCCCGGGCGAGATTTGCCGCTGGGCGAAGTGGTCCGTGAATTGGTCAGTGACGGCCGCAAGAAAATCCTCCTGAACCTTGCGGACGTGAAATATGTGGACAGCTCGGGCGTGGGCCAGCTTGTGGGGACACTGACGAGCGCCCGTTCTCAGGGTGTTGAATTGAAGATGTTCAATCCTGCCAAACCGGTGCTAGACCTGCTGAAGATGACGAAACTGCTCGCGGTTTTCGATGTCCGTGAAAGCGAGGAGGCGGCCATCGCCGCCTTCTCAAAGGGCGCGACAGTCCGCGCGTAACTCCGACCAATTCTTCCTGGCGATTCAAGGTTGCATTTGCCCGCCGCTTGCATCTAAGTTCTTGCACGCAGCCAGACGGCCGGTGCATTGCTTTTGTCGAGGCGCCAGCCGCGAATTCACGGAGGCACTGCCATGCGATTTTGCAGCCTGCTCATAGTCCCTTTGCTGCTCTGCGCGACAACGGCATTCGCGCAGGGCACGATGCAATCCACTCACGCAGACATCGTGAATGCCCAGGGACAAAAAATCGGGACCGCCATGCTCGCGCAGTCGAATGGCGGAGTGCGCATCGATCTGGATGTAACGCAGCTTCCGCCGGGCGTGCACGGTATCCATATCCACACTGTGGGAAAGTGCGAAGGCCCGGATTTTGTTACTGCTGGGGGACACTTCAACCCGGACATGAAGAAACACGGAAAGGACAATCCGGACGGGCCACACGCAGGCGACCTGCTGAATATCACCGTGGCAGCGAATGGCAGCGCGAAAACTTCGCTGGTGGCGCCGAACGTCACGCTAGGCGGCGGGCCGAACTCCGTGTTCCACGAGGGCGGGAGTGCGATTGTAATCCACGCGAAGGAAGACGACTACAAGACTGACCCGGCAGGGAACTCAGGCGCGCGCATTACCTGCGGCGTGATCCAGCAGTAGGCTCCTTACATGTTCCGCGCTGGCGATGGACGCATACAGCACGAAGGAGAAATAATTGCCGGCCTGCCGGAGCGAGGTTCGCCTCAGGAAGCGAAGCTGCCGATAGCCGTCTGCTCGTCGGGAAAATCAGTGAACACGGTGTGAAGATTTGTCATTCGCAAAGCTTCGCGCGCACGGGGGCTGAGATCTACGGCGCGTAATTCCGCTCCATTCTTCCGCGCGGTGTAAAGGCCGCGTACCAACTGGCCGATGCCGGAGCTGTCGAGGTAGGAGACCTCGCGAAAGTTGAGGAGCACACGGCGGCGTCCCTCCTGGAACAGTTCCGCCAGCAATTCGTGGACGGCTTCTCCCTCGATCAGTGTGAACCGCCCTCGCACATCCACAACCGTAACTTCACCCAACTGCCTGGTGCTGGCACTGAAACCCAATCTGGCCTCCCCGGGACCGGTGCATCCACATTTTATCGTAGCCTGTTAGAATCCGGAAATGCCTACCGAGGGCCAGATCTTGCAACGGCTGCGCAAGATCTGTCTGGCGCTCGAGGGCGCGGAGGAGACGGTTACATTCGGGCATCCCACATTCCGCGTGATCGGCAAGACATTTTGTGTGCTCGAGGAATATAAAGGTGAGCTGGGCATTTGCGTGAAAGTGGAGCAGGAGCTGCAAGGACTTTTTCTTGATGACCCACGATTCTTTCGCACGCCCTACATCGGGAAGCATGGTTGGGTCACGCTGCGCGTTTACGCCACGCGGTTGAATTGGAGCGAGGTCAAGGATCTGGTTAAAGGCAGTTATCTTCTCGTCCGGCCGAGGGCTGCGAAGAAGCGGCGACTGATCGCTTGATATCTTGAACGAGCAGCGTAGAATCCCCGCAAGGATGGCGCCCCCGTGATACTTCCGCAGCTCGCCCGATTTACCGATCTCGCGCTCTTGTTTCTGAGATTCATGGTCGGCGCGGTGTTTCTCGCCAGCGGCTGGAAGCATCTGGCAGACCCGGAAGCACGCAGCAAAGATATCGGCATGAGCAAAGGTTTTACGTTTTTTCTCGGCGCGGCGGAATTTGCGGGCGGACTCGGAGTGATGTCGGGTGTGCTGGCGCAATGTGCTGCCCTGGGCTTGATACTGGTGATGCTGGGCGCGATTCAGAGGAAAATATTCGTGTGGCACACGGGATTCTGGGGAAAGACGGGAACGAATGGCTGGAGCTACGAATTGATGCTGGTAGCGATGTGCCTGGTGATTGCAACAACGGGCGGTGGAAGCCTGGGATTGCAATTTCTCTGGAGGCGCTGAGTGGTAGTTGGAATCGCGCTCCAGACAACTGCATTGCTTGTTGACTGTTTCAGCAGAAACGCCAAAGCATTATGAACTCGGTGGCAGATTTGTGGCTTGGTTCAGAGAACTTGGCCATTTATTTCAGCTAGCCATACGTCGAGGGTTTTCAATTGATCGGCCGGTATCTCCACAAAGGCAACGCCCATGCCCATGCCGGGCTGGGTGTAGATAATCCTCCCGAGGGTCGTGAAAGCGCCCAGGTCACGCGTAATTTTCAACTGAAGGGAAGTGCCAACCGGGAGCGGGTTGAGAATATCCACGTAGCAGCCTTTGCGGCTGATTTCGGAGATTCTGCCGGACATGCGTGTATCGTTGCCCACGTCGGTTACAGTTACGTCGGCGATGAAGGTGTAACGGGGCACTTCGCGCTTGTCGCGAGATGGCGGGTCCGAACGCGCTGGTGTACCGGGTGATTCACCCATGCTGGCAACTCCACTGTTCCTGTCAGCTTGGCACAATCCTGGGGCGATGGCCAGTTCTGGACGGCCGAATGACGCGAAAGGGAAACCCTCAATATTTGCTCGCCTGCAAGTGCAGCCTGGCGTGGTTCGGCGCGGCGATGTTCAGACAGGTTCGTAACCGCTGCCTCAGGGGCAATTTGGTAGCAGCGTGCGCTTGCCATCTTAGGCCATCCGGAGGAAGCAAGGAGCGAGCGAATATGACCCAAAACGGGAAGCCGAGGGCGCGCCCGCTTGCAATGGCAAGCAAGGCTGACTCTATGCTAGGGTTATCACTTAGACAGACTCCGTTGGGTGGGCTTATCAGTGCGTTTATCCCTTCGTCCTGGGGAACAGATCAAAGAAATTCGAAACCGGCTCAGGGTGACCACACGCGAAGTGGAAGACCTGAGCCGCAAAATCGCGCAGGATTCCGCCAACGAAGAGTTCAGCATCTCGAATGCGTGGCTTACGCAGATCGAAAATGGGAATTCCGTTCCCAGCATTTACAAGTTCTTCAGTTTGAGCGCAATCTATCGGGTCCGGTTTCAGGATCTCCTGCGAATATTCCACGTGGACTTGGATGCCATCGCGCGTTACCAGATGGATCTTCCGCTGCACAAAACAAATCTGGTCACACTGGAGGTGCCCGATCCGCAAAAGGAGATCCGGTTTCCCGTGCGCTTCGACCCTGGCTTCTCGCTGGGAAAGACGAGTCTGATTTCACGCATGGTGGAAGTATGGGGAGAAGTGCCCGTCTCGCTGATCCAAAGGCTGGACGTCCGCCATTGCCAGTACGGATATATCGGACTGGAAGACTTCACCATGGACCCGATCCTGCACCCGGGTGCCTTCGTGCAGATCGATACGGATCTGAACCGCGTGCAACCGTCGGTGTGGCGCACAGAATTTGATCGGCCGATTTATTTCGTGGAACTGCGCGAAGGCTATGCGTGCTCATGGTGCGAAGTGGGCGGCTCGCAGATTACGCTGCTTCCCCATCCGCTGTCAGCTTGCCCCGTCCGGCGGTTTGCCTACCCGAATGACGCGGAAATTATCGGCCAGGTGACCGGTGTGGCGATGCGGCTGGTGCGGCCGGCGGAGTCCTCCGGAAACGGCTCTCCAAAATCGCCAAAGCAACCTTGAGGTTGGAAAAGAGAAATTCGGCGCAGACGGCATCGGTTTGCGCCGGCACCACCACGCGGTAGGGCTTCAAGCCCCTCCATGCAGCAATGAAATCCAAGGGATCGATGCGCGAGCATTCCATGTATCCCTGCAGTTGGGCCACAATATCTTCGAGTGAGGAGGTCAGTAGCTGGCGGAAGGCTTCGCGATGGCCATCAGCCAGTGCCTCGCAAGCCACCTCTTCCGAGAAACGCGAGGCCAGGCCGTCGTGATGGTAAAGGCCCGTATTGTAGTCGCGCGTGGACGCGAGATAGATGAGGCGGTCGAGCGGCTGAGCCATGAAAGAAAGAGTCCGCATGCGCAGGTCACGCGAGGCGGCTTGGACATCGATGTGTTTTGACGGTGGGGTCATGAAGTCGTCCTCATACTGGGGCGCTGCCGCGCGCTGAATTATCCGCGAGGGCATGGCTTTCGGCCGGGCTCAGGAAAGCCAGAGATTTCTCAGAGAGGATGCAGACGCGCGCCGCTATCGCAACCATCATTCCGGCGATTTGTTGCGCTCCATAAGGCCCGCGGAAATACACCAACAAATAGAGCGCGCGGCACACCATCCGCAAAGTTGCAAATTCCCAGGCCAGGGCAATTTCACTGCTCAGGCTTACATGAACGAAGTGCCGCGAATGTCCAAAGTGAAAGTCCTGCAGGCTGGCGATTTGCTGCCGCACCTGGTCGATCCACGCCAGCACAATATGCTTTCGTTCTTCGAGGAAGAGCCGCGCGGTCGCTTTGGGCGCGTTCGCAACAACATACTCCAAATCATCCCGGGCAAAAAACCGGCCTACCAATTCCTGGGGGAGCAGGCCGACTTGCAGCGTACGTAGCGCGTGCCTGGCTTCGAGGAGCGCCTCCGCACTGCCTTCGGGCCGCGACGGGCGCCGCAGCACCGCCAGCGATAGCAGGACGAGAAGGCCCGCACCGATCGCGCAATAAAGAATTAGAGAGGTCATTCTTTAAGCTTCCCAGGAATGCGTTCTCGCAAAGCGCGAAGCATTTCCTTCGTCCGGCGGGATAAAGATTCATAGTCTGATTCCAGCCTTCCGGCTGCCGGCGCTTTGGGAGACGGCTGGTAGGACCACAAGGCCGTGATCCAAACGAATTGAGAGATGAAAAAAGAATACGACTGGAAACCTCGCAGGACTCCCTGAATCGAAGCGCCTGCATGAGCCTGCACAGCCAGATTCATGACACTCAGCGCGATGAAAAGACCATAGCCGGCAATGATCCCTTTCATGTTTCTCCCGATTTCGATGCGGTAGTGCGTGATGAGAATCAAAATGCCTGCCAGCGCAAAGGCCTGGACAGTGCGCAAGTCTCGCTCGAGTTCCGCGCCCGTCGCTGCGGCCGACCAATTCGTGACCGTCAAAGACTTGCAGGCGATGTAGGTGAGCACGGCGAAGAAGCTCGTCCAAAGTATCCTGCTGCCGAATCGCGCGACGGCAGGATAGCGGGCCAGAGCGTGTCGAAGGATTTCGAGAATCACGCCATAGCCAATGGCCACGCTCAAGAACTCAGTGGACCAATACCAGTTCCTATATGCGGATGGTTCGTGTGTATAAATGAAGTAACGTATAAGGTCCACCAAAACAATGCAGGTGAAGTACGTGTAGAAGTATGGGTATCTCGCGAAGCTCCTGCCGCGGAAAGAGCGGAACAGGATGACTGCATCCAGGAAAAGGCCGGTCCACCAAATGACAAGACTCAGCATAAGCCTCCCGGAATTCTGAATCGTAACATAAATCACGGAGGGAGAATTATGGCATTCTCCCCCCGTGGACTCATTTTCCCGGAGGGGTATTTATCCGAGTCCCTGCCAAGGGGGAACAGGGCCGTTCCCATCGCGCCAGGGGGGAACGGGGCCGTTGCCGTCGCGCCAGGGAGGAACGGGGCCATTGCCATCGCGCCAAGGCAGAACCGGGCCGTTGCCGTCGCGCAAGGACGCGGCTGTCGCGGAGCCCGCGATGTGAGTCGGAGCGAATTGAACTGCCAGCGTCGCAAATACGAGCAATAACGGAAACCAGACTTTTACATTCATTTGTCTCTCCTCAGTGCCGGAATGGAACATCTGGGCCTGCGAGCGGGAAGGTAGAGAATTTGGAATCCGATGCGGGCGACATGGCCCTTACTGCTCAGTTTCCGAAGCACGCCAGCCAGCCAGAAAGCGAGACCTGAGCGCGGGAAATCAGGGAGTGGGGAGGGGCTGGGACGCTGCAAGGCGGGTTGCGGGATGTCAGGGAGGCCACCCGTCCCGAACGGTGTGCATTTCAGTCACCGGTTAACGAAATGGAACCATTGTGGAACTTACGGATGGAGTTCACCTGGCGATTCTTGGTTTACTGGATGAGGGCATCCTGGTTTTAGGCTATGGTCGAGACGAGAAGAGAGAGTCAACTCGAGGCAGTAGGTGTGCGTCCGGAGGAGATCCGCAAGCATATGCGGCAGCTCGACCGGAAGCAGTGGTGGCTATGGTCCACCACCGTGGCCGTTCTGCTGCTATTGACGCTTGCCGTCGCATCCTTTACCTTCCCCGCGATGCTCACTGCAGAAGAGTCTAGTTACTCCTTTTTTCTCAATCAATCAGTCCGAGCGCTGGTGGGGATTGTGTTGCTGTTCAGCGTCTATCTGGTCTATCAACAGGTGCTGATTAGCCGCCTGCGCCATGGACTAGCAGACCAGATTGAATCGCTGGCAAAGGTCGAAAGCCTCGCCTCGGAGGTCTATAAGCTTGCTGCGCTGGATCAATTGACAGGGCTTTACAATCGCCGTTCGGGTGAACAGCGTCTGGCGCAGGAAATGAGCCGCGCGCAGCGGCATGGGCGTCCGCTGACCATCTTGCTGATGGACCTGGATAACCTGAAGCAGGTGAACGACAAGCTCGGGCATGCCGCGGGCGACTTGGTGATCAAAGGGTTTGCAGACCGCCTGCAGCGCGCGATCCGCGGCTCGGACCTGGCCGTGCGCCTGGGCGGAGATGAATTCATGGCGCTGCTGCCGGAATGCCGTGCAGATGAAGTGCGTCACGTCCTGGGCCGGGTGGAGGGTCTCGAGGTGATCTACAACGGCGAGAAAATCCGCTGCCGGTTCTCGCGCGGTTGGACCGATTACAAACCGGGCGAGTCTCCGCAGGACTTACTGAAACGGGCGGACGACGCACTCTACGAATACAAGCGCGCCGGAAAGCAGACCGACAGCGCATTCAACTCCTCCCCAGTTCCTCACTCCGTGATGTAGTCGCGTCAGCTCTCCCGCGAGCTTTGCGGCCGATTCCTCCCTACAACCACTTCCATGATTGGGGTATCCTACGGGATGATAGCGCCGAACGCAGCCGCAGCGATGCGGACGGTCGCGCGCTGGCGGAATTCGATCGAGGTCAAGAACTGGCGGGAGACCGTGATGAAGCTGAACGCGAAATTTTTGCTTTTGCTGATCGTGCCGTTTCTGGCGGCGGTGCTTGCCGGACCTGCGACGGCGCAATGCAACCCATCGGGCAATCCGCCCGGGAATCCAACCGGGGACTCGCCGGCCAATCCGCCGGCGCAGGAGAAAACCTCGAAACCGCGCACGATTACCATCCCGGCAGGAACCTCGCTGCTGATTCGGATGATTTCCAAGGTAGATTCCTCGAAAAACCGCGTTGGCGACTATTTCCACGCCAGCCTGGAAACACCTTTGAGAGTTGACGACGTGATCCTCGCGCCGAAGGGTGCCGATGTATATGGCAAGCTGGCCAAGGCGAAAGACTCCGGAAAAATTTCCGGCGCGCCCGAACTGACACTTGAACTTACCGGCGTCCGTATCGGGGAGGACCTAGTGAAGATCGATTCCACAAGCTACGACGTGGTCGGCAAAGGACGCGGGAAGCAGAGCGCGGGACGCATTGGCGGCGGCGCAGCACTGGGCGCAATTATCGGCGGCATCGCGGGCGGCGGGGCAGGCGCAGCTATCGGCGCGGGCGTGGGAGCGGGGGCGGGCACGGCCGTGCAGCTCGCAACGCACGGCGAAAAAATCAAAATCCCCAGTGAAACGCTGTTGGAATTCAAGACCGAGCAGCCCGTAGATGTGCCGCTGCCGCGCGATTCGAGATAGCCCGCGGTAAAATCAAATCAACTGAGAGGGGCGAGCCAGGTGCTCGCCCCTCTGTTTTTTGCAGTGCGCTTTCCGAGGGCCGTGCCATGTTCTTCTCAGGAACACTTCTCGGAAAATATCTTGCGCCGTCCGGGGAGTAACTCGTAAGATACGCCCCGATGTCAGGAAAGGTACCATGCCAAAAGAAAAACCGAAGGTAAACATCGGCGAAGTGATTCGATCTTACCGCAGTGATCGCGGCCTCTCGCAGGGCGACATTGAGCGGCGCACGGGCCTGCTGCGCTGCTATCTTTCGCGTGTCGAGAACGGTCACACTGTCCCTTCGCTTGAAACGCTGGCGAAGATTGCCGAAGCCATGGAGATCAACCTCGCGGACTTTTTCCCGGGCAGCGACACGCCCCAGGATCGCGAAACACGCAAGGTTCTCGGCGAGCTGTCGGAAGAAGAAATCCGCTTCCTGGCCGACATCAAGAAGTACTCCGCAACACTTTCCGAAGACGATAAAAAGCTTGTACTGGCCATGATTCGCAAGATGGCCACCGTGATTCCGCCCGTGCGACATACCAAGACCGCCTCGACCGCTCGCCGCGCCGAATACTAGACCCTCAAACTATTGGATTTTGGACGGTTTTTTTAAGGCTGGAAAAGCTGCATGGATTACGCATCTAAATGCGCGCGCACTTAACAAAAGCGGCATGCGGGAACCTCTCCGCTTTCTGTTTTTTGTCGCGGCGCGCAAATGGGGGAAGCGAACGAGGAGCGCGATCGATACCGCCTCCTCAAATCAGAGGCGGCTCGTAGACGTAGGCCATGCCATCGCGCGTGACCGCATAGGCCTTTGACCCATCGAGACTCCACCGCAAGTCCACCACACCTTCAGCGGCGTATTCATCGAAAACCGTTTGACGGCTCAGATCCGCGAGGAACAGACGGCCCTTCGCCGAATTCTTGAGCCAGGAGCTGAAGCAGACGCACAGCGGCAATTGTGGATGGCAGACGCAAAGCTCCGCGCCGAACGGCAACGGCTCGAAAAACATCGTGCCCACTTCAAGCCGGTAAGCCTGTCCTGCCGCGCAATAAATAATCTGCCGACTGTCTGGGGCCCACGTCAAATCAGTTATGTGGCCCTGCGCGCCGAAAGCGCGCTGGTTCTGAAGA